>Ga0335076_10000603_pt1 | contig 33525 bp, 29 predicted proteins | sample Lox_Sample_25_FD_206717 | JGI IMG/M metagenome (GOLD analysis project Ga0335076, IMG submission 206717) | Soil microbial communities from Loxahatchee National Wildlife Refuge, Florida, United States - Lox_Sample_2.5 | ecosystem: Environmental > Terrestrial > Soil > Wetlands | place: USA...
GAGCAAGCCGCGGCCCAGGGCAACGGCGACGCTGAGAACCAGCTTGGGTGGATGTACCAATTCGGGCAAGGCGTGCAACGGGACGATGCCAGGGCGCTGAGTTGGTATCAATTGTCTGCCGACAGGGACAATATCAACGGCCAAAGGAACCTTGAGGATCTCACCACCAATCTTGAGGAAGACGGTTCGTCGCAAAATGCCACTGCCGCTGTCCATGATCCTGCCCTTGACCAGGCTCAGCGTTGGGCGAACATCCAGGATCTTCGCCATCGCATTGACGCAGTGGAGGCCGACGCCTCCTACCAAGATGATCTCGTCAGCCAGCTCGAACATATGAACAAGGGCAAGACCGATGGCGTCAGCAAACTTTTCAAGGCCATGGGAAACGTCGGCTCCGTCAAATACAAGCTCCTGGCTGAGAAAGATCGCGACGAAGCAGCCCGCCTCCGCGACCAACTGTCTCGCATCGAGAGTCTAAATCCGTCCTCCACGCAGGCGAGCATTCCCTAAGTTCGGGCGACACGGATGGGCTTCGCAATTTTAGATTTTCCCGTTAGCCCGCTCAAAGCCAATTTTCCGGATTGCGCCCGGATGACGGGCATACCTGAAACAAACCTGCCAGCCATCTCCGAAACTCCTGGGCAGGTCACCATACCAACAATTTCCTTTCCAGACGCCTCTCCCGTCCCTTTGGCAACCTGCTGTGTGCGGGAGACGATTGTTTCTGGAACGACTGGTGCCGGAGAAAGGAGTCGAACCTTCACGACCTTGCGGTCAGCGGATTTTGAGTCCGCCGCGTCTGCCATTCCGCCACTCCGGCGTGGAGACATTCAAAATAACATGTGGGGCTATTCCCTGTCAGCAGCGGTCCCGGGAGAAAGTGACGCGACTCGCCTGGCGTGACCAATCTCACTTAAAACGATCTTTCTTTCCCACAGTTCCGTCAAGATGACCGCCGGTCAAAATCCTGCAAGCTTCCTAGGCTTCACCTACCCAGGCAGTACTATTACTGTGGAAAAACCCCTGCCACTGGACACCCTCCCAACATGGCACTAATCTGAGGCCGTCTCGATTCTCAGGGGACCCTCTCCGGGTCAAGATCGGGCGGCAAAGAAATTATGGCAGTGATTGTTCCCCTTCCGGCCGGGCCTGCGCCCGAGCCCCGCGGTTCTTTTTTCTGGATGCAGCGCGTTCTGCGCGAACTCGAACACGTGCGCCAATCCGCGACTCCCGATGCCGTACATGATTTGCGCGTGGCGCTGCGGCGGTGCCGCTCCATGGCGGCGACGATAGAGGAAGTGGATCCGCATCCCGCCTGGAGAGAAATGCGCAAACAGGGGCGAAAACTTTTTCGCAAGCTTGGCGCGCTCCGCGACGTGCAGGTTCAGGAAGGACTCGTAAGGAGACTGGGAGCAGAAAATGACCGGTTGCGCGCGCTGCTGCTGAACCGGATGGAAGTTTGCGAAAACAATTCGCGAGAACAGGCTCTGCGCGCAGCCGCGCGCTTCGACGAAAAGCAATGGAAACGACTTGCGCGAACGCTGCGCAGCCGCGCGCAGCTGGTCGCTCCCGGCGGTCTCGCGGCGCAATGCCTGGCGCTCGAACGGTTCGAGGCAGCGCGGGAATTGCATCGCCGCGCTTTGCGTACGGAGCGTCCGAAACCGTGGCACAAACTGCGCATTGGCGTAAAGAAATTCCGCTACACCGTCGAAGGTTTTCTTCCCGAACATCACGCCGCATGGAGCGGGGATTTGAAGCGCGTGCAGGATCTGCTTGGAGATATTCACGATTTTGACGTGCTGCACTCGATGATCAAGGAAACGGGCGACGCAACTTTTGCAGAAGAACGCGGCATCTGGGAAGAAGCCATCGAGCGCGAACGCCATGACCGCATCGAAACCTACCGCCAGCTGACTCTCGGCACGGTGAGTCTCTGGAATCGCTGGCAAATCGGCCTGCCGACCAACGGACAGATTCACGCGGCAGCAATGGCGCGCATCCAGACAACGGCACGCGCGGCGGATCCGCATCACCGCCGGACCACGCGCGACGCCAATCTTGCGCGCGGAATTGCGGAAGCATTTCGGCGCGCAAAAGTTGCAACAATTTTCGCGGAGGTAAGTTTCAGGCGTTTGCTTCTTGCATCGTCAAAGCTGCAGGGAATTCGGCCAGGCGCTACGGGAAAGGGCGCGCGGAAGGCCGCGAGGAAGTACCTGGCGTCGCTGCCCACGCCGCCAGGATGGAGCAACGAGGACTGGCGCATGGTCGCCTTGGTTTTGCGCTATCACCGGGGAGCGGAGCCCAAATCGGACCGCGGCGCAATCTCCAAGATGGCCGGGGAACAGAGGAACAATATCTATTTGCTGGCGGGAATCTCGCGGTTAGCAAGAGCTTTGCGGAAAGCAGGAATGAATTCCTCCAAAGGCATGCGCGCGACCGCGTCCGGCGAAGCAATCGTGCTGACCGCTCCGAATCTTCAGGACTCGCCGGAAGTTTCCGCGCGGTTGGCCGCGGCAAAACATTTGCTCGAACGCGGATTGGGAAAACCCATTTTAATCAAGGCGGTTCCCGCGCCGGAAAAAATCGTGACGCTGACGAAAGCAGCCGACGAGCAGCCCTTGTCCGCGGCGGCTTCCGACTGAATCCATCCCAGCGCGATCATTTGCGCGCTTTTCGCAGTAGCTTCGGAGTCGCGAGCCAGACGAGCGTTCCTTCCGGCGGGAAGATCCTCGACAACTCGAGCACCGCGACGCCCGCTTTTTTGAGCTGACTCAAGTCTTTTTTCATGCCCAAGCCGACGGAAAGCAATTCATCGAGATGCGGCGCGTGCCCGAAGCAGAAAACAGTCTCGAGCGAACGGTACTTTGCGAGATCGCGGTAGAAAAAATGAACTTCGGAGCCGGGAAGCAGAAGATCCGTGCGGCGAATTTTCAGTTGTGAAACTTTGAAAACGGAAGAAAAAATCTCCGCCGTCTGCATGGCGCGCACGTAAGGACTGGAAAGAAATAGATCGGGCTTCACACCGAGCGCCGCAACGCCTTGGGCAACTTCCTTCGTTTTCTTCAGGCCTTCCTCGGTGAGATAACGTTCCGGATCGGGCGGACATTTCGGATCCTCGCGATCAATGGCGATTCCGTGCCTGACGATGTACAAGAGCATCTTTCTCTACCTCGCGGCGACCACAAAAACCATCGTGCCAGATTTCACGGCGCGACGAGACGAAAATAAAGCCGCACGTGAAATTCCTTTTCGAAAAGCTCAGCGCAGCGTGTGGCGTCGCGGAGGTCTTCGGCAACGTCGCCTCGCGCGGCAACCTGAACCGCTACCGCGCCGCGCTGAAACGAAGCGGTAAGACTGGTGACGCGCTGGCGATGCGAGTGATCTAATCCTTCGGCGATGCGAAGAATCGCGGCGAGACGCAGAGCGAGGTGCCGGTCGCCATTGTTCAAAAAGGAGTAAGAAACATGGTGGCTCGCCGGCTCAGCCTTGCGGTTGTGGTAGCGAACGGCCGCGGCGACAATGGCGCGCTCGCGGCCTTCGAGCCCGGGGATGTCGCCGTTCATGGTGAGATACTCACCGTGCTTGTGATGTCCCTTGTGGCTGACGGTGTGGCCCACGTCGTGGAGCAAAGCACCGGCATCGAGAAGCACGCGCGATTCCGGCGGAAGGTGATGAACAGGCTGCAAGCGATCGAATAATTGCAGGCTCAGTTCCCGCACGTGCTCGGCGTGACGCTGATCCTGTTCAAGGCGCCGCGCAAAGCTGCGCGCGCCGAGAAGCAACTGCCGGGCAGCGGCATTGTAACGATGCGGCTCCTTGCGCGAGAAAGCGTCGCGAACGATTTCACGGATCAGGCCTTCTCGGATTCCGACGCCAGGAATGGTGAGGCTATCCACGTTGAGATAGCGTCCAAGCGTAACAAAAATAATTCCGGCGATGCCCATGACGTCCGCGCGGTCGCGGCGGATGCCGTAGGCTTTCATGCGCTCGCGGAGATCAAGCTTGAGCAGCTGCGGCAAGCGGTCGCGCAAGAGAGATAGTTCGAGCGTCGGCAGGCCATGGCGGCGCGGGCCGGGTGCCACAGTCGAGAGCGCTTCCGCGTTGCCGCCAAGAGCGACGGCCATTTCGTCACCAAGATTCGGTCGCGAAGGCAGTTTGGATTCGAGGAGTGCGCGAAGATAACGCCGAACTTGTTCGGCTTGCGGAGGCTGAATCACGCCGGGAAGATCGAGCGTGGTCATGAGCCGAACGGTGCCGACGGGGAGTTGCGCGGTCTGCTCCACGCGGTGATCGCGAAGGAGACTGATTTCCAGGCTGCCGCCTCCGAGATCGAGAATGCAACGCGGCAGAGCTTCCGGGCCGAGCGCTGCGAGAACCGCTTCGCGGCCAAGGCGGGATTCTTCCGCCGCGCTGATGACTTCCAGCTTGATACCCGAGCGCATTCGGATGTAGCGCACGAAGGCTTCGCGATTTTTCGCTTCGCGGGTGGCGCTGGTGGCGACGGCGCGATAACGAGTGACGCCGAATTCATCCATGATTCCTCGAAAATGACGAAAGGCTTTGCCGCTTTTCTTGACGATCTCTTCCGTAAAACGATTGCGTACGAAAACGCTTTCGCCAAGACGGAGGGGATAACGCTCGTTGTGGAGCGGCTCGATATCTATGGCGGAATAGGCGCGAGCGACGGAAAGACGGACTGCGTTGGAGCCGGCATCAATCGCGGCGATGTGTACCGGTTCGGACATTCAGGAACTTATCGCCAGAGATGCGCGAGAGCGGAAGAGGGCGCGTACTTGGTCGCGCGGATCCCGAGCTGCTCGGCAATCCTCTGGCGCAGCAATTTGTTGACGGCCGGAACGCTGGCTTCGCCGTCGAGTTCGATGAAATTATGGCGCTTGGCCATGGTCTCGAATTCACGTTTGATCATGGTCTGGTAACGAATAAAAGACCAGTACAAATCGTGAGAGAGAGACATGTCGCGGCCCGCCTCCCAATAGCTGATGGCCTGGGCTTTACGGAATTCGCGGCCGAAAGCCGTTTCCGGACGGACGTTGAGCCAGAACGTGAGATGCGGGCGAAGCGCCATGGCGTAAAGTCCCGCGAGATAATCGCGGTTGATGCCGCGGACGACGCCGCGCCCGATGAGCGTGAAGATGTACCGGTCGGCAAGAACGACGGCGCCAGACTTAAGGGCGGGAACGATGCGATGCTCGAGCTGGTCAAAGAAATCGGTGGCGTACATCAGAGCAAGAGTGAGGCGGGTGACCGCATTCTTGGCGAGCAACTCGTCGATGTCGCGTCCGACGAGAGCAGAGCGCCGCAAGCCGCTGGTCTGGACCGCAAAGCCTTCCGACTCGAGCCATTCCTGAAGCAGAGCGATTTGGGTGGAGCGGCCGGAGCCGTCCATCCCTTCGATGACTACCAAAGAACCCGTAATATCCCCGGGATCAAAGCCGACGAGGGGTTCGCCAAAAAAAGATTGAGAAGATTCTTCTTCGCCAGGAGCAGCAGCCTTTGCCACCGGAGCGGAAGGAGCTAGAGCAGCAGCTTCCCCTTCGGGGGCAAGCGGCTTTTCCTTCTCTTTTTCTTTCTCCGAATCCGGCATATCTATTCTGCTATCTCCGCGCGAGGAGCGAACCGCTTGAGATCAATTTTGGACGCCACGATGTCGCGCATCTGGCGCTGCAATTTGTTTACTGGCAAGGTGCCATCGAGCACGACAAAATTATCGGATTCGACCATCTTGTCGTATTCCTCGAGGATGCGCGCCTGGAAAAGTTTGAAGCTTTCCGCGCGGTCATAGGAGAGCGCAAGATCCATTCCCGCTTCGTAGTATTTGAGGCGAGGACGGCCGCTGAGGATGCGGTGAACGGCGACGTCCAGCGGAGCGCGAAAATAAAACGTGATATCCGGAATGGGCGCGAAGCGATAGAGATTACGCAACCAACGCGGAGGACATCCGCGCGAAGCGTCGCGCGCGAACGCTGTGTAGATGTAACGGTCCGCAAGGACCAGATAATCTCCCTGCAGGAGCGGCATGATCTGGCGCTCGCAACGGTCGGCGAAGTCGGCGGCGTGCAGCAATGAAAATGTCGGGGGAGTTAGAAGACGGCGCTGCTTGCCGCGTCGCGTAGCGGATTTGACGAGCGGGGATGAATTCCATTCCGTGAAGTGAAGACGATAGCCGCCGATTTCCAGCCAGCGTTTCAAGAGATAGAGTTGAGTGCTTTTGCCCGAGCCGTCCGTGCCTTCGACCACGATGAGGGCGCCGGGATAGGCACGGCTGGGGACGGGGCGTCCGGGCTGTGGCAAAGTGGATTTAGCCGCTTCCCCGCGCAAAGGTTTCGCAGTTTCCTGGATTTCCATCACAATTTGTTGTGGCCGTGGATCAAAGAAAACAATATTCGAGAATTGTTACAAGGGCATTACAACACAATTCCGGGCAGGCTCGCAAAGCGAGGAAGGCGCTCAGAAGATCGAAACCTTAATGTGTAAGAACTTTTTCGGATTCTGGCGGAAATCTCCGATCAGCAAGCGCAAATCTCCCGTAAGGCCGGTCAAGTTGTCATAGAGCTGCGGATCGGAGAAAAGTTTCCCTGCCGTTGTGGTGTTGTCGTTCAGCTTGGCCGTAGCGGAAGCGAGGTTCGAACTGGTGTCGCGAAGTTTGTTGTACAGCGTATCGTCGGTGGCCAGCTTGCCCAGAGTGCCTTTACCTTCGCGCACATCGGAAATCATGGCATTTCCGTTGTGCAGAGCCTGTTTCGCCTCATCGTAGAGGGTCGGATCATAAAGCAGTTTGCCAAGGGTTCCCTTCCCCGCGCGCAAGTCCGAGAAGATGCCGTTGGCGTTATCGAGAGCCTTGTCCACCTTGTTGTACATTTCGTCGGAAGCCACCAGCTTGCCGATGGATCCCTGACCCGCCTGGATATTGCTGACCATCTGGTCGCTCTTGGCCAGAAGACTGTTGAGATGATTGTAGGCTTGATCGTCGGTGAGCAGTTTGCCGAGCGATCCGCGGCCGTGCTGCACGCCGGCAATCAGGTCGCGCGCGTCCTGGGACAAGGCCTGCATGTTCCCCAGGAGGTCTGCACTTCTTTCCACAACTTCCTTGATGGCTTTTTCTTCGACGCCGGGGACTTCCGCGCCATTCTTCAAGGGAACGCCGGTGAAGCCGCGAGTAATGTTCACATAGCGATTTCCCAAGAGCCCTTCCGTGACCAGGCTCGCCGTGGAATCCGTCAGGATGTCATTCTGATAGCGCTCGTCAATTCGCATTTCAACTTCGACGTTGCGATCTCGGTCGAGAGGCTTACCGGGGACGCGGGGAACGAATTTGATGGCTTCCACGTTGCCGACTTCCACGCCATCCAGCCGGACGGGGGCGCCTCCAGTGAGGCCGGAAACCTCCGGAAGAAAGGTTTTGAGGCGGTATTTAGGACCGAAAACGCCAGGCGCGGTGACATAAAAAATACCGGCAGCGAGAACAAACAAGCCCACGAGGACGAAAAGGCCCACACGCAGTTCCGCCCAGGTCAGTTGTTTTCTCTGCGCCATCTTCGATGCCTCCCGCTTTCCCTGCCACAAGACTACCGCAAAATCAGATCAGGAAACGCTGCAAATACGGATCCCTGGTTTCCGCGAGCTCCTCCGGTTCGCCTTCAAAATAAACCACGCCTTCACGCAAAACAGCAAATCGCGTGACGGAAGGAATCGCCTTGTCTGGAGTAACGGCGGATTCGGAGACAACGCGGCGCTCCGCGGCGTCGAACCGAAAATTTGCCATGGCAAAACCGTCCTGAAGGCGATGGGTGGCGAGGATGGAGGTCACTCCGTAGATATCGCGGAGGCGGAGAATCAGCGTGATGATAGTTTGCGAAGTGACGGGATCGAGGCCCGCGGTCGGCGAATCGTAAAGAACAATGGGAGGGCGGTTGATCAAGGCGCGCGCGATCGAAACGCGGCGGCGCATCCCGCCTGAAAGTTCGGAGGGCAGCAGCTCCAGGGTATTTTCGAGCTCCACAAAGCGCAGCGCTTCCTGCACGCGCGGTTCAATCTGATCTTCGTCCAAGTGTTCTTCGCGGAGGCGGTACGCAACATTGTCCGCGACGGTCATGGAGTCGAAAAGAGCGCCTTCTTGAAATACAAAACCTATTTCGCGGCGAAATCCCAGCAGTTCTTTTTCTTCCATGCCTTCCAGATTCTTGCCCAGCACGGTGGCGTGGCCTGCGGTTGGACGTAAGAGACCGGCAGCGATCTTTAAAGACAAGGTCTTTCCGGTGCCCGTTTCGCCGAGAAGGATCAGCGTGTCGCGAGGCTTGACGTTGAAGGAAAGGCCGCGAAGGACTTCCCCTTCGTCAAACCCCAAGTGCACGTTATCGAATTGAACGGCGGGCGCTTGGGCTTCAGCTGAAGTGTCAGGTAGAGTCATCAGAAAATTTTGTTTGCGAGGAACAGAGCGAGTTTTGTAAGGAACGTGTTTGCGACGATGATCAGGACGGAAGCAAGCACGACAGCTTGGGTGGTGGCGCGGCCAACACCCTGAGTGCCACCGCGGACGGTCAGCCCTTTGTAACAGCCGATGGTGGCTAGAATGAAGCCGAAGATGATGGGCTTGCTCATGCCCTGCATGATATCGCCGAATTCAAGAGCGTTGATGGCCCGAGTCCAGAATTGAACGATATCAAGGCGCAAAGTGAACACCGAGGCCACGCAGCCGCCGATCAAGCCAATGAAATCCATCAGGGCAGTGAGCAGAGGAACGACGAGGACGGCGCCGAGAACGCGCGGGGTGACGAGTTTGCGGCTGGGATCGGTGCCCATGGCGCGCATGGCGTCAACCTGTTCGGTGACCAGCATGGAACCGAGTTCGGAAGCGATGCCCGAAGCGCAGCGGCCGGCGACCAGGATGCCCGTCATCGTCGGGCCTAATTCGCGGACCAAAGCGAGCGCAACGACATCGCCGGTAAGGGCGGTTTGGCCAAAACGGGTGAATTGCGCGCCGGTCTGGAGGACCATCACCGCGCCGATGAAGAAACCGCAAACCAAAACGATCGGGAGCGAACCGACGCCGATGCCATCCATCTGGTCAAGAATGTCTTGGATGTAATACGGACCGGAGAGAAGATTCGTGAGCGATTGGAAGGCGAGGTAAGAATATTCCTGCAGACCAGCGATGAGTTCCTTGGCTCCACTGGCCACGATCCCAGCCACGGAGGGCGCTTCCTCCTCCGGAGGTTTGTGGCCTGCCATCTGAAGAGGCATCTCTCCCAAAGATTTCCGCTCCTCAAAGAACCGACAAGCAAAAATCCCAAACCAGCCGCGGCAACAAATGCCGGCCCAGAGCCACGAAGAGGCATCTCCGGCGAAAAATCCAGTGAAAGAAGCGTAACTGCGCCACCATGCGCCGTCAAGGTTCGATCTCGGATTGGCGAAAAAAGATTTTCGAACGAGTCCAGGGGAAAGGTAGTAGCAATCTGCTCCACGGGAGCTCGCAAACTGGACGAGAAGCGCAAGCAAAGATACACTTTGTTATTTCTCCGACGCGAAATGTACCGGGCAGAAGGTGCTGCGAAGAGATGCTGCATTTCTATACAGCAGGCGAATCACACGGCCAGGCGCTGCTCGCGTTCATTTCCGGATTACCGGCGAGCGTGCCTGTGGATCTTGAATTTATCAATCGCGAATTGCATCGAAGACAGCTGGGGTACGGACGCGGGGGGCGGCAGAAAATCGAGAAGGATCGCGCGGATGTTTTCGCCGGAGTGCGGCATGGACAGACGATCGGAGCGCCGGTTGCGCTGCGAATTGAAAATCGTGATTGGTCGAATTGGGAGAAGATACTTCCTGTGGATGCGGCGGAGGATGATGCGCCGACAAGGAAACTCCTGGCGCCGCGTCCCGGGCATGCGGATTTGGCGGGGTCGCAGAAATTCAATTTTCATGACGCGAGATATGTGCTGGAGCGAGCTTCGGCGCGGGAAACGGCGGCGCGCGTGGCGGCCGGAGCCTTTGCGAAACTGATGCTGCGGCAGTTTGGCACGGAGATCGCGAGCCACACGATTCAAGTAGGGCACGTGCAGCTGGAGCGTGCGGCTGCGTGGGGAGAGATACGCGCGATCTCCGACGATCTGGAATCACCGCTGCGGTGTGTGGATGCGAACACGCAGGAGAAGATGAAAACAGAAGTGGATGCGGCGTTGAAGGCAGGAGATACCGTTGGAGGGATTTTCGAAGTGGTCGCTCACAATGTGCCGGTGGGACTGGGTTCGCATGCGCAGTGGAATGAAAAGCTGGATGGAAGATTGGCGCAGGCGGTGATGAGCATCCAGGCGGTGAAGGCCGTGGAACTTGGAGCAGGTGTGCTTGCCGCGGGTTCATATGGAAGCGAAGTACAGGACGAAATCTCATACGATAAAGGCGCGAAGAAATTTCAGAGATCCTCAAACCGCGCGGGCGGGTTGGAAGGAGGGATCACCAACGGTGAGGATGTAGTGGTTCGAGGGTACCTGAAACCAATTTCGACGCTGAGGAGAGCGCTAGGAACCGCGGACATGGTGACCAAAGAACCGGTCCAGGCGGCCTACGAGCGATCGGATTGGTGTGTGGTGCCGGCAGCGGGAGTAGCGGGAGAGGCCATGGTGGCACTTGTCCTGGCGGATGCTTTTCTGCAAAAATTTGGAGGAGATTCACTCGCCGAAATGCGGCGGAATTTCGATAACTATGCCCGACAAATCCAAGAGTTCTGAACCGGAAGTAGTGGCGGAGGCGCCCGCTCCGGCGCGGAAGATTTACGAGATTCGCAAATACGGCGATCCTGTGCTCGAAACGCCGGGAAAACCGATTACGAAATTCGACGCCGAACTCGAGGAATTGACCGAAGACATGTTCGCCACGATGTACGCGGCGCAAGGAGTGGGATTGGCGGCGCCCCAGATTGGGAAGAGCCTGCGGCTGACGGTTGTGGATGTGACCAGCGGAAAAAATGCCGAGGCAAAAATCGTGCTGGCGAATCCGGAGATCATTCACGCGGAAGGCGAGAAACGCGAGGAAGAAGGCTGCCTTTCGATTCCGGGCTTTCGCGGATACGTGATTCGCCCCCAATTCGTGACCATCAAGGCGCAGAACGCGAAGGGCGAGTGGTTTGAGATTCGCGGGGAGGATTTGCTGGCGCGCGCATTTTGCCACGAGATTGATCACCTGAACGGCGTGCTGTTTCTGCAACACCTGAGCATGCTCAAACGCGACTTAATCCGAAGGAAGATCAAGAAGCTGCGGAAACAAGGCCAGTGGTAGCCCAAAGAGGAAGCTCGCGGTGAGCGGCTTGCGCATTATTTTCTGCGGCACTCCTCACTTCGCAGTTCCCTCGCTAAGGCTTCTTCTGACGCAAAAGGATTTTGAAATTGCGGCTGTGATCACGCAGCCGGACCGCCCTCGCGGACGCGGACAAAAGATTGCGGCCTCTGCTGTGAAAGAGGCCGCGCTGGCGGCAGGCCTTACCGTCCATCAGCCGGAGAAAATCAGGAAACCGGAAGCAGAAAGCCTATTGCGCGAGCTGAAGCCCGACGCCATCGTGATCATCGCGTACGGACAGATCATTCCCGAACGGCTGTTGGACATTCCGAAGCTTGGGTGGATTAATTTGCATGCTTCGCTGCTTCCGAAATATCGCGGTGCCGCGCCGATCAACTGGGCAATCGCCAACGGAGAAGAGCGCACAGGTGTGACCACGATGAAAATTGATGCCGGCATGGATACCGGTGAAAACCTGCTGCAGCATGAAGTCGGGATCGGGCCGAAGGAAACGGCACCGGAGCTGGCGGTGCGGCTTGCGGGAGTGGGAGCACCGCTCATGGCGGAAACGCTCCGCGGTTTGAGCGCAGGCACGATTCATGCGCGCCCCCAAAACAATGCGGAGGCGAGCTATGCGCCACTGCTGAAGAAAGGGGACGGGCGGATCGAGTGGGAGCGAACCGCGCAACAAATTTTTGACCGCATGCGTGGATTTGCGCCGTGGCCCGGGGCTTTTTCTACTTTTCGCGGACACAGTTGGCAACTTTGGGGCGAGCCAGCCAACAGCAAGGAAATCACCGCCAAGCCCGGAACGATGATTCTGGAAGCAGGGGAATTACTCGCGGCCTGCGGCGGCGGAAGCGCGCTCCGACTGGACCGATTGAAAATGGAAGGCCGGAACGAAGTGCAGGCAATGGAATTCGCGCGAGGAGCCCATCTTGCCGGAGGAGAACACTTCGACAAGGTGTGAATTGCGCGCGAGGACGCCGTCAGGCATACTCAATTTTTAAGCCACCAGACTCAGGGCCGCATTGGGAGCCAATTTTCCATGAACAATTCAAGAGTTTTTCAGAAGAACGGGAGTGTGCGTGCCCGTGGACAGGAATTGCTGCGCGCCGCGGCGTGCGCCTTGCTGGCCGCGCAGCTCGCGTGCGTGCCTATGGCTTTGGGGGACAGCCGAACGGAGAAGACTCCTGATAACTCCGCGGCCGATCCTCTTCTCGACGTGATGAAAACCGAGCTTTTGCGCGCCAAGACTGACCTCGCAAAATCCGATCCGGCTCCGTATTTCATCGGGTATACGGTCTACGACCAGAAGTTCGTGATTCTCGCGGGGTCGTACGGCAGCTTGCTGGCAAACACGGTGGTGCAGAGGCGCGAAGCGGACGTGACCATGCGCGTAGGATCGCCCGCGCTGGACAACACGCACGGACAAAGCCGGATGAGCGGAATGACTTCGGGTTCCCTGCCGCTGGGCGACGACAAAGATGCCATCTCGAGAGTTCTGTGGGAGCTGACGGATCGCGAGTACAAACGCGCTGCGCCCGCTTTCCTAAACGTGAAGACCAACACCGCAGTGCGCGCGGAGGAAGAAGACAAGTCCCCGGATTTTTCGACAGAGACTCCGGTAACGCACGTCGCGCCGCCCGTTCCGCTTCCCGCTTTTGACCGGGCGCAATGGGAAGGGGAAATCCGGCGGCTCTCGGGGGAGTTCCGAAAATATGACTACGTGTACACCGCCAACGTGGTGCTGCAAGTGCAGGACGCCGACGAGCACACGGTAACTACTGAAGGAACGGAGATCACTTCGCCCAGCGTTTCGACGAGAATGATCATCGAAGCGCAGACTCGCGCGGACGACGGAATGGAGCTTCTTCGAGTCGAGACATTCCAATCGCCCTCACCGGAAGGATTGCCGAGCGAAGCAGAGCTAAACGCCAGGATCGAAAAAATGGCTTCGGACTTGAAGGCGCTGAGAAATGCGCCCGTGGCGGAGCCCTACGACGGTCCTGCACTCTTAAGCGGGCGGGCGGCGGCGGTATTCTTTCACGAAGTGCTGGGACACCGCCTCGAAGGGCACCGCCAGCGCGACGAGGACGAAGGACAGACCTTCACCAAGAAAGTTGGTCAGGAAGTTTTGCCGAAGTTTTTGAGCGTGGCTGACGATCCCACTCTTCATGAACTGGGCGGGGTGAGGCTTGCAGGATCCTATGCGTATGACGATGAAGGAGTGCCGGCACAACGCGTGGACGTGATCCAGAACGGCGTTCTGAAGAATTTTCTGATGTCGCGCATGCCGATCACGGGCTTTGATAAATCCAACGGACACGGGCGCAATCAGCCGGGACGCATGCCGACAGGACGACAGGGAAATCTGATTGTGACGTCTTCGCAAACCGTGCCCGAGAAAGAGCTGCGACAGAAATTGATTGACGAGGTCAAAAAAGAAGGCAAACCGTACGGGCTGTACTTCGACGATATTCAGGGAGGATTCACGCTGACGACGCGGCAGCTTCCGCAGGCCTTTCAGGTGCTGCCGGTGCTGGTCTACAAGGTATATCCCGACGGACGACCAGACGAACTGGTGCGCGGGGTGGACATTGTAGGAACACCGCTTGCAGCGTTGACGCGCATCGTAGCGACCGGCGACCAGGAACACGTTTTCAACGGCGTGTGCGGCGCGGAGAGCGGAAACGTTCCAGTGGCGGCGGCAGCTCCGGCGATGCTCTTCTCCGAAATGGAAGTGCAGAAGCGGGCGCACGAGCATGAACGTCCGCCGATCCTTCCTGCGCCGGGTTTCGAGAATGAAGCAAAGACAAAGACCGCAGCAGCGGGAGTGAAACCATGAAGGCCTTCCGCACACTTGCCATTTTGCCGCTAACGGCAACGTTTGCGGCGGTGATCTTCGCATCTCCGGCGCCAAAAAATGACGCAAAGACGCCAGACGCAATGGCGGCGGCGCGTGCAGCAGCCAATGGCGACCCGTTGCTGGAAGCTCTGCTCACAGAGCTCGAGCGATCGAAGACGCAACTGAAGATGGACCAGGTGCCCGCGCCGTATTACATCGAATACCGCGTGAGCGACATCCAGCAATTCATTGCGGAAGCGGCCTTTGGTGCCTTGCGCCAAAATCAGAATATTCACGTGCGGCTGCTGCGCGTGGTGGTGCGCGTGGGAAGCTACAAGCAGGACAGCTATTTCGGGCAAGGGATGGGAGAGACGACCATCCTTCCGCTGGACAGCGATTCGATCGCGATTCGGCGGCAAATCTGGCTGGCGACCGACGAAGCATACAAGAACGCCGGAGAAGCGCTTACGGAAAAGCAGGCGATATTGAAGCAGTTCACGGCTGACGATCACCCGGTGGACGACTTCGCGAAGGCTCCCGTGACGACTCTCGTAGAGCCAACGGTGAGCTTGACGGTGAATGCAGAGGAATGGAACAAGACGCTAGAAGACGCCACAAATTTGTTCCGTCAGTATCCCGCCGTGCAGTCGCTTTCGGCTTCCGCCCGCTTTTCCGCGGTCAATGAATACCTTGTCAATTCAGAAGGCACGGTCAATCGCTCGGGCAGGAACGCGTATTCGATAACACTGAATGCATCCACGCAGGCGCCGGACGGCATGCGGCTGGAACGCTCTCCCGATTGGACGGTCGGGAAGGTTGCGGAGTTGCCGACGCGCGAAAAACTTTTGAGCGATACGAAGGAAACGCTGGACACGCTCACAGCGTTGCGCAATGCGCCGATTGTCGAGGAAGAATACCGTGGGCCGGTGCTTTTTGCTCCTGACGCCGCCAATGACGTCGTGGCCGCGTTGATCGGACAGAACATTCTCGGGCGGAAGCCGCAGCTCGGAGCGCCGAACCGGACCACGGGGGAGTTCGCCACGAGTTATAAGTCGAGAGTGTTGCCGACGTTCGTTGACGTAGTTGACGATCCGACGATGAAAGAGTTCGAGGGCAAGAGCCTGGTGGGAAGCTATGACGTGGACGACGAAGGCGTGAAGGCGCAGCCTGTGAATGTCGTGGAAAAAGGCCTTCTGACGAACTACCTGATAGGAAGACAGCCGATTCGCGATTTTCCCGAATCCAACGGACACGGCCGCGCGGGGGCGGCCGCGCCTCCCGGGCCCGCTGTGGGCGTGCTTCTGCTAAAGAGTTCGGAGGCGGAATCGCCCGCGGATTTGAGGAAAAAGATCGTGCAGATGGCTACAGACGGAAGTATGCCTTACGTCTACCGCGTGGAAACACTGGGAGGGCTTACGCCCAGGCTTCTTTACCGCGTCTACGCGAAAGACGGCCACGAAGAGCTGGTGCGGGGAGCGGTGTTCAGCGAACTCGACCTACGCGCGATGCGCAGCGATTTGTCCGCGGTGGGCAATGACCCTCTGGTGAGCAATCGCGAGACCGGATTGCCGATGACCATCATTAGCCCTTCCCTGCTCTTCGACGAGCTGGAAGTAAAAAGAGCGGACACGAGCAAGGACAAGCTGCCGGAGTATCCACCTCCAGCGCTGACAAAATAACAGAGACGCGATTCATGACGCTCAAGGAAAGACTGGAATGGGCCGGCAGAATGACGCTGCTGGTGTTTATCCTGGCGTCGGCGGCGTTTTTGAGTGCGATCACAGCCATGCGCATCGCGATTCATGGACGCGAAGTGAAAATGCCCAATCTGATTGGCGACAACGTTTCGCAAGCGGACAAATCGCTGAGGAGCAAGGGACTTTATCTCCGCGTGGCCGATCGGATTTACAGCGATCAACCGATCAATGTGGTGATCCGGCAGATGCCGCCTGCGGGAATGCTCATGAAGGAGACGCAGGAGGCTCACGTCGTCCTTAGCCTGGGACAAAGACAATTGCAGATTCCTCAACTCGAAGGGAGCTCTCTGCGCGTGGCGCGCATCGAACTTCTTCGCGAAGGTCTGCAGGTGGGCGAGGTTTCCGAAGTTACGATGCCAGAGGCGCCCGCGGACGACGTGCTACAGCAGATTCCCAAGCGCGGGAAAACTGCAGCAACTCCCCGCGTGGATGTGCTGGTGTCCGATGGTCCCGAGAGCGCAGCTTACGTGATGCCGCGACTGGAGGGAATGCTGGAGCCGGATGCGCAGCGACGCCTGGACCAGGCAGGAATCAAGCACACCATCAACTACGTCACGGCCCCCCAATGGCCCCATGCCGCGGTGATTGACCAGTCGCCCCTGCCGGGAAAGCGGCTGGATGCAGCTACGACTGTCGAGCTGACGGTCGCGAATTAAGCGGCTTCCGGTCCAATGAGAGAACGCGGATCCCGGCTCTGCCGGCAGTTCCCCGGCCCCAAGGCAAAACGATGAAACAGGCAGAAATCGCGGAACATTTCAATCCCGAATGGCTGCCAGGCTTCGTTGAAGTCCACATTGATATATACTTCTCCGCCACATGCTTCGCAAACTGCCGCCGGCTCAGATGGGCGGGATTCTTTTGCTTGCCATGTTCACGGTGTTTATCACGTGGCGGGCAAAAACTCTGGAATCCGAGTTTCATGAACGCGATCCGGCGGCTGCCCTGCTTCACAAGAAGGCGCCGGATTTCTCTCTGACTTCGAACGATGGACGAACGATTTCCCTTGCGGACTACAGGGGAAAGAAAAATGTGGTGTTGAGCTACTGGGCGAGCTGGTGCGGGCCTTGCCGGCTTGAACTTCCACAGCTCCGTGAATTTTACAAAAAGTTTCACACGGAGAATTCCGACTTCGAAGTGCTGGCAATCAGCCTGGATGATGACAAGTTCGCGGCCGATGAGTATGCGCGCAAAGAGAAACTTCCCTTCCCCATCCTCTACGATCCCGGCAACAGAGCGGCCGATGCGTATTCGGTTGAGGTGATACCAACAATCTGCATCGTGGACAAGGCGGGAAAGGTGATCTACGCAAAAACAGGGCTGGAAGAAACCATGGAAATCGAGTTGGCGGTCAGACTCGGACTGAATCCCACGATCCCAGGAGTCCCGGCGCAAGAGCCAGAAAAACATGACTCCCACAATTGAATTTCAGGACGTGAGCAAGGTCTACCAGCACCGCTTTTCCGGCCGCGAGGTCGTAGCGCTGTCGCATGTGTCTATCGAGGTGAATCCGGGTGAGGTTTGTGCGTTTCTGGGACCAAACGGAGCGGGGAAAACGACAAGCATCAGCATCGTCATGGGGTTCCTTTATGCAGACTGGGGCGAGATTCGCGTGCTCGGCTATGCGCCCGGAGATGTGAAGGCGAAGCGGCAGATCGGGTTTGTCCCTGAGAATTTCTCGTTCTACCGGCACCTGAGTGCCAGGAAATTGCTTGAGTTTCACGCGAAGCTGGCGGGCGTGCCGGAAAATGCAGCGAATGCGTTGATTCGGGAACTGATCGGAAAAGTGAAACTGAGCGACTACGAGGGCCTGAAGATCTCGAAGTATTCGCGCGGGATGGTGCAACGGATCGGGATCGCACAAGCGCTCCTTGGCGATCCGCAGTTGCTGGTGATGGACGAGCCTACCTCGGGCCTGGATCCGGCCGGGCGAAAAGAGGTGCGCGACCTTATTTTTTCCCTGAAGCAGTCTGGCAAAACCATTTTTCTGAGTTCGCACATTCTTTCGGAAGTGGAGCAGATGTGCGACCGCGCGGTAATCATTGACCGCGGGCAGGTGGTGCGTTCGGGCTCAATGAAGGAGTTGCTGACCTCGGAGGATCGCGTTGAAATCGTCGCGGACCGATTGCCGGAGGAGCTGGAGCCGATCGTGCGCGACTGGGGAGCGGCGATCGAACGGAACGAAACCCGCGCCCGAATCAACGTGAGCTCGGCGCGGAAACGCGAGCTTGCCGAGAAATTGTGGGCCGCAGGGTGCGACGTAATCAGCATGCAACCGGTCAAGGGCTCTCTCGAGGAGCTCTATATGAAGCTCGTCGGTGGGGGTGAGCCGTCATGAGAATTCGCACAATCGCCCTGAATACGTTCGGAAGCCTGGTACGGGACAAACTGCTAATCGTCTTTGCGATTCTGTTCACCTGTGTGATTCTGCTGATGATGACGCCGCTACTGGGCATGAAGGCGATGACCACGGCTTCAAACATGCAGCAAGAGCAATCCGTAATCCTCGAACTTGTTTCGGTAATTATCTTCATGGTGAGCGGCTGCGGCAGCTTGCTGGCAGCGTGGCTCGCGGCGAATTCAGTGGCGACCGAACTCAAGAGCGGAACCGTTCTTGCCGTTATGGCGCGGCCGGTGAAACGCTGGGAGTTTCTGGCGGGCAAGTTCGTGGGCGTGATGCTGCTTATGTCTCTATACGTGGTCATGATGTTTTTTCTGGGTTATCTGCTGGCCTGGCTGGGGGGACAGAAGATTCAATCCACTCCTTGGGTTCTCTTGGTTTATCCGCTGGTGAGATACGCAATCTACAGCGCGATGGCAATGACGCTCGTGACTGTCCTGCATCCATTGGTAAGTTGGGGAATCGTGATCCTGGTTGCCGTCGGGGCGAAAATTACAGCGCCCAGTGTGTCGGTGGCCAAGCCAGCGCTGCGCTGGATTAAAGAAATAGTCTATGTCATTTTGCCGTCCACGGGGCTGCTCTCTGAGGACCGATTCCTGACCATCAAGGATGCCTCCTTAAGGCAAGCAACCTGGCTGGAACACCTGACCACGTTGAGCTACGGATTGGACTATGCCTTCGTTTTCCTGCTGTTGGCGATGTGGTCTTTCCACTATCGAAGCTTGAAGAGAGACTGAAGGAGTCCGCCAACGCGGGAGTCCCGCTGGTTTCGCGCCGAACGCGGCGATCTAACAGTTCACTTGCTCGATTCCTTCTTGTGCAGGTCGGTGCAAACCGATAACGCCTTGTTGGGATTGACGGCGCTGTCGCCCTCTTCGATGTGCTGGATGACGCCGTTCTTGTCTATGACGATGTTGGCGCGCTGTGCCCAGTCGTAGGTCTGATTTTGGACGTCGTAACCTTTCAGAATGCCGTAAGCCGTCAGCATTTTCTTGTTCATGTCACTGAGCAAAGGAAACTTGACGTCAATTTGTTTGGCAAATGCCGCATTGGCGGCGGGAGAATCCATGCTGACGCCGAAAACCGCCGTGTCGTTCAGATCAATTTTACCTGCGTCTATTCCAGACTGGACCGCCTGGAGTTGCTTCGTTCAACCACCAGTAAAGGCGAGAACGTAGACGGCAAGAAAGACGTTTTTCTTGCCGCGGAAATCGCTGAGCTTGACGGTCTTCCACTGATCGCTCAAAAGCGTGAAGTCCGGAGCGACATCGCCGACTTTGAGAGAGACCTTGGCGACCTGGTTCGGCTCCTGCGAGTGGCCGGCCATCGAAGGCGCGAGAGGGATTGCGGCCAAAAGCAGCAGCGAAGCGTAGGCTCGGTTCATTAGCAGCCTCCTACAACCTTGAAAACTACCATCCAGCACTGTATCGCAGGCGGGGGTTCCAGGGAAACCAAATGATTTAAAGTTTGCGGGGTCCGGTAGCTTGTGTGTTGCCGCGCGATGGAATCCGACAATCCTAGCGATCCTGAGTACGTGAATGCCGCTCAATTATCAGGAATACGAGAAGAATCGCGTCCCAAATCAAGACGGCACAAACCACATAGAATATGGACGACCAAATCTGCTTGTGGTTTATCTCAACCATGTAAGCGCGATTTTTGATGATTGCGTCGTATGTCGCATCGTTGCAGCCCCTGTAGCTCACCGCAGCGAAGCCCATGAGCGCAGGCAAGACGATCCCGATGGGAAACAGCTTGACGAGATGGTCGGCCAAATCTTTCCAGGGCAAGACGGCCGCAACTTGGCGCAATGGCCTGCGGAGAACGGCGTAAGTGAAGGTTCCCACTCCCAGGCAGAGGCAGGCATCCAGGAAGTAAGAAACGATCAGATAGCGCTCATTTGTCATTTCTTGGTTTAAGCGTCGCAACCAGGATCGTAATCAGCACGAGGAAAATGGCGAGCGCCCCAAATAGCGTCATGAAGACGTCGCCCAATCTTGCGGCGATTGCCCAGACATACTCGAGCGGACGAGCGCCCGGTTTAAGGTCCAAAGTTGAGGAAACTGCCTGGCCCATAGCGCCCAGGAAGAGAAGGAGGAAAATGGATCGCAGATAGAAGGTTGTCCCGCTCGGCACCGCGATCGTGACGGATAGGAGCTTTTCCAAGCCGGGCTCAATCAGTCGGTAGATGAGGAACGCAAAGAGGATTGCGAGGAGCATCGCAGCGAGGAGTGCATAATCGGCCGGCAGCATTGCATCCTCCTAAATCCGGGTCAAGGAACTCCGGCGCTTCAGTATCGGACGACTGATGGAGTCTAACGCAGATAGCCCCAGTTGTGGAGCTTGTCGGAGTCTTCCGCCCAGCGGTCGCCGATATCGGTGCGGTAGTACATGTTGGGGATCAAGACGTTTTTGATGCGGGAATAGGCCTGGGCTTGCGCCTGCTTCATGGTCTGGCCGATGCCGATGACGATGAGGACCACACCGGAAGTCCCGGCAATGAGCCATTGCCCATTGACTTCCTTGACGTCTTCGATGTGCACGCCGTCGAGATTAGGCTTTTTAAAGACGATAGCGTTGTTTTTGGAAAACGACGCGAAGGTCTCCTCGTCGTCAAAGGGAAAAGGCGGGACGACAATGCGCACACCGATCTGGAAACCGCTGCGGGTGCGCCACTTGGGCTCCGCGCCAGTGGCAAGTTCCCAAAAGAAATCGCTGATCGGAGTGAGCATTCCTTCCTGCTGGATGCTGATGGTCGGGTATCCGAAGCGCGAAGTGAATTCGAGAGGATAAATCCCGTTGTTGTTCACGATGCAGTTCAAGTCAATGTAACCGACGTAGCCCTCTTCGGCGAGCTTCGGTTCCATCTTGACGAGGGTGCGGTTGAAGAGAAGATTGGGCTCGCTCCAAAACATGGAGGTGCCCATTTCTCCGGTCGGGGGACCGACGTCGCCGGGAAAAAGCTTCTTGTGTTCGAAGTTGATGTTGACGGGAGTCACAAATTTCTTGCCGCTGAAAAAGGCGCCGACGGCGACCTCCACGCCATTGATCCGGCGCTGCAACTGGAAGACCTTGATTTCGTCGGCGAAGGCCTTTTTGTAGGCTTCCAGCATACGGACGACGTCGTCACCATCCTCTTCTTCGCCGACGAAGAGGCGGCGTTTGACGTTTTGCGCTTCGCCGCTGGGCTTGATGACATAGCGATCGGGGTTTTTTTTGACGAACTCGATGGCCGGATCGAAGGAGTCAAATTCCTCATAGGGAATAATGTTGACGCCGGCTTTTTTGAGTTCTTCCTGGCCGAAAGAGCGGTCGTCTTCGAGGCGATCGGTGTAGGGCGTTCCACCAATGGCGGGCTTACCCGCCTGGCGGAGTGCCTGGGCCTCGGCGCCCTGGCCTAGCGTGTCGTCGAAGACGACGATGTCGGCCCACTTGGCGTCGCGCTTCCAGTCCTTGGACTTGGGGACAAAGCCGTCGGCAATGTCGCGTTCTTTTTCCGCTTCGATGTAGTAGCGGACATCGTGGCCTTCTTTGAGAACTTCCCAGGCAATGTCGCCGATCAAGCCCGACCAGGAAACAAAGAGAAATTTGCGCTTATCCATCTTTTCGAGTTCACCCCTGACAATGCGGCGCAAGAGATTCTATCCGGACCATGTGTCAACTGTGTGACAAAGTTCTGGGGAAATTGATTTCCTGCATGCCGCAGGCAACCGAAGCCATTGCACCGGCGCATCCAAGCTGGGGAGGGGGCGGGCCTGTCCCGAAGGGTAAAGTTCTTCGCCCACCTGGCCTTGAGTTCAGGTTATACTCAGGCTTCCGCCAACTCAGGGATGCAGGTGCGTCCCTGGATTGAGTGGCGTTCAGGATCCTGGGGTCGTCCACAGGCCCGATGTCAACGAGAGAGGTGGAGTTTGCACCGAATTCTGGTTCTATTTCTGATCACCTTCGCACTTGGCTGGGCCACTCCCGCCGAAGCTCAGAACCACAACAGCAAGAATACCAAGTCCCAAAAACAGAGCGCCGATCAGGCCACAAGTGACCAAGGAAACTCCGAGGCACCTGACAAGATCTTGTATGAACGCGCGATGAAAGATATCAAGAAGGGCCATCACGAAGAGGCCCGACTGACCCTACAAACGCTAATCAACACGTATCCGGACAGCGAATATCTCGCAAAAGCGAAGCTGGCCATCGCGGATTCGTACTACTCGGAAAGCGGTTCGGCGAACCTGGCGCAAGCGATCGCGTCGTACAAGGATTTTATCGTGTTCTTCCCGTTCCTGCCGGAGGCATCCTACGCCCAGATGCAAGTGGCGATGACGCATTTCAAGGAAATGGAGAAACCGGACCGCGACCGGACCGAAGCGCTCGAGGCCGAGGCGGAGTTTCAGACATTTCTTGAGAAGTATCCTAATGACCCGCTGGTTCCCAAAGCAGAGCAAAGGCTTCGGGAAGTGCAGGAGATTCTCGCCGAAGGGGATTTCCGAGTTGGCTACTACTACTACCTCAAGGGAGACAAGCGCGCGGCGGCGGGACGCCTGATCTCCGTTACGAAGCGCTACCCGCTCTATAGTCAGTCGGACAAAGCGCTTTGGATGCTAGGCGATATTTTTGAAAAGAGCGAAAAGAAGGAGATTGCGTCGGTCTATTACGCAAGGATCGTGCGTGAATACCCGCTCTCGCCGCTGGTCCCCGATGCCAAGCAAAAATTGGTGGCTTTTGCCGTACCGGTGCCGCAACCGGATCCAAAGGCGCTTGCGTGGATGCAAGCAGAGGAAAAAGCGCCGCGCCCACATGAGAGTTTCTACAAGAAACCGATGGCTTTAGTGAAATCCGGCCCGGGGCAGGAACTCGCCGATGCGGCGCGTTATGGACAACCGAATCTCGAACCGGAATCCGACGATAATTCTGGAGTGGACATAATGTCCCCCGGCGGGGAGACGCGGATTGGCGCGGGCGGTGGTTCTTCAGCGACGGGAAATACTGCGGTGGTCGAAATAGCCACACCGGGCACCGGGACAAGCGGCGGTTCGAATGCTTCCACGGAGAGTGGAGCGGCGACAAGCGATCCTCCAGCAGCGTCACCGAGCGCCCCGGCGAGCGACCCGGGCGATCCTGGAAGCGGTGCCGAGAGCGGCAGCAACGCCGCGCCGACGCCGGCGGCACAGCCTCCCGCAGCGAACGCGGTTACACCGGCCGCGCAGCCTCAAACGAACACGACTGCGAATGCCACCACTGGGGATTCGACTGCCCAATCCAGTGGAAGCGATACCAAGAAGGACGACAAGAAAAACGAGTCCAGCAGCAAGAAAAAGAAGGGCCTGAAAAAACTGATCCCCTGGTAAAGTTCGAGGGGCAAGAAGCGGGTCCTTTGGCCGGATTCCTAAATCCCGGCCGGCAGAAATCTGGAATCTGCGCCCAGAATGGCTCTGAAACCGGCGTGGTCACTTCCGACACATCCCACCCCTGATTGCGTTGACGCCCTTTGGCCTGAGTGCTCCAATACAAAGGTGCAGTAGTCTGGGTACCGTTCGGCGCAGTGGTCGTGTGTGGCGGGTGCTCTGGGATATTGCGGAGGACGTGCGGTGGCTAAGATCCTGGTTGCGGACGATAACAGTAACATCCAGAAGATGGTGGGCTTGGCCCTGAAAGATCAGGGTATAGACGTTGTTGCCGTGGGCAACGGCGAAGCGGCCGTGCGCAAAATTTCCGATGTCCACCCTGACCTTGTTCTGGCTGATGTGTTCATGCCAGTCCGGAACGGATACGAGGTCTGCAAATACGTCAAGGACGACTCCTCCCTTTCGCATATTCCCGTGATTCTGCTGGTCGGCGCGTTCGACCCTCTCGATGAACAGGAAGCGCAGCGCGTTGGCGCGGACGGGGTGTTGAAGAAGCCGTTTGTGCCGCCGGATCCGCTGATTTCTATGGTGAAGTCCGCCCTTGCGCGCGCAGGTGTTGCTTATTCGGGCGCAACTCCGGGCAAAGAAAACGGGAGCGAGGTGGTTCGCGCGACGGAAACGGTTGCGCCGCCGCCAAAGCCTAGCGTCCCTCTGGGTGGCGCGCCGCCGGAAGAGCCTTTTCACGAGCCAGTCTCCAAGCGGCCTACCCCACTCACCATCGAGTCAACTTCGCAACCTCTCGCGTTCGGTAGCCTTCTGGAAACGCCCGAGGCTCAGGAAGAAGAGGTGGATGACTCCGCCTTTGTGACAGCGCCGAGTTCGGAGCTCGTGCCAGAGCGCAGCTGGGGCGCAGAAGAGGAAGAAGAAGAAATCGAAGAGGAAGATGAGGGTCCCACGAGTTCCTGGCGGCGAAGCGGCGCCGAGGAATTTGAGGATGCGCCGACGGCTGGAAAAACGGATTGGCGTGAAGCCGCGTTTGGAAAGCCGGAGCCTGTCAAGCGGCATTCCGAACCTTGGGCGCCCACCAAAGAAAAAACCGGGTTTGTGGAAGCTGAAGAACCGGCGCCTGTCGTGCCGACGATTCCGGAGCCGTCCGCGCGTGATATTTCGATTCCGCCGAGTTGGGCCTCCTCGATCGTGAGAGCGGAAGCTGAAGCGGTTTCCGGAAGAGTAGAAGAAAAGCCCGTGGAATTGCCTTCCCTCCCGACACCTTCGTTTCTGGCGCCGCCTTTGCGCGAGGAAGCCACAATGATCGAGGCGGCCGTCGCGGAATCGCGAACCATCGAAACCTCGACCGCCGAAATTGCGAAGACTGCCGAAGCCGCAGTTGCGCCGTCGGCCAGTTCCTGGTTCAGCGTGGCCTCGAGCCCGTGGGAAGCGGAAGTCCAGAAGGCCGGGCAGCTCGCGGCGACTTGGGATACTGGTATCGGCGCGAAGCAGGAAGAAATTCCAGCAGCGCCAAGCGAAAGCCATTTCGAGGCAGTAGCCGAGGCAAAGGTCGAAGAGCCCGTCCACGAAGTTGTTTCTTCGCCTGAACCCCGGCTCGAGCCAGCAGAACTCGAACGGGAACCTCAGGCCGTCACTCACTACCTGCCAACGGATCCGCAGTTGGCGCCCCGAACCACCGAGGCGATTCGGGAAGAGACGGTACAGGCGGTTGAGGAAGTGATTCAGGAGCAAGAGGCATCTCCGGCGGCGCCAGAAGTTCTAAAAACGGAGGCCGCCCCCGAACCGAATCTTGATGACGTGGTTGCCAAGGTCCTTGCGAAAATGAGTCCCGAAGTGCTGCAGGCGGTTACGCGGGAAATTCTGAAACCCGTCGTGGAAGCGATGGTTCGCGACGAACTGAACAAAAAGTAGCCGCTCCCTCTTTCCCTCGAAAACCAATTCAAGCGGCGCGCGTTGACGCGCGCGCGGCCCTACCCGTATATTCAGAGATTACTCGGCACACGGTGAAGCAGGCCGTGACACAGGCCACGAGCCGGCGAGGAGTTTATTCACGGATGGCACGGGAAATCGCCAAAGCATATGATCCTCAGCTGATTGAGCCTCGATGGGCCGAATTCTGGGTCAAGGAGAAGCTCTTTCGCGCTAATCCTGCCGATCCGCCGCCCGTTTTCTCGATCGTGATTCCCCCGCCCAATGTGACTGGTTCGCTGCACATCGGCCATATGTTGAATCACACCGAGATTGACATCTTGACGCGCTGGCATCGAATGCGCGGGTATAACACGCTCTACCTTCCCGGCATGGACCATGCAGGGATCTCCACACAACGCGTCGTGGTGAAGCAACTAGCGGATCAAGGGATTGATTACCGAAAACTGGGACGCGAGGAATTTGAGAAGCGCGTCTGGAAGTGGAAAACGGAGAGCGGCGGAAAAATCATCGAGCAGATGAAACAGATTGGCGAGACCTGCGATTGGTCCCGCGAAAGATTCACGCTTTCGCCGGAACTTTCGCGAGTTGTTCGCGAGGTTTTCGTCCGGCTGTATGAAGAGGGCCTGATCTATCGCGGCCATTATCTAGTGAACTGGTGTTCCACTTGCCTGACGACCTTGAGCGACTTGGAAGTTTCGCATGAAGAACGCCAGGGACATCTTTGGTACATACGGTATCCGCTTGTTGGGAACAAAGTGTATCTGGTCGTTGCCACAACGCGGCCGGAGACGATGTTGGGCGATACGGCCGTCGCGGTGAATCCCGACGATGATCGGTACCGGCATTTGATTGGCAAGAAGGTGCTGCTGCCCCTGCTGAATCGCGAGATTCCAGTCATTGGCGATGAGATGGTGGACCGCGAATTCGGGACGGGTGCCGTGAAAATAACCCCTGCGCATGACCCAAACGACTTCGAGGCAGGAAAGCGCCACGGGCTTGCCGAAATCAACGTCTTGGCCGACGACGCGCGCATGAACGAGAACGCCGGAGCGTACGCCGGGCTGGATCGTTTCGAAGCGCGCAAACGAATTGTCGAGGATTTGAAGGCTCTCGGTTTGCTTGAAAAAATCACGAACCATACGCTGGCCGTGGGGTTGTGCGAACGCTGCAAAACGATTGTCGAACCACGAGCTTCAACACAATGGTTCTGCAAGATGAAGCCGTTGGCGGAGCCGGCGATTGCGGCCGTAGAGAACGGCGATATTCTGATGATCCCGGAGAATCGCCGGACGGAATATTTGAACTGGATGAGGAATATTCGCGATTGGGCGATTTCGCGGCAAATCTGGTGGGGGCACAGGATCCCGGCCTGGTACTGCGACGATTGCGAGGAGATCATCGTCGCACGGGAGACACCTGTTGCGTGCCCGAGGTGCAATTCGAAGAAGCTGCGACAGGATCCCGACGTTCTGGACACATGGTTCAGTTCTGCGCTCTGGCCGTTTTCGACGATGGGCTGGCCGGAGGAAACGGCGGACTTCAAAACTTACTATCCAACGAGCCTGCTGATCACGGCGTATGACATCATTTTTTTCTGGGTAGCGCGGATGATCATGATGGGCTTGCATTTCACGGGCAAAGTGCCGTTCCGCAGCGTTTATCTGCACTCGCTCGTGCGGACCGGCAGCGGCGAAAAAATGTCCAAGTCCAAAGGCACTGGCCTCGATCCCGTCCAGCTGAACAAGCAGTACGGAACCGATGCGATGCGCTTCTGTCTCGCCTCGATGGCCGCGCCGGGCACGGACATCACGATGAGCGAAGACCGTTTGGCCAGTTCGCGGAACTTTGCGAACAAGATCTGGAACGCTGCGCGGTTTCTCTTCGTGAATCTCGAGAAATTTGAGCAGAGCGGCGTTTCGATTGCGGACCTGGCTTCGCCGGAAGTGCGCGAAAAGGCACCCTACAAGCTGCATGGCAACGTGCCGCTCGCGGATGCGTGGATCTTCGCGCGGCTTGCCTCAGCGATTGAGACGGTGGACAGCGCGCTGGAGAACTGCCGCTTTCACGAGGCGTCCCAAGCGATCTACGAATTTTTTTGGGGCGATTTCTGCGACTGGTACATCGAGTGGGTCAAGCCCGAATTACAAAGCGCCGAGCGCGAACGCGCGATCGTGGCCTGGAAGAATCTTTTTGCGGCGTTTGAAAACGCCCTGCGGCTGCTACACCCGATAATGCCCTTTCTGACGGAAGAACTCTGGCACCAATTGCCGCAGAAAGCCGGCGCGAAGTCTATCGCGCTTGCGCCCTACCCCATCGCAGAGAAGGGCTGGAGAAATTCTTCCGCACTTGACGAATTTGCGCTGTTGCAGAACATAATTTCGGAAATTCGCGACATTCGCGCGCAGATGAAGCTTGACCCGAAGAAGAAAGTGGCCGGGGAATTCTCCAGCCCGGATGCGCGGATTCGCAAAGCTATCCCCGACAACCTCGATGGAGTTCTTCGCCTGGCGATCCTTTCCGAGTTGAAGATTTCCGCGGAACGCCTGGCGGAAGCGGGCGGCGCGGTCCGCTCGACATCGCAGTTCGATGTACGCATCGGTTACGCGGATGCAATGGACCGAGATGCGGAGCTGGCCCGCTTGCGCAAGGAAACGGAACGTTTGATCAAGGACATCGCGTCCAAGGAGCGCCAGCTCGCCGACGACACGTTTCGCAGCCGCGCGCCCGAGAAAATCGTCAAGGGCATTGAGACGACTCTCGCGGAGCGCCGTATCGAGCTCTCCAAGCTGTCGCAACAGCTCGACCAACTGGAATCGAGTGCCTGATTTGCACTGAGATTACAGCTCAAGATGAACTCTGCATAGGCTGGAGTTTGCCGATCGACGTTAGCCTCGATCCAGAGACTCCAGCGCCGGACCCTGACGCTCTTGTGGACGGCAAGGAGGATCAGTAAGCTCTCTGCAGCCAAAACGACACTCGCCGATGTCTCAGACGCCACTCCCCGGAACGACCGATCAACGCATCGCTGCCCTCCTTACCTTGCTCGCGGAGAACGCGACAATCGTGATTAGCGGGGCGCGCATCGCCAGGGAGATTGGAGTTTCGCGTTCCACCGTATGGCGCTGGGTCGAACGGTTGCGGACGCTCGGCGTGAAGGTCAAGGGCCACCCGCGAACTGGATATTTTCTTGAAAATGTTCCGGACATTTTGACGCCGGACCTGCTGCGGCAACGGCTGAAAGGAAGCATTTTCAGCAAACGCAACCATCATTTTTTCAAAACCGATTCCACAAATCGAGTCGGGCTGGAACTAGGTTACGCGGGGGAGCCGGAGGGCACCGTCGTTCTGGCGGAAGAGCAATCGGCAGGGCGCGGGCGAGCCGGGCGGACCTGGAATTCCGAACGGGGAGTTGGAATATATGCCACGCTGCTATTGCGTCCGAAGCTCGCGCCAGTTCAGGCGCCGCTGCTCACGATGCTGGCGGGGCTTTCGGCGCACGCCGCGATTCAAGCGCAAACCGGCTTGGCGGTGGATCTGAAATGGCCAAATGACCTCGTGATTGGCGGCAAGAAGGCTGGAGGAATCCTCACCGAGATGCATGCGGAGCCATCTTTGGTACGTTTTGTGATCGTGGGAATCGGGATCAACGTCAATCAGGATAAATTCGCCGGCGAGCTTGCCGCGACCGCCACTTCCCTGCGCATCGCGTCCGGAAAGCAGCAATCGCGGCTGGAACTCCTGGCCAGGTTGCTGCGGGAATTCGAGAGCGACTACAATCGTTTCTTGAAGCATGGACCCGCAAACGTAACATCGCGCTTTGAAGCTGTTTCCAGTTATGCGCGAGGAAAAAAGGTGGAGGTTTCGAGCGGATTCGAAAGCTATGCGGGAATCACGGCGGGGCTGAGCCCCGAAGGGCTGCTTCAAGTACAGCGCGAAGATGGAACACTCATGAAGGTTTTTGCCGGCGACGTGAAGGAGATCCGGTAGATGCTTTTGGCGATTGATGTGGGAAATACAAATACGGTTCTGGGCGTATTTCGAGGCGAAGAGCTCATCGCCAACTGGCGGCTAACCACGGCGCGGCTGCAGACTGTGGATGAATATGGCGTTTTGATCAGGAATCTTCTGAGCCTGAAAGAACTCGATCCAAGTGGAATTGGCGGCGTGACCATCAGTTCGGTAGTTCCTCCGGTCAACTGGACGCTGGCCCGCATGTCGGAATCGTATATCGGACAAAAAGCTCTGTTCGTCGAACCGGGGGTGAAGACGGGAATGCCAGTGCTTGTGGACAATCCGTTAGAAGTGGGCGCCGACCGCATCGTCAATGGAGTTGCGGCGTTTCAGAAGTACGGCGGTCCGTGCATCGTGGTGGATTTTGGAACGGCGATTACGTTTGACGCCATTTCAGCGAAGGGCGAATATCTCGGCGGCTGCATCGCTCCAGGACTTGGCATTGCTTCCGAAGCGCTGTTTGCCCGTGCGGCGAGGCTGCCGCGGGTGGAAATCAAGGATCCGGGCAAGGTGATCGGCACGAACACGGTTACGCATTTACAGGCGGGGCTCTACTATGGCGCGGTGGATATGGTGGACGGCATGCTCTCGCGCATGAAAGCGGAGCTTGGCGGAAAGGTAAAGGTCGTCGCCACGGGTGGCCAGGCTAGCCTGGTGGCCAAGGGATCGAAATATATCGAACAGACCGACGAATTTCTCACCTTGAACGGCCTTCGACTAATCTGGGAAAAGAACCGGGCCGCTGACGCGGCAAAACAGGAAAAGAAAGCCGCGCGATAGGCCCTGCATGGAAGGCTGGAATTACTTCAACTATTTTACGGAAATCGAAGAGTATTTTTGGAAGAAGCGCGGCGCTCATTTGCTTGTATCGCCGCTGGACTGGGCGATCATGGAAACCTGGCAAAAAGCCGGGGTGCCGCTGGAGTCCGTTCTGAAAGGGATTGACCGGGCATTCGAGAGCCATGCGCGTTCGCGCCGCGGCGCCGGGAAGCCGCTGAAGAGCCTGGCTTATTGCACGGATGCTGTTCTGGACGCCGCAGAAGAAGCACAGGAAGCGGCCGCGGGGAACAACAGGGCGCGCTCCACGAAAACCAATCCGGAGCCGTTTTCGCGTGAAGAGTTGAGGGCGTACTTCAACAAAAACCGCACAACTCTTTTGCAGTCCGCAGTGAGACTAGATTCGACTCAGGCGGAACTCGCTGCAGGAGTACGCGAGGCGGGCGAATCGCTCGAAGATTGTAAGACTCTGCTGGATGTACCGGGATCGCTGGACCTGGAGGATCTGGAAAGGCGTCTGACGGTACTGGAAGACAAACTTCTTGCCACACTCCAAAGCCAGGCCAGCGAGGATCAGATGTTGCACATCCGGCGCGAAATGGACGGCCAATTGGCAATGTATCGCCGAAAGATGAAAGCGGAGCAGCTTTTCGTGGTGGAAAAGCAATTTCTGCATAAGCGTTTGCTCGAGGAGTTTGGCTTGCCGCGCCTGAGCCTGTTCTATTTTTCATGAGCTTGCAGCAGCCGTCAGCGAAGTGCAAAACTGCAATCGTGTAACCTTTGCTGTATTTTTCAAGGAAATCGTTGGAGAATGAGCGACGAGATGCCTGACGAATTATCTCTATTGGTTGAGAAACTTGTGTACGGCGGAGACGGGCTGGCGCACGCCGATGGCGACACTGTTTTTGTGCCCTATGTGCTGCCCGGCGAGCAAGTGAGCGCTACGGTGCGCCAAAGAAAGAAGAAACTGGTTTGGGCGGACCTGAAGAATGTCACCTCCGCTTCGGCGCAACGCACGAAGCCAGCTTGTCCTCATTTTGGGGTCTGCGGCGGCTGCCATTATCAGCATATTTTCCAGGAAGAGCAGGTTCGCCTCAAGAAAGAGATCCTGCGCGAAACCCTTTCACGCATCGGCGGGATCGCGTGGACGGGGCCGATCACCGAGCATTCCGGCGAACCTTACGGGTATCGCAACCGCGCGCAATGGGCGGTGCGCCCTGGGCTGCCGCGAGCGCTGGGATACTATTTGCCCGAGAGTTCGACGATTGTTCCGATTGACGCTTGTCCCGTGCTATCGCCGATGCTGGCGCAGACTTTTCAGGAGCTTCAGAACTTGGTGCGCGCGGGGAGCTTGCCGGCAGAGATGAAGGAGATCGAGGCGTTCGCAGATTCCTCAGACACGAAAATCGCTCTTAATGTTGCGCTTTCTGCGTTCGCAAAGCCAGCGCAGGAATTGGCACGGGCATTCCAGTCAGCTCTGCCGCAGCTCGAAAGCCTTTTGCTTCTCGATCAAAAGAAAAACCGCTTCGAGCTGACGGGCCCGGGATTCCTGATGCACGAAGCGGGCGGCTATCGCTTTCGCGTCGGACATCTTTCATTTTTTCAAGTGAACCGGTTCCTGCTCGAGGATCTGCTGAAAACCGTCGTGGCGAAAGCGAGTGGCGAATTCGCGCTTGATCTCTATGCCGGAGTTGGCTTTTTCAGTTTGCCCTTGGTGAAAACTTTCGGGCGAGTTGTTGCCGTGGATGCAAACCTTGCGGCGACGCGCGACCTGCAGGCAAATGCGGAGGACGCGGGACTGGCTGTGACGTCGAACAATCTCCACGTAGAAGATTTCCTGAAAAACTTCAAGGAGAAACCTGAATTCGTCGTTCTCGATCCTCCGCGAACCGGACTTGGCGTATCCGCCGCGGCAAAACTCGCAGAGCTGGCCGCGCCGGAGCTGGCGTACCTTTCCTGTGATCCGTCAACGCTGGCGCGCGATCTTGCAGTTCTCACGCAATCTTCCCGAGTGCCTCCTGATGCAAAGGCGGGCGGCGCGCGGTATGAGATCGCCGAGATTCACTTTTTCGACCTGTTTCCTCAGACCTTTCACATCGAGACATTCGTCCGCCTGAGGCTGGCCCCATGAAGTTGCCGGCCGTGGCGATTGCCGCTTCGTTTGCGGGCGGGATTGCCCTCGGCTTGTGGTTCTCCGATCGGTGGTCAGGGATGATCGCAAGCCACTTGCGGCTTGAAAGCGCGATTCTCGTCGTTGTGCTTGCGGCGGGCTTCGCGCTTCTTCGTTTCGGCAAAATCGCAATTGCTGCGACAGCTTCCCTGCTGGCCTGGGCCGCACTGGGCATCTTTGGAGTGGCCATCGCTCAGCGACCACTCCCCGCGGATCACGTGATCAATCTCGTGGACTCTGGCCGGTTGGACATACACGAGCCCCTACAATGGCACGGGACCCTTGGCGATGAACCAACGCGGATGCCTTGGGGATGGAGTTATGACGTTGCACTGTCTTCCGTGGAATACGATTCCCGAGTTATCGCGACGGAAGGCGGTCTGCGGATGAACTATACTCCTCAGCCCTCCGATGGTCCTTTGCCCGATCTTCACGCGGGCGACGAAATTTCCGTTCTGACGCAAGCGAGATTGCCGCAGTTCTACCGCGACGAAGGCGCATTCGACCGGCGCGAATATCTGGCTCAGCAAGGCATCTATCTTGTCGCGACGCTGCGGGCGCCGGAATTGATGACGCGAACCGGGCAAGCGTCGCGCTCGCTTTCTTTCGCGATTGCCCATGTGCGGCGCAAGCTTCGCGAGAAATTGGATGCGCTGTTCAGAGAATCGCCCCAGGAGGCGGGGATCCTGCGCGCGATGCTCCTCGGAGATCGCAGCTTTGTGGACCGGGCTGAATCGGCGGATTTTCAAAAGACCGGCGTGTTCCACGTGCTAGTAGTGGCGGGTTTGCACGTCGGAGCATTCGCGGCGTTTCTTTTCTGGCTGGGGCGCAAACTGAAGTTCTCCGTTGGATGGACGGCGCTGATTACGCTCGCGGCTCTGTTTTCATACGTTGCGGTGATTGAGCAGCGGCCTCCGGTGCTGCGGGCCGCGTTAATGGCAGCCATCGTGATCCTGGGAGGATATTTTTTTCGCAGGCTGGATCTCTTGAAC
>Ga0335076_10000604_pt1 | contig 33499 bp, 31 predicted proteins | sample Lox_Sample_25_FD_206717 | JGI IMG/M metagenome (GOLD analysis project Ga0335076, IMG submission 206717) | Soil microbial communities from Loxahatchee National Wildlife Refuge, Florida, United States - Lox_Sample_2.5 | ecosystem: Environmental > Terrestrial > Soil > Wetlands | place: USA...
GAACCCTCGGGAATTGCATCAGACGGGCGGGAAACTGCAGGTCGCCTGATTGTCACGGGGTCGCGATAGCCGCGGGACGGCGGCCGGCGATGCTGCCTGACCTGCATGAGTTGCGAGTTGATCCCGTCTAGTGCATGATCCAGCCTTCTGACGGATGTGGTTTGCGGGGCTGGAGGGCGGTTTGGGGCGGGGTGAGCTGGCCGGCGCGGCGCACCTGGAACTGGTGTCCGGGGTCGTGCCGCTGCGTCCGGAGGACGCGATGACGGAGGCGATGCTGCGGGGCTGGCGTGCCCAGCAGAAGGCCCGCGGGCTGCAGGAGGCGACGATCGAGCCGCGGGAGCGGCTGGTCCGCGCGTTCATGGACTTCACCAACGAGTACCCGTGGAACTGGGGGCCCGGCCACGTCGAGGAGTGGACGCTGTCACTGGCGGCCGAGCGGCAGCTCGCGCCGTCGACGATCCGCGGCTACCAGACGGACCTGCGGCTGTTCAGCGAGTACCTCTGCGACGCCCGGTACGGGTGGGCGGCGGAATGCGAGAAGGCGTTCGGGCCGGGGTCGCACCCGGTGCCGGTCTGCCATGAGTGGAACACGATCGCGCACCTGGCCGAGTACGAGGGCCGGCCGGAGGCCCGCCCGTTCACCCGCGCCGAGCTGCAGCGGTTCCTCGACTACGCCGATGACCAGGTCGAGCGGGCGGCGGCATCGAAGCGGAAGGGAGCGCTGGCCGCTTACCGGGACGCGACGCTGTTCAAGGTGATCTACGGGTGGGGGCTGCGCCGCACCGAGGCGTCGAAGCTGGACGTCGCGGACTGGGGGAGGAACCCGGCCGCCCCGGAGTTCGGCCGGTACGGGATGCTGCACGTCCGTTACGGAAAGGCGGTCCGCGGGCAGCCGCCGCGGCGGCGCAACGTGCCGTCGGTGATGGTGTGGGCGGTGGAGGCCGTCGCCGACTACGCGGAGAACATCCGGCCGAGGTTCGGCTGCGAGGGGCACCCGGCGTTGTGGGTGACTGAGCGGGGCGGCCGGGTCCGGCCGGCCGAGATCAACTCCCGGTTCACCGCTTACCGGGACGCGCTGGGCCTGCCCGCGGAGCTCACGCCCCATTCCCTGCGGCACTCGTGGGTCACGCACCTGACCGAGGACGGGGTGGACCGGCGATTCATCCAGGAGGCCGCCGGGCATCGCTGCGACACCTCGACTGCTATCTACACGCATGTCAGCGGTGACTTCATGAACACTGCGCTGCGCAAGGCACTGGCCCCGGCGCTCGGGCAGCCGGGCTGAGGAGGGCAATAGATGACGCGCAAGCTGGACTACCGGTGGAACCTGCGGCAGGTGATGGCCACCCGCGGCATGTTCCAGACCACCGATCTGATCGGCCCGCTGGCCGGCCGGGAGATCCGGCTGTCGTCCAGCCAGGTCTACCGGCTGGTCACCGAGCGGCCCGAGCGGCTGAGCCTGAAGGTGCTGATGGCGCTGCTGGACATCCTGGGGTGCACGATGGAGGACCTGATCGAGCCGGCCGCCGCCGCCAAGCCCGCCCGCAAGGCGAAGACCGCGAGCGGGGAAGAGGCCGGGGTTGGGGACCTGCGGCCCCGGCGGGCCAGGATCACCGGTGCCGGCGAGTAAGCGGTGACCGCAACTGACGTTCCCGCCGTGCTGGCGGACCCGGTCGGCGTTGCCGTCGCCCTGATCACCCGGACAGAGCCGGGCCTGGACCGGGAGGCAGCCGAGCGGGCGGTGACGGGCGTCGCCCAGGGCAGGGCCGTGCGGCGCAAGCTCGCCGGGGCGCTCGCCGGCCGGCCCGGTATCCTCGCTGACGGCCGGTCGCCCGCGCCGCGGGTCGTCGGCGACCTGCTGCTCGCACTGCACAAGGCCGGCGCCACGGTGATCTCCCCGCCGGTCTGCGCGGGCTGCGGTAAGCAGCTGCGCACGCTCTCGCGGCTCGGCCAGGACTGGTACTGCAGCGCCTGCGCCAGCCGGGACGGCCGCTGCTCCGCCTGCGGCCGGGAAACGCTCATCACCAGCCGTGACCGGGAAGGACAGCCCCGCTGCGCCCGGTGCCCCGACCGGGACGACCGTGACCCGCTCGCTGTCCTCGCCGCCGCTGTCACCGCAGCGGACCCCTCGGTGACCGTGGACACGATCACCGCAGCAGCCCAGCGCGTGTTCTCCAAGCCGTTTAACCTGCGGAAACTCGCCTGGGTCATCGAGGGAGACCCGGGCCTGCTCACCGGTCACGGCGCCCGCGCCCCGATCATGGGCGTCCTGCGGCTGATCGACGAGCTCGCTGGCACCGGAGCGGGAAGCATCATCCGCCCGGCATGCGGGCGCTGCCATCGCGCCGTGCAGCTTTACCGGCGGATCGACGGGCTGTGGTGCTGCCGCAACTGCGTGGCCAAGACCAGGGCACAGCCGTGCGCCCGCTGCGGAACCGTGAAGGAGGCGGCTTCCCGGGACGGTCACGGGCGGCCAATCTGCCCGAACTGCCTGGTCAGCGACCCGGCCAACCTTGAGGTATGCGCCCACTGCGGCCGGAAGCGGAGGGTCAGCGTCCGCGCTGCGGACGGGCCGCTCTGCCCGAGCTGCCGCCCCTGGCAGACGCTGACCTGCTCAATCTGCGGGCGGGAAGCGCCATGTGTCATCTCCAAGGCCACCGGCAAGCCGTGGTGCCGGGCCTGCAAGCAGCGCTGGGCCCGCTGCGGCCGGTGCGGCACCACGGGCCCGGTCCGCGGCGGCACCGCCGACGCGCCACTGTGCTCGGCCTGCACCGTCCCCGGCGCCGAATTCTGGCACAAATGCCCAGGCTGCGGACAGGAAGACCGCATGATCCCCGGCCAGTGCAAGACGTGCCGGCTCCGGCAGCAGCTCCGTGACCTGCTCACCGGCCCCGACGGCACGATCAGCCCGAACCTGCAGGCACTCCATGACAACCTGGCGGGCTGCGAACGCCCGGCCACCGTCCTGGGCTGGCTGAGCAAGAGCACCGCCGGAGTCCTGCGCGAACTCGCCGCCGGCCAGCGGCCCCTCACCCACGCCGCCCTCGACGAGCTGCCCGACAGCAAGCCGCTGCGGCACCTGCGCACGATCCTCGTCGCCACCGGGACGCTGCCGCCACGCGACGAGCAGCTGACCCGGCTGGAGACCTGGATCTCCCGGGCCGTCGCCGAGCGGCCCGGCCCCGCCGAGCGCCGGCTGCTGGCCCAGTACGCCACCTGGCACGTCGTCCGCCGGCTCCGCGGCCGCCTCGCCGGACAGCACACCACTTACGGCCAGTTCCTCGGCGCCCAGCGGAACGTCAGGGCGGCCATCGCCCTGCTGGACTGGCTCGCCGCCCGGGGGCTGACCCTGGAGACCGCGAGGCAAGGCGACCTCGACGCGTGGCTGGGCGACGCCCAGGCCAGCCACCGCACCGACGCCGGCAACTTCGTCCGCTGGGCACGCAGGAACAAGCTCACCACGATGGACTTCGCGGCCCTCAAATGGGGCGGCCCGTCCGGCGTAATCGACACCGAAACCCGCTGGGAGCAAGCCCGCTGGCTGCTCTACGACGACAGCCTCAAGCCCGAGGACCGCCTGGCCGGCCTGCTCGTCCTCCTCTACGCCCAGCGGACGTCTGTGATCAGCCGACTGACCCTTGGCCACCTCCAGGCCGCAGACAGGCAGGTGCTCATCCGGCTCGGCCGCCAGCCCGTCGTGCTCCCCGGTCCCCTCGACGCCCTCGCCCTGCAAGTAGCGGCGACCCGCCGCGGCCACGCCGCCCTCGGCGACGACGGCACCTCGGCCTGGCTGTTCCCCGGCGGCCAGCCCGGCCAGCCGATCAGCGCCTACCAACTCGGCGAGCGCCTGCACCAGATCGGCATCCGCTGCGGCCAGTCACGGTCAGCCGCACTGTTCCAGCTCGCCACCGACCTGCCCGCCGTCGTCCTGGCAAGCATGCTCGGCATCCACATCAGCGTCGCCGTCCAATGGCAGCGAGCATCCTCCGGTGACTGGATGGCCTACGCCGCCGACGTCAGCCGCCGGGCCAGCCAGCAGCCCGTTCCGTCACGCCACGAAACACAGAACCAGACATGACCGCCAGCGCCCGGTGCCCGATGGATGGACACGCTCCCGTCACCCACACCAGTCCTCTGAGACAGGGCTATTCCGACAGTTCTAATATCTGACTCCGCCAGAGCACGCCGACATGGCACTAAAAGAAAGGGCCATCTCCCGCACCACCCCGCCCGGCACCCAGGCCGGGCGCTACCAGCCGCCTGACGAACTGCTGGCATTCCTCAGCCAGCTCTGACCACCCGAACCCGATGCGTTATGCCGCACCCGCCCGGGCCGCCACCCCTGGCAACCGGCCGCCGCCAGGCGGGAGCGGCATAACCGCTGGGCCGGCATAAGGCACCCGGTCGGCGGGCGTGCAGCGGCAGCATTCGAGAACGGCCGGGCGGACGGAGAACTGCCAGGTCGGGGTGTTCTTGGCTTACGCCACGCGGCACGGGCACGCGCTGATCGACCGGGAGCTCCACTTACCCCGGTCCTGGGCTGAGGACCCGCAGCGGTGCCGGGCGGCGGGCATCCGCGGCGAGGTGGAGTTCACCACCAAGCCGCGGCAGGCCCAGGCCAAGGGTGAGGCCGGGCTCGATCACTACCAGGTCCGCTCCTGGCGGGCCTGGTACGCGCACGTAACCTTGTCCATGCTCGCCTTGGCCTGGCTCGCCGCCAGCCGGGCCCAGGCCGTAAAAGGGGATCGGCGCCGGCGAGCTGGGCATGATCGGCTACACCTTGCCCGAGCTGCGGCGGCTGCTGGTCAGCTTGATCCAGTGTCACGCGCCCGGCCCGGAGGCCGTATGGTCCTGGTCACGCTGGCGCCGACGACGCCAGTACCAGGCCCGGCTGTGCCACTACCGGCGCCGCGGCTATGCATTCACCTAGCTGCTCCGCGACCGGTCATGGGTGCATGATGGTGGACTTGCCGGGGCAGTCTTGACCGGGAGGCTGATATGGGAACCTTCGGTACCGGCCCGTTCGGCAACGATGGCGCCCTTGACCTTCTCGACGAGCTCACCGGCCAGCCCGCCAGCCAGCGCCGCGTCACCCTGGAACGGATCTTCTTCCAGGTCCGGGACCGTCCCGGCCTGCTGGGATGGAAGTTCTTCCCCGATGAGATCGTCGCGGCGGGCCGCCCCGGCGAACGCATCGCCGGGCGCCCCGCCCGAGCAGCTGCCCATCCTCGCGGTCGCCCCATTCGCCCACCTCCACATGAAGGTGTTGCGACGACTGGTTGAATCCGCCCTGGCTGGGACGCTTACTGATTTGCCCGAGCATCGATCAATGTCTCAGCAGCCAGTGGATCATAGACCAGTTCAGACTGATGACAGTGATCAGTACGCACATGCGCGTCATCTTGGGCCAGTCGCCCAGTGCGCTCGCGCAGACCTGCCAAAAATCCTTGAAGAACTCCACATTCCTCTCCTCGGGGCCCTTGCCTCCGCGTTTAGGAAGGCTCCTACTTAGAGTTTCGGGGTCGGCGAGTGTAATCAGACAAGGGTGAACAAGGTTGTACAGCACAGATCTCCCGGCGCGGTGACCTGCTGGTGCGGTAAGCTGCCGTGGGTCCTGTTGACAAAAGTTGACAGGAAGTCGTGATCATGGAGCGATCGTGCCAGGCTTCAAGCGGCCACCGATAGCGCCTGGATCCCTCTGTGATCTTGTGAGTGCCCTGCACAAGCTCCATCTGGCTGCGGGCTATCCGAGTACGAGGGAGTTGCAGCGCGACATCGGTGGCCCAGGAGTCCTGAGCCACACTTCGATACACAAGATCTTTACAGAACCGCGCCTGCCGAGGTGGCCCCTGGTAGACCTAGTTGTCGAGGCGATGGCTCGTCGTGCCCGACTTGATGAGAAGGCTGAGGTTGAACGATTCAAGGCTCTGTGGGATCAGGCTGCCCTTCTGTATAGTAAGACAACGGTCTCTAGCGTAATAGTCTCGCCACCCACCGCCACCGGCGTGCTTGAGAATCAGGAAACACCAGGATCGCTTGCTAGGTCCTTTTCCGAACTCCTTCCAAGCGCGCTAGATGAGATTGAGGCAATTGCAACGCCTGGCGGCAAGTGGCCGACGGACCTTCCCCGTCGAATCCCTACTGGCTTCTCTGATCTTGACGCTTTGCTAGGCGGTTGGACTCCTGGATCCTTGGTCATTATTGGCGGCCGACCTTCTTCTGGGAAGACCACGCTATTGCTAGATTTTTGTCGCACTGCCGCGATCAAGTATGCGATTCCCTCCATGCTGATTACTGGTGAGATGAACAGCGTTGAGCTGCAATCTAGAATCCTTTCCGCCGAAGCGCGTGTACCTCTCCACAGCATGCGGACAGGCCAAATGGGAGAAGAGGACTGGACTCGCCTTGCTCGGAGAATGGCCGCCATTGTAAATTGTCCAATCCACATTGGTACACCGTCAAGGTTCCAGATCACCCAACTTGAGGCCGATGCAACGAGGCTTGCTCGCCAGTCAGGGCTTGAGTTGCTGCTTATAGATAGCTTCGAATGGATTACGGCTCACTTGGATTCTCACGGATCAACGCCAGAAGCTTCCTTGTGGGCATTGAAAGATCTAGCCGTAACGCTGAAGATCCCGATCATAGTAAGCGCGCAGGCAGGAAGGCACAAGGAGCGATTCTCAAATTGTAACCCCATTCAATACCTTGACAATAGCAATGCGATCGAGCGAGTTGCTGACATAATTGTAATTCTAAATCGGCCCGATCAGGACGATCGCGAGCACCCTCGCGCGGGCGAGGTCGATCTCGTAGTAGCGAAAAATCGCAATGGCCCGGCGGCTACCGTGACAGTAACTCAACAGTACTACTATTGCCGACTACTAGACATGTGGCCACAGGATAATTACACACCACCAAATTTCCACCCTGAGCAGCTCCCCGAAGGTTTCGGCCTGATAGAACCTGGAGACCTAATACAATCTGAACCGGACGCCCTAGTAGAATCTACGGACGATGCCGACCTATCGGTACAAAGACGCGAGAGTGATCGAAGGCTGTGTCAACGTGTACTTGGACAGATGGTCTCGGCTGAGCGCGTTATGGATTGGCTTCAGAACGACTTCTCCCCGGATGCGGTGCCTTCAGAGAAATTCAAGGAAATTGAGCAGATTGCAGAACTGCTGCGCCAGCAGTCCATTGATTTTGTCGATAAGGACGTTGCCGAGCGATATGTGGATCTGCGGAACGCTGTTTATGATTTTTGCAAAAAGATCTCTAACTACACTTGTGACAATCAAGCCGGAAAACTGTTGGCGACATCAAGCGTCTCTGGAAGTATCGGAAGCGGCAAATACTCTAGGGTCGTAACACTGGTAGGCTTCAGTCGCGACGCTCTCGTAAAAGCATATACTGATTTCTTGAGCATTTGCCACGAGAGGAATGTAGATCGCGAAGCTGGTTGGGAAAGTGCTTGACAAAGACAACAGCAAGCGCCAGCTGAGTCGGCTTCACAGTCGCCGCGGCTGCTGGTGAGATACCCCAGCTATCTGAGCGTATGGATGAACGCACCCGTGTATCGTTGAGCGCATAAACAATGCCAAATGCGATGCGCTCTCATCGGCTAGATTCGCGTGGGTGACTTCCTCTGCGGCCGGTTGTGAAGAGATCAAGGACGGTGTGTCAGGTTCCTTTAGTGGCCGGCTTCGTACTGCTCAACGACGCTTGCAGGGATGCGGCCACGGTCGCTGACCGTGATGCCATGGGTTTTCGCCCAGGCCCGGATATCGCCGCTGCGCTCGCGGCTGGCGGCCGAGCGCCCGGTCCGGCGGCGCGGTCCCCGTCCAGCCTTGCGGGCATGGTCCATGAAGGGTGCCAGTCGCCGGCGGAGCGCCCTGGCGTTCTTCTTGCTCAGATCGATCTCATACTCGGCGCCGCCGATCCCGAATCGCACCGTCTCATCCGCCGGGCCGCCATCAAGATCGTCTTCTAGTGCGACAGTTATCTTCTGTGCCATCCCGGCCTCCCCGGCTGCGATCGGCCACCTGTACCGTACAAGATCAACTGTAACGCCGGGTAACTGCGAACGCCGCCAGTTGCCAGCAGTTCACATGGATCCACTACCCAGACGGGATAGTGCCTGTGCCAGGCGCCACACAAGCAAATGCCGGATCGGCACGGCCCCGGTCTCCCCAGCCCAGGCATCTTCGGCCCGCGCAGCGGCCAAGGCAGCCAAGCAGGCCGCTGCGGCGAAGAAAGCCCGCCAACGCGCCGCACGCCAACTCGCCAGCACCGTGACCTATGTCGTTACCGGCACCTCGGGCGCTCAGGTGACCTACGGGCCAGAGGGATCTAACTTCACCGGCACCGTGCCGATGAACGTGTCCGCGCACATTCCGGGCAACCCGCCCCTCTACTACGCCATTGACGCGCAGCTCCAGGGCAGCGGTCAGGTTAGCTGCCAGATCCTGGTCGGCGGCAAGGTGATCTCTGCGGCCAGCGCGAGCGGTGGCTTCAACATCGCCTCGTGCGAGATCGGCCAGAACCCGCTGACCGGTCAGTGGGAGAACGACAACAACGGCTGAGTACTGGCCGTGGTGCCCGGCCCTCTCCGGGCACTGCGGGGAATGCTCAGTTGATTCCAGAGAGAAGTTGAGTCATATGCAAGTCGTTAGGGCAGACCGCCTACCCCGAGCATGCCGACCGGCCATTACCGGGTCATGGTTTCCGAAATGCGCCCGATTTACCGGGACAGCCGTGGCGCCCAGGGGGCGAGCACGCCCGGTCCACGATCAGCTACGGCACCCGAGCAGCTGGCCTTCGCTGACGAGATCAGCACCGAGGAGGCGTCATGAGCATGGAAGAACGGAACCGCCAAGTTCAGGAAGTGCTCGACGACATCAAGCACGGGTCCTTCAAGTTGGATTACAAGGCCACCGATGAAGAGGCAATGGGGCTACTCTTGTCGCACTTCTTCGAGTACGACGGCATTGCCATCTTGGAGGCAGCCGGCCACGGGCTGACGCACAGCAATTTCGCTGACGCTAAGGATGAGCTGGACGAGCTGGTCAAGCGTGAGCAGGCCCGGTCGGAGGCGGCCATCAAGGCCCAGCAGAAGGGCAGGGCATCATGAGCGAGATACCACTGAGCGGCCCGGACTGCACCCGCTGCGGTGCCCCTGCTGCCGAGCACATGCCGGCTGGGAAGTGCCCCCGGCCACCGCTGTCCGTGACCGAGCAGGCGGCTGGGCGCTGGGAACAACGCCGCACCGGCAACCGGCCGGCGAGCAACGGCCACCCCGGCCTGGTCGGTGCTCTGGCTGCACTTGCCGCCGTGGCCGCCGTCGTGTGGGTGCTGTCCGCCAACGCCTCGGCCAACTGCTCCACCCTGGCCCAACTCGGCGGTGCGACGTGTTACCCCATCGCCGTGGAGTTGCACCAGGTCTCCGGCTGGGGCGCGCTCCTGGCCGCTGCAGGCGCGGTGCTGGCCGCCGTCACGGGCCGAAAATGAAGCGCCAGCGCCCGCCCACGCCCCGCAAGTAGGGGACCGGGTCGAGGTGCACGTTAACCTCCACCGGGGCGACTTCTCCGTCCTGTCCACGCGCACGGGGCTGCGCATCGCCTCGGTGGATGACATCACGCTGTCGGTCGTTCAGATCAATGCCCAGCCCGGCTGCCTGCAGCGGATGCTCCGGGTCCACCAGCGCGCCGTGTGCGCCTATGCGGTCGGCACCCCACCCGGAACGGCGGCGCTGCGCGTGGCTGCGATGGGCGAACCAATCATGATCCTGCCACGTTGCGTGATCATAGGGGGCTGCGCCGACGGGCCGGGCGCGGTGGTTTGCGGCGAATCGGTTAGCCTGCCGGGCTGGTCAAGGGCTGGGCCGTCTGGTTTGCAGGCCCAGGGCGCAATCCAGGCCAGGCACGTATGCCGGGGTGCCCCTTTCGCGGGGCCCGTGGCCGCCGGGCGCTGGGGACCTGGGCGGTGTCAGACTCTAGTGGTGGCGATTGAACGTCCGCGCCGGGTGGAGGTGCGGCCCTTTCCCCCCAATCGGCGGCTGGTCACTGCGGCCATGCGCGCTGGCCGGCCCAAGATGCCAATGTACGGGCTAGTCGATGTGGACATCACCACAGCGAACCGGCTGCTGGCCGGGCACGATCCGCCCTGGTCGCTGACCGCCTTCGTGGTGGCCAGCGTGGCCCGCGCCGCCGCCGCCCACCCAGCCGTGCACGCTTACCGGAACTGGCGCGGGCAACTGGTCACCCACCGGCACGTCGATGTGGGCACGATGGTGGAGATCTCCACGCCGCAAGGGCCGTTCGCCCTTCCCCATCTCTTGCGCGACGCTGACATCCGCGAGGTGCCCGACCTCACCGCCGAACTGCGCCACGTCAAGGACGATCCGTCGGCCAGCCGCAGCGGCAGGTGGCTGGAGCGAGCCGGGCCAGCAGCGACCCGGATCCCGGGCGTGATCCCGGCCATGTATGCCGTGATGGCAAAATCGGTCGCTGCCCGGCAGCGCATCGGCACCGTCGCGGTGACAGCGGTGGGCATGTTCGCCGGCGGCGGAGGTTTCGGCATCACGCCCCTGTCCTTGTTCTCCCTAGAGGTCATCGTCGGCGGGATGAGCCAGCGCCCGCGCGTCATCGACGGCCAGGTCACCGTCCGCGACATCCTGGACCTGACGGTGGCCATCGACCACAACGTGGTGGACGGCGCGCCCGCCGCCCGCTTCGCCGCCGAATTCCGGAAACTGCTGGAGAGCGCGACCGTGATATCGCCGTCCAGCGTTGCCTGACCAGCGCCAGAGTGATTAACAGGCCAGTTCCGTATCAGGGGCGCAGAACACCCAATCTGGCGAGGCCGGATTGGTCACGGTCATACGCCGATACGCGGATGGATGGTAGTGCCTCGCGCCGGATCGCCGATTATTCGCTCATGATCCAGTTGGCCAGGACGCGTCCTACGGACGCGCAGATCACCCGGGAGTGTGCTCGCTACCGCCAGCCCTCCAGCTACCGTCCGTAACGAGGACGTTCATGCCTGCCATCAGGGAGCTCCCCACCAGCTTGGGCGAGCAACGATCCGCGCCAGGCGACTCGGGCACACGGGTCATCAGGTCAACCTCCTGGTCCAGCGCACCGGACCGGGGATGAGGCCGGAAATCCCCGATCGCCGGGCTGGGATAACCGCGGCTACACGCAGCCCAACGGTGTAACGGGCTGTTGGGAACCGCACGGCGACCCGCAATCTGCTTGCCTGATAAGGGCAGCAGTACGTCACTGGAACTGATATTTTCATCCGTCATTGACATAGCAGTGATAGCGTGATGGCTATGGCTGCATGGGGGAAGCGTGCCGATCTGGCCCTGAGGCTTGCCTCATGGCTGAGGCTGCGCCTAGTAGCCGCAGATATCGGCCCCTACTTTTCGTGTGCTAATTAATCAGATTGCCTCAAGGGGCTAGGAGTTCGATCAGGTGACTGTGTAGCTGGCCAAGCCTTATCAAGATCGCTGGATCTATCCGGTGTCGATCTATCCATAAGTTGAGGGCATATAATGTTTAGCATAAGGGATGAGAGCGCGATAAGGCACAGGGGCGTCATTTATTATCCAAGACTGCCCACCCGGCCGTGCCGATGAAACGGCACCTCTTCGCCGCAGGGCGCGGTATTACCGGCTTGGGTGCCGCCCTCCTCGGCGCATATCTGATAGCCGTTCTGACGAATAGTGTCAAGCATGCACCATGGTGGCCTTATCTACTGTTCGCCGGACTTTTAATTCTGGGTATGGTTCTGTATTGGATCGGCCACGAGGCCGATCGAGCGGATCAAGCCCCAACTGCTGGCCATGGACCGGGAGAATCCGAATCATCCAGGAAGCCTGTGCGGATTGCACCTCGACCTGCATTCCTGGTCGGGCGCGAGGAATTGCTGAGTGACCTGGAAGCCGAACTGTATACACCTGACGGCACTGGGTTGGAGGTCGTGACACTTTGCGGGCTCGGCGGTATCGGCAAGACCAGTCTGGCTGTGGAGTTCGCGTACCGACACCTTGATGGATATGCGGTGGTATGGCAGTTCACTGCGCAAGAAGCCACGACCCTCAAAGCTCAGTTTGGTGAACTTGCGGCACTTCTGGGAGCCGGTAGGCCGGCCGACGCAGGTGATCCGGTGGCGCAGGTACACAGCGTGCTGGCGGTAATCCCCAACCGGTGGCTGCTGATCTTCGACAACGCACAGGACCAGGCATCAGTTCAGAATCTATTGCCACCGACTGGGAATGGCCGGGTCCTGATTACCAGTCAGAATCCGCTCTGGTCAGTGGGCCGGGTTGTTGAGGTCCCTGCCCTAGACGATGACATCGCGGCAGAATTCCTGCAGAAGCGTACTGGGAGCACCGACCAGTCCGCTGCCCGTCGGTTGGCCGGGGATCTGGGCGGCCTGCCCTTGGCGCTGGAGCAGGCCTGCGCTTTCATGACGGCGACAGGACGCGAGCTCACCGAGTACCAGTCCATGTTCCGCAAGCGGCGTACAGATCTACTGGGGCGCGGAGAACCTGCCGGTCACGATGGGAAGGTCACTGCTACCTGGTCATTGGCTTTCGACCAGATCCAGAACACGCCCCGGGCGATCGGGCTCTTGCGCGTGCTGGCCAGCTGCGCCCCGGACAATATCCCGATCCGTCGTCTGCTGGACAGTCCCGGCCTGGCCAGGACTTTCAGCCCCGAGATGGCGTCAATGATCGCACCGCTCCTGGAAGATAATCTGGAAGCCGATGATGCCATCACCGCGCTACGCCGATACTCACTGATCAGCCCGGTGATCGATGGAACGGTGTCCGTGCACCGACTGGTCCAGGCCATCACACTTGACCAGATGGCCCCCGAGCAAGCCGCAAGCTGGCAGCAGGCCACTGCATCCCTGATACGTTCCGCGCTTCCGGCGGACCCGCAGCAGCCCAACAACTGGCCAACCTTTAAGGAACTGCTGCCCCATGCCGAGGTCGCACTCCCTGTGAGTGACAGCGCAGTGACCAATATCGCTAACTATCTCGGCTACGAGGGCCAGTACGTGCTGGCCTGCAGTCTTGTCCGGAAGATCATTCAGGCCCGTGAGCAGATCCTCGGTGCCGAGCACCCAGATACCCTCAAGGCTCGCGCGTCTCTCGCTACGTGGACTGGAGAGGCGGGAGATCCGACAACCGCCTGTGACATGGCCGCGGCCCTGCTGCCGGTCCAGGCGCGGGTGCTGGGCGCTGAGCATCCAGACACCCTGGCTACCCGCGCCAGCCTCGTTCGCTGGACTGGAACCGCGAAAGATCCGGTGGCAGCCCGGGACCAGTTCGCGGAGTTGCTGCCGGTTCAGGCGCGGGTGCTGGGCGCTGAGCATCCAGACACCCTGGCTACCCGTGCCAGCCTCGCTACCTGGACCGGGCAGGCAGGAGATGCTGCAACGGCCCGCGACCAGTACGCCGAGCTGCTGCCGATTCGCGCAAGGGTGCTGGGCGCTGAACATCCCGTCACCCTGTCCACCCGCGCTAACGTCGCCTACTGGACTGGTGTCGCGGGAAACGCGGCGGCGGCGCGCGACCAGTTCGCTGCGCTGCTACCGATCCGTGAGCGGGTGCTGGGCGCCGACCACCCCGACACCCTGACCTCCCGCGGCAACCTGGCCCGCTGGACGGGGATGGCGGGAAACGCGGCGGCGGCCCGCGACCAGCTCACTGCGCTGCTACCGATCCGTGAGCGGGTGCTGGGCGCCGACCACCCCGACACCCAGGCCACCCGCGCCAGCCTCGCCCACTGGAGCCAAATAACAAACGCTAACGGCCGCAATAATCGAATTGGGAAACTACACAAAGCGCGGGCGGATTTATCTGGTCAGTCCTCCGCCTCTGGTGATTCAGGTGCCGCTCCTGGCTGATACCCCTTCAGCTCAATGCGAAAGGCATGGTACGTGTTAATATCAGCGTTTTCCACCGCGTGCGGGCCCTCCGGTTCCATCCATTGCCCAACCGTTGCCCTCGCTGAAGCGCCGGGAGGCGACGAAAAAATTAGCGCCGCACCCTGGTAATATCGGATCATCGCTGGCCGATCGACAATCATAACGCTGGGCATACGATGCGTGTGATCTGGTTCGCGTACCCCGGGAGGGATGATGACCTCCAGAACGCGCACATCCTCGTTCTCAAATAGCACATTGTGGGATTCAGGCGCTGCTACCACAGCGTCCATTTCTGGCGGCCAGTTCCAGTCTTCGCCTGTTCTCACAGTATTCGCCTCCAGAAGATTTGCCCAATAGGTACCGGCTGCTGTTCGGTCATAATATGTGAAACGGATTCGGCGTAATATGGGTGCTCCTCGCTATTATTTTCGATCCTGTATGCGGAAATGCTTACCTGTGTATCACTCGTTCGGTGCGCCTCGGATACTGACGGCAGGACGCGCGCTCATCGGCTCCGGATGTTTCCCGGCACGGCCTGGAGGTGATCTGGTGTACCAGATCGGCCTGGTGTGCACAGCCCGGTTGACCGCGGCAGCGAGGCGCCTGGCCGCGCCGGGGCGGGTATCGGGCCGTGCCCTCCCGGTGGGTTGGCCGCGGCCGGTGACAGCTGCGGTCTGTGGCGTGGTCCTGCCGGTCCGGCTGGCCGTGGCGGGCAGCGGTCTTTGCGATCGGTGGGCGGTCTGTGTGGTGTTACCGGGAGGGGGGCAGGCCGAGGGTTGCGGGGTGAGCCTGGCGGTAGTGCCCGGTCAGGGCGTCGGTGGCCTTCCCGGGCCGGTAGGCGATGGTGCGCTGGCATATCTGGCAGCGGGTGACCGGAAGATGGGTGACGGTCACGGGGAAGCGCCGGGAACTTGACTTGCTCATCACCTCCTATGGTGCCAGTCCCGCCGCGGTGGCCACGCCGTGGCCTGTGCTGGCCGCCCCGTTCACGGCGTGCGGATACCGGACTGCGCTGTCTGGAGGCGTGTGCTGCGGTGGCATCGCTGGTGATGCCCCCGGGGACGGCGTCCGCCTGGCTGGTTGTCCTGCCCAGGACCGCCGGGAACCGTGCCGCCGGCTTCCCGTTTTCCGGGCGCGGCACCAGCCTTGGCGAGCGCAGCGAACGACGCAAAGCTGCGCCGCGCACGTTTCATCACGCCCCGGTGAAGGCGAAGCCGCACGAAGTGACGGACTGCCCGGCCGCGGGGGGAGCAGCCGGGCCCGGGGCGGCAGGCAGGTGAACCCCGCAGCTGGCGGCTCGCGGGCACGCAGGGCCGGCGCAGATGCCCGGCGGGTGACCCGTCGGCACCGCCGGTACCGCTCACCGGAGGCCAGGACTTCCTGGCACGGCCGCGTGCCAGCCCCGGGGCAATGACAGTGCACCGTGCGGGCCACTGATGGACCTTTCCTGGACCTGCCGCCGGCCTGCGGCTGACCCCACGCCCCGGCGCCGCGCCGGGTGTGCGGGTCAAATATCCTCTGTCACCAGCGCACCCGCAGGGCGAGAGTGACTTTCAGATGGAGGGGTTCCAGATCGAGGAGCGAGTCGCCACTTACGTACATGCCAGCGGTCACCAGCGAGCTGTTTCTCGGGTGCAGCGCTGACCGGCCAAGCCGACCGGTGGATTCGGTGAACCACGACCGGATGTGCGGAGGTGGCCCAGGCGCGGCGCAGGACCGCGTGGGCCAATACCTGGAGTGGGTCGCGAACACGGTCCGTCAGCTGGGAAATTAGATAACCACCACCGACACGGATCGGCTGGTGCTGACCCCCAGCTACGGGCGGCTCCTGTCCATTGCCGGGACCATGACCGGCGCCGGCATCGCCACTCAGCGGGTACTGAATGGCATGGTTTCGCTCGAGTTCGGTCACCGGGTCGACGACTTCGCTGCGGCGATCAGGGACCTGGAGGAACAGGACAGGCGCTGGGGTCTGCCAGGTGTGCTTGCGGTCGCCGCACGGCGTACGCCTCCACCAACTGCTCCCGGTCCCGGGCGGTCCGGCGCTCTCCCTTGACCTGGACACGGCCATAGATGGCGAGACCGAGCGCCGCAACCACCGAGCTAACGGTGCCAAACGCAGTCATGATGTCGGCCCAGTCGGGGCCGACTGCCGCCGGGGTCACGGCCGGAATTCTAGGAGTACTTCTGGCGGGAAGGACCCAGCTGCGCGACCTGCCGCTGCCCAAGCGGTCTAGTTCAGGTCATCCTCCTGACGCGGCATGCCCGCATCGGGGCGGTTCACTCGGCGGCCATCGCGCTTCTCGTGTCGGTCCTTAATGAGCCCGGCGACACCAATCACGGCAGCGCATACCCCCATTTGGTCGCTGAAAATGCTGTTTACAACGGCGGACGCTTTCAGCGGCAGCACCACCGCTGCCGCTGCCCCTCCGCTCACGATGACAGCCGCACAGGCAAGCACCAGGAAGCGGAGGTCCGCCGAAGCGGGGTGGTCCGGCGTACCGGCCATCTCCTCCGCCTCGTTCGCCGCATTAGCTACAGCTGCGTGGTCCGCCAGCTTCGCCAGCCCGCGCATCACATCCGAGGTACTGGGATCTTTCACGAGTTCCCGAGCGACGTCCTCGAACGCCTGAGGCCCAGTCTCCTTAGCAACCTGGAGAACAGCGTCCTTGAACGAAGCCACCTCCTGTGGGTCGGCCTCGCGAAGCCTATCCTTGATAGCCTCCTCCATGGCGCGACCTATGCCACCCAACCACTCCTTGCCGAACATCACTGCCTCGCGGCGGTCAGCTTTACTCACGGCGTTGTCCGGCGCCTCAGCATCTGAGATTTCCCTGATCGCCCGGAGAATGTCTGTGATCTGCTCCACCAGGTCCCGGTATGCGTCGGGAGCCGTCGGCTCCGCGCTATCAGGGTTGCGCTGAGCTCTCCGGGCGGGCGGGAAGGCGATTGAACCTATGCCCGGCAGGCCCTCTTCCCCACCAGGCTCCTCCCGTAGCTGGTTGAAAGCGTCGCCCCAGTCCTCCCGGGTGCGCTCGCCGGAGAACGGGCCGGTCCGCTGACGTTCCGGTTTGGCGGCCCTTTCAGGGCCACGACCTTAAAGTCCCCCATGCCTGGATAATGCGCTCGCTACCACGTAGGAGCAAGATCATCCGCACATACGCACCATGCGCTGCAGAGCCCACACGCAACGTGTTGGCTTGCAGGACCCCGTACCGGTCGCAACAAACCAGGCAAATCGCCAGCCTGCACAAAAGGGCCGGTGGCCCGCTGTCGCCCCCGCACTGTCCGGCACGTGCACACGATCCTGTCGGCCGCGCCCGGCGGAAGCCAAAGAATCCGCCGGGCGACGCTGATCACGGTACTCCGTTTCCGTCGACGCGTCCGTGGCGGCCCTGCCTCGCGTAGGCAGGTACCTCCTCACCCCGCCAGCGAGGGGCCGAGCGAAGTCGCTACCGCTCCCGGCGACCGCACGGCCCTAGGACGGCGTACCGTAACGGACCGGGGTCGGCCGAGCTGCGCATCGCCCTCGTATCGGGCGGGTGCCGCGGGTCGGCGGCTCGACCAGCTCAGCGGGCCCTGCCACGCTGGTCTTGTGATTCGATCGGGTGTGGCGCCTCAGGAGCCGGAGGTTCCGCGATGAGCAATATGCCGCTTGTGCCAGGGGACAGCGGCCCTCGGCGCATGACTGTGCGGCTGAACCCTCAAAGCATCGAGGCATTGGACCGTTTTGCTGCTCAGCTCCACCGTGGGAAAACGGATCTCATCAATGATCAACTTACTCGTTTGTGGCTAGAACAGCTTGGCCTCGAGCAGGTAGCTGGTTTTATTAAAAGAGCCGACTCAATGGTAATGACTTCCGCCACTCTAGTGCGTCCCGTGATCGCAAAGACGCTTGAGAACACGGACAATGCGCTTCTGATCTCTACCACACCTGAACATCAAGTCGGCGTCCGACGAGACAGGCGGGTAGCTGCGGCGGTCCTTGTAACATTCATCGTCTTGTACGTCCTGATCAAGGCTTCCATCGCGGAAGCGGACCTGCCTGAAAAAACCCTTGCAGCCGTGAACGAGCTAACGAACAACGTCGCGGTCGTCATAGGAGTGCTGGCTCTCGGACTCGGCATGAGACCAAAGAAAGGGTAGGCGCCTACGTCAGTGCTGTCGTTCGCTAGGAATGTAAACGGTCCAATGGCCAAGCTGGCCCCGGCCGACTGGGCCTGAAGCCCCTGACGGCTATCAGCCTCATCATCGATATCGCCGCCGGCCTAGTCGCCTACTTCGCTGGCTCTCCGGCCCACCATTGATGGCAGTATTCTCAGCGTCACGGAAATCCAGTCCGCGGTCACTGATGCCCACGTAGATGAAACGGCCTGGTCACGGGACGTTTGCGGGTCCAGGCTGGCGGAGCGAGTCGCCGCTTACGTACATACCGGCCATCACTGGTGAGTTGGTTCTCCGGGGGCCCTCGGTGAGCGCGGGGGCGGATCGGTGGATTCGCTGGACCACGATCGGAGGTGTGGCGCTGCTGGCGCTGATCGCTGGGACGGTCTCCTATCTCCATGCTTCCGCGGTAAGACGAGTGGGTCGTCGGATGGTGCGGCGGGTTCCTCAGCGGCGCGCTGCTCCCTCTCCTGCACATGTCCGGTACGCCGTCACGCGCCGCTAGGCGCGCGGCGTCATCCTGCGGGATTGGGAGTCGACGCCGCGGCCAGGGAACCCAACATCTGCTGGTCGGAGCTTGGTGGCGTCGGTTTCCGTAGAGGAAGGAACGCGAACATCTGCTCAAGGTATGGACGAATAGCCGATCCTTGGCGCACGATCAGCCCAGCTTCCTGTAGGGCGTTGATGTCGCGTGTCAACATTTTGGACGTCTTTCCTGCGTAATGGGCTGCAAGATCAGGAGTCAGACGGGTGAGTGCTGAGATCTGGGTGAGCTGCTCCATGTCGCCAGGCAAGGCAAGAACGAGATCCCGGCGTCGCTGTGTAGTCGGGGCGCTCCGGCCAAGGTGAGTGGTGTGAACGAAGTTCACCCACACTGTTCCGAGTTGATGGCTCTGGATCACCTTGAGCTGGTCTCGTAGTTCTTCGGCGAAACCCTGCATTGCGTAGGAGACGAACCTCCAAACCGGATAGGACGGGCCCTGGCTCGTTTCCCGTAGAGCCAGGTAGTACCGCGACCGAGTCCGGTTGTAGTAATTCGACAGCAGGTGGCAGGCAGGTGAGGGGAATCCGGCTTCGAGCAAGAGCTGAAACTCGACCAGCCGTGCGGTACGTCCATTTCCGTCGCCGAACGGGTGGATCCAGGCGAGATAGAGGTGGGCCAGGACGGCCCTGAGTAGCCCTATAGGGCGGCGCCAGTCCGGTCCGGCGTCCTCAACGAGTTGCTCAAGCCAGCCGCATAGCTCCTCGAGCAGGAACTCGCAGTCGCCTGCCGGGGCGCCGAGGTAGACACTCCCGACACCCACTCCCTTTGTCCGGATCTTGCCGGGGATGACGTCTTCCTTCCTGGGAAGCCCGTCCAGCACCATCTCATTGAATTGCTCGATCCGCTCTCTGGTGAGGCGCATGTCCCGGCCGGCTGCCAGTTCATCGGCCACCATGTTGCAGGCCGCGAGGATGTTGTCGACTTCCTTGCCGAGGTATTCCTGAGACTCAGGTAGCGGCAAGTCGCCCTCAACGCGCGCCCGGACTTCGTCCTCGGACAGTGAGTTGCCTTCGATCTGCGTCGTCGCGTGAATGCCTTTGACCAGGTAGATCATGTGGAGCGTCTTGGCGATGTCAGGGGGGAGGGGGACACCCGCGATGTGGTCGCACTTGGAGAGCGCCTCGCCGAGTCGCACGAAGTCCATGGCGCCAAGCCGGTCCAGGTCGATGGCAAAGCTGATCCAGGGGTGAGACCCCGCGTAGGGTCTGTCTGTGCTTCCGAATCGGCGAGCCATCTGCGGCATCCTAGCTGCACAAACTTGATTTACGGGCGATTTTTGTCCAGTGTACGTGTCCGACTGAGTGGCCCAAAGATAGGCCCTAGTGCCAGCTGGTGCAACAGCTGGCGGGGGACAAGTCCGGGCGTGGCATGGCCGGCCGCGCTTGTCATCGTTGTGGCTGGGGCAATCCAGGTCGAGAAGGCCCCCTGGGACCTGGGCCGCACTTGGGCGCGGTTGGTGGTGCACAGCGGCAACCGCCGCTCTCCCCGCCGCCCCCGAGGCCGCAGTACCCCCAGGTCCGCAGCCCCGCCACGGTGGGCCGCCACGCGGCCCACGCCGGACCCGGCTCCTGGGTCCCGTCCTGGCCGCCGGTGATGTAAGTCATGGCGTGGTGGTCCTCTCGGTTAGTCCTCACCACTGCCGTTCGGTGATGAACTCGGCGATCCCGGCGAACTCGGCCCGCACCTCGTCCGGCATGTCCGTCTCGTTCAGGCACTTCTCCGCCGCGGCCAGGTGATCCGCGGCCTCGCCCTCGGTCCAGCTCTTGCCGCCCAGCACCAGCGCGACCGCCCACAGCAGCGCGGGCAGCGCCGGGGGTGCGCCGCGCGTGTTTGCTGGTCAGCCCGCTGACCTGTTCGGCGAACGTCACCTTGGCACAGTCCGGGGACAGGCACAGAAAACCCGCGCACCGCCAGACAAATCACCACCTCGCAGCCGCCGATGGCCGTGTCCAGCAGCCTCCGCTGATACCAGCTGTGGACCCGGCGGGACACCGCACCACACCCCGGGCACCCGGCCGACGCCGACCGCGTCCTGGCCAAGATCGGACCGGCATGCCCGACTGGGAAACCTCTTCTACCTGCACGTTCGCGAGGTGCGGCAGCAGCACACCAGGCGCATCAAGATCGCACGGCGCACCTGATCACAGACGCCACAACCACCCCAAGCCCGACACGCCGGGCTGGCTCACGGAAACTGTGCCAGAGCCAAATTCGCGTGCCGTTGACAGTGCGCCGAGCTGGTCAGATGATCTGACTGAGCGGTGCTGCTCGACGGGCGTTCACGGCCAGGAGCTACCGCATAGCCGAATGGGGTGCGTTCGCGTAAGCGCACATCTACGCGCTCATGGGAATGGTCATGCGTGGCCCGTTCGCGGTAGGCCACCACGATTAGCCGCTGCTCATCTTTCCGGGTTCTGGTGGCACGTCCGCCACCGCTGGCCGTTGTCCTGTAAGCCCGTCCTGTGGAGGTCGTCTTCCTGCTCGGCATGTTCAGCGTCGCCATGCTGGCCTTGGGCAGCCGCAACATGCCTGGACTGCTGCCGGAGCGGCACGGTTCCGTTTCCTGTCCGGGCCTGGCTGGATCTGTTGTCAGTCCTGACCGCAGTTGTTCGTGACCAACGACCGCACCCCCTGGTCCGGCGAGGTTCATGTTCGTCCGTTCTGACCGCACCGGGCCACTGCGCGGACGGGAGCCGCTGACCTGGTCCAACACCCTGCCTCTCGTCGCCGCCCAATGCCCTGTGCCGACGACTGCGGTCACTTCTCACGAACTCCGCACTGGAGTCCGACCACCTGGGCGCGCTCCAAGCAGGCGAACATTCTCGGTCACTTCTCACGAACGAAATCACCTGGCGGTTGATCCTGCCCTGGAGCGGTGAGACTGGGAGGGTGACGTTGCCGTCTGCTCAGCCTAAGTTGACGTTCGCGTGCGAACTGGATCTTGCCCGGCTGGCGGCGTTGTTCGTTGACTCCTCGGTGATTGAGGACCTCCTGGCGCTCAGGGCCCGGGTTGCGCTGATGGTCTCGGATTTCAGCGATGAACGCGCGGGGGTGGTGCGGCGGTTGAACAGCGCTGGCATCCCGGTGGTGGGCATCCCGCTGCTGCCGCTGGCTGAGGGCTACTACTTCACTGCGGACAACGCCGCGCAGGCCGCCGAGTGCTACCAGCAGTGGCGGGCGTGGACCGGCAGGCACGGCCTGGCGTGGGACGGGGTGGGCCTGGACATCGAGCCGGACGCGCGGAATTACCTGCAGATCATGGACAATCCGTGGGGACTTGCCCGTATGCTGCTGCCCCGGCTGTTCGACCGGGCGCGCCCAGATCGGTCACGGGCCGCCTACGCCGAGCTGGTGGACAGGATCCGCGCCGACGGGTGGGCGGTGGAGAACTACCAGTTCCTGCTGATCGCCGATGAAAGATGGGCGGGCTCGACGTTGTTGCAGCGACTCGCCCTGGTCGATGTGCGGACAGACCGGGAGGTCTGGATGATCTACTCCTCGTTTATGCGCACGCTGGGCCCGGGCCTGATCTGGAGCTACGGGCCCGAGGCCGCAGCCATCGGGGTGGGCAGCACCGGCGGTGGTCCGGACATCCCCGGCTCGCCGCAGATGCCCTCACTGGCGTGGGAGGAGTTCGCGCGGAATCTGCACCTGGCCCGGCGCTGGTGCGACCAGATCTTGATCCACAGCCTGGAAGGGTGCATCTGGCAGGGTTTCCTCGGCAGGCTCCGGTCCTTTGACTGGGCAGACGGCACCACTTCCCCGCGCGGGGCCCGGGCGGCCAGCGGCGTTCGGAGGTGTCTTCGGGCCGCTTTGCGGGCCAGCGCCCACCCGTGGGTCATGCTGGGCACGGCAACAGCCTGCTACTGCCTGATCATGCTCCGGGCGTGGCCGCGCAAGGTAGGGATATGACGAATGCAGTCAATCCCAACCGAGGAGGCCCGGACCGTGCGATCCGACCGTGGGCGGCGAGCGCGCGCTCGCCGGCGGGCGCTGGTTGCCTTGGAAGTGGGCACCGGGGCCGCGGGCCTGGCTGGCGGCGCGCTGCTGATTGCCGCCCCGGATGGGTCGTTGCTGCACGCGGACCCGGCCGCGCTGGCAGGCTCCCCGTTCCGTGACTGGCGCATGCCCGGTGCGCTGCTGGCGGGGCTGGTCGGCGGCGGGTTTCTGCTGGCTGGGTGGTGGCAATGGAACAACCATCGGTATGCGCTCGAGTTGTCGCTGATCGGCGGGGCCGGACTGATCGCCTTCGAAGTGGCGGAGGTCGCCTGGATCGGGTTCCAGCCGCTGCAAGCGGTGTTCGCGGCCGTCGGCGTGACCGTCATCGTCCTGGCCTGGCCTGCCCGGCGGGTTCGGGAAGGTCAGCCATGACGGCCGCCATGGCGGTACCGCGAGAAGCCGAGCCGATCCGGCACGAGTGGCTGCGCCTGTCCCAGGTCACGGCCGGGCCGCCGGAGTTTGACCGCGCGATGGCCGCGTCGCTGCCGGCACCGGCCCGACGGTGGCTGACCCACGCGATCGCGCCCGCAACCCCGCTATGGCAGACGGTGCGGCTGTCCATGCGCGGGCAGATTCGGCTCGGCCGGTGGCTACCGTTCACCGCCACGCAGATCCTGGCGCCTCCGGGCGGCTACATCTGGGCGGCGACCACCCGGCTGGCCGGGTTGCCGGTGACCGGGTATGACCGACTCAGTTCCGGGACCGGGGAGATGCGCTGGCGGCTGCTGCGCCTGATCCCGGTACTGACCGCCGCGGGCCCAGATATCACCCGGAGCGCAAGCGGGCGGCTCGCCGGAGAGATCGCGCTGATCCCCACCGCATTCCAGCACGCAACCTGGGGCCGGGGCGAACGGCCCGGCACCACGACCGCGGCCTGGCGATTCGGCGACGACACCGAAACCGCTGAACTGCGGGTCGGCGATGACGGCCAGCTACTGGATGTCACGGTGAACCGGTGGGGCAACCCGGGCGGCGAGCCCTTCCACCGCTGCCCCTTCGGGGTATCGGTCCAGGCTGAAGCGAACTTCGGCGGGGTCACCATCCCGTCGCGGTTCACAGCCGGATGGTGGCGGGGCAGCGCCCGGCAGGCAGAGGGTGAGTTCTTCCGCGCCGACATCACCAACGCCCAGTTCCGGTGACTAGCTAGGCCCACGGCACCGGTGCCGCCTCGGATCTGTCTGTGCGGTGGCTGGGCATCGGCAGCGGGGATCAGCCGGGTGCGGGAGGCAGTTCCTGGCGCAGGGCGGCGGTCAGCGTTGGCACGTCTGGTACGTGGGCCGGGTCGGACAGCACGGTGAGCCACAGGGTGCCGGCGTAGGACAGCGCGGCGAAGGTAACCGGGACATTGCCGGCGGTGTTAGCGATGGGGATGATCGCGCGGAGCGGGGCGCCGGCGAGCGCGAGCGGCTGCGCCGGCCCGCGCAGGTTGGTGACGAAGGTGTGGACCAGCCGCTGGTGGTTGACGAACCAGCGCAGCAGCCCGGCGCGGGCCAGCAGCCGGAACAGCGCGCCAAGCAGTGCCACCGAGGTGCCCTTGGCTGCGGTCTTGCGCTGAGCGGTGATCGCGGCGATCTGGGTGATCCGGCCGTCCAGGCTGCCGGTGGCAGGGAGGGCGACTGGCATCACCCCGACCTGGTTGCCGAGCTGCCCGCTGGTGGCGTGCTGGCGTGCCGAGACCGGCACCGAGACGGTGACGGAGTCCAGCTGCTCGCCGCGGCTGACGAGCAGGGCCCGCAGCGCCCCGGTGACGGCGGCGAGGATCACGTCGTTGACGGTACCCCCGTGATCGTGGCCCAGGTCGCGGATCGCCGTGAGATCTGTGGTGACCGCATCCAGCCGCCGCCGGGGCCCGGTGGGGCGGTTCAGCGATGTCCGGGGCAGCCGACGGGGCGGCCGGGCGCCGCCCAGCTCGGCTAGGCCCTGCCCGATCGTGCGCAAGCTGCCCGCCGGTTGGGCCAGCCGGCGCGCCCGGCCCGCCCAGGCATCGGCGGCCAGCGCCTCCGCCCCGGGCGGGGGCGCCGGGAACGGCACCGCCGCCGGGCCGGCCGGCGGCGGGCCAGGGCTGTCATCGACCAGCTGCGCTAGGACCGCCAGCCCGCCGATCCCGTCGGCCAGCAGGTGGTTCATCACGATCACCAGGCCGGTGCCACCGCCGGCGAGGCCGGTGACGAACGTGGCCGACCACAACGGCCGGGACCGGGGCAGCGGCTCACCGAGAACCGACCCAGCTACATCGAGCAGGGCCCGCTGGTCACCGGGCGCCGGGCAGGGCACCCGCCGGACGTGGTGGCACAGGTCAAACGCCGGGTCGTCGGCCCAGAACGGCCGCCCGCACCCGGGCGGCGCCCGGTGCAGCCGCTGCCGCAGCCTGGGCACCGCAGCGATCCGCTCACCCAGCACCCGCCGCGCCTGCTCCACGCTGAAACCTGGCCCGGTGCCCAGCACCAGCACCGCCCCGGCGTGCATCGGCGCGGGCCCGACATCGGCGGCCAGCTGCATCAGATCGGCCGGGCTGGCCCGGTCCACCGGCACCCGCGCGGCCCTGCGCGCGCCCGCCACGCCCAGCGCAGCAGGCGGCAGGGTTCGCCGGACGTGACCGGTCAGCTTGTTCGCCGCGCGCACGACCCGCCTCCTCGCCCCAGCGTAAGTGCTCGATGATTGCCTTGATCGCGGCCAGGTCCTTATCCCAGCTGCGCCGCAACACACGCCGCAGGACCGGTGACAATAGGCGAAATGCCCCGTGCGGGAACAATTCGTTTCTCACGGCCAGCTGGCACCCGCCCGGGAACCCGGTGACCTGACCCCGAAACCGCACGTCCAGCCGGCCCGACGTACTCACCGCCGACCAGCCGCTGGGGCGGTCAAACGCAGTATTCTCGATAATGGCCGTGCCGACGCCTCGGCCGAACCGGACCCGGTACCTGGTGCCGACACCGACCGGCCCGGGCGTCAGCTTCTCGGCCTCCCGCAACTGCGGATTCCACTCCGGCTCCCGCCGCACATCGGTGACGTAGTCGAACACCGCTTCTGCGGGCGCCCCGATGCTGATGCTGTTCTCAACAACGTAGCCAGACCGGCGACGGGCACTGGCCATCACTACCCCCCCTGGCTCATGACGGGAGCCGTATCCCGCTCGTACCACGCTGTTGCCTCCCATATGCCTGCTACCGGCAACGCCCGCGTGCCGACAACCACCGGCCAGTCCCATCCTTGCCATTCCCGCCGCACCCGGCAGGGGCCAATGTCCCGCCGCAACAGATGGAAGGCCCGGATACTGAGCCTGGCGGGCGTCGCCGGAACCACGCAGGCAGGGGCGCCAAGAGCACGGCCGCGCCCCCGGTGTCGGGTTCCAAAACTTGGCCGCATGTCTTGACGTGGGCGTTTACGCGGCCCGCTGATATTGGTTGAGGAGGCCGCCGAGGACGGGGCGGCGCCTGGTCCGCGCTTGGCAGAGATCGGCGGCGGGATGGTCGGGCCGCGGCGGGCGGAGATCGCGGCCACGGTGGGGTCGGCGCCCGTTGTAGTGGGCCGCGTACTCAGCCATCACGACGCGCAGGTGGCGTTCGCCGAGGATCAGCATCCGGTCTGTGACCTCCGTCCGGGCGGTGAGCACGAACCGCTCCGCAAAGGCGTTCGCCCGAGGGCTCCGGGGTGGGATCTTCACGGCCTTGATGCCTGCGCCGCTCAGGGCCGCGTCGAAAGAATCAGTGAACTGCCCGGCACGGTCGCGGATCAGGAACTTGAAGTCCGCAGCGCGGTCACCGAGATCCATCAGGAGGTTGCGGATCTGCTGGGTAGTCCACGGGCCGTCCGGGTGAGCGGTGTGCATTCTGGTGAGGACCGATGTGGCTCAGACCGGTTCAGGGTCACGCAGTAGTGCAGGATGTGGCCGGTGAGCCGACGGTCTGAGCGGCCGGGCCGGCGGTCAGGGTGGTATCGCGGGACCGGGGGCTAGGTTGATCCGGTCACATCTGTCGCGCTGGTGGAACGCCACCAGGAACGTCTCCGCGACGAGATCATCGGCGGCCTCCCGGGCCGGTGGTTTGCTGTCGCCCGTTCTTGCCCGGGCGCCGCGCGGACAGTGGCGGCTGCGGACGCCGGGTGGGGGCTTGAGCTTGGAGCGTGAGAGGTGACTGCGGGCTGCGGCAGCATGGTGTGTGTTATCCGCCGCCGAGCTGGATTGCTTTGACGACCAGGAGCAGGACGGAGATGATCAGGTAGCCGCGGAGGACGAGCATGCCGAGCTTGGTTCCTGGTGACCAGGTGACGGGCTTGAGCAGGGCCAGTGGGGGCATCCGCCAGGTGCTGCGCTCCGCGGGCGGCGCTGGGGGCGGAGCTGGCTGGCCGCCGCGCCTGGCCTGGGTGTGTCTCAGCCATGTCCCGGCGGCCAGGACCCCGGCGGCCAGGCCGGCGGCCAGCCACAGCGCCACGGTGCCCGCGTGCAGGTGGGGGAAGGCGGTGGTGACGACGAGTACGCCCGACAGCACGAGCAGGGCGCCGAGGATGAAGCCGGCCAGGATGTTGAGCCAGCGCGGGTTGACCCAGGGGCCGAGTACCTCGCGGTCGTTGCAGAGCAGTAGCAGGAAGACGGTGGCGCTGGGCAGGAGCACGCCGGCCAGTGCCTGGACGCCGGTGGTGATGAGCCCGAGGGGGGCGCCGGGGATGAGCACGATGATGGCGGCCACGATGACCAGCGCGGTGTAGCTGGCGTAGAACTGTCTGGCGTCGCGGAAGCTGCGGTGCAGTGAGTGCTTGATGCCGAAGACGTCGCCGAAGGCGTAGCTGGTGGCCAGGGTGACCGCGGCGGCGCCGATGATGCTGGCGTCCAATAGCACGATGGAGTACAGGGCGCCGAGTACGTACCCGTGGCGGGTGAGGGCGTTGGCGATGCCGAGGGCGTCGGTGAAGTGGCCGGCCAGTGGCGTTCCGCGTACGGCGTAGTCGGCGATCACGATGAGGGCGCCGGCGCCGATGATGACCACGAACGAGCCGAGGACGGTGTCGGCCCGCTCGTAGGCCATGAACCGCGGGGTGATCCGTTTGTCGATGACGTTGGACTGCTGGAAGAACAGCTGCCAGGGCGCGACGGTGGTGCCGACGATCGCGATGATCAGCAGGATCGCGTCGGAGGTGACGCCGCCCTGCACGCCGGGCACCAGCAGGTGGTAGATGCTGGCGTGGTAGGAGGGGTGGGACAGGAACGCCAGCGGGATGAGGACCAGGCTGGTGGCGATGAAGAAGAACATCGCGCGTTCCCAGCGGCGGAAGCTGCCGCTTGCCGTGATGGCCACCAGGATTGCCGCTGCGATCGGGACGGCGATGTATTTGGACACGCCGAAGAAGGACAGGGCCAGCGAGACGCCGATGAACTCGGTGACGATGGTCAGGAAGTTCAGCACGAACAGGTCGCCGACGCTGAACCAGCCCCAGAACCGGCCGAACCGCTCGTTGATCAGCCGGGCGTGCCCGACGCCGGTCACCGCGCCGAGCCGGACGACCATCTCCTGGTTCACGATCAGCACCGGGACGAGCAGCAGCAGTACCCACAGCAGGCTGTAGCCGTAGTTCTGGCCGGCTTGTGAGTAGGTGGACACCCCGCCGGCGTCGTTGTCGCCGACCATGACGATCAGGCCCGGGCCGACGATGGCCAGGAAGGTGATAATGCGGCGGCGCCACCCACTCTGGTGGTCGTCGCTGACCCGGATCCGGCCCAGCGCGCCTTCGATGTCGCCGAGGTGCGCCTGATCGAGCACCGCGCTGGGCCGGGTCAGCACCGCAGCTGCTTCCTGGGCGTTTGCCCGGCCTTGCCCTGGCCGGGGCAACGGCCTGGCGCCGGGGCGCTGCACGGGCTGTGGGCGCTCTTTCGGCCCGGGCGGCCGCTGAGGTCTGGGCTGCTGTCGGGGGGCGGCGGGCCCACCGGGTGGATGCTGCTCAGGTTCCCGGTGGCCGGGGGGATCGGGGGACTGCCTCGCTGGGGGCTGCTCGTCTCCGGGGCGGGTCACCGGTCGTCCCCGGCGTGGGCGTCGGGTGGCTGTGCGGCCTCACGGCGGCGCCAGTCTTCGGGCAGGGTTGTTTCGAGCACGTCGTCGACGGTGATGATGCCGATCATGTGGCGGCGCTCGTCTACCACCGGGATTGTGATCAGGTTGTAGTCGCTCATCAAGACGGCGACGTCGACCACGTCGGTGTCCGCGCCGACCCGGACCGGGTCGGCATCGGCCACCTCAGAAAGCAGGGCGCCGGGGCTGGCTTGGAGCAGGCTGACCAGCTTGGCCACCCCGGCCAGGCGGCCGTCTTCGCCGACCGCGTGGACGGTGGTGAGGGCTTCGGGCTGCAGCGTTTCCGACCGGCCCACAGCCGCCAGCGCGTCCCTGACGCTAGTCGCGGCGGGCAGGGCGAGGTAGTCGACGCCCATGAGGCCGCCGGCGCTGGACGGGTTGAACCCCAGCAGGGTCAGCACCTTGGTACGCTGGCCGGCCGGCATCAGGTCGAGCACCGCCTGGCGGCGGTGCTGGGGAAGCTCGGCGACCGCGTCCGCGGCGTCGTCGGCGCGCATCCGGCTGAGTACATCGGCGATCTCGCTGTCGGTCCGGGCGCCGAGCAGCCTGGCCGCGAGGTCCTCGTCGAGTTCCTCGAACACGTCGGCTTCCAGTTCCGGGTCGGCGTGCACCTGGCCGAGGATCTCCGTCTCCTCCGCTTTGGACGCCTCCTCGATCAAGTCCGCGATCTGGGCCGGCTTGAGCCTGCGGACCCGGGCGAACGCGCCCCGGGAAACCGCGCTGGAGGTGTGCCCGATCAGCGGCTCGAACCGGGACCATTCACGGAACACGTGGTGCTGCGGCTCACCGCCGCCCAGCCCGGGCAGGTGCCGCCGCTGACGGTGGGTGTCCACCCCGGTGAGCACCCATTCACCCTCGCGCCGTTCCAGTTCCACATCGGCGGCCTTGGTCAGCCGCCCGGCCTCGACGTCGATCAGCCGGTGGCCCAGCAGGTCTGCCCGCAGCAGCACCTCACCGGGACGGCGCTCGAAACGGCGCAGGTCAAGCTTGGCGCTGTTCAGCCTGAGCACCTCACCGTCAAACGAGGCGACCTGCTCGAGCGGGACGAACACCTCCCGGCCCCCCACGCTGGCCACCCCGCCGGTCACCAGCGGCAGCTCACGCCCGCGCAACCGGACGATGACGTCAGACAGCCGGCCCAGCGACTCTCCGTCCCGGGCGGTGACCGGGCGCTTGAGCAACTCGGACAAGTGAAGCCTGCGCACTTCCCCGGCGTCGGGGGCGGGGGCAGACGGTGCGGTAGTCATGAGCGGGCATCTCCCTTGCAGCGCCGGATGGGCCGCATCATCTTTGAGGCTGCGCCGGTAGCTGACCCACGAGGCGACCAGGATGAAACCTGCGGCGCCGGCGAAAGTGGCCAAAACAATGACCACCTCCGGCCCGGCACTTGGTCCGGCCATGGGGAGGTGTCCATTCGCTCCGCTGAGTTGGTGGATGTGCGCAACCGTGGCTGTGGCGCCGCACCGGCCGCGCAATATCCAAGCTCAGGAGCCAGGGCGGCACAGGGGGCGGACGGTACTGTGAGGCTCGGAACTCACGTCGCCACCTCCGTCCCATCAACGCGCCGTGCAGGCGCCACCAACGCAGTAAAGTATGAACGGTCTTTCATATGTAGTCAAGCTCATATGTAGCTATCAGCCTCCTGCTCCTGCCCCTTGGGGAAGGGGCTCGCCAGAAGGACACGGTGCGCAATGAGGCGATCAAGCCCAGGAACCCCGGCAAGCGGGCCCCCGCTCAGCGAGACGGTGGCCGAGCGGCTCGCCGACGCGATGTTCGCCCTGTCGACGCCGAGCCGGGTGCTGATCCTCGGCTGCCTGCTCGAAGGCCCCCGCCCGGTAGGTGATCTCACCAGCCTGCTTGGCATGGAGCAGTCGTCGGTCTCGCACCAGCTGCGGGTCCTGCGTGACCATGCCCTGGTACGGGCCGAACGGGTCGGGCGCCAGCGGGTCTACGCCCTGCACGACGAGCACGTCATCGCCCTCCTGCAAGCAGGGCTGCGCCACGTCGGGGAACAGGGCCAGGCAGTGACAGCCGCCGACGAGGACGCCAGCTCGGCGTCGTGAGACCGATGAGCCAGCGGAACACGATCGACGGCGCGCACGACGTCACGCAGGCCTGGTTCTCGCCGCCGGCCGACCGGCGCTCCCTGCTCGACCGGGCCCACCGCGGTGACATCGTCGGTGCCCTGGGCCGGGTTCGGTCCGCCGACACCGGTCCGCGGCGCCGCTACCGCCGCCGGGTAGCGGCGTTCCTGGCGATCATGGGCCCCGGCGTGATCGTCCTGGCCGCGGACAACGACGCCGGCGGAATCGCGACCTACGCGCAAGCGGGCCAGGACTACGGGCTCCGTTTCCTCTGGCTGCTTGTCGTGATGGCCGGCGTCCTGCTGGTCAACCAGGAGATGGTCGGCCGCCTGGGAGCGGTGACCGGCGCCGGGCACGCGCGGCTGATCCACGAGCGGTTCGGCCGCAGATGGGGCGCCTTCGCCCTCGGTGACCTGCTGATCCTCAACTTCCTCGTCATCGTCACCGAGTTCATCGGGGTCGCGCTGAGCCTCGGGTACTTCGGGGTGACCCGCTATATTTCCGTTCCCCTCGCCGCGCTGGCCCTGATCGCGTTCCCCCTAGCGGGCCGTTTCCGCCGCTGGGAGCGCGCCATGTACCTCCTCGTGGCAGCCAGCTTCATCGCGGTGCCACTGCTGATGCTCGTCCACCACTCCGTCCACCCCATACCCGCCGTCGCCGCGCTCGGCCACCGGGTACCAGGAAGCACCGTCCTCATGGTCGTCGCCCTCGCCGGCACGACCGTGGCGCCCTGGCAGTTGTTCTTCCAGCAGTCCAACGTCGTCGACAAACGAATCACCGCCCGGTGGCTGCCCTACGAGCGGGCCGACACCGTGGCCGGCACGCTCCTGTTCGCCCTGGGCGCGGTAGCCATCCTGGTCACCTGCGCGCTGGCCTTCTCCGCGACGCCGCTGCACGGCGCCTTCACCGATGCCAGCACGGTCGCCAGTGAACTGCGGGACCGGGCCGGCCCGTGGGCCGGGGCGCTGTTCGCAATGGCATTGCTCAACGGCTCGCTGCTCGGCGCCGCCGCGGTGACGCTCTCATCGTCGTATGCCATCGGTGACGTGACCGGCACCAAGCATTCCCTGCACCGCACCTGGCGAGACGCCCCAAAATTCCACGGCAGCTACGCGGCGCTGGTCGTGCTCGCAGCAACGATCGTCCTCATCCCCAAAGCCCCACTCGGCATCGTCACCACCGGCGTCCAGGCACTGGCCGGCGTTCTGCTCCCCAGCGCCCTGGTGTTCCTGCTCCTGCTGTGCAACGACCGCGCCGTCCTGGGACCGTGGGTCAACTCCCGCTGGCTGAACGCCATCGCCGCCTCAGTCGTGGCCGTTCTCCTGGTCCTTTCTGGCCTGCTCACCATCTCCACGCTGTTCCCACACGCACAGACCGGCGGGCCCCACACCGCCATCCTGGTCACAGCCGCAGGGATTCTCGGCATGCTGTTCGGCCTCCGGCTGCCTCGCCACGACACCACGGCCACACCAGACGGCGACGTCCCCGGCAAGCCGATCTGGACAATGCCCCCGATCGAGACGCTGCCCGCCCCGCTGCGATCACCCGCCCGGACCATCGCACTGGTGACCCTGCGCGCCTACCTTCTCCTGGCCGCAACAGCCATCATGATCAAGATAGCCCGACTGATCGCTGCCTCCTAGCGCGGTAGCGAGAGCAGAAGCCCGGCAGCGGCTGATTCGGTGCGGGCACTGCGGCCAGGCGATCCGGGTGCCGGGCGCGGCGGCCGGGACGCCCCGCTGCGGGAAGTGCTCTGAGCCGCTCCCGTGGATGCGCAGGGCACACCACAGATTCATCACAGATACGGTGCTGCTGCTTCATCACAGATACGGTGCTGCTGCCGATCTTCTTGCTGATCGCGCGTCCGCCATGAGCCCACGTCCTGGGCATGCGCGCGCCGGGGCTCGTCGTAGCCGCGCGGGCCGCCGCCCGCGTGTTCGAGGGTCCGCTAGTGGCAAGGCCGGTCAGTTAAGCCCGTGGCCTGTGTGTCAAGGCGTGTCGATTGGTGCAAGAGCAGCGGGACTCCGGTAAGTGAGGTTTGTCCGCCAAGACACGCCTCGCACCAGGAGTCCCGCTGTTGGATCAGTCTGTCATTACCCGTGTTGTGAAGGTGGCGCAGAGCCAGTTCGCGCCGGGGCACCTGGGCGAGCTGACCCAGCAGGTGCCGTTCGAGATGGTCGAGGCGGTGCTGGAGGAGGCGTGCCGGGTCCAGCGGCGTGTCCGTGACCTGCCCGCCCGGGTCGTGGTCTACCTGCTGCTGGCTGGGTGCCTGTTCGCTGATCTGGGCTATCCGCAGGTCTGGTGCCGTCTGGTGGCCGGGCTGGACGGCCTGCCGGCGGCCTTCCCGACCGCGTCCGCGATGACCCAGGCGCGGCGCCGTCTGGGGTCCGCGCCGCTGCGGGCCCTGTTCGACCTGCTGCGCGGCCCGGCCGTGGTCCCCGCCGGGACACGGTGGCGGGGGCTGCTGACCTGCGCCATTGACGGCACCATCATGACGGTGGCGGACAGCAGGGCGAATCTGGCCGTGTTCAGCAAGCAGCGCGGCGGTCCCACAGGCGGCGGCTCCTACCCGGCGCTGCGGCTGCTGGCCCTGGTCGCCTGCGGCACCCGCACCGTGATCGACGCCGTGTTCGGCCCCGCCTCCGGCGGCGAGACCACCTACGCCCCCCGGCTGCTGGCCAGCCTGCACGCCGGGATGATCCTGCTGG
>Ga0335076_10000605_pt1 | contig 33482 bp, 33 predicted proteins | sample Lox_Sample_25_FD_206717 | JGI IMG/M metagenome (GOLD analysis project Ga0335076, IMG submission 206717) | Soil microbial communities from Loxahatchee National Wildlife Refuge, Florida, United States - Lox_Sample_2.5 | ecosystem: Environmental > Terrestrial > Soil > Wetlands | place: USA...
CAGGTCAGCATTCCGTCAATGGCGCGAATGCCGCAGCCCAGCGGCTCGCGAATCGGCGAGCGATCGAGAGGCAGGGGCGGTTCGCCGTGCAACTGCCAATGCTCTTTGGCGCGGTAGGCAGGCTTGCCGTCTATTGGCCTGCCGGAGCCTTCGATCACGCGTCCCAGCATTCCGGCTCCGACGCGAAGGGCGGGACGGGTGCCCCTGGTAACGATCCGGTCGCCATAGCGGATTCCGCTCGGCCGCTCCAGCGGCATTGAAAGTACAGTGCGCCCGCGAAATCCGACGATCTCGCCGGAATACGCATGGCCGTCCTCGGTAATGATCGCGCACCCCTCTCCTACCGAGCAGAAGGGACCTCCCGACTCCACCAAGTTTCCCACGGCTTTCGTGACGCGCCCCGTCCAACGCAGTGTGGAAAACTCCTCAAGCCTGCGAAAATAGGGAGCAAGAACCGAGGAATTCTCCATCACCGGACCTGTGGCCGCTGTTCGAGCAAATCGAGAAAGCCCTGTTCAATCTCCTTGAGCTGGGTATCCAGGCTCACTTGAGTGCTGCCGAATTCCGTTTCCAGCGCGCATTCGCCCCGCTGGAGTCCCGGATCGCCGATGAGTTCCGGCTTTTCAGCAGTGCTGGCCTGTTGCGCAAAAAAATCGGTCCAGAACGGAATGTCCGAGGGATGCGCGCGAAGCCGTACCCGCGTGCCCGCCTCCAACTTTTCCAGGGCCACGTGCACCATGCCGGTAAGCAAAAGCGGATCAATCTGCGCTTCTCGGTGAAGTATTTTCCGCGCGATGGCCAGGGCAAGCTGCACGGCTTCGGGTTCCACCCGGTTGAAATAATTCTCCCTTTCGGTTTTGAATTGCGCGATCGCCGCAGTAACGGACGATTTCGCTGCCTTGAGCTGCGTTTCAAACGCCGACTTGGCCCGGGCCTCTCCCTCGCGAACCCCGCGCTCATAGGATTCTTTCTCTTTCTTTGCGGCAATTCCGTTTTCCGCGGCGCCGGGAGCTTGCCAGGGCCCTGGCGGATTCTCGGAGGATTCGGTTCCATTGCCGCTGGCGGGTATATAGCGGAATGTTTCTGCCTGCATCGTTCCTGTTCCGTCGCTCTCGCGGTCAGACGACATAAGACTCCTCCTCCTCGGATTTCAGGAACATTTTCCCTTCGCTTTCCAAACGGCGTGCGGTATTCACGACTTCCTGCTGCGCGTTGCCGACTTCGCGCGCTCTCATCGGTCCCAGGGCTTCCATGTCCTCCTTGAGCATTTCCACCGCGCGCGACGACATACACTTGAAGAAGTGGTTGCGAAGATCCTCGGAGGCGGATTTAAGCGCGATGGCCAGCGTTTTCTTGTCCACCTGGCCCAGGAGTTCGCGCAGCCCGGTTTCGGGAATTTCGAGGAAATCATCGAAAGTAAACATTAAGTTGCGGATGGACGTGGCGAGCGGGGCGTTGTCCTCCTCGATCGTTTCCAGGATGCGGCTTGAGGACATCTGGTCGAGCTGGTTCAGAAGATCCGCCACCGCTTTGACGCCGCCGTAGGAGCGCCGGCTCTGTTCGCCAAGTGTCACAAGGCGCTTGTGCATCACCAGCGCGATTTTTTTTACCATCTCCGGCGAAAACTGCTGCATCTCCGCGAGGCGCTTCACCGCCTGTCCCCGCACCTTTTCCGGCAGCATCATCAGCACGGCCCGCGCCGCTTTGGGGTTCAAGTGCGCGATCACCAATGCGATGGTCTGCGGATGTTCTCCTTGAATGAATTTGGAAAGCTGCTGCGGATCGGTTTTTTGCAGCGTGTCCAGGTTCTGGGCGCTCGCTTCCTGGGCGCGGGAGACTTCTTCAAGAAGCGATTTCGCCCCCTGCTCTCCGAAAGCCTTCACCAGCACCTTGCTCGCGTAGCTCATGCCCCCCTGCGCCAGATATTCCTGCGTCAAGGTTAGCCGGTAATAATCCTGCAGCACTTTGGCGCCGATCTCCGGAGAGACGTACTCCAGCTCCGATATTTCTTGCGTGATGGCGCGCAAGTCGCGGTCCGGCAAATTCCGGTACACGCCCATGGCCGCTTCATCGCCCAGGAGCACCATGAGAATGGCTGCCTTGCGCGTCCCGTTTAGGGCATTCTCATCAGAATGGCTCACGATTACTTCTCCGTCTCGCGCATCCAGTTTTGAATCAGGCGGCTGGCCGACTCCGGATCTTCCTTTACCTTCGCGGCCAGCTCCTTCTTTAAGGCCACGGCTTGCCGAAGTTCAGGGGATCCTCCGGCAAAGGCCTCAAGTGAACCCGCTTGAATATGACCTGCGGCGGCAAGCGCGGCGGCTTCGGGGTGCGAACCGCCTGCAACTGCAAGCTCGCCTTTGATGGGCGTCTCGAGGATTCGTAAAACCTGCCTCATCACCGGCTTCAGAATGAGCAAATAAACGATCGCAAAGAGCAGCAACAGCGCCGCATACCGTAGAAGTCCGGTCCATTTCTGTGCGAATAGGAAAAAGCGCTGAATTTTACCGGGCGCTTGCGGAGTTTCCAAAGGTGTTTGAGTGAAGGGAATATCTTGCAACGAGAATTCGTCGCCGCGCTGCGCGTCAAACCCGATCGCCGCTTTCGCCAACGATTCAATCTGCGCCATTTCCTCCGGCGTTCTTTTCCGGTGCGTTTCCACGGTCTTGCCGTTTTCCGTTTTGGTCTCCGTAACGTCATCCACCAGAATCGCCGCAGCAATGCGCTTGATCCGTCCGGCCGGTTCCACGATGTGGTGGGTGGTGCGGCTTACCGCGAACGTCTTGCTCTCGGTGTGAATGCCCTGGCTCGCGCTGCTCGTCTGCGCCACTTGTGCGGCTGTCGAGGAACCCTGCGTGTTCGGCGTGTTGCTGGGTGTGCCCGGAATTCCCGAAGGCTGGAGATCGCCAACGGTCTCCTGCGAAACTTGCGAGGTCAGAACCGCTGTGGAATTGGGATCGTAAGTCTCCTGCGTGGTATCGCCGGACGTGGGATCGTAATCAATGGTGACACTCGATTTCACATGATCGCTTCCCACCACCGGTGCCAGCGTTTGAACGACCTTTTCGGCCAATTGGGTTTCCAGGTCCGTATCGGTCATTGTTCCCGGCCCGGAATTTCCATGCCCTGCCCACGGCATTTGACCGTCGGTCGTGACCACCGTGACGTTTTGTGGCGAAAGGTCATCCCAGGCGCTGGAAACCAGGTTCGCCACCGAAGTGGCAATCTGCTCGGTCAGACGCGTCCCGCGCAGCTTGAGCACCACCGCCGCCTTCGCCGGACGCTCCCGGTCGCTGAACAGCGATTCGTGCGGCAGGACCAGGTGCACGCGCACCGCTTCCACGCCGTTCATGGTTTGGATCGTGCGCTCCAGTTCCCCCTCGAGCGCGCGCTGGTAATTCACCTTCTCGGAAAAATCGCTCCCTGACCAGTTCGGTTTGTCGAACAATTCGAATCCCATTCGCCCGCTCGGCAGCGGTCCCTCCGAAGCCACCTCCAGGCGCGCCTTGTCCATTTGATCGGCGCGCACCAGCACGGAAGTCCCGTCGGTCGAGACCTGATTAGCAATGTTTGCCGCGCCCAGACGCTGCGCCAGCGTCTGTGCATCCGCGGGCGCCATGCCGGAGTAAAGCGGCTTGTACTCGCCGCCCGCGAACAAGGCGGAAAACAGCCACACGATCGCGCCGACAATTGCAAGACTGCCGGCGAGCAGAACTCTTTGCCGCAGCGTTAGCCCGCGCAGAAATGCGGTGATTTGTTGGAGGACCCTTTCCATCATTGATCCGGGATGGCCTGTAGCTGCTCCTTTTTAACGCATCAGAAAGGCATTGAGGAAATCTGCTGGTATGCCTGGACGATTTTGTTCCGCACCTGCACCATCATCTGGAAAGACAGGTTGGCTTTTTCCACCGCGATCATCGCCGAGTGGATGTCTTGCCCGTTGCCGCTCAGGAGCTGCGTAACCTTGTCGTCTGCCTGATTTTGCATCGAGCCGATCTCGTTCATGGCATTCTTGAGCGTGTCCATGAACTGAGAATCGCTGGCGTTCGGCTGGAGCCCCGTATCGCTGCTCGTTGCGGTGTCAAACGTGGGCCGCGGAAGACCTTGAATGGGATTAAACATCACTTCTCTCCTTTTTTTCCTGCAATCAGCTCAGAATCGTGATCGCCGCCTGAATCATGTTCTTGGTGCTGTCCACTGCGGAGACGTTGATCTGATACGCGCGCGCGGCGCCCATCAGGTTCACGATCTCCTCCGCCGGATTGATGGCCGGATACGCGACGTAGCCCTGTTTATCCGCATCGGGGTTTCCCGGCTCGAAACGCCGGATCGGCGGAGCGTTGTCCGCAACCACATTCACCACGCGCACATCCTCCGCGTGCATGTCCGCGTAAGAAGCGAGCATCATGCCGAAGCTTGGCGGCGTTCCGATCGGCTGGGCTGGGCGTGCGCCGAACACGACATGCATCCTCTGATATGGTCCACCGCTTGCCGTTCGCGTGGTCTCCGCGTTCGCCAGATTCGCGGACACCACTTCCGCGCGCAGCCTTTCCGCAAGCAGTGCCGACCCGCTGATCTCCATCACTCGAAACAGATTCATGATTACTGACCCTCCCGAATCGCCGTACTGAGTTGGGCAAATTCCGCGCGCAGGATTGCTGTCGCAGCCTTGTATTGCAGTTGTACTTCGGCCAGCAGCAGCGCTTCCCGGTCGGGACTCACGTTGTTGCCGTCCGGCCGGGACGTGAGTCCTGGCACTGGAACGACAAAGGGACTGGTCAGCCCCTCCGGTTCGCCGTTCATCGCGCGCTCCATGGCGCCGCGGAAATCAATGTCGCGCGTGTGGTAACCAGGCGTATCAATGTTTGCGAGGTTGGTGCTGACCAGCGTTTGCCGCATGGTGCTCAAGTCGAGGTAGCGCTGCATCAGGAGAAGCTGTGGAGTATCCAGCCAGCTCATGACGGCCTCCGCGCGGGCAGGCCATATTCGCGAATCTTGTTGCGCACGGTCCGCAGGCTCACGCCCATGAGTTCTGCCGCTTTGGTTCGATTGCCGCCGGTTGCCAGCAGCGTTTTTTCGAGAAGCTGCCGCTCGGCTTCCTGAAGAGTCACGCCGGGATGCAACCCCGCAGCGGGTTCATTTCTTGGCGTAAGAGAATCAATCTCGAACGGTTCCGCCCGAAGGGATGGTCCGGTTGCAAGCGCAAGCGCGCGCCGGATGAAGTTTTCCAGCTCGCGAATGTTCCCCGGCCAATCGTGCGCTTCGAGTTGTGCGGCAAGTTCCGGAGAAATCCGGTGCATGCCTGGCCGGTCTTTCGGTTCGTGCTTGCGCAGAAAATGTTCGGCAAGCGGCAGAATATCGTCGCGCCGCTCGCGCAGGGAAGGCAAAGTCAGCGGCACCACATTCAAACGATAGAAAAGGTCCGGCCGGAATGTTCCCGCTTCCATCTGCGCGCGAAGCGATCGGTTGGTGGTGGCGATAACCCTGACATCCACGGGAACGGGCCGCGTATCGCCCAGCCGGTCAATCTCGCGTTCCTGCAAAACGCGCAGCAGCTTCGGCTGGAGAGTCAAAGGCATTTCTCCAATTTCGTCCAGGAGCAAAGTGCCGCCGCTCGCCAGTTCGAATTTGCCGGGCTTTGCCGTGTGGGCGCCCGTGAACGCTCCGCGCACGTGCCCGAAAAGTTCGCTCTCGAGTAAGTTGTCCGGAAACGCGGAACAATTCACGGCAACGAACGCGCCTTCGCTCCGGTTGCTTGCCTTGTGAATCAGCCGCGCCAGCAGCTCCTTGCCCGTTCCGCTTTCTGCTTCGATCAGAACGTCCGCGTCTGTCAACGCCGCACGCCGCGCCCGCGCCATAACCGAAAGGAAGGCCGGCGACCTTCCGATCCCATCGCAACAATCCGCTTCTCCTTCCGCATCGCTTGCCGGGGGCAGCAGCTTTTGTGCCACCGCCACAAGCTCCTCGAATGCGACCGGCTTTTGCAAGTAATCGCAGGCCCCCTCCTTGATCGCCTGGACCGCGCCCGGCACGCTTCCGTACGCTGTCAGAAAAACCACGGGCGTTCCGGGAATGCACGAGCGGACTTCTTGCATCACTTCCAGGCCGTTGCCGTCCTCCATGCACATGTCCGTAACCACCAGCCTTGCGGGCGCGTTGCGAAACTTTGCCACTGCTTCACGTACTCCCGCTGCGGTCTGTACGCGCCAGCCCCGCCGGCGAAAGCTGTGCTCCAGCGCTGCGCGCATCGCCACTTCGTCGTCCACGATCAATACCTGGCTCATGCATTCGCTCCCGCGATCGGCAGAATGATGGAGAAAGTCGCTCCGTGACTTGGTTTGCTGACCACTCGAATTTCTCCGCCGTGTTGTTCAACGACCTTCTTGCTGACCGCCAGTCCCAACCCCGGACTGCCCGGCGTTGTCGTGAAGCCCGGATCGTAAATCCTGTCCAGCAGCTCTTCTGGAAGCCCGCGGCCGTCGTCTTTGAAATCAATCTGCGCAGCGCCCGCGGGGAACTGTGGCGCCCATCCCAGGCGCACGGAGAGCGTGCCGCCCGGCGGCATGGCCCGGAAGGCGTTTAGTGACAAATTGAGGAAGACTTGTTTCAAGCGGTTGGCATCTGCGTTTGCGGATATTTTTCCAACCGTATTCTCAATGTGAACCTGTTGGCCGCGCTGCCGTGCCAGCGGCTGCAGGAAATCCATCGTTTCGGCGATGAGCCGATCCAATTCGACCGGAACGAATTGCGCGGCAGGCTGGCTGTGAAACTGTAATACGTTGTTCACGGTCGCAGAGAGCGCCCGCAAACCCGCTTGCAGATGCATGACCCACTGCCGCGTCTCAGGAAGGTGCGAAGTGGCATCCGCAAGAAGCCCGGTGAAAAGTTCCATGCTCCCCAGGGGGTTGCGAATTTCGTGCGCCAGAACGGTCGCCACTTCGGCCAGTGCCAGCGACCGCCTGGCCGCTTCCCGCTCCTCGGCAAGCCGCTTCTGGTCCGTAATATCGCGCACGATCCAGATGCTGTCGCTTGGCCCGTCGGGAATTTCGCTAATGTTTGCGCGCAGGATGCCGATAGTACGATTGCCCGTGGAAGTCGGCGTGCACCATTCTCTTTCCGAAAAAAAACTGTTCGACGGCACGTCCTTCAACAACTGCTGAATCGGCTCCGGCAGTCCCGTGTCCATTCCTGCGGCCCAATCCCCCGGCGTCTGCATGAGGCGCCGTGCCTCGGGATTTGCGATCTGCACTTTTCCCGTTCCATCCACCACCAATACCCCACAGGGCAGATTGTCCAGCACACGCGACAAATACCCGCGCACGCGCGCATTCTCTTCCAGGCTTCTCTCCAATTCCGAATTGGCGCGGTCCAGTTCGCGGTGCAGGCGCGTCACTTCCGCCTGCAATTGCGTGTAAGAACGCTCCAGCGAACCCGCCGCCTGCGTAAACGTCAGGAACGCTCGTGTCAGGCTTTCCTTTGCGTCTAGCTGGGGGTCGCGAAGCATCGCCTTGCTGAGTGTTCTTTGCCGGTTTGTGGGCAAATTTGGCATCGTCGCCATTCCTGCACTCTCTCTGCCAGGAGCATCTCCCTGGCGTTAGATTTCTCTTAATTCCCTGCTCTCGCCGTACATTTGAAAATGTTCCGGTCGCATTGCTCGCTCGTTTCCGGAGAGAATGAAGGCCCGTTCCAGCGCATGCTGCAACTCGCGCACGTTGCCGTTCCACTGGCGCTTTTCCAACACCGCCAGGGTCGCGCCCGTCAACGTCTTCCCAGGAAGCTGCGCCTCTCCCGCGAGGCGCTCGAGAAAATGTTCGGCCAACGTGCCGATGTCTTCAGTTCGTTCCCGAAGCGCAGGGATCGTGATTGGAAACACCGCCAGCCGGTAGTACAAGTCTTGGCGGAACTGCTTGCTTTGCACCAACTCCTGCAGCCGCACGTTCGTCGCGCACACCACGCGCACATCCACGCGGTACACATCCGAACTTCCCAACCGCTGCACCTCGCCGTTTTGCAGAAACCGCAACAGCTTTGCCTGCATGCTCAGCGGAAGATCCCCCACCTCGTCCAGAAACAGCGTTCCGCCATGGGCAACGTGAATGCGCCCCAGGCGCGACTGCACTGCCCCCGTAAATGCGCCTCGCACATAGCCGAAAAGTTCCGCCTCTAGCAGCGCCTCAGGAATCGCCGCGCAATTCACCGCCGCAAACGCCTGCTTGGACCGCCGGCTCAATTGATGGATCGCCTGCGCCACCAATTCCTTCCCGGTTCCGGTTTCTCCAGACACCAGCACCGTTGTATCTCGCGACGCCACCATGCGCACCATTTGATACACCTGCCGGATCCCCTGGCTCGTTCCGATCATTCCGGGCAGCGCCTGTGCGTCCGCCGCATGCATATTGTTTTCGCGGAATTCCACAGCATTGCTCTGAGGTTGCTGGCGCTCGCCAGCCGTTTCCTGCTTTTCCACATTCGTGCCATCTTGAAATTCGCAGGTCACCAATTTCGAATCCACCATCTCCACGGAAATGCGCGGGTACCGTTCCCGGATCAGTCCTGCCACCTCGTTGGCATCCAGGTCGGGAAGGTGTTTGTCCAGCAGCACGCTGTCGCAAGCGAACTGGCCCAGCTTCGCCAGCGCGTGCGCGCCGCCTACCGCTTCTTCTTGAAGCGATTCGCCAGGCGCCACGCTCCCCAGCAAGCGTTTGCGGAAATCCGCATTTGCACTGGCAATCAACACTCGGCTCCGCGGACGGATCAAGTTTGTGAGCGCGCTTGCGGCCATATTTCTCTCCTGGCTTCTCGACCTGGAATTTGCGGACGGACACTTGGTGATCCGCACCCGAAAGCAGGAAGAATCTTCCCAGCCATCGGCAGGTTTCACTCTTGCGATTCAATCGCCAAGTTTGGCGGAGAAGATTCGTAGGAAAGATTGGAGTTAGCGGAGCGAAGCTAGGCACACGCTGCCCCACTCCGGCACGGTGTTTCGATTGGACACACGGAGAAGCTGCGCAATTCTTGCCGAGACAGACTGCGCGGCTCCCGCAGCGAGGCTTGGAGCCCCGCTTTCTCTTTCTCATCGGCGGAGGTTCGCAGGACTTTAGCTCAAATTCCCTCTTTTCTTGTTAGAAGAACTTCATCTTGATTCGACCGAGCGTTTCTGTTTCGAGCGCTCTCCACTTTTCCGTTTCCCTCGCCGAATTTTGCCCTCACAATAGATAGGTAGACGCCATCAGCCCTCTATTTCTGTTCTTGGGAGGTGTTTCTTGTTCCGTCGTCTTTGGTTCGTTGGAGCTCTTAGCTTTGGATTGGTAGTCTTTTACTCCGGTTGCCAGAAACCCGCCGATCAGTCCGCTTCTGGAGATTCTTCCGACTCTTCTCCCTCCTCTTCCCCTTCGTCTTCATCCGCGTCGGGCAATTCCAGCGCCAGCTCGCACCCTGCGGAACAGCCGATCGTCATTCCCGCGGACACGGATATCGCCATCGTCCTGGATGAAGCTCTCAGCTCCAAAACGAGTTCTTCTGGCCAGACCTTTTCGGCCAGCCTGCGCGATCCTCTCGAACTCAATGGAGGGGTGGTGATTCCCAAAGATGCCAGAGTTACGGGTCTGGTGAGAGACGCGAAATCCGCCGGCAAGTTCAAGGGCGGAGCAGAACTTTCCATCGAACTCACAAGTATCAGCGTGAGTGGCAGGGACTACAATCTTCACACTTCGCCGCGCACCTGGACCACGAAGGGGAAAGGCAAGCGAACTGCTGTTCTGGTGGGCGGTGGCGGGGCGCTCGGTGCATTGATCGGTGGTCTCGCGGGCGGCGGCAAGGGAGCCGCAATCGGCGCCGTTGCGGGAGCGGGCGCCGGCACTGGTGGCGCAGCGCTGACGGGTGATCGCGAGATTTCCTTGCCGGCGGAGACGCCCGTTTCCTTCAGGCTTTCGCAGAGCCTCGAACTCAAGCGCTGAGGATCTCAACGAAAGCGGGAAGGCTTAGAGGTGGCGCCTTCCCGCTTCCGTCCTCCAAAAAATCGCTATGCAAACCGCTGCTTCACTTCCGCGGGAATCGTTTGGCTCTTCAATGCTCCGTCCCCTTCGAGGGTTCTCACGGTCCAGACGCGCTTCTCGAATCCTTCCGCGATAAGCTTGTCGCCTTTGAAAACCTTGTGCTCGACGGAAAAGCTGGTGTTTCCCCAATCCGCGATTCGCGATTCCACTTCGACCTTATCCCCAAACGTGGCGGGCCCAATGAATTTCGCCCTTGTATCCACCATCGGTATGCCCACGATTCCATACCTCTTCAACATCTCGTGTTTTGGCAGTCCCGCCTTTTCGAACAATGCGGCGGTGCACGCATCGAATATCTCGAAATATCGCGGAAAATATACGATTCCCGCCGGATCGCAATCGCCCCACTCAATCTGAATTTTGCGGCGGTTTTTGAACATGCGTTCCGATCTCCGTCCTTTCCTTGGAGCCAAACGGCTGGAGTCTATCGTATAGAGTCGCCGCTGCGGAAACCGTTTTTTTCTGCTCCGATCTGCGATTACACTCTCACCATGCGGTTCGCGGGCAATCCATGCAACTTTTAGATGAACTCTTCCGTTCGCCGGATATTGAGGCTGTCTTTTCCGACTCCTCCTTTGTCCAGGCCATGCTGGATTTCGAAGCGGCCCTCGCCCGCGCTGAAGCCCGCGCGGGGATCGTCCCATCTCCCGCTGCGGAGGTGATTTCCTCCAATTGTCGTGCTGCCCTGCTTGACCTATCCGCTCTTACGCACTCCGCCGCTGTCTCCGGCAACCTGGCCATTCCTTTTGTCAAACAACTCAACGCCATCGTAGCCAAGGTAAGTCCGGAAGCTGCTCGCTTCGTCCATTGGGGTGCCACCAGCCAGGACGTCCTCGACACCGCGCTCATCCTCCAGCTTCGCCGCGCTCTCGAACTTTCTCTCTCGAGCCTCGATTCGATGGCAGCCGGCCTCGCCTCGCTCACCGAATCTCATCGCCGCACTTTCCTCCCCGCGCGCACCTGGATGCAGCATGCTCTTCCCACCACCTTCGGCTTCATCGCTGCTGGGTGGCTCGACGCGCTGCTGCGTCATCAGCGTCGCCTCGCCGCGCTGCAACAAAGTGCGCTTGTCCTTCAATTCGGTGGCGCAGCCGGCACGCTGGCTGCCCTCGGCGCTCGCGGCGCCGAAGTTGCACGATTCCTTGCCGAAGAACTCCACCTGAGCATGCCAGATCTTCCCTGGCACTCTCATCGCGACCGCCTCGCCGAGGTCGCCACGACGTACGGCCTCCTCGCCGGGTCTCTCGTCAAAATCGCTCGCGACCTTTCTCTTCACATGCAAACCGAGCTCCAGGAGATTCACGAGTCTTCCGCCCCGGGCCGCGGTAGCTCTTCCACCATGCCTCATAAGCGCAATCCCGTCGTCTGCACCGCCATACTGGGCGCGGTTCTCCGTGTTCCCGGGCTCGTCGGCACCATGCTTGCCTGCATGGACCATCCGGAGCAGCGCGCGCTCGGCTCCTGGCACGCCGAGTGGGAAACTTTGCCGGAAATCATCCGCCTCACCGCCGGCGCACTCCATCATTTCGCCGCTTTGATTCCCGACCTTATCGTTGACGCGAAGAAAATGCGCGAAAATCTCGAATTCACGCGTGGCCTCACTTACTCGGAAGCCGTGTCCATGGTTCTCTCCGAAAAACTCGGCCGCCAGCCCGCTCACGAGCGCATCGCAGCCGCTTGCCGGCGCGCGCAAACCGAAAACCGACATCTCCGCGAAATTCTCGCCGCCGATCCGGAGCTCTCCGCCCTCTTGCCTCCCGCCGATCTCGACCTCCTCTTTGATCCTGCAAGCTATCTCGGCTCCGCCGATCCATTCATTGACCGCGTGCTCGCGACCTATCGCGCGCGCCACACTCAAAAATTCTCCGCTCAAGGATAATCCCCGTGCCCTTCGCCGAACTTCCCGACGCGCGCATCCACTATGAAATTGCCGGCCCTGCTGCAGCGCCCGTCATTGTCTTCTCCAATTCTCTCGGCGCCACCCTGTCCATGTGGGATCTTCAGGCCGCCGCATTCTCCGATCGCTTCCGCGTGCTGCGTTACGACACGCGCGGCCACGGCAAATCCTCCACTACTCCCGGCCCCTATTCCATCGAGCAACTTTCCCGCGACGTCCTCGCCATGCTCGACATCCTCGATCTCGACCGCGTTCATTTCTGTGGCCTTTCCATGGGCGGACAGATCGGCCAATGGCTCGGCCTCAACGCTGCGCCTCGTTTGCACAAGCTTGTTCTCTGCAACACCGCCGCAAAAATAGGCAGCGACGAAGGCTGGAATACCCGCATCGCGACTGTGACGGCGAAAGGGGTAAAGGAAGTTTCTTCCGCCGTCGTCGGCCGGTGGTTCACTCCCGCTTTTCGAGATAAAAATCCGAAAGTGGTTGAGCCGATCCTCGGTGCATTTGAAGCCGCAAATCCCGCGGGTTATGCTGCGAACTGCGCTGCCGTCCGCGACTTCGACACACGTGCCATCGCGTCGCAAATTCGCATTCCCACGCTCGTGATATCCGGCGCTCATGATCTTGCCACTCCTTCCGCCGACGGCCGCGGGCTCGCCGAAAAAATTCCCGGCGCGCATTTTATCGAGCTCAATGCCGCGCATCTCTCCAACATCGAGGACGCCGCTCGTTTCAATCGTGAACTCGACGCATTTCTTTCTTCCTGAGGAGCCACCCGATGGACGACCAGCAAAAACACGAGCAAGGGTTGAAAGTTCGCCGCGCCGTACTCGGCGACGCTCACGTGGATCGGTCCCTGAAAAACCGCAATGCCTTCAATGAGGCTTTTCAGGATTTGCTTACGCGCTATGCCTGGGGTGAAATCTGGACGCGTCCCGGCCTTTCTCTCCAGACCCGCAGCCTGATCACTCTTAGCATGATGGTCGCCCTCAATCGCCCCGAGGAATTCCGCATGCACGTCCGAGCCGCGCTTACAAACGGAGTCTCTCGCGAGGAAATTCAGGAAGTGCTTCTCCAATCCGCCATTTATTGCGGCGTCCCCGCGGCGAACTCGGCGTTTCACAGCGCCGAGGAAGTGTTCGCCGAGCTTGACGCTTCCCGCGCTTCCACCGGCCGGTGAACAGTAGCTATATAGCTTTCGCTGAGTCGCCTTTGCGGAATGTTCCTGTTTTCCAGCCCATTTTGCGCTTATAATCCCAACCTTCAAGGTTCCGGAACAGCCTGCTCTATATCACTCATGGCCAAGCCGACTTCTTCCTCGCCATATCTTACGGCGCTCTTCGATCGGCTGCTGTTCGTCTCTTTTTTGTTAAACTGTTCCCGGTTCTTGCCTCTGTTTCTCCGGTGCGCTTGTGAATCAGTTCAAGGGATGCGATATGCTGCAAAAACATCGCCCTAACCTGCCTGCCTACCAGCGCATTCAGTCCTCCATTCGCAAGCGCATTGAGGCCGGCCAATTGCGTCCCGGGGACGCGGTCAGCTCCGAGCGCGACCTTGCCCGCATTCATCAGGTCAGCCTCATGACCGCCCGCCACGCGCTTGCGTCCCTGGAACATGAAGGGCTCGTCGAACGCCGCCGCGGAATCGGAACCTTCGTCGCCGCTCCCAAAATTCACTTTAACAAGCTGATGAGTTACACCGAGCAGATGGCCGCGCGCAGCCTCGTCGCGGGCTCCAGAATTCTTTTTGCCCGTATCATCGAAAATGAGCCGGAAATCTCCGCGCGCCTTTCCATCCCTCCCACGGCTCCCATTATCAAGCTGGAGCGCCTTCGCCACGCCTCCGAAGAGCCTTTCGCTCTCGAGACTTGCTATCTCTCCTCAGCGGAATTCCCCGATCTGCTTTCCGCTCCCCTCGCGCGCGAATCTCTCTTTGGCCTGATCGAGCGTGACTATGCCGCCAAGCTCGGCTATGCCGACGAGGAAATTGACGCCACCGCCGCCGATCCCCGCACTGCCGACTTGCTCGGCGTCCAGCGCCGCGAACCGTTACTGCGCATCCGCCAGGTCATTTACTCCACCGCGGACAAGCCTCTGATCTATGTCCTGGGAATTTATCGCTCGGATCGCCACAATCTTGTCATCCGGCGCTTCCGGTGATCTGGCTGCTGCATGGACCGGCGTTACGCGATGAAACGCCTTTGAATTTGAATATCCTGAGGGGCCAAAATGCTGGTTGTTCTTAAAACGGATTATGAAGAGGTAAGCCGCGAAGCCGCAAAAATCGTCGCGGCCACGATTCGCAACAATCCGTCGGCCGTCCTCGGTCTGGCCACCGGCAACACGCCGCTCGGCCTCTACAAAGAGCTCATCCGCATGCATCGCGAGGAAAAACTCGATTTTTCCCGAGTGGTTACCTTCAATCTCGACGAGTACCTCGGGCTTCCTCCTGCTCATCCGCAAAGCTTTCATACCTTCATGGATTCCACGCTCTTCGCTCACGTGAATATCGCGGCCGGAAATATTCACATTCCGGACGGTACGGTCTCCCGGAACTACGACGCATATTGCGCCTCTTATGAGGAGGACATTCGCCGCGCAGGCGGCATTGATCTCCAGATCCTTGGAATCGGCCGCAATGGCCACGTCGGTTTCAACGAGCCGACTTCCAGCCTGGCTTCCCGCACCCGCCTCAAAGCACTCAGCCGCGAAACCATCAAGGACAATCTCAAATTTTTCGGCAGCGAAAAAGAAGTTCCCAAGTGCGCCATCACCATGGGCATCGGCTCTATCCTCGAAGCCCGCCGCATCGTCCTGCTCGCCTCGGGAAAATCCAAGGCCGCTGCCGTGGCCGGCTCTATCGAAGGCCCCGTTACCGCTTCCGTTCCCGCTTCCGCTCTTCAGCTTCATCCCGAAGTCACCTTTCTCGTGGACGAGGAGGCTTCCTCCGCCCTGGCCAAAAAGGATTATTATCGTCACGTATTGGAAATGACCGCTCTTTTCACGCCGGAGCGCCTCTCGTGAACCACTCGCTCCGCGCAGGTATTCCATGATCGTTTCCGGCGACATCGGCGGCACCAAATGCATACTTGCCGCTTACGAAGAAGTGCCCGGCGGTCTGTGCCGCACCGCCCGTATTCGCTACCCCACCCGCGATTTCTCGAGTTTCGAGCGGCTCGTTGAAACGTTTTGCCGTGACGCGTCGGCGAGATCCGTCTCCGCTGCGGGCTTTGGTGTCCCGGGTACTGTCGTGGACGGCCGCCTCCACGCCGCCCATATTCCCTGGGTTCTCGATTCCGCTGCCCTCGCTTCGCGTCTCGGCCTTCCGCTCGAACGCATCGTCCTCATGAATGATCTCGTCGCAACGGCTCGTGGCCTCCAGCATCTGCTGCCCGAGGACTTTTTCTATCTGAATCGCGGGGTGGATCATCCCGAAGAAAACGTCGCCGTGATTGCAGCTGGCACCGGTCTTGGCGAAGCTGTTCTCTATTGGGATGGCAAAGGACACCGTGTCGCTCCCTCGGAAGGTGGGTCCGCTGATTTCGCGCCGCGCACCGACCAGGAAATTGCTTTTCTCACTTTCTTGAAAAAGCGTCTTCCCCGCGTGTCCTGCGAAGAGCTTTTCTCTGGCCGTGGCTTTCGCCCCATCCACGAATTCCTCGGGCCGGACGTGCGTCACGAATCCTTCAAAGGAGCCGCGGCCGATTCCGCGCAGGAAATCACGCAAAACGCTCTCTCGGGTTCGTGCCCGATCTGCTCGGAAACTCTGGATTTTTGGACGGATGCGTTTGGGGCGGAGTCGGGAAATCTTGCCCTCCGCGTGCTTGCCTACGGAGGCGTCTATCTTGCCGGAGGAATTGCGGTAAAAATTCTCCCGCTTCTCCAGAGGAGCACGTTTTGTCAGGCCTTTGCGGATAAAGGTCCGCTCTCCCCAATCCTCGCGAACATTCCCATCGCGGTCGTTCTCAATGAAGACGCCCCGCTGCTCGGCGCGGCCCACGCGGCATTGCAAGCCCTGTCTCTGCAAGCGGCGAGATAGCAGCTTATCGGCGGAAACTCCGGCTTGTTGTCATTCTGAGTGCAGCGAAGAATCTCTCGTCGCATTCAATCAATAAAATTAAATTCCTGCTTCCGTCGCATTGAAGGGGAACCTTTTTACGCCCCGTCAGGCGTTCCGCACCGGGAGCGTCAGATCATTCACCTTTCGCAATTGTGGAAACATCCACGCCCACAGCGCGGTCACGAGAATCGCTCCCGCGCCGCCGAGAAGTACGGCGGGGACCGTTCCGAACCACTGCGCCGTCAATCCCGATTCGAACTGCCCCAGCTCGTTTGAAGCGCCGATGAAGATCATGTCCACTGCGTTCACTCGTCCGCGCATTTCATCCGGCGTCGCGATCTGGATCAGCGTCCCGCGCACAATCACGCTGACCATGTCCGTTGCGCCCACCAGGAACAGCGCCGCAATCGAAAGAGCGAAATTTTTCGAAACGCCGAACAGAATCGTGAACAACCCGAATCCCGCCACGCACCAGAGCATCGTCGCTCCCGCTCTACGCTTCAGAGGCCGGTGCGCGATCGCAATCGCCATGATCGCCGCGCCAACTCCCGGCGCGCTCCGCAAAATTCCCAGTCCCCACGGTCCCGTCTGCAAAATTTCTTTCGCATAGACCGGAAGCAGCGCAACCGCCCCTCCGAGCAATACGGCAAAAAGGTCCAGAGAAATCGCGCCCAGAATTAGTCTCTCGCGCCAAATGTAGCGCAAGCCGGTAAATAACGTGGAAAGGTCCGCGGCGGGTCGCGCGCGATTCGTCTCTGTCGTTCGGGCGCGCAGCACCATCGCGATCGCCAAAAACGCGCTGATCATCGAAACGAAATACACCGCGCGGGGTCCGCGCGCCGCCGCGTAAATCAATCCTCCGAGCGTCGGCCCCAGAATTGTCGCGGTCATGAATATGCTCGAGGCCCACGCCACCGCGTTGTGAAAGTGCTCTTCCGGCACCAGCTGCGGAAGCATGGCGCGGCTCACCGGACCATTGAATGCGCGTACCACCCCCAGCAGCACCAGCACAGCATAGATTGGCGCCACGCTCTGCACGCGCTGGAACGTCAGCAGGAGCAGCAGCGCAAAGCACACGCTGAATCCCGCATAACAAGTGATCACCAGCCGCCGCCGGTTGAACCGGTCCGCCGCGTGACCCGTCACGAGGAACAGGAGAATGCTGGGAAGGAACTGCGCGAGGCCCACGAGGCCGAGATCGAGGGGGCGGCGGGTGATTTCGTAGATTTGCCAGCCGACGGCGACGGCCTGCATTTCCGTGGCAGCAACGATACCAAAACGCGCGAATTGAAAAAGAGTGAAGCCGGGATAGCGAAAAGCGATGCGAGCCGCGCTGCCTTCGCCATTTTTTTGCGCCGGGGGCGTGCTCACCGGGCCGTCATTCTCCGTAGGGGACCCAGATATTTTTCACCTGGTGCGCGTGTTCGAGATACCAGCGGCCTTCGCCCTGCCGAGAGTCGAAGAAATCGATCTGCCGCGCTTCGTTGGTCCATACCTGCTTCAAGTTTCCGATTGAGAGCGCCTTCGCCGCGGAGCACATCGCCTCGTCGCCGTAGCACCAGATCGCGTCAATGCCATCGTGTTCGGCGAGAATCTTGAGCAATTCCGAAGCGCGTCCCGTGACGATGTTGATGGCGCCCGCCGGCAAATCGCTCGTCTCGAAAACCTGAAAAAGATCGCCGGTAATGAGCGGAAAATTTTCGGAAGGAACGGCGACGATTGTATTCCCTGACGCAAGCAATGGAAGCACCATCGTAAAAAAGCCGAGAAGAGGAGAACAGGATGGACAGATCACGCCGGCCGCGCCGATGGGTTCGTTCATGGCAATGGCGATATTGCGGAACGGAGGATTGTGAACGGCGCCATCGAATTTGTCGGCCCACGCCGCATAGGAAAAAATACGCATGAGGCTCAAGCGAATTTCTTCCGCGGCCTGTTTCTGCCCGATCACCGCGGTGAGCCGTTCGCCGATCTCCTTCGCGCGCAGCGATAGATTCTCCGCCATGTAGTAGAGCACTTGCGCGCGATTGTGCGCCGTGGTCTTGCTCCACGAGGTGGCCTGGCGAGCCGCTTCGACGGCGTTGCGAATGTCTTTGCGATTCCCGAGAGGAGCCTCGCCCAGGATTCTTCCGTTGGCGGCGCGAATCTCCATGCTGTAGCCGGAATCCGGCCGCACTTGTTTTCCGCCGATATAGAGTTTTACCGTGCGGTCAATCAGCGGATTGGCAACTTCCGCCTCGCCGCTCGAAGAGGCCACAGGAGCCGGAAGCGGCGGAGCATTTCTGAACCAGGTGGGTTCGAGATATTCGAGCATTCCTTCCCGGCCGCCTTCGCGGCCATAGCCGCTCTCTCGGTAGCCGCCGAACCCGCACGAGGCATCGAAAAGATTCGTGCTGTTCACCCAGACGACTCCGGCTTTCAGTTGCGCAGCAACATCAAGTGCCACGTTGATGCTCTCGCTCCATACGCTGGCGGCGAGCCCGTACGTCGAGTTGTTGGCAAGCTCGACGGCTTCGCGCGGCGTGCGGAAGGTCATCGCGGCAAGCACGGGACCGAAAATTTCCTGCTGGGCGACGACGGAAGTCGGATGCACGTTGCTCAGCAGCGTCGGCTTGTAATACAGCCCGCGCGACGGCAGTACGATTTCCGGCTGCCAGCACGTCGCGCCTTCGGCAATTCCTTGCTTCACGAGGCGATCAATGCGCTCGAGCTGAACCGGCGCGACGATCGCGCCGATATCAATTGCTTTATCGAGCGGCGAACCGACGCGCAGCGTGCTCATGCGGTCCTGCACTTTGCGCGTGAGTTTTTCCGCAATGCTTTCCTGCATGAGCAAACGCGAGCCCGCGCAGCAAACCTGTCCCTGATTGAACCAGATGCCGTCCACAAGACCTTCAACCGCGCTATCCAGATCGGAATCTTCAAAAATAATAAAGGGAGATTTTCCGCCGAGTTCGAGCGAGAGCTTTTTGTGGGAAGAAGCGGTGGCGCGGCGAATGGCGCGGCCCACTTCTGTGGATCCTGTGAAAGCGATCTTGTCCACGTCAGGATGCGTGACAAGCGCTTCGCCCGTCGTTCCGTCTCCGGTAACGATATTCACGGCTCCGTCAGGCAAGGAAATTTCCTGGCAAATTTCGGCGAATGCCAGAGCGGTGAGCGGAGTGAATTCCGCGGGCTTCAATACGACGGTGTTTCCCGCGGCGAGCGCTGGCGCGATTTTCCAGGCAAGCATGAGCAGCGGAAAATTCCATGGAATGATCTGGCCGACAACTCCGCACGCGGTGTAGCCAGGAAATTCCTGATCGAGAAGCTGCGCCCAACCGGCATGATGATAGAAATGGCGCGCGACGAGCGGAATATCAATGTCGCGGCTTTCGCGAATCGGTTTTCCGTTGTCGAGCGTTTCGAGAACGGCAAGCCGGCGCGAATGTTTCTGGATTTGCCGCGCGAGCGCATACAAACAGCGGGCGCGATCGAAGGGACGAAGCGCCTGCCAGGCGGGAAGCGCGGCGCGAGCAGCTTTCACCGCAGCATCAATATCCGCCGCGCTGCCCTGCGCCACATCCGCGATTTTCTCTCCGGTCGAAGGATCGTTGGTCGCGAAATACTTCTCAGCAATCGGCGGCTGCCACGCACCGTTGATGAAATGTCCGAAGCGGCGCTGGTGACGGTCGAGCCAGAGGAGCGATTCCTTCGGATCCTCGGGAGCGGGACCGTATTCCATGGTCTTGAACTTTTCGATGACGGTCATTTCGCTAGCGTGTCCTCACTGGCCGACCCTGATTATTTTTGCGCTCCCGCAACTGAAGTTTTGCTGGCCATTTTCTCGCGCCAAATCTCGATGCGCTTGAGAATGAACTTCAGCCGGTCGCGACCCCACTTCGTCCGCATAATGACCTTTTCGACGTCGAGAAAGGCTTCCGGATCCTCGAGCTTTGCGCGCAATTCCTTGATGAACGGATGAACCTTGCCATACATCACGAACATTTCGCCGCTGAAGGCAGGGCGCAAGAACAAATCTTCGTTTAGTGCCCCTTGCCGCACGAAGGAGGCAGCCATTCCCCAGTAGCCGCCTACCTGTCGCAGCCAGTTATTTTCCTGGGTGCCGGAAGCCCAGGCAATTTTCAGGAACTCTTCGGCATTCCGCGGCGAAAAATCCCACAGCCACCAGTTGCGCGCCTTGCGCATTTCCGGCTCGCGGCGAAGATTGTAAAGCTTCAGAATCAACTGGGCATCAGCAGCGCCGGGCTTTTTGGGCATGTCTTTTGTGCTCCGATCCTCAAAACTTTGTGTCTGGTTCCGCTTGTCCCTTCCTCATGCGATGGGATGGCGATACTCGGCGGAATAACGGCCGGTGGCGTGGAATTCGAGCTGGCGCTCGATATCGGCGAGCATGCCGCTCGCGCCGAGGCGGAAAAGATGCGGCTCGAGCCAGGAATTTCCCAACTCTTCTTTCATCAACGAAAGCCATTCAAGCGATTGCTTGGCGGTGCGGATGCCACCGGCAGGCTTGAATCCCACGGCCATGCCGGTTTCCTGGGCGTATTCGCGAATCGCGCGAGTCATGACGATGCCGACAGGAAGGGTGGCGTTGACGGATTCCTTGCCGGTGGAAGTTTTGATGAAATCGGCTCCGGCCATCATGGCGACAAGAGAGGCGCGCGCGACGTTGCGCAAGGTGAGGAGATCGCCGGTGCCGAGAATGACTTTCAAATGCGCTTTGCCGCAAGCGTCCTTGAAGGCGACGATTTCGTCATAGAGTTTTTGCCACTCCGCGCCGAAAACGTGAGCACGCGTGATGACAACATCAATTTCGTCGGCGCCAGCATCCACAGAACGGCGGATTTCCGCGATGCGCGTTTCAAGAGGAGAAAGTCCCGCGGGAAATCCGGTGGAGACGGCGGCGACTTTGATTTTGGTGCCTTGCAAAGCGCGGCGGGCCGTTTCGACGAAGAGATGGTAGACGCAGATCGCGGCGACCTGAATGTTGAGTTCCGCGATGCCAAGTTTTTCAACGAGTTGGTGCTGAATGGGCTGGCGGCCCTTGGCGCAGAGGCGGCGGACGCGCTCGTCGGTATCGTCGCCGGAAAGCGTGGTGAGATCCATGCAGGTGATGGCGCGGAGGAGCCAGGCGATCTGCCAATCTTTTTTGACGGTGCGGCGAGTGACGAGGGTGGCGGCGCGGCGCTCGACGGCGCTGGTGTTGACGCGAACGTCTTCGATCCAATCCAGATTGAGAGAGGTGCCGCGATTGGGCTGCAGGGGTTTGCCGGAAAGCGTGGCGATAACGGAGGAGGGACCGTGAACGGCGGAGGGGGTGAGGGGAATCTTGACGCTGTCCACGAGGTTGATGTCAATGCGGGATGAACGGTCAGCGGTCATGAGAAGCGACTCCGTTTGGTGGCCACCGGGACTGGGTTCGAGGATAGAGGATAGCATTGGAGGGGCCGAGGGGCGAGGGGGAGGGGGGACACCGCCCTAGATTTCGGATGTGTGGCAAGCAAAGGAGTTATAAGTCCTTTGTTTTTGTAAGTGCGGCAGGAAAAGGAGTTACGGACGCATTTTTCGGATGTGTGGTAAATACAGGGGTTAGCGGATTGGTGGACTCTATTCACGGCACATGTTACCACAAAAGTTAAGTCAATTCAAGGATAAAATGCTGGCGCCGGAGGAATTTTTGGTGCGGGGCGATCAAGAGAGGCGGATGCCGCGGCCCATGAAGAGGAGGAAGAGCACGGTGCAGATAGCGGCAGAGGCGAGCCAGATGGGGCTGAAGGGGATGGAACTCGGCGCGGCGCGATCAGGCGACGAGGATGAGGGCAAGGAGTTCGAGAACCTTTTGGCGATCAAGGAGACGAAATAGAGGCCGAGGGCAATGCCGAAAGCCATGGAGAGGCCGTCATAGAGAATCAATGAGGGACTGATGGGATTAAGGGCTGAAGCGACTAGATAGAGAAGGCCACCTGCGATGCAGGAAGGATACAAGATGCGAGGAACGTCGCCGGGAAGCAGGGTGCCTTTGCGGACGAAAACGAAGAGGTCCTGAGCGGCGAGACGAACAGAGAAACGGAATCCCCAGGCGCCAAAGACGATCAGAGCAGCGCGATAGAGCCAAGCAGGCTTTAGCCCGGCAATGACAACGGCGGAATCGCCAAAATTGATCAGGCCGGAATAGAAGATATATCCCGTGCCAAGAAAGAGATTGGAAAAGGCAAAAAACCAAAGAAAAAGACGAGCGGCAGTGAAGCGCGAAAAGTAGCGAAGGGCGAAACAGGCAAGCACTCCGAAAAAAAGATTGGCGAGTGGACCAGCGGCGGGGATCAGGCGGCCGCCTCCCTGCGTTTGCATGGCGGTGGAGGAAATGAGAATGACTTTTGCGCCGGTGAGCCAGGCGACGACGGCGTGACCGAGGACTTCGTGGGCGACAGGCTCGAGAGCGAAAGCGATGAGGGCGGCAGAGAGAATCGTGGCCAGGTTGAAGCGGGGTGGGGAGGCGGAAGTCATAGGGCAAAGGACTATACAGCGAGGGCGGAGGTTGCGGAAGTAAAGTAACAATGGGGTTCCGCCTGGTTTCTGACCGGCCCGCCACCCCCTCAGAACGTCTTAGCTATTGGGCGCGGCTGGGGTCGTGCTTGTGATGCAATGTTATCAGGTGATTTGCCAGGTATTCTGGGCCCCTGAAATTCACGTCTAGATGCTTTCTTTTGAAATCCCGGATGATGTCGGCCTTTTGTGTAATTGAGAGAAAGTCTTCGTGGTAAATGAACACTCGCCCCGAAAATGTGAGGTCCTGCATGTCTGTCATTTGGCCGGCCTCACCTCCGCTAACGCCCGCACGTTTGGACATATCATCGAGTGTCTTCTGCGCTGCGTTGTGCTCGGCAAGACTGAGGCAAGCCGCCAGGGTTTTGTCCCCGGATATCATATCGGCTGAGGGAGGGGTTGGTGAGGACACGTAGAATCCCACAAATTTCGTCTTTGCTTCGAAGTCCATGTAGACTCGTCTCCTGATTTTCGTCACTTCGCCATCGGGAAAAGTGACGCTAAATGCGTCTTCGTCATCGCTGACCCTCAGAGTCGTTGGGAAATCGGTCATAAATAAATCTAGTAGGGTTGGAGGCTTCTGGGTCGGGGGGACCTGCTTCACACCGTGGGTGGCAGCCTCGGATTTGAGTTTCTCAGGGCTGATCCAAACTGCAATACCGCTGTAACTCAGTGCTACGAAGGCCACCACGAAAGCGCCTCTCCACAATTTCCATTTGCCGGAATCGAGAACCCACGAATTGCCAAGAGCAATGAAGAGGGTCATCACGCCTGCTGCGCTCAGGAGTCCAATCAAAAGGGGGCCCTTCAATTTTCCGGCCTTGTCGAGGACAAGCAACACAATGGTAAGTGCGATTCCACCCACCCCGATGAGATCTGATGGTCCGAGTTTCATGTGCCGCCAGCGTAGCAGGACGTGGCTCGCGTTTCCACCCACTCCTTAAGCATGGATCTTGGCCTGTCGCAATCGGATTTGCGCCTCGCCTGCCATGCTTTGAAGGCTTTCCTGTCGAACCTTGCCTGGAATAAGCGCCTAGACAAACCACGGCGATTCTGTAACGAACAAGCCAGTCCACCCGACCCAAACTCGCCAAGTAGGCGCAGTTATCAGACCGGATGTTACATTGGGATCGGAGCCGAACGGGCTGTTAGGGTGAGGATAATGGTGCAAGGGTCATGAGCGAGACTCAGGGAGGCGGGAGAGGATGAGGACGCAGGTGGGGATTGTGGGGGCGGGGCCGGCGGGGCTGGTGCTGGCGCGGCTGTTGGAGATGGCGGGGATCGAATCCGTGGTGCTGGAACTGCGCACGCGGCAGTACGTCGAAGAGCGCGTGCGCGCGGGCGTGCTGGAGCAAGGAACCGTGGACCTGATGAACGAAATGGGACTCGGCGAACGGATGATGCGGCAGGGATTGATGCACTACGGGATCGAATTGCGATTTGGAGGGAAGAGCCACCGGATTCATTTTCAGGAATTGACGGGTGGGAAGGGCGTGATGATCTACGCCCAGCATGAAGTTGTGCATGACCTGGTGGAAGCGCGGTTGGCGAGCGGGCTGCCGATTCACTACGAAGCGGAAGACGTCAGCGTGAGCGGATTCGATACCGAGCGGCCGGTGATTCGATACAGAAAGCACGAGAAAGAGGAAGAGTTGGAATGCGATTTCATTGCGGGATGCGACGGGTTTCATGGATGCTGCCGGAACACAATTCCGGACGGCGTTTTGACGATTTACGACCGGCAGTACCCGTTCGGGTGGCTGGGGATTCTGGCGGAAGCGCCGCCTTCGAACGAGGAATTGATTTACGCATACCACGAGCGGGGATTCGCGCTGCTGAGCATGAGGTCGCCGCAGATCAGCCGGCTGTACATTCAGTGCAAGCCGGATGAAGATTTGGCGGAGTGGCCGGACGAGAAAATCTGGGGCGAGTTGCACAAACGGCTGGAGACGACGAGCGGATGGAAATTGACGGAAGGGCCGGTGGTGCAGAAGGGCGTGACGGGGATGCGGAGTTTTGTGGTGGAACCGATGCAGTATGGGAGATTGTTTTTGGCGGGAGATTCGGCGCACATCGTGCCGCCGACGGGAGCGAAAGGATTGAATCTGGCGGTGGCGGATGTGCGGGTGCTGGCGGCGGGGCTGATCGAGTTTTACAAGAAGGGCCGGCGGGAGTTGTTGGAAAACTATTCGGAGATTTGTTTGCGGCGCGTGTGGAAAGTGCAGCGGTTCTCGTGGTGGATGACGAGCATGCTGCACCGATTCGAAGAGGATAGCGAATTTGACCGGAAGAGGCAGAGAGCGGAGCTGGATTACGCGACGAGTTCGCAGGCGGCGATGACGACGCTGGCGGAGAACTATGTTGGGTTGCCGATGGAGATTTACTAGAGGTTGGAGGGTAGAGGTTCGAAGAGCGAGATTCGAAGGAAGAGATCAGGAGCCGGTGTAGAGCTGGAAGGGCGCCCAATAATAAGGCTTTTGGTAGAGGCCGCCGGAGTGGAGCAAGGCTAGCTTGGCGTTGCGCAGAGCCGTGGCGGGATCTTCACCGCGATTGAGACCCCGATACAGAGAATCCATGAGCTTGGGAGTGGAAGCGTCGCTGACTTCCCAGAGTGCGCTGATGACGTTGTGCGCTCCGGCACGAAGGAAGGCCCAGGACAAGCCGACGAGCCCTTCGCCGGCGTACGCACGATTCCCGGCGCCATTGCAAGCGGAGATGGTGACCAGAAACGCGTGCAGGGGCCGGGTGATGATTTCCCGGGCATAGAGCTTATAAGAATCTCCGGACAAGGTAAGAATGATGGCGGATTCCAGGGGTTGGAGGCGGCTGGCGGTACCATGCGTGACGAAATGGATGAACTGAAAGCGGCCGGGATCGGCCTGGAGGTACGCGGGCGGAGTGGCTGAGGATCCGGTTAAGACATCGCGGTGGGAAGCGGGAAAATACCGTTCGACGATGTTCATTTCCGCGGGGCCCTGGGGAAGGGGTGGGAAGAGCGGATCGGCAGGAGTGGGATCACCTACGAGGAGAAGATGCGCGTTGCGAAGGGAGGTCGCGGGGCGGGGCCGATCGAGAAGAGCCAGCGAATCGGCAACAGAGAGGGTGACATCCTCGATCCAGTAATGAGGATGAGGCGCGGGGACAACCAAAGTTTCGAAATTGAGAGTGTCGAGACTGCCGTCGGGGAAGAGGATGACGCGGGAATCGCGCGGGATCAGCTTCGCGGCGGGCTGGACCAGGATGGAATAGAGTTTGCCGCCGGACGAGCCCGGAGTCGATAAAGGATCGAGAGGACTGGTGGAGAGGGCTTCGCGATAGGATTTTGCGAGAGCGTCTATCTCTTCCTGTGGCGGGAGGGTGAGAAGAGAAATTTTTTGAGGGGTGATGACCCAAAGGTAGGAAAGCCGCTCGCCAAGAGAATAAAAGAGGAAGGTGGAATGAAAACGGGCGGCGAGAGACCGCGGATGGAATCGGGAGAACGAGGGTGTGGAAGAGGGCGAATCAAGCGAGAGACTTTCAGCGAGGGATTGCGAGCGGCTGAGATCGGCCACGGCGAGAGCATCGAGGCTGCGGCCGCGGGAAACGAGGAAATCCATATAGGCGGTGTAAAACTGGAAGGCCGAAGAAAGGAAGGAGACGCGAAAATCCTGGCGTTCGACAGCGGCACGAGCCGTCTCGATGGTGCCGATGGCTTTGCGAAACTCGGCCTCCGCGACGGCGGGAAGGTTATCCGCGGCGTAAGCCTGTGCCAAATACGCCTGGGCCTGCCAGCGTAAGGGGGTTTCCATGTTTGGCGCGCGAATGACTTTCTGAAAGGTTTCCTCCGCTTCGCGAAAGTGGCGCCGGCTCATGGCAATGCGCCCGGAGATGATCGTGGAAGAAGCGCCGCCAAATTGATCGAGCCCTGCTTGTTCGATTGCCAGGGCTTCGCGATTGTATTTTTCAGCGGCATCCACAAGACCGGTGGCCAAGGCAATGTCCGAGGAGCTGTTCAGGCAGCTGGTGATATCGCGATTGTCGCCGATCTTGCGTGCCTGAAGGAGTGCTTCCCCGGAGGTGGAACCGGCGAGATCGTAGCGATGCTGCTGAAAATAGACGTCGGAGAGGGCGTTGAGCCACTTGACGTGATCACCGGGGAGACCGGCCTTCAGGGAGGCGCGATCGGCTTGCTTAAGCAGGTCCTCGGCATTTTCGAAATCGCCGACAACGGAGTAGTTCCATCCGATGTTTCCAAGGACTTTGGCGACGGTGTAGTCCGAACCTACAGCCTGCGAGCGGTTGAGCGATTCCTTGAACCAACCGATGGCCTCATCGTAGTGCTCCTCCCACATGGCCAGATAGCCGAGACTTCCGAGGACGTTGGTCTCCTGGTTGCTCAGATGGCGCTGGCGGTCCAGCTGAAGAGCCTGATGGAAAGCAGCGGAGGCGGCGGGGTAGTTTTTTCTGGAGATCTCCAGATTCCCCTGGGCTTGAAGAACGTCGCCGAGAAGATCTGGCTGAAACGCCGCAGCGAGTTGCTGCGCTTCGGAAAGGGCGCGCTGAGCTTCGTCGAATCGTTGCAGGAAATCGAGGGCAATCCCCTGCGCAGTCTTCCGGCGGACGGCAGTTTCGGAATGAGCGAGAGCAGGCGGCGGGGCCTCACGCAGAAGATCCAGGGCTTCGGCGTACGAACTGCGGAGGACCAGCACGTAGGCCTTCTGAACGCGAAAGCGCCAGGCCCATTCAGGATTCTTGCCTGCATAGCGGCGATATTCGCGGTCAGAATCGCGGAGAGCTGCCGCGAGGTCGCCGTGGACAGATTCCTGACGAATGCCATCCAGGACTTGAGCCGGCGTGGGGCCTTTCGAGCAGGCACATGCCGCGAAAATTAGCGCCAGCGGAACGGCTACTATCCACCCAAAGGCCCTTTGGGGGGCGGAATCGGAGTACCGTCGGAGTCCAGCTGGACGACGGTGCCGGTGCCGGAGACGGGAGAACCAAGTTCGAAGCGAATCATGGTGAGAGTGCGGTGGCCGTACCGGATCAGGAGTTCGCCAAGGTAGAGCCTGCCGAATTTCGGGATGTGGAAGCAGTGGCCCTTGCGGACGACGCCCGGGCACTCGGTCTGCATCTTCTTCTGGTTGATGGCTGAACACAGAATCGTCCCACACTCCGCAGGTTCCGGAAGCTTCTCTCCGGTTGCGAGCGCATCCTCAGCCATTCTCTTAAATTCGGGGTTCTTTTTGAATTCGTTTCTTGCCGCCTCGTAGGTAGGGATTTTCTCGAAGAATTCGACGTCGAGCTCGATTTTCGTTTTGCATCCGGCGATCCTGAGATTGTCGAATCTGCTGCCTACAAAAGTGAACAGAGGTTCCTTGTGATTCTCATCGAAGGAAAAATTGGAGGCGAAGCGGCCCACGATACGGTCGGCGGTGACTACGTCGAGAATGTTCACGCCTTCGGCGACAGAGGTCACGAGCGTAGTGTAATGCGTTTTTCCATCCAGCTCTTGCGAACTGCCGGAGACGTGGGAATAGCCGCGTTTCAAGAAGACAAAATGCTCGAGCCGGAAATCGTCCACACGAGCTTTGCCGTGGCCTCCGATGGAGGGCAGGGACGAAGCACCCTGCACCTCGATAAGGTGCTGGATCGGACGGGTAAAAAGTCCGCTCAAAACGTGAGCGTTAGCGTGGTAATGAAAGGTGCGGCGGGGAGACGCGGTCATATAGGCCACCTTAAATGGGGTTTCGAGAGGGTCTAATGCTGCTCAATTTGGCCCGGAATTACAACAATAAATGGTGCACGGGTGATTTCGTCGCCAGAAGGAGAAGAAGCGGACAGCCCCTGAAGCACAAGCTGGTAACTGCCAGGCGCAAGATTGGAGGGGAGCTGGACGGTAGAGGTCTTACCGGCCTCGGAAGAAGGGATCGGGAGGGAGAAACGGGTGGCGCCGGACTTGTCCTCAATGCGAAGCATAAAAGACTGATAAGGAGGATCATTCGGGACGTCGAGAAAGAAATCGAAGGGCTGACCGGCCGGAACCTGGAAGACGGATTGGGCGGCGCGTGAAACTCCAACGCGGACAGAGGGAGGGTGGAGGAGCCGCGGGGAATCCGTGGGAGCGGCGAGATTCTTCCAATGAGGTATGACGAGAAGATTTTGATAGCCAATCAAGAGCAGCAAAGCAGCCAACGCTGGCAGAGCAAACTCAGGACGCAACCATGCCAGCCAGGGTTTCGCAGGAGAGGTTGAGTGTCCGGCGCGGGCCGGGGCAGGAGACTCAGCAAGAACCTGACGGCTGGCCGCGAGAAAGAGTGCGGCCGCATCGAGTTCCGCAGCGCAGACGGCGCAGCCGAAATAATGTTCCTCAAACTCGGCGCGAAGCGAGGGAGGAAGCTCGCCGAGCAGGTACTTTTCACAAGCTTCTAAGCGTGTGGCGTCAGTATGGTTCATTTTCGTCATCCGCTGAGTAGTGCGAAAGAGGGGGAAATCGTTTCATCGGGCAGTCGCTCCTCGCGTTCCGGCCGTGACTTTGTCCTCGCCTAAAGCCTGACGGAACTTATCTTTAGCGCGGTGGAGGAGCACTCGGAGATAGTCGCGGTCCACGCCAAATTCCCGGCAGACGTCGTCTTTGTCTTTTTCCTCAAAGAAGATGGCGCGAATGAGATCGCGGTCGCGTTGAGGGAGGGATTTGAGGACTCGACGCACGTTCTTACTGGTCTCTTCTGAGATGAGTAACCCCTCCAGATTCAACACTTTGCCGGAGTTTTCAAGCTGAGAATCCTCAAGCGGCTGGCTGCGCGACGAGGCGCGATAGTGCTCCTGCAATACATTGTTGCAAACCGAATTGACGAAGGCTCCCAAGCGCTCCGGCTGGCGAATTCCGCCCTCGGAGCGAAGGGCGCGGATCACGCGAATCATGGTCTCCTGGCGAAGATCGTTCACGGTGTCCATAGCGAGATAACGTGCGCGCAGCTTGATCGCCAGGAGCTGACTAAAATAGGCAACGAAGTGGGTCTCCGTAGGAGGGTCACCTTCACGGAGGCGCCGCACGTAGGCGTCGTCAAAAGAATAGAGTTCCACTAGGCGTGCCCCGAAGAGGGAAGTATAGCCATGACTGGGGCCGGCGGCAATGAATCAAGGAGAAGCAAATCAAACGGCATTTGAAACGGAATGAACACGAGGCGCACTACCGAAATGAGGAACCCTGCAAGACCGGGAAACCTTCACCCAGGGACTCACCTGGTCCCCTGGCGTGCCCCTGAAGGGACGTATCCGGGCTGGAAAGGAAAGCCGGCCCGGATGCGTCTTTAAGCTTTTCAGATTCGGGGGCTGCTGTGAACGAAAACGGGCGAATCCACGGGACGGAGTATCCGATGGGCGACGCGGTGAAAGTGGGAAGAATTATGGCGCTGCGCGCGGACTTTGTGATGAAGCCGGAAGCGGCGGGGCAGATTCAGGCGGGGATCGAAGAGACAATATGCGGTATGAAAGATCACCCGGACGGATTCCTGCACGGAATGGTGCTGGTCTCGGATCAAGAGGCGCGGCTGGGGACGTTGATTACGTTCTGGCACGGAAGAACGTTCGAGGAAGCCAAACACCGCAAGATTCGCTGGATGCAGCGAATCCTGGCGCCATTTCTTGACCGCTGCGTGCGAGTGCAAACACAAAGCACATACTTTTTGAACGGCGGGCAAGAGGTTTCGCTGGAGAGCCGCGGCGCGAGTTACGAGCGGGCGGGATCATTGCTGGAGTCCGAGGGAGCGTTTTGCGCCAACTGAACGAAGCGGAGCGAATTGAGCAAATTCAGGAAGAACCGCGAAACGAAATCCGGTACAGAATCACGAAATAGAGTGGGGGCGCTGGGCGAGGAATCATGAACGGAAGAGGGACAGCACCGGCGAAGTCGGGGACCCCGGGAGAACAAAGTGCGATGCCTGTTGAACAATTGTGTGGTGTGGATTCTTGCCAAGAGCGCCGGGCTACTTCCTTTTGTGCTGAAAATCTGTGCTGCAACCATTTTCTTGGCCGTTGCTACGAATTTCTAGAGCGGATTGATCCGAATCGCGACCTTGCGTCGAACGGCGAACAAAGACGCACGGAATTGAAGAAATTGATGGAGGAGTGCGCGCAGCGAGCACTGGAAGTCGCCCTCGGGAATTCGAACTTGAATAACATGCAACGAGCCAAGCTGCTGGATATCTTGCTCTGGACGTCCGAGGTCACGATAGCCGCCAATGCGCAAAAGGCCGGCAACGGACATTTTCTGAAGCCTTGCAATCCATCGAGCTTTACCGGCGGGGAAAAAAGCGAGAAAAAATGGAAACCGCAGGGAACGAGCATGCGGACTTCCCTTTTTTGGTAACGCGTCGGCAAGCTGCCGATGCTCCAGCCGGCGACCGGAAGCGGAAGATGACCGTGGCCGAGAACCAAGTCCCGCTTCCCTGATTCCCTCTTGAATTCCTGTACCGGCACCAACGAATAAAAACATTTGTCATCGTGAGCGCGGACCATGGCTCGCGTGCGGACAACATTCTTCGCACTTGTGCTTTCCTCGTTGCGATTCGCCGCGGCAACTTTTTGTGCGAGTCGGGGTTCTAATTCAGTAGGTGGTTAGCAAACGTCGCTGTCCAGGAGCGACGATTCCAATTCCATTCCCAGCTCAGGAGGAGACCTGAGATGCGTAGAATAATCCTAACCCTTGCGGTTGCGAGCTCGCTGATAACTCCCCTGGCGATGACTGGTTGCGCCGTTCGCGCGCGATATTACGATGTGGACCACCACGATTATCACCGGTGGAATCATGATGAGGACAGATTCTATGTTCAGTGGGAAAGCGATACTCACCGGCAGCACCGCGATTTCAAGGATCGCAGTCAGCAGGAGCAGCAGGCGTATTGGGACTGGCGGCATGAGCACGAGCAAAATCAGCATTAATCTGATTGCGTTTGGAGGGGCTCGAGCTTCAACCCGCACAGTGGACCTGCTTCCCATGTCTGTGTAACATTGCGGACATGGAAAAAACGAAATTGGGCAAGCGCAATTCTCCTCCCAAGGGAAGACGCGCTCCGAAAAGCGTTGCGGAGTATCTCGCCAGCGTCCCCAATCCGGCCCGGAGCACTTTGGGCGAATTGCGCGCGGCAATTCGATCCAGCGTGCCAAGGGAGGCCAGCGAAACCATCAGTTATGGGATACCGGCCATCCGATACAAAGGAATATTGGTTTGGTACGCGGCGTTTGCGAAGCACTGCAGTTTGTTTCCGACAGCTTCGGTCATTGTGGCGTTCAAGCAGGAGTTGAAGGGCTTCCCCACGTCCAAAGGTACGATAAAGTTCCCGTTGGATAAGCCGCTGCCGATTGCGCTGATCAAGAAAATGGTCGAAGCCCGGGTTGCGAAGACCAGCGGCGAGAAGCGGCGCTGACACCTCTTGAGAGGGCGTACCGGACGATAGTACGAAGGGTGGCGCTACTTTCCCCGCACTGCCATTCCTGTCCGGCCTGTGGCTGCGAGCGTCATTTGGCAATACGTTGGGAGAGGCGGGCGAATTCAAGACCTACAATGATTGGTGACGTTGCGAACCGTGTGCGCCCTGATTGCGGAGCAAGAAATTCAGAGAGAAGAGACCGGCAAGCTTGCGTCTTTCTCGCGATCGCTTCGGCGTTCGTGTTTCCGAGTTTCGTCCACACGCTAGGCGGCCCTCCCTTCCTGACAAACGATCCCCGGACTCCGGGGAACGGGAAATGGGAAATCAATCTCGCTTCAATACCTCCGATTCCTGGCTAGGTTGCGTGTTCCTCCGAATGCAACCTGCTTGAATCCGCAAGAAATACTACGAAAATTCGGCTCGCAACACAGTACCAGCCGTTGCTCCCTACTGGGCGCAGAATCTAGCGCAGCCGTTTCGAAAACAAGATGTAATCGCACATTTTGGGATTAAGCTTCCAGATCTCCACTCGGGTTGGCAAATTCCATGAAGTAGGCAAAGGGTGCGACTTTCGCGTATCATGCGTGCCGTGCACACCGTGAGCAAATGGACCATCGCGATGTTGCTGACCGCCACCGCGGCGGTTGCGCAGCAAACCCACATACAATACGAGCCGCCGAACGAGCCAGGCGCCGGTCAGAAGCTGCTCGCGCAATTCGCGGGCGACTGGGACGTCGTCAAGACATTCTTCCCCATGAACGGGAAGCCGATCGTGACGAAAGGCTTGTGCAAACAGTATATGATCCAGGACGGAAAGTTTCTGGAGTCAGATTTCACCTTCTTCAATGCTGACGGAACGAAGAGCACCGGCACCGGAATCTCCGGCTTCGATTCCAAAACGAATCGCTTCACCACCGTGTGGTTCGACTCGCGGCAGACGACGATGTCCATTCGCCAAAGCGACGGCACATTCGACGGCAAAAACATCGTGCTCTGGACCACGCCCCTCGATACCGAGCATGCCGGACGCAAGACTGTCGCGCGCGCGCACCTTGAGGAAGGCGGCCGAGTGCTCGTGCATCGCCATTTCCTGATTGATGACAAAGGGAATGAGCGGATGATCATCGAGCTGCGGCTCTCGCGGAAGTAGTTTCCCTCCAGAATAATTCGCGGCAAGAATGGCGCAGCGAAGTGCAAACTCGGATAATTCGCGGAGGCTTGGTCTTTTCGTAGGATTCCGGGAAGTCGCAACTCTTGGGAGATGGTGGCGCGCCGGGCCCCGCCGCGGCGGGGGAACTCCTGACCAGCTGGTTTCCACCGCAGGCATGGATGAAGTGTGGCCCCACTTGATAGCCACCGGAGCCCAGGTCATCGAATGGCAGAACTCCACGACGAATGCGTTAGAACACAACCAAATCACGGACGTGTTCATAAGAGCTGCGAGCGCGGCTCCAGCGGCGCCAACAGGCGCGCCCTGTGGCAATACCCATCGGACCACACCCGCAATGGCCATCCAGGATG
>Ga0335076_10000606_pt1 | contig 33479 bp, 28 predicted proteins | sample Lox_Sample_25_FD_206717 | JGI IMG/M metagenome (GOLD analysis project Ga0335076, IMG submission 206717) | Soil microbial communities from Loxahatchee National Wildlife Refuge, Florida, United States - Lox_Sample_2.5 | ecosystem: Environmental > Terrestrial > Soil > Wetlands | place: USA...
CCTCACGCATCAGAAAACCGTGAACTCCCATCTGCCGGTTGAAGGCCGTCCGATTGCCGCGGTCCGGGTCGATGATCCATACCTCTCCCAGCGGTGCCGAGTGACGCGCGATGAACGCCGCGAGGCAAGGGGTTGCATCGGCCTCGTACAAAAGGTCGCTGCCGATGACCAGATCGTATTGGGCTTGAATGGTGCAACGTGCCTGGCTTAGCGGCAGCTCCCGCTCTCCCCAATGAGCGTGCCAGTACTTCAGCGGCTCGAGACGGTTCAGGTGCAGATTCTGGTTCAGAAAGGTCTCCGCCAAAGGGTGGCAATCGCTGGCGGTTACATCACCTCCCAGGCGGTGTGTCACCAAGCTGGCCAGCGCAAGTCCGCAGCCGATCTCCAGGATCCGTTCATCCCGGCGAATGGGCCTCAGCGCCATACGCGCGGCCAGCTGCACACCAGACGGCCAGAGCAGGCCGAACAATGGCCACTCGGCGGAAGAGATTCCGAGGCGATCCGCTTCTCCCAACGGATCGAAGTACTGTCTTCGATCCAGCAGCGAGCGAATAATCAGATCATCAGCACCCGCGATTGCGATGCGCTCCTGCTTGGTCTGGTAGCCGGGCATGGAGGACAAGACTGGATGCGGCGCGACGGTGAGGTCGAGCTCGCTGATGCGCGTCCAGAACGCACGAACCAGGCCCGACCAGCGCCGGTTCGAGTTCGCGCCCATGTCAGGTCACTCGCCCGAACTCTTTCGCCGAGCTGTCGTCAATTCGGTCGGGTTAGAGGAAACGTCGGAGGTCCGAGCAATTCGCCATGGCTAAACGAACGCTCGAGTCCGTCGCATAGCAAGATGCTATGCTCGCGCCGTCAGTTCATCGCGTCAGCCCGCAGCCTCCAAGAGCTGTAGAACGGCGGCTTGTGGTTGTCAGCCACCACAGGCAAGTGTGCGGGCATGGTCGTGCATTCCGCCAGCCCGAGTACCGTGAGGCGACGAAGATGGCCGAGTTACTGGTCAGTCGGCTTGCGCCATCGGCTTATCACGTGAAATAGCGAAGCGATGGGCACACGCGGCATGGGTAAGCGCTAATGCAGGTTCAAAGCGTCATTGGCGCGAGATGCACGAAGCGGCGACATGAAAGCTAAGAAGAAAGCATTCCCGCGCGCCGTCTGTACGCTCTGCGGCAATCTCACCAATCGCCTCCGGGCGATAAACCTTCAATGCTTCAGGGAATACAACGAGAAGCGCTGCGAGGGTATGGTCGTGAACGCGCTGGTTGAAGGCTGGTCCGCGTGTCCGAAGTGCTCAGCGACTGGACGCCAGGATGATGCAAACTGCGTGCGTTGCGGCGGCTGGGGCTGGCATTACCGCCGAAGATACGTGTCCTAGGACTGCTCGAGACATCGGGCCATTGCACAGCCTGCGCGGTTACACCGATGCGCCGCGGTCGCGCATCGCGAGAATAGATCAGAGCTTCCCTAGTCGGCGAACTGCCTTTGCGTCCGCTCGCGCTTGTCCTGGGCTTCGACCGTCAGGGTGGCCGTCGGTCGTGCCAGGAGGCGGCCGATGCCGATAGGCTCGCCGGTATCTTCGCAGAAGCCGTAGGTCCCCGCGGTGATGCGGGCCAGCGCCTCGTCGATCTTCTTGAGAAGCTTGCGCTCCCGATCGCGGGCGCGAAGCTCCAGGGCTTGCTCCTCCTCTTGCGTAGCCCGGTCCGAAGGGTCGCTCGCGGCTTCGGTTGCCTGCAGGTGCTCGGTGGTGTCGCGCACGTTTTCCAGGAGCTGATTGCGCAGGGCGAGTAGCCGCTGGCGGAAGAACTGCTGCTGCGGCTGATTCATGTACTGCGCCTTGGGTGCGGCGAGGAGTTCAGTCTCTGTCAGCGCTTTCTTAGTCATAGCTTCGGTATCGTCATGGCTTGCACACGAACTTCCGGAGGACAGCCAACCCTTCTTCAAGGGTGCGTAGGAACGGCTGGCATTCTATCAGCACCGGCAATGCCTCGTATCCTCGAGGCTACCGCCCTGTTCCTGCTCTCATTTCCCGGTCGCCGCGCCGCGCGTTGCTGCAGGAAAATGACCTGCGCCGCCTTCAATCGGACCTGGAGGTGTCGATGGGGTACGCGCGCGAACGGGACGGATGCTGGCCTGAGCGCAGCGCGCGCACGCTCGAAGCGCCCACGCGCCGAGTGGCTCATACTGCGCTTGCCATTACTTCCAGGAGAGAGTTCCCGTGATCAAGTTTTACTTCAATCTCGCCCCCAACCCAATGAAGGTCGCGCTAGTGCTCGAAGAGCTGGGGCTGCCGTACGAAGCGATTCCCGTCGATACCCGCAAGGGCGAGCAGTTTGCGCCAGACTACCTGGCGGTGAATCCCAACGGCAAAGTTCCTGCGATCATCGACGGCGATGCAGTCGTCTTCGACAGCAACGCCATCCTGCTCTTTCTGGCAGAAAAGACTGGCCGTTTTCTTCCTGAGCCGAAGCCCGCCCTTCGCGGTCAGCTGCTTTCGTGGTTGATGTTCGTGGCGAGCGGTATCGGCCCATATTCCGGTCAGGCCGTGCACTTCCGACATCATGCGCCGGAGCCCAAAGAGTACGCGCTGAACCGCTACGATTTCGAGGCGGAACGCCACTATAAGATCCTCGACGCGCGTCTGGCCAATCAGCGTTACATGGTGGGATCGAGCTACACGATCGTCGACATGGCCGTGTGGGGCTGGGTACGTCTGATTCCGCACGTCATGGGTAGCCCGGAAGCATGGAGCCGATTTCCCAACGTGAAGCGATTGCACGACGAAATCAACGCGCGGCCGGCAGCCGCACGCGTAGAGCGCCTGCGCAACCAGTACAAGTTCAAGACCGAAATGGACGAGGAGGCGCGCCGTTTTATGTTCCCGCAGCTGGCGCGTCTGGGGACCAAATGAGTTCAGACCACCGTATCGGGCCGCACGCCGATTGACCCGGCAGCGGTAGTGTGACGGCAATCAGCACGATGCACCCGGCGCGAAACGCCGTCCTGTAATAACTCTGTCATCCGAAAGCTTGAATATTCGCCGCCTTTGGGGTCGAGTTTCGCGCGAACCTGACGAGCGCAGCCGTCGCGATTAGCGGCAATTCAGCCATATGGAGTCTATGAAACGTTCCTGGCCTCGGTTGACGTCATGTCCGAACAATTCGTGGATAGCAAGCTCGCGATCTGCCTTCAAATCGGGGTTGCGTCGCTCATCGGATTTTGCTCACTCGCCGCCGCCGCGGATGAGAACCCTGGGAGCTCACCCGAGCAATCCGCCACAACCTCGGCAGACCAGGCGGATGCCGCAGGCAAGGATGCAAAGCCGCAGGACTGGGCCTTTCACGCGCAGTCCACCTTCGTGTACCAGTACCACCCTGGGTTTACCTCACCCTACCAGGGGACGAACAGCCTCACACCGGCTCCGCAGGGGAAAGAAACATTCGATCTGACGCTCTACGGTGGTGTCCGCCTCTGGAAGGGGGCAGAGTTCTGGGTCAACCCCGAGATCGATCAGGGCTTCGGATTGAGCGATACGCTCGGCGTCGCGGGGTTCCCCAGCGGCGAAGCATACAAGGTGGGCTCGAGCCAGCCATACGGCCGGGTGCACCGCGCCTTCGTGCGTCAGACCATCGATCTGGGAGGCGATACCGTCGAAGTCGAGGCAGACCTCAATCAACTGGCTGGCACCGAATCGGCCGATCGCATCGTCATCACCGCCGGCAAATTCTCGGTGGTGGACATCTTCGATAGCAACGCGTACGCCCACGACCCTCGCAACGATTTCCTGAACTGGTCGATCATCGACAGCGCGGCGTTCGACTACGCCGCCAATGCGTGGGGCTACACCTACGGAATCGCCGCGGAGTGGTACCAAGGCAAGAACACGTTTCGCCTCGGAGTCTTCGATCTTTCCGTAGTGCCCAACAGCACGGAGCTCGACCCGCATATCCTCCCGCAGTTCCAGATCGTTGCAGAGTGGGAAAGACGCTACGAGGTTGCGGGGCAGCCCGGGGTCTCGCGGCTCCTCGGCTTCGCGATGCGCGGAAATATGGGCGAGTACGATCAAGCGACCGCCATCGCCCAGACGACTGGCCAACCTGCCGATATTGCAGCGACGCGAAGCTTTCATACCAAATTCGGTGTAGCGGTCAACCTGCAGCAGCAGTTGGTCTCCGATCTCGGACTGTTCGCTCGCATCTCGGCCGATCAGGGTCAGTACGAAGCCTTCGAGTTCACCGACGTGAATCAGTCGTATGCCTTGGGAGCTTCGATGACCGGCGAACGCTGGAGCCGGCCGAGCGACAACTTGGGGGTCGCGGCGGTAGTCAATCGCGCATCGAGCGCTGCCGAGAACTTCTTCAACGCAGGTGGCCTCGGCATACTCGTGGGTGATGGACAGCTTCCGCACCCGGGTTCGGAGCGGTTGCTCGAGACTTACTACAATTTCTCGCCGGCGCGTGGGGTGCACCTGTCGGTCGATTACCAGTACATCGACAACCCTGCCTACAATCGCGACCGCGGACCCGTCTCGGTATTCGGATTCCGCCTTCACGCACAGTTCTGATGGCCGCAGCGCTGGGGCGGCCTCACGCGGGCTTGCTCAAGCCCGCATTCGTGGCGATACTGCGTTAGCCAACCGCGACGCTTCCCCTCGAGCTCTTATGCTCGTTAATGACATCGAGCTACCCCCGTGCCGGTTGTAGCATCCCTACGGGATGTCCTACCAAACCAGCAGCCACCCATGGCTCCCGGCCACTGCTCCAGCGACGGTCAGCAAGCTGATACTGAACAATAGCCAATGCAGGCGCTGGATCAGTTTGAATGTTCCTTCCGGGCGCTGCTCCGCCGATTGTTCGAACCACTGGTGCAGCCATAGTGGCTCCAACACGAAGAGCATCAACGTGAAGATCGCCCAGATCGCCACCATGGCATGCATCCACCAATAGCTGGGCTGCCGAAAGCGATCCCATGCATCAAGCAGGTACGCGAGATAGAAACCGGAGAGCCCAGTGATGAGCACTGTCCATCGCGCTTGACGAGCGAACCCCGTCTCGATCCGCTCGAAGAATTGCACCCGCTCCTCGGGCGCCTTGAGGCGACGCGTTGCCGGCAGCAGCACAGTGGTGACCATGGCCACTCCACCGATCCACAGTACCACTCCAATGACATGCAGGATCCGCGCGACGATCAGCTCGACCATTCACCGATTCCTCCAAACCTTTTCCTACAGCCAGCTCATGAGGCCCCATGGGGACTTCGCAATGGCGACGGAGACGATGTAGCCGAATACTGCGATCGCAGCAAAGAAAGCGGCGACACGAATCTTGCGACTGCGACCGTGCTTGAGCGCGACGCTTCCCAGAAGGATGTAAACAAGCAGTGCGACGATCTTCGCGACCAGCCAGCTTTGCGCTTTGAACGTCTCGAGGCTGCCTAGCCGCCAGAGCAACGCGATCGCTGAAGCAAGCAGCACCGTGTCGATCATATGAGGTGCGATCTTTACCCAGCGCTGCCGCAATCGGCCCGGGGTCGCCCGAACCGGTCGGCGTTGCCAGTTCGTGTCAAATCACTTTCGAATAGCGCGCACGTTGCTCGCGCTCACGCAGATAGCGGTCGAAGACCATGCAGATGTTCCGCACCAGGAATCGACCCAGCGACGTGACAACAATCCGACCATCTCTCAGCTCAACGAGGCCATCGCGCGCGAACTGCTTCAGCTCCTTCAACTCCTGGCGGAAATAGGTTTCGAAGTCGATCCCATGGGCACGCCCCACTGCTTCCATGCTCAACGCGAAATGGCACATGAGACCATGTATCACCGCTCGACGTAGAACGTCATCGGGTGTCAACTCGACGCCGCGCATGATTGGAAGAACGCCGCGATCGATCGCATCGTAGTAATCGGCGAGCTCTCGTTGATTCTGGTAGTAGCTGGCTCCGACAGCGCCAATCCCAGACACGCCGAGGGCGATCAGATCGCAGTCCGCTCGCGTCGAATAGCCCTGGAAATTGCGCTGCAATCGTCCCTCGCGCTGAGCGACCGCCAGTTCGTCGTTGGGCCTCGCGAAGTGATCCATCCCGATATACACGAAACCTGCGTCCGTTAGACGATGGATGGCTACGTCGAAAATCTGTAGCTTCGCTTCCGGTGAAGGAAGCTGCGCCACATCTATGCGACGCTGCGGCCTGAATGTTTGCGGCAGGTGTGCATAGCTGTAGAGCGCAATGCGGTCAGGTGCGGCCGCGATGACTTGATCGAGCGTTCGCGCGAAACTGCTCGAGCTCTGCCGCGGCAGACCATAGATGAGATCCACGTTGATAGAGCGAAAGCCAGCTTCCCGCGCGGCGTCTAGTACCGCTAGCGTCTGGGCCTCGCTTTGTATGCGGTTGACGGAGGCCTGGACATCCGGGTCGAAGTCCTGGATGCCGATGCTCATGCGATTGAACCCGAGCGAGGTGAGCTGCTCGACGCCCCGGGCATCGACAGTGCGAGGATCCACTTCTATTGCAACTTCGGCCTCCTCCCGCAAATCGAAGTGGCTGCGCAATGCGAGCATGAGCCGCCGCATTTGCTCGAACGGGAGGAAGGTCGGAGTGCCTCCTCCCCAATGAACTTGCGCAAGCCGACGATCGTCGCCCAGCTGGTCGGCACGCATCGCCGCCTCGCACAAGAGGTAATCCACGTAATCGCTCGCTCGCCTGACGTTCCGCGTCGCGATCTTATTGCACCCGCAGTAGTAGCACACGGTGGCGCAAAACGGCAGGTGCACGTAGAGGGACCAGGGGCGGGCGGGCGTCTCGAGTCGGCGCCTCGCGAGGTGATGACCATAGCTCTCGGCATTGAACGACCCTACGAAGCGATCAGCCGTTGGATAGGAGGTATAGCGCGGCCCCTCGCGATGATGTCTCGCGATCAGATCCGGATCGAAGGACTTCTGGTCAGGAATAGTGGCGCTTGCCATGCCAGTCGGCGCGGAACACTCGCTCGATAACACCCATAACTCTAGATAGCCGGAAAGTCCCAGCTTTGACCTGAATCAAACGCGAGCTTCGCCGGGCAGGCCTCTGGTCACGGCTTGGACGATCAAATCGCCAGTCCACGTCTTGATCTAGGTCAGAGCGAAGCGCTGCTGACGAGTTATGTTTTGTTTTGGGGAGTACCAATAGATCAAGAAAGGGTGAGGAGCATGAACCAGGCGACGGCGGGCGTTACTTTGCTTGCGGCAGTCATGGTGGCCAGCGCCGCCCAGGCTCAGGACGACGATCTTGCAGCGGGAGAAAAACTCTATGCGTCGCAATGCAAAGTCTGCCACGGCCTCGTCGGGCCGCCTGCGGGCAATGCTGGTCCCGGCCCGTCGCACCCACGGCCAATGCGCCTGGCAATGCAGCGGCTTGCAAGTGCAACGATGCGAGATATCCCGATCGAGATGACGTCAGGATCGAGCGTATCGATGACAATCTCGGGCCGGCCAGACAAAGGAGACCCGGCGGACGCTACGCGCATCGCCGTCGCACCGCCCTATGGACCGAATCTGCGTGGCGTCTATGGCCGACCCGCCGGCACCATTGAAGGGTTCGTCTACTCGGTCGCGTTTCTGAAGTCTCTGAAGGGAATGGAATGGAACGACGCCTCTTTAGACGTTTGGATCACCAATCCGCAGAAGTGGGTGCCTGGGGTGTACATGTTCTACAAGCAACCCGATCCGGAGCTACGCCGCAAGATCATTGTGTACCTGAAAGCGAATTGATGAAGTGGCCGGTCCCGTCCAATCAAACTTAACCAGTCCCTTGCGCACGCCTGTCAGCGCGCGGGCCTCGGACGAGCCATTTGCGCAATTCTTCGAAGACGAGCATCGCGGCGGCGAACGCAATGATCAGCAACCACACCGGCCCGACCACGGGCGATGTACCCAAGAGTAGGCTCCCCACGGGGTGTACTGGATCGCCAGCACGAGTGCGATTTCGAGTGCAACGCCCCATAGGATCAGCGAGTTCCCAAGAACGATGGAGCTTCATGGCGATGCGCGACGGCGGACATAGAGCTGAACGAGAAGCGACCGAATGGCGGACACCTACTGTCTGTCCAGTCCCGTAAATACCTTGCGCAGCTCCGCGCGGTCCGAGATCCTGAGCCTGACCTGCGGCGAAGGCCGAGCCCAATCAAAGCGTGCTGTGGTTCGACGCTTCGACATCAAGCTCAGCACCGGCGAGGCTCACCACGAACGGAAATCAGTTTCAGGAGCCGGACACCAAGGTGTCCTACCTCGACTGCAGATACGAGGCCACAGCCGTCATTTCACTGTCCCCAAGCTTTCGGACGACCCCATGCATGGCGGGGACACGTAGCATCTGCATCTGACTCACTAGGTATTGTGCGTGCTGACCCGCCAGCCGCGGGGTTGCTGAAAACCCCTCGGCGTCGACGCCATGGCAGCCTGCGCAGGCCGGTATTCCCCGGGGAGGGCTGCCCTTCTCGTAGATCCGCTTGCCCTCGGCCAGAGCCGCGGAATCGCCAGGCTTGCCTGGCGCCGGAGCCTGAGAGGAGAAGTAGCTCGCGAGTCCCGTCATGATCTCATCGTTCAGCAACCCGGCTGAGTCGCTCACGTCGCCCCTGTTGATCTGGTCGACGGAGTAGTAGCGAATTCCCTCCATATAGGCGTGCGCTTCGGGATCGCGACGGCTCTTGGCGCGATATGCCCTGAGCTGACCCTCGATATAGCTTTGCTGCTGGGCAGCGAGGATCGGAACAGACGGGTCCCTGCTTCGTCCTCCGGCACCGTGACAGCGCTCGCATACCGAAGTCGCCAGGATGCGCGCTGCCTGTTTGGCCGAAGGTTCCGACGATGTCTGCGCCAAGCATGGCGCCATAGGGCTCAGCATCGCAAGCCATGAAGCCATCGCAAGCCCTCGGTGCAATTTGCCAATTTTGGCCATACCAACCTCATCGTTGCGTGTTGCTCTCACAGGTCAATGACCCGCGATGGAATGAATGCAGGCATTGAGTGTGAAGTACGCGGAACACAAGCGTAGACGTTAACCCGCGTGGGGCAGGTTGATCTTCGTCAAGAACCGGCAACGTCATCCCGTCTATCTTCTGCTTCTGCCAAAAGCTGACGGAGAAATGAGCATGAATCTCGGCCCCCTGTGGCGTTCGTTTGCAGTCCCCAGCCGCGCAATCGTGACGGCAGCATCGCTCGCAGGCTCCCTCCTCGCGGCATCGTCGACAGCGGTGTCCGCGGCCGGGAATGCGAGCGCCGGCAAAGAGATCTATCAGACTCACTGCCTGGGCTGCCACGGCAGCGGCGGAAACGAGAACACACTTGGCCCTAGCCTGGTCGGAATCATCGGCCGCAAAGCGGGAACAGGCGAAAGCGGAGTGCATTCTCGCGCCATGACCGAATCTGGCATCAGGTGGGATGAGACATCGCTTCGCATATTCCTCGCTGCGCCCATGAACGCACTGGCCGGGACGAACATGCCCGCCAGCATCGTCGAACCGCAGGAGATCGACGATCTCGTCGCGTACCTAAAGACGTTGCGGTAGATCGTGCCGACCTGCTGCGGAACCTGCCTCCCATGCGGATCCGGCAGGGCACCGAGCGTATTCAAGCGACTTGGCAGCAAAGGAAACGCGTGATGGGTACTTTGAAACCGCGTAGGTTCCTCATTCCGGTGGACGGTTCATTCCAAGCAGACCGGGCCGCGGAATACGTAGCACGCTACGCTGAGGCATTTCCGGCTTGCGAAGCCGTGCTGATCAACGCGCAACCGGCAGAAACTTTTCCTACGCGCACGCCTGACGGTAAGGAGATCCTCGTCGAAGTAGACGATCTGGGGAGTAAAGCGAGTGCTGCCGCGCGCACGCTCCTTAGCGCCCGGCATCTGAAGTACCGGCTCATAACAGAGCTTGGCAACCCCGTCGAGGTCATCGCAGACGCTGCGCGCAACGAGGAAATCGATGAAGTCGTTATGGGCAGCCGCGGGTCGGGCCGATGGGAAAGCCTGATCGTCGGTTCGGTCACACACAAAATCATTCATCGAGTATCCCTTCCAGTCACCATCGTGCATGGGCCGAGTCCGATGCAGAAGGCGGCACCGGGAGACCTTCATCGTTTGCTCGTTGCTGTGGATGGTTCCAAGCATGCGCTCCGCGCAGTGGAATACGTCCGGAAGTTGTGCGTTGCAGGCCTGCCGGTCCACGTTGAGTTGATCAATATCGTCTTGCCGATCCCAGAGAGCTACGCGGGTATCTCACCTAGCGCGGATCAAAGCGACAATTACTACCGTTCGCACGGAGAATTGGCCTTGCAGAACGCCAGTGAGGCTCTAGGTTCTGTCGGAGTAGCCTTCCGCACTCACATCGTCGCGGGGGATCCCGCGGAGAAGATTGTCGAGCTCGCCGAAGGTCTGGAATGCGGCCGCATCGTCATGGGAACCCGCGGTCTTGGCTCTGCCGCGGGATTGCTGCTCGGCTCAGTGGCGCATCGAGTCGTTCATCTTGCGGATATACCCGTAACACTTGTGAGGTGATATAGATATGAACAAGATATCCAGGCATCCGGGGCGCGGATCGCATTGCTTGACGACGCGATCAAGTGCAGTTCTACCGATTCTGCTCAGAAACTTGCGGTCACGAAGAACGAGGGACCCTGGAGGTTCTGGTTGAGCTTTCCTTGAAACGACCCCAGCCCGCTGGAGGTGGCTGAAAAGTTCAGGAACATGCCCGTATAACCGAGACCGAATCCTAAATGCCGGAAAGGCTGGTACAACAAGTTCATTGCGAGATACGTGATGCCACCGTGGTACTGCTGGTACGTTAGCGAGAACTCGTCGAGACGCGCGTTCACCGACCACTGCTCGTCGAGCGCGAAGCCGCCATAGATGCTGATGACGGGCAATGGCGCGAGCACGTTGCCCCCCTCGGTGCCCTGAACGGGGGTGCCGAGGCTTGCTTGCCATGACAACACGTGCAACCCCAGCCCTATGCCGAGCTCCTTGTCGCTGGTCTTGTAGAAAGAATATCCGACCGATGTTCGTAGATCGGAGAAACCGATCTTCGAGTCCACCTGGGCGTTGACCGGGTAGACGACATCGCCCCACTGGATGTCTCGATCAAGGGTCTTGTTACCGGTTTGACCGATCCAAAAGTAGTTGACCTCCAGACGCCAATGCTCGCTCATTCTCCAGCGGAATTGGGCGTCAGGCCCCCACGTCGAGTCCGGCATACCTAGCGCGTTCTGGAAATCGACCGAAGTGCCGACGCCCAGCGTTTGCGAATTGAGCTGAGCCGTGGTGCTGGTTTTCGCAGCGTAAAAGGTCCCGAGCCCGATGAAAATCTTGTCGTTGAAGGCCGGATTCAGGCCCCAGGGTATGTCGTCGGCGCGAGCGAGCGGTAGACAGGCTCCGACCGCGACAACCAAGACCGCACATTTGCATGCTCGCATCCTGAATCTCCTCGTACTTGGCATCATCGGCACCGGCTATTTACGCACTATTTCTTGGCTGCACCGACGGCGGTTTCGTACTCTTGCTTGTCGATCTGCGTGATCTGGGAGTTCTGCAGCGTAACCACACCGCCGGTCTGGGCGTCCTTGAACTCCACGGCGGAACCCTTACGATCGATGTCCTCCGTGTAATAGACCTTTCCGTTGGACGGATCGGCCACTTTGAAGTAGTGAGCACATGCGGCCAGGAAAATCGTTAGTAACAGAACCACGAATACTCGCAGCGTAGATATCATTCATCTCTCCTCTGTGTGTTTCACAAAAGACAGCGGCGCTCAGCTCGTATGATGCTCCTCGCTATGAGACCGGGACGCTATTGGACCTTGGTCCAACACAGCGATAGCCGAGCAACGTCCGCGGATAAATTAGCCTCTACTTCTTGGGATCGCCGCCAAACGGAATGCTCAGTGTCGCGAGGACGGCATACCCCTCCAGACGGTTCTCAGCCCAGAACTCCTTGTAGCCGCGCAGATTCGCATACCACTGTACAACGAATCGTAAATTAGAATGCGAAGCAGACTCTCGCCCTTGACGCAGATCAAGCGCGGGCAAGCCGCATTGGGTAACTTCTCACTCACGAAGTGCCTTTTGCACGGTCCGAGTTACTGCAGCTGAGCGATATGGACGAGACAGAATTTACCCGCGTGCACAGGCGCTACGTCGTGATCGGATCGGTGGCCGCAGCCGTGCTGTTGGTGGCAGCGGTCGCGATCACTCTAGCGATCGTCAATCCTACACCACCCCGCACTGTCGTGATGACCACGGGATCGGCGGGTAGCGCTTATTCCGAGGTCGCCGACCGCTATCGGGAGATTCTGGCGCGCGACGGCGTCGAACTCCGGTTGATGCCCTCTGCCGGGGCGGTCGAAAATCTCAATCGGTTGAACGATCCGCGCTCAAACGTCAGCGTCGGCTTTGTTCAAGGCGGTATCGCGAACGAAAAAAAGTCGCCGGAGCTGGTGTCGCTGGGCACTGTTTTTTACGAGCCGCTCTGGTTTTTCTACCGAGACGTCCATCTCGAGCTGGGGCTAGGTGGCCTTCGGGGAAAACGCATCTCGATCGGGCCCGAAGGAAGCGGAACGCGCGCACTCACGCTCGAATTGCTCGCACGCAACGGAATCGATCCAACCTTCGCCGAATTGCTCCCGCTCACACCGGAAATATCAGGCGAGAAGTTGCTCCGTGGCGAAATCCAGGCCGCGATCATGCTTACTTCGTGGGACTCTCCCGTAGTGCGCAAGCTGGTGGCAGCGCCTGACGTGAACCTCGTAAGCTTCCCGCGCACAGACGCGTACGTCGCGCTGTATCCGTTCCTGAACAAGCTGGTGCTTCCTACTGGCGTTGGCGACCTTGCCACGAATCGGCCGCCGAAAGATGTAACACTCATCGCGCCCAAGGCCAGCCTGGTGGTACGCAGGGATCTGCATCCGGCGATTCAGTATTTGCTGCTCAATGCCGCCTCCGACATCCACGGTGGCCCCGGGATTTTCAACAAGGCGGGGCAATTTCCTGCCGCCGAGGCAACTGATCTGCCACTGAGCGAAAGCGCGCGCCAGTACTACAAGTCGGGGCGGCCGTTCCTCCAGCGTTACCTGCCTTTCTGGCTCGCGGTGCTGGTCGGGCAGTTGCTGATTCTGGCGATCCCGGTGGTTGGCGTCCTCTACCCGATGCTGCGGCTGGCACCAGCCGCCTACGGGTGGAGCATGCGGCGCAGGATCTTTCGCTTGTACGGTCAGCTGAAATTTCTGGAGCTGGAATTGGAGCACCGTCGCCCCGAGCAGGACGTCGCCGATCTTGCGGGGAAGCTCGATCGGCTGGAGGCGCGTGCGAACCATCTCCGGGTACCGGCTGCCTTCGCCCATATGCTCTACACACTGCGGATGCACATTAGCCTGGTGCGGGCTCGGATCGAAAAGCGATAACTGACATCGTTACGCAGGAAGCATTCTTTGCGCCTTGCGCCCAACCGACTTTCGCACGAACCGCCCGCTACGCAAAGGATATGATGACATTTCGAGGACTTCTTGACCTCGGTCAATCGAGCCTGCGTCCATTGGCGGTACGTTGGGTTTTTGGACGAGGAATGATCAAATGTCGATAGCCCTTTTTGAGCCTGCGGTGTGGGTGCTCATGCTCGGGGTGTTCGTCGGTGTCATGGTTCTGGGGTTGTTCAATTGCCTCCATGCGCAATCGGCGAGGCAACGTCGAGATCACCGAAGCCATAGCGAATAACCGCGTTGAGTTGGGCCATCACACATGGAGCGAAGGCAGTTTCCTACCGCTCCACGGGATCACCGTCAGCAACAGCGAGCTGTGCGGAGCGCGACGCCGTCTTCTGCGTCATCGCGCCAGGAGGAATTCATATCTGAAGCGCAGCCCCGCAAGCATATCCTGCGCGAAAACCTGAGCTGGCGCAGCGCGCCGTCGCGCGGCTACGCATGAATCACCAGAGCCTTGCCACCTGCGCTTCGACCCGAGTCGGCGGCGGTCAGCGATTGGGCCGCCCAGACAGTGGCGCTCAGCTTTGGTAAATGCTCGTGGAATCGCGTGTGTAGAGCGCAGACCAGAACGCCAGCACGGCAACAATGGTCCCGACCCAGAACACCCACCAGAACATGACCAGCGGGTTCACCGCCGTCACGGTACGCGCAATGCCGAGGACTACGAGTGCACCGCCGAGAATGACGTTCACCATGTTGAACCATTTCAGTCTGTCACTGCGTCGTGCCCACAGGGCCAAAACAATGACGGCAATGCCCTCACCCAATAGCAGCCAGGCCGTGTTGTGCAGTCGACCGGGAGCGAGGATGGCGCAGTAGACCAAGGCAATGCCGATGATGGTGTTGAGGGCATTCGGTATCATGAGTGCTGCTCCTCAGCGGCGTGCAGCCGTTCAAGAAAACGCCAGGTAAGCGGCGGAATTGCGGCAAACGCTACGAAGCTCGCTACCAGCAACCCCTTCCACCATAGTTCGAGCGACCCCAATGCCAGCAGGCCGGTAGCTAGCCCTTGAAACAGGTACGCTGCAGCGGCAGCGCGCCCAAGCCTGCCGCTCCCTCGCAACCGTGCAAGGCAGTAGAGCAAACCGTAGCAGCCTGCGAGCAGCACGAACGTGCCGAGCAAAAGCGACGTACTGAGCATCTGCGCCGCGCTCATGCCGGGCCTCCCGCCACATGCGGTTTCAGCGCTGCTGCCGCGACGCGCCTCTTCCCGATGGTGAGCAGATCGTACATCAACACCACGTAACCCAACGCGAAGACCAGCCCGAATATCGCACGCATCACAATACCCTGGACGAACCATACGTTGCTCTGTCCCTGCATGAATGCCTGTAAGGTGGACCCGCCCATGGCTCGCTCATAGAACGCCTGCGCAATGCCTGCGACCAGCAGCGCGCCAACCATGCCTACCAGCCCGATATTGAGCAGTGCGAACGACCATTTCCACAGTCTGCCATCCAGTTGCGCGGAAGCCCGAGCTTTCTGTAGCGCAAGGTAGATCACCGCGATAACGCCACAGCCATAGGCACCCCAGAAGGCGAAATGCCCGTGCGACACGGTCCATTGTGTGCCGTGGGTGAACAGATTGATCTGCGGCAGCGTCATCATGAATCCGAATACGCCGCCGCCGATGAAGTTGCCAAATGCTTCGGCCATCACCCAATAAAATGCCGGCTTGTTGGTGGTCTTCATGCGATGCGCGCCGGCGTCGTACACCGCGTGCACGACCATGCCCAGCAACGGCAACGGTTCGAGGGCGGAGAAAAAGCCACCGATGCTGAGCCAGTAGTCTGGCGTCCCGATCCAAAAGTAGTGGTGTCCGAGGCCAAGGATGCCGGTACCGAGCACCAACGCCACCTCGATGTAAAGCCACGTCTCGACGATACGGCGCGCGGTTCCAAGCAACTGCAGCAACGCCAGCGCCATGATGCAACCGATCAGGATTTCCCAGGTGGCCTCTACCCACAGATGGACCAGCCACCACCACCAGTATTGGTCCTCCGACAGATTGGTGATCGAAGGGAACGCGATCAGGTACAGCCCAAACAGCGGGATGAGGTCCACCATCAGTACCCCGATGATGCCGGTGATCTTCTTCGCCTTGATTGCCGTGGCGACTACGTTGTAGACGAACACCAGCACCACCAAGGTGACGCCGAGCGCTGCCCAGCGTGGCGCCTCGACGTACTTGCGGCCTTGGTTGACAAACCAGAGCGACATCTCGGTTGCCGGCCCGTACTGGACGAAGATGAAAACAGCGGCGACCACCGCGACCGCCGCACAGAAGATCCAGAACATGATCTCGGCGAGTTTGATGCCTTCGGTTTCCCGCTCGAGCTCGATCGGCAAAAACCAGTACACCGAACCGATGAAACCCATCAGCAGCCAGATGACCATGGTGTCGATGTGCAGCATCTTGGCAACGCTGAAATCGAGTTTGTTCAGCAGGAAGCCGTCATGGACATAGTAGGTCGACGCGAGCAGTCCAGCCGCGACCATGATGCCGAACAGCGTCATCGCCGCTGCAAAGTATTTGAGCGCCAGCCGCTGGGATCGGAACATGTCGTGCTCCTGCTCAGTTGGTCTGGATATGACCAAAGTGAATCGGGAAGCCGTTGGTTTCCACCGCCGACATCCATTTTAGATACGCGACCAGCGCCACGGCTTCTTCGCGGCTGAGCTTGAGATTGGGCATCTGCCGGCTCCACGTAGGGTATTTCTCCGGATTCATCAGGAACGCCGCGATGGCTTCCTCGCGAGTAGCGGCTTGAGTCATCGGCATCCACATCTGCTGCCAGGCAGGATCCAGCCAGGCTTTCGTGAGGTCCGGCGCGTAGTAGGCCCCGTTGCCGAAGAACGTATGGCAGTTCATGCAATTCCGGCTCTGAATCACGAGTTTCCCCAGACGCATCAGCTTCTCGGCCTCCTCGGGCGAATAGGTCTGCCCGAACAGCTGCTGGTCCGCGCCTATGACTGGCCGATAGCGATGTGCGTCCCCGTCAAATTCGTAACGGATCTCTTTGTTGATTACGGTGTAGGGGGGAACGTTTGCGCCGCCGGGCCGGATGGTGGCAAGACTATCCACGGTGAGAAGAACCAACACAACCAACATAACCAGCGTGGAACTGATGGCGCCGGCGCGCCAGAAGGCTGGATCTGCAGCGTACATGTGTCCCTCCCTGTCCGGCTTGTTTGTTTTATGGACGAGCTAAACCGAACGCACCGATCTTGTTGTCGCGAGTGTCGGCGCTTGGTACGGCGGTCCTTTGATCCAGATCAAGGCTGCGCCAAATCTCTCTCGAGCCACAGTCCAGCCAGGGAGACGTTGAGACTCGGTGAGGTCTAGGGAAGCTCTGATCTATTCTCACGTGCGCGACCGTGGTCCCTCGAAAGAGACGACAATTTATCGGGTTGCGTCGGGTGCGGCGCCTGCTGTGTTGCGGGCCGGTGCAAGGTGGAGCAGGGGCCCCGCTTGCGGGGATGCGACCGTGGAGCCGGCCCTAAGCGTGTCCGCACCGGCGTCATGCGCGTCTCCGCGGTCAGATCCCCAAAGGGGCCCCTTCCGCGCTACGACACGCCTTGCCAAGGTACCTGCCTTGGCTGCGTTGCGACGCCTTGCAGTCATCCGCACCTGACGCCACGAACATCGCGAGAATAGATCGGAGCTTCCCTAAGCCCCTTCAACCTCGATCGTGGATAGGCTAAGCTGAGCTTAAGGAGCAACCACGCATGAACACAACGCCAAGCGATACCCACCCCATCATTGCGCACCGCCTCGCCCCCGACGGAGCGATCCCCAATCACCCACGTTGGCCCCTGCTGGTATACCCAGGCGCAGTCGCGATTGCGGGTACGGATCCGGCCGCGGCCTTCGAGTCCTTGTTCGACCGCAACCGCTGGCCCGCGGCATGGCGGGATGGCGTTTTCCCGTTCCATCACTTCCATAGCAACGCCCACGAAGCGCTTGGTGTCTATAGCGGCGAAGTGACGGTGCAGTTCGGGGGCGACGGCGGCGTTGTGGTCACAGCACGAGCCGGCGACGTGATCGTTCTGCCGGCAGGCACCGGGCACAAGAAGCTCTCCTCGCGGGGCGCGCTCGGCATTGTGGGAGCGTACCCAGCGGGCGAGCATGCCGACATGTGCACGCCGCTACTGTCGAACGCCAAGCGCACCGCCGAAGCCGTGGCGCGCGTTCGACTTCCCGAGCGTGATCCGGTATACGGTGTCGACGGGCCGCTTTTCACGCACTGGGCGCCATGACCGCTCGGTATTGCCGATGTTCGGTGCCTGGCGCCACAAAAGAATCGCGATGCTGATTTTCAGGCAATTGATCGACCAACAGTCTTCGACTTATACCTATTTGCTTGGCGACAGCAAATCGGGCGAAGCGGTGTTGATCGACCCGGTCTTCGAGCAGGCGCGTCGCGATGCCGCCTTGCTCAACGAGCTGGAACTCAGGCTGACCTATACGCTGGAAACACACGTGCATGCCGATCACGTAACGGGCGCGTGGCTGCTCAAGCAGCGCTTCGCCAGCCAGATAGCCGTTGCCGAGGCGGGTGGTGCCGCGGGTGCCGACCGCTACCTGGCGCATGGCGACCGCATCGACATCGGCGGCCGCCATCTGCAGGTGCGCGCCACACCCGGCCATACCAACGGCTGTCTGACGTATGTCCTCGACGACGAGAGCATGGCCTTCACCGGCGACTGCCTGCTGATTCGCGGCAGCGGACGCACGGATTTCCAGCAAGGCAATCCCCATGTCATGTATCGCTCGGTGCGCAGTGAGATCTTCCGGCTGCCGGAAAACTGTCTGCTGTATCCCGCGCACGATTACAGCGGCCTGACTGTCACCAGCGTGGGCGAGGAGCGGCGCTTCAATCCGCGCCTGGGCGGCCAAATCGGCGAAGACGATTTCGCGGGCTACATGAACAACATGCATTTGCCGCATCCCAAACAGATCGACATCGCTGTACCCGCCAACCTTCGCTGTGGGCGACAGGAGAACGGCACGGGAGCGCTGAGCGAGCCGACCTGGGCGCCCCTGACCTATACGTTCGCCGGGATCTGGGAGCTGTCCCCGCAGGCTCTCGAGGAAGTAGCCGGCAGCGTGCAGATCGTCGATGTGCGCGAGCCGGTGGAGTTCGATGGGCCGCTCGGTCACGTCCGCGATGCAAAGCTGATCCCGCTAGGTCAGCTGTCCCAGAGCATCGGCGATCTGGATCGCAACCGCCCGGTCGTGGCAGTGTGCCGTTCAGGCGGACGCTCCGCGCAAGCCGTTGTCATCCTGCAGAAAGCGGGTTTCAGTCAGGTCGCCAACCTCGCGGGCGGGATGCTGCGATGGCGCGCCGACGGCCATCGGGTGGTTGGCGGGGGCGAGTAGCGCGCCACCCGCGCTAACGCTTCCCGCCTCGACTGCCGTCGAGGATTCGGCGGGAGATCTCGATGCGGCGCGGTGCCATGAGGATCTCCCTCGCGAAGCCAGCTGTCATCGATCCGTAACCGCAGCCGCTTCGCCCGCTGCTCATATCCAAAAAACGTCTCGACACCCGTTTCCCCCACCGTGTGCGCACTGGCCGGACCTCTGTGCCCAGGTCGGCCAGCGGATATTCAATCGCATTGATCCAGGTCAAGGCCGATGCCGCTCGCGAACCTATTCTGCCTCCGAGGAGGAGGAGCTTATGGCCCGAAAGTTCGACGCGATCGTTCTGGGATCAGGTTTGGGGGGATTGACCGCAGGCGCGCTGTATGCCCGCACTGGGCGTCGTATTCTCGTGCTCGAGCGCAACGACAGCTTCGGTGGAGCGGCCACCGTCTACCGACACGATGGGCTCGCCATCGAAACGTCCTTGCACGAAATGGACGGGCTCGACGATAGCGATGCCAAAACCCCGTTGCTGCATTCGCTCGGTCTCGACCGCAAACTGCCCTTCGTGGACGTCGGCGATTTGTACGAGGTGCGCGGGCCGGCGATCGGTGCGCCATTCGCGCTTCCGCATGGTATGCACGCCGCCTGTACCGCGCTCGCCGCGCGCTTTCCGCAGCATATCGATGGCTTGACGGAGTATTTCCATCGCATTGCTGCGGTTCGTGAAGCGGTACGGTTCGCCGGGATGCATCAAGACGACCGGGGCTGGTGGCTCCGGCACGCGCCAGAAGCCGTCCGGCGTGTCTGGCCATTGCTCCGCGAAGGACATGCAACCGTGGGCGAAGTGCTGCACGGGCTGTTCGGAGCGGACGAGGCGGTCAAACTCGCGCTTGCCGCCAACTTCAGCTACTACCACGACGACCCGGACCGCATGTCATTTCTGCGCTATGCGATTCCGCAGGCTTCCTATCTGACCGGTGGCGGCCACTACTTGCGCGGGGGATCCGCGGCGTTGACCAACGGCCTGCTCGGGCTCATCCGCGAGGCCGGCGGGAGCGTCGAGAGCGGGCGCGATGTCGATACGCTGCTGGTCAATATCGCGGGCGTCTCCGGAGTACGCCATCGAACACGAGACGCCGACGACATAGCATTCGACTATGCACCAGTCGTTTTCGGCAACGCGGCGCCTCACCGTCTGGCGGAGATGCTGCCGAAGGGGACGCGGGAGAATTTTTTCGCGCCTTATGCCCACAGACCACTGTCAATTTCGCTGTGGACCGTGTCGATCGGACTCAACCGCCCGCCCAATGCGTTTGGCGCGCGTCACTATTCCACGTTCATTCTCCCGGCGTGGATGAAAGCGCTGTCCGGGTTGCGCGAAACCGCTGCAATCATGGCGGAGCCCGACGGCGCGCGCCTTCCCGCTTACGTCTTCGTCGATTATCACCAGATCGATAGCGGGCTCAACCAGACCGGACCTTACCTCGGCTCTTTGTGCGGGATCGACCGGCTGGAGAACTGGGCCGGGCTGGATGCGAAGCAGAGGTCGGAGCGCAAGGAGCGTTGGATGGATCGTCTCATCGGCGATCTCGATCGCGAGTTCCCCGGTATCGCGGGCGCGGTCGTGCATCGCGAAATGGCGACGGCGGAGACGCTGGCGCACTACCTCAATACACCCGGTGGAGCTGTATATGGATTCGCGCCGGAAGGCGGCTTGGGCGACGTGTTCAGCTTCAGCGCGCGTACACGCGTCGACGGCCTCTGGCTCGCCTCCGCCTATACCTTCGGCGGCGGCTTCACCGGCGCCATGCTCGGCGGCGCGGAAGCGGCACGTCAAGCCCTCAAAGCCGCGCATTAATCGCGATCACGGGAAAACACAGCGGTGTACAGAGCGACGCGCAGCGCGGCGTGGATGCTGCCTCGCGGCGCACTCGGTCGCCTGAAACCGTAAGACCGGTGGGGCGACCGTTCCCATTTCGGGAGAGAGCTTGCCTCTGCGCTACTTGCGTCGGATCGGCATACCGGCATCCGTACCACGACTGGCCGTGCCGTTCGAACGTAACACCGTCTTCTTGTCAACCCTTCAACCGCTGGTCCATCGCGCCAGGCGCGGTCTTGCCCCTTCGCCCTTACAATCGGGGTTATGGACGAGAGGGGGCTCACCCGTGTGAGGCGACGGCATAGGCAAATCCAGCAACCGGTGCGCCCGCCGCTGGGCTGGCGCTTGGCCGGCCACAGCCGCTTCACTTTCACTCCTCAGCAGCGGCGTTAACGGCTCTGTCGGATCCGCGCCGCTTAATTTCGGTCGTGTCCTCGGTGCGGACGACACGGTTGCGCGCCGCCGCATGGATGATCTTTCTCTTTTATGCGAGGGCGCAAGCCGCCGAGCCGCCCCCCCAGTACAAAGTAGAGATCGTCGCGCCCCCGGCGCTGGCAAAACTGCTTCAGGCGAACTTGGACATCGTACGCTGGAGCGTGCGACCGGACGTCACCTCCGATCAGCTCGCGCAGCTCTACCTGACGGCACCGCAGCAGATCGAAACCCTGCTCGCGACCGAGGGCTATTTCTCACCCAAAGTGCAATCCACCCTGGAGGAGCCAGCCGGAAAGTGGATCGCTAAATTCCAGGTCACGCCCGGCGAACCAACGAAGGTCACTAACGTCCAGATCACTTTCTCCGGTGCGGTCATGCGCGATCCGGGTCGCGAGAAGCGGTTGGCGCAGGCGCGCAAGGCGTTCAACATCAAGCCCGGCGAAGTTTTCCGGCAGGCCGCATGGGAAGAAGGGAAAGCCGCAGCGGTGAAAAGCCTCAAGGCATTCCGGTTCGCGACGGCGCATGTCACGACAAGTCGAGCGGAGATCGAACCTCAGGCGCACGCCGCGCGCCTGAGCGTCGAAATCGACAGCGGACCGCCGGTCACGCTCGGCGCCGTGCGCGTCAAGGGTGAGAAGCGCTACCCGGCGCAGCTCATCGCCAATCTCAACCCAACCCACGCCGGGGATCCGTACAGCGAGGAAGCGCTGCTCAAGTATCAGCGGCGGCTGCAGGGGACGGGCCGCTTCGCCAGTGCACTCGTTCTGGCGCCCGCAGATCCGTCGGCGCCCGACGATGTCCCGATCGACGTGACCGTGGTCGAATCGCAGTCTCGCCGCCTGGGCTTCGGCATCGGCTATAGCACCGACAGCGGAGCGCGCGTGCAAGCGAACTACACCGACTACGACTTCCTCAACAAGGCGTGGAAGTTCACGGCCGATTTGGCGGTCGACCGTCTCACCCAGACGGCCGGCATCGGCTTGGATTGGCCGGCGGAGCCTAGCGGGTGGCGCTGGGGCAGCGGCCTCAGGTTCAAGCACGAGGACATTCAGGGTCAGGACACGAGAAGCTATAGCCTGACCGGCGCTCGCATTCACACTACGGAAGAACGCGAGAGCTCGTATTCGCTGCAATATCTCCAGGAGTACACCACCGTGGAAGGCACCGAAGCCGACAATCACGCTCTGTTCTTGAACAAGGGATGGGTTTTCAATGGACTGGACGACATCCTCGCCCCGCGCGCCGGCTACCTGGTCAAGCTGCAGCTGGGTGGCGCTACCAAGCTCGTACTGTCGGACCAGAATTTCGTCCGCACGACTGCGAAGGTCCAGTACCTGTTCCCAGTAGGGAAAATTGGCACTCTGGTCCTGCGCGGGGAAGCGGGTGCGGTCTTCGCCGACAGCGCGGAAGGAATTCCTTCGGACTACCTGTTCCGCACCGGCGGCGATACGACGGTGCGCGGCTATGCGTTCGACAGTCTCGGCGTAGCTCAAGGCAGTGCGGTCGTCGGCGGACGTTACACGGCCGTGGCGAGCGCCGAGTATATCCACTGGCTCAGCAAGGCCTGGGGCGTGGCCATATTCTATGATGCGGGCAATGCGGCGGACGACTTCAAAGGATTGAAGCCCGACGTCGGCTACGGCGTGGGCGTGCGCTGGAGCAGCCCGGTCGGTGCGCTCAATCTGGACGTCGCGCACGGCGTTCAATCACCCGACCCATACCGCATCCATTTTTTTGCAGGCATCACCTTCCAGTGATCGGAGCTCGTCGATGAAGCTTCGCACGCTTGCCTGGTGGCTCGGCGGGGCCCTCCTGGCGTGCGTGGTTGCCGGCGCAGCTGCGTTGTATTGGGCGAGTCACAGCGAAGCTGCGTTGCGCTGGGGTATCGACTTCGTCGCCCGGCAGCTGCCGGGAAAGCTATCGGTCAGCGGCATACACGGCACGCTGCTCGAACCTGTCGCGATCGATGTGTTGACCTACGAGGACGAAGCAGTGCGCCTCGAGGCGCACACCCTCGCGCTCAGCTGGTCGCCCTTGGCACTGCTAGACGACAACGTCGACATCAGCGGCCTGCGCGTCGAGCGCATGCACGTAACGATCAAACCCCACCACGGAAATGGCAGTGCATTGCCGGCCGACTTGCGCCTGCCTGTTCAAGTTCACCTCGCGTCGCTCGAAATCGGACAGCTCATCATCGATGGTGCGGGGGCACCGCTCGATCTGCGGGATATCGCAGCGGCTTACGATGGCGGCGCCAAGTCGCATCGCCTCGATCTGAGAAAACTGTCTGCGAATTGGGGCACACCAGGGGGCCAGAGCGAGGCTGCGGCCCAATCGCGGGCGCGGGATCAGGGGCAGCCTGCGGTGCGATTGCAACTGGGTGCCAGGCTGCAAATCGACGCTCGATCTCCATTTCCCCTATCGGGCAGCGCAGTAGCCAATCTCGCCCTCGCACATGCACCCGCGCTGCACTTGCAGACCGATCTGAGCGGGACTCTGGCCTCTCTGAACGCCGCCGTGCGCGCCGAGATGGATGAGCTGCGCGTGACGGCTGTGCTGACGCTTGAGCCATTCGCCCCGCTGCCGATCGCGTCGATCGTGGCGCATAGCGCCGACATCGATCTGTCCCGATGGATCGACGGAGCACCGCGCACCGCGCTGGCGGTGGAGGTTAAAGCACGCCAGACGGGTTCTGAGCAGTTGGCAGGGAACTTAGTAGTCGACAACGCTCGACCTGGGTCCGTCGACCAAAGCCTCATTCCCCTGCATCGCGCGGTAAGCGAGTTCAGCGCGGATTTGCAGCAGTTGCGCCTGACGACACTCTCGCTCGATCTCGGCGAAGCAGGCAAGTTCGCCGGATCGGCGACGCTGACCACGAAGGGCATCGACCTGCAGCTGACCACCAGCGCTCTCAACCTGCGAGGGCTGTATGCGAGTCTGCGGGCCACCCGCCTTACCGGCTCGCTGCAAGCACAGGTCGCTGATGAAACCCAGTCGCTGGTCGCCGATCTCCGCGAGTCGGGCGTTCAAGTCCAGCTGCACGCCACACACGAATCCGGAACCGTGCGGTTGGATCGACTGTTTGCGCGTGCCGGCACGGCCGAGCTTAGCGGCAGCGGAACGCTGCTGACGGCAAGCCCCAACGCTTACTCGGCTCAGGGTCGCCTGAGGCGCTTCAATCCAGCCCAATTCGGCGATTTCCCCGCTGCCATCGTCAACGGGGCATTCTCCGCTCGTGGCCAGCTCCGCCCGCAATGGCTCGCGGCTGTCGAGTATGCAATCGACCACAGCAGCTTCCGCCAGCAGCCGTTGAGCGGCCACGGGCGTCTGACGCTCGCGCCCGATCGCATTCAGGATAGCGACGCGCAGCTGGCACTGGGTCGCAATAGCCTCTCGCTGCGCGGAGCGCTGGGCAGAACCGGCGACCGCCTCAACTTCGATCTCGACGGACGCGAGCTGGGCGCATTCGGCCTCCCCGTATCCGGGGTGCTCCAGGCTTCCGGCACGGCGTCGGGGACGTTCACGCGTCCGGCGCTAACTTTCAAGCTCGAGGGCCGCGCGCTCGCGATGCCAGGTGGGTACAACATCCAGCGCCTCGCTGCTCATGGTTCGATCGCTCAAGGTGACGATCCCATGGTTGAGCTCCTGGCTGATGCCAGCGGCCTCGCGCGGAAAACGCTGAAGCTCGATGCCGCCAGCGTCTCGGCGAGCGGCTCTTTGAGTCGTCACGCTATCGATCTCCAGGCTACGGCACCGGATGTCAGGCTCAACGCTCGTCTGGAAGGCGGATGGCAGCAGCAAGCCAACATCTGGCGCGGCAGCATCAGCAGCCTCGAGAATCGCGGCAAGCCGGCTTTCGCGCTGGCCCAGGCTGCCGCGCTGTCGCTCGGAAAAAGTGAGTTTTCGTTGGCTGGCGTCCGTGTTGCGTACGGGGACAGCCGGCTTGCGATCGATCACTTGACCTTGCGCGGAGGCAAGCTCTCCAGCGCGGGCGAGTTCACTCATCTGCCCGCGGCGCTGCTGCTCTCTCTGAACGAAAAGCTGGCGCGCATCCAGTCATCCCTGTTTCTGGGCGGCCGCTGGTCCCTGGAGGCAACAGACCGCGTCAACGGCCGCATCGAGCTGTTTCGCGAAGAGGGCGATCTCGTTGCGCCATCGGATCCACCGGTAGCGCTAGGCATCGGGCGCGCTTCGGCTGACGTGCATATTGTCGAAAACCGCGTGGACGGTACGCTCGATGTTGCCACCGCGCAGATCGGTCAGCTCAGCGGCAAGGTGGAGACTACATTGTCCCAACGCAACGACAAGTGGGGAATCTCAGGCAGCACGCCCCTACGTCTGCAAGCGCACGCAACCGTAGACTCGCTCAAGCCTGTGATCGCGCTCTTCGCAAAAAACGTCGCGGGCGACGGGCGGGTCAGGATCGACGTCGAGCGCGAGGGACCCATCTCGGATGCGAAGCTGCGCGGGCGTGTCGAGGCAGACGGGCTGCGACTGGACTACGTCGAAGGCGGACTGTTCCTGCGCGATGGCAAGCTCCGGGCGACCTTCTCGGACGACGCCTTGAACCTCGACGAGCTGACTATCCTGGGTGGTCGCGGTCGCTTGACCGCCAACGGAAAGGCCACGCTAAGGTCTGAGCTCGGACCCACCGCCGAGATCGAATGGGCTTTGGACAAACTCTCCGCCGTCAACCGCCCTGACGTACAACTGGTCCTGAGCGGCAAAGGCGACCTGAAGCTCGATCGCAGTCGCGTCGACCTGCATGGTCAACTCAAAGCGGACCAGGGTCGCATCGAATTGCGCGATCAGCCCATGCCTGAGCTCGGCGACGATGTCGTGGTGCTCGACGGCAGAAAGAAGCGCGAACCGTTCGCCGCGCGTGTGGTACGTTCCGAGATCGATCTCAAGCTTGACGTCGGCCCAGATTTCACCATCAAAGGCCGCGGCGTCGACGCGCAGCTCGGCGGACAAATCACGTTGCTCGGTTCGCCAAACAAGCCGCTCAGCGCCGAAGGAGAGATCTTCGTCGTGCGCGGGACCTACGAGGCTTACTCGCAGCAGCTGGCAATCGAAGAAGGGACGCTTTACTTTACCGGTCCGCTCGACAACCCGGGCTTGAAGATCCGTGCAATGCGCTTGCATCAGCAAGTAGAGGCAGGCGTAGAGATCACCGGCACAGCACACGACCCACATCTGCGCCTGGTCTCAAAACCGGAGGTCCCCGATGGCGAGAAGCTGGCATGGTTGGTTCTGGGCCGCAACGTGATAGCGACCAGCCGATCCGACAGCGAAGCCATGCAAGCCAACGCGATCGCCCTCGCTGCCCAGATAGGCACCGCGCCAGTCAACGCCCAACTGGCCAAGGCGGTGGGGTTGGACGAGATCCGGGTGATGCCCTCTACCGGGACCGGCAGCTCGACGGGCGGAGTCGTTTCACTAGGGAAGCGCCTCGCAGACAAGATCTACGTCACCTACGAGTACAGCGTCAGTACGGCTTCCAGCGCGATCATGATCAACTATCAGCTCAGCGAGCGCTGGTCGGTTCGCACGTCCACCGGCACGAACGACGCCATCGATCTGTTCTACAGTCTGTCCTTCGACTGACACCGCTCCGCAAGCTGGTCACATCCCTCCAGCCTACCCGGCACATTGCATGTAGCAGAGGTGTATCTATATCATTCGTTTGATTTCACGAGCCTTATGCAAAAGGCATAGTGGTCGCGTAGAGAGTCCGGTCCGAGATCTCTAACTTTAGTCACACCATGGAGACGACCATGAAGGCTCAAGGCACTGTGACGGCGCTGCTCTCATCCTACTTCGCCGCATCCGCCCTTGGCGGCGAGCAGGGAACCATCAATCAAGCGAACCCGCTCGATATCACGATGCGCTTCTACATGCACCCCGCACATCTGTATCTCGCCAACGAGGCCCCGCACTCCTTCGGGGAGCATCCCGCAGTTCTTGTCAAGCGCGGCGAGACGCAGGGCAACACTGCCCAGACGCCGACGGTCCGTCCGCATCCGGCATTGGTCGCTCGCCCGGCACCGGAACCAAGAATGGCGCAATCGCAACCTGCGCCCATTTTTCCTTGAGACGAACGATCCAGATCGTTTGCGCACGGGAGCATCGGTGCGCTCATTCAGTCGCGTCGGCATAGTGCGCGTACAGATAGTCGAACAATTTGCCGGCCTCTGACGTCAGGCGATCATCATCGCTCGATGCCACGTGCCCCGCGCAGGAGCGCCTCTAGGCCCGCCGCCTCGGCCGCTGGCACCCCTCCCACGTCGAGGACCCAGGAGGAGTTGGAGGGTGCGTCGTGGTCGAGGAGTAGCGAGGAAGGAACGCCTGTGGAGAGAACTACAAAGCAAGGGCAGGCATTGGCTCAAGGCCGGTGCCCTCGCGGCCCAGGGTACGGAGGAGTATCTTGATACCCGGCATTTTCCGCAGGCGGTTGAACCTTTGGGCGCGGTCGGGGAATGTACCGACTTAGCCTGGTCACAAACCGATGCAGACAACGAAGCTAGAACCACCAGACGCCTTACCGGCCTCTTACAGCGCAGAGGAAGCCGAACTGATACGCCGGATCGCGCTTCAGGACCGTCACGCGTTCGACGCGTTGTACCGAAGCTACTATCGACGGCTGACGCGCTTCCTCGATCGCCTCACGCGTCGGCCACAAATGATCGACGAGATTCTCGACGACACGATGCTGGTGGTATGGCGGAAAGCAGCGACCTTCAACGGCCACTCTCAAGTCTCGACGTGGATCTTCGCCATCGCGTACAGGATCGCAATGAAGGCACTGAAGCGCGAGAGCAGGAGCACGCAGATCTTGCTTGATGGCGATGAGCCACTCTACGCTCCCAGTCCAGAGGCGAGTTTCATCGACGGCGAATCCCGTTCCGCCTTAAGGCACCTGGTCGCAGGGTTGTCGCCAGAGCAGCGCGCAGTAGTAGAGCTGACTTACTACCATGGTTGCGCATACAGAGAGATCGCGGAAATCGTCGGATGCCCCGTGGATACGGTCAAGACTAGGATGTTCCATGCCAGACGCAAGCTGAGAAGTGCGCTGAGGGGGCAGGAAGAGGAGTAGGGCGATGATGCGATTGTTTCGTTTCGATGACGCCGACCACGCCAGGGCGACCGAACTTCTGCCCTGGTTGGTGAATAACACGCTGAAGGGCGCGGAGCGCGTGAGCGTGGAGCGACACCTCGCCGAGTGCGCCGCATGTCGCGGTGAGATGGAAGACCTGCGAGCACTGCGGGCATCCGTCGCAGAGGAGGATGCCGACCCGATTGTCACGCATGCACTCAGCAGGGTGAATGCCCGTCTCGACGAGATGCAGCGTGGTTCGACGGCGACGCGGTTTTTGTGGTGGATCGCCGGGCAATGGAGACAGACACAGCCCTGGTTGCGCGGCGCAGTCATCGCACAATCGGCTCTCCTCGCTTTGCTGTTTGGGGCACTGCTTGGGCAATCGACACCACAGTACTACTACCGTACGTTGGCAACAGCCCCAGCCCGGGCAAGTGCGGACGACCAAATCGTAGTCGTGTTCACCTCCTCGATTCGCGAGACCGAGCTCCGCACTCTGCTTCTGGATCTGCATGCGCGCGTCGTAGACGGCCCCTCTCCGGCCGGCGCCTACACACTGCAGGTACCCCGGGGCGACCAGCGGGCGGCACTTGCCAAGCTGCGTCGCCAGGAGGCGGTTGTCTTCGCCGAGCCGGCACCCATCGCCGCGGGATCTACGCAGTGAGCCAGCGAGCACTGCTCCTGATCGCCGCGACCTTTGCTGCGGGTGCGGCGTGTTCGAACCTTGATACAACGAAGATCGCGAATCCGACATCTGTCCTCGGGACCGATCGTCAGATCCTGGTCATGCTGAAGGAGTCCCCGCTCCGACACTATCGGCCGGGCTCGTTCTCTCAGCCGTCCTACGGCAGTGGACCGGCACCAACGAGCCAGCTGAGGATCGCGCGGGAGCTGGGCCGTGAATATGGCTTTCAGGTGGTCAGCGATTGGGCTATGCCTTCTCTGGGGATACGCTGCTTTCTGGGTGAAGTCCCAGCGGGGCGAACTCCGAGCGAATTGGCATCGCGCCTCGCGGCCGACTCGCGCGTGGAGTCCGCGCAACCGGTCCAGGAGTTCCGCTCTTTAGGACACAGCGATCCGTACTACGAGCTGCAGATCAGCGCACAGATATTCAAGCTCGATGAGCTCCATCGGATTGCGACGGGTAAGCACGTGAGCGTCGCACAGATCGACACTGGCGTCGAATTGAAGCACCCTGATCTGGACGGCCAGCTTTTCGACGCCAGAAATTTCGTCGACGGCAGCCGGTATGCGGCGGAATCGCACGGCACCGGCGTGGCGGGTATCATCGTCGCGAAGGCCGACAACGGAATTGGGATCGTAGGCATCGCTCCGGCCGCGACCCTGATGCCGCTCAGGGCGTGCTGGGAGGTCGAAGGCCAACCCGGCGCTGCCCTTTGCAGCAGCTTTACGCTGGCAAAAGCTCTGCAGTCTGCACTGCGAAGTCCGACGCGCGTGTTGAACCTGAGTCTGGGTGGGCCCCAGGACCGACTGCTGGAACGGCTGATCGACAAAGCGATCGCGCAGGGTATTGTCGTGGTCGGCGCTGTCGATGCGACCGACCCGGAAAACAGCTTTCCTGCATCGCATCCCGGAGTGATTGCCGTCGGCTCCGGGGGCAGCGCCATGACGGTAAAGGGCGAGGTGTTTGCGCCCGGCGTGGAGGTACTGACGACCACCCCGAATGGCAGTTGGGGATTCCTGTCCGGGAGTTCGTTCGCCGCCGCCCACGTCAGCGGCATCGTGGCGCTTCTGCTGGAACGTTCGCCCAAGCTTCAACCGGGACAGGTCTCCGCCATCTTGCGCGAGCACGTTGCTCGCACCGAATCGCAAGGCAGCATGGTCGATGCCTGCGCCGCAGTTGCCAGCGTGTCCACAGGGAATCTCCACTGCCAGACGGGCGAAACGAACGATCCGTCCGCGCATCGCGACGCTCGCGCTCAGTCACTTTGAGCCGTGCCTCGCGCTCTGGCCTTGTTGGCGCTTCTGTCCGTGCCGAGGATCGTCGCGGCGCAAGTTTCGGGAAATGCAGCCCTCCTGTCCGACTATCGCTTCCGAGGTGTATCCCTGACGGAGGATCGTCCTGCGCTGCAGGCGAGCGTCAACTACGATCATTCAAGCGGGTTGTTCGTCGGTGGTCTCGTCTCGAACGTCAGGATCGATCCGGACGTAGTCGGGCTCAGCGCTCAGATTTACGGGGGATACACCCGCCCCATTGGCGAACGGGCCGCATGGGATATCGGTGCCGTCACCTATGTGTTCCCACATGCATCGATGGGGCCCGACTATGACTATACAGAGGCCTTCGTCGGCGGCTCCTTTGATGCACTGAGCACCAGGCTCTACTACACCAATCGGTATTTTGGTGGCGGGCAAGCGGTTTATCTGGAACTGGACGCGAGTCGCCCGATCAACGATCGCATCACCTTGATCGGCCACGTCGGATATCTTGGCTTGGATCAATCGCGGGATGCGCCATACAACAACCAACCGAGTGGTCTGGTCGACTTCCTCGTGGGTATCAACGTCGACCTGTCAGGCTTCACGCTCGGACTCAGCGTCGTCGGAACCAATGCACGCCAGAATGCCTGTCCGACGGGAAGCGGGAACTGCGGCACCACCGGAGTCATCTCCGTTTCGCACTCGTTCTAACCTTTAGATCGAAAGCCCGACGGACGGCTGAGGTATCACCCAGCGCCGTCCGCCAAGTTTTGATCAACGAGGGAATCGATATCTGGATGTGTTTCGCCGACACAGGTGCGCCGAGGAGCAAGGGCTCTTCCTCGCCGCGCGCGAGCACCTCTCCAAAGAGGATTGGGCAAGAATTGAGCGTGAGGTGAAACGGGGTGAAGATCCGCTCCTCGGAGAGCGCCCTGTGCAACGATATGATGCGCTACGTCGAGAGATCTCGGGGCTAGGAGGCTAGCCGCACGAGCCTTGCGCTGCAGCCCGGCGCAAGATGGGTCATACCGGTGCAGACCGTCGAATAACCCGGCGGGTCGAACTTCCGCGAGACATCCTGGTCGGACGAGATCTCGTCATTGAACGGTTCGGTCAGGGCTTCTCGTTCAAATAGACGATGCCCAGGAGCTTCCGGACTGGACGAGCACACATCTGGCCATGTGGGGCCGCAATCCGGCACACCGACCCACGCCTTCATCTCGAATACGTTTGCTTCCGCGTCCTATCGCGTAGCGCCGCGATCTTCGTGGCGGTTCGGACGTGCTCTGTCCGTCGCGCAAAGCTACAATGACCCGCGTGACCACATCACCCATCGCGCTGAGCGTCGCACTGCTGCTCGCAATCGCCCCGTCGCTCGCTGCACGCGAGTCCGACCAGCCGGTCCCGCCGCGGGTCGAGATCAAATACCGCATGAGCATCGCCGGCATCGTCGTGGGCGAGGGTCATGACGTGCTCCAGCACGATGGCAAGACGTATTCCGTCGTCAGCGAGTCCAGGACCATCGGCATCGCAGCTATCTACCGACTTCTCGTCAGGAGAGAGGCGAAAGGCGATGTCACTGCGAAAGGACTGCGTCCACTGAGCTTCGTCGAGACGCGCAACGGCCGGTTCACGCGCAGCGCACGTTTCGACTGGGCCGCAGGGTTCGCAGAGCTGATCGACGGGGAAAAGAAGCAGACGGTGCGGCTGCCGCCCAACACTTGGGACGCGGCCAGCTTGCCCTGGACGTTCGCGTTCTGGCGCCCGAATGGCAAGAGCGTGCAGATCTACATGACCGACGGGCGACGGTTGACAGAGTACAAGTATGCGGTCCTTGGATATGAGAAGCTGGCGACACCCTTGGGGGAGCTGGACACAGTCCACGTAAAAAAGATCCAGGAGAACGGCGACAGGCGTGGGCTCGATGCGTGGCTCGCGACCGACCGTCTCTTTCTGCTGGCACGCGTCCGCGGGACCGAGAAGGACGGCACCGTCTTCGACTCGATAGTCCAGAGCGTCAGCCTCGCACGTTGACTGAGTGACACCTGCGGCATTCCCGCCGCAAGCGGAGGCTTGAACGCGAGTCGATGGCGCCCGGGGGCAAACCGCTCTCCCGCGCCCTCGTTGACGCGCGACAGGCGGAACGAAGCTCGAGAACTGGTCGTGCTTAGACGATTGCCTCGACGGCTCGCTCCCTGAGAACGGCGCGGACCGACTCGAACACTTGCGCGGGCGAAATCGCTCGCATGCACACTGGGTCACGACAAGCGGTCTTTCGATGGTTGGCGGCCGAAACGCAGGGAGAACAGGCCAGTCCCGCGGAGATCGCTTCGCCGAGCCCGAGACTGCCTTCCCGCTGCGGGCGCAGGCCTGTCGTGAGCCAGGCCGAACGCGGGCAAGCCCTTCCGGTCCCATGCGCTGACCACGATTTTCTCTTCCTCCTGATCACCGGGTGGCTCCGGCTTTGTGACGCTCAGATCCTCTTGATCTCGAGGAGATAGCGCGATCTGCTTGAGCTGCCGGTCGAACAGTTCGTCGACCTCATCGCGCGTCCGAACGTACACGACGATCGTTGCGATGATCCCGCTCAGGAGTACTCCGGACAGCAGCCATGCAAGAAGGCGCCGACGGATGGACCACGTCATCTTGTTCTCGGAACCATATATCCGACGCCGGAGGACATCGAGCAGCAATGCTTTCAGCGGAGTCGAAGCGAGCGCGAATCAGGGAGAGTTGAAACAGGAAATCGTAACGGGCCCAACATGACCCCAACATGACCTACGACACTTTCATCATCGGACTGGTTTGCTATGCGCTCATCGGAATTGCTACTGTCTTGATCGGCCCGGTGAGGAGGGAACTGGACGAGGCTGTAGCCGACTTGCGTCGAGCGCCCTCTCTCGAGGAGGGCTCCGACGGCAGCCCTGTCTCCGAAACGAAAGCTCTTCTGTTTCGGGCCGTGCTATCGGTTGCGATCGTACTGCTCTGGTGGCGCTTTCTGGTATTCGCGTTGAGACCGCATACGGCCAGCGCGCACACAGATACGGCGTCTCGGATTCATGGCACCGCGCAACGTTAGCTTTCGACATGTGCTACCGGATCACCCGGCATCGATACCAACCTGGATCGGACCGATAAACCTAGGGAAGCTCTGATCTATTCTCACGTGCGCGACCGCGGCGATTCGGGTCGAGGGCAAGGCGGCGAGGACGCCGTGTAGCTGGCCTACACAAGGAGGAGCCGACGCAGGCAT
>Ga0335076_10000607_pt1 | contig 33470 bp, 39 predicted proteins | sample Lox_Sample_25_FD_206717 | JGI IMG/M metagenome (GOLD analysis project Ga0335076, IMG submission 206717) | Soil microbial communities from Loxahatchee National Wildlife Refuge, Florida, United States - Lox_Sample_2.5 | ecosystem: Environmental > Terrestrial > Soil > Wetlands | place: USA...
CGCGAGGATCCAGCGGATGCGCGGCAGGTGCTCGCGGCCCCAGTAGTACTCGCCGTCGACCACGTAGCCGGGCACGCCGAAGATGCCGGCGTCGAAGATCGCGCGCTGCAACTGGTCGTAGCGCGCGCGCCCGCCGCTCGCGAGCTCGCGCTCGAACGGCGCGGCGTCGCCGCCCGCCTCGCGGAGCACCGCGGCGATCACCGCCGGGTCCTCCACGTCGAGCTCGCGCTTCCAGAAGCGCTCGAACACCAGCGTCGAGTAGCGACGCAGTTCTGTGTCACCCTGCCCCTTCGCGCACAGCATGCCCATGCCCGCGAGGCGGGTGTCCCAGATCTTCGTGGTGCCGCGCACGGTGATCCCGCGCAGCGACGCGTAGCGCCGCGCGTCCTTGTACGCGTACGTCACCTGCGCCCACTGGCCCGCGCTGCGCTGCGCCTCCACCACCTTGCCTTCGCGGTCGAGCTTCGCCGAGCCCAGGTACGACGGGATGTCGAGCGTAAGCGGCCGCCAGTCGACCGCCACGCCGAGCGAGCGCGCGACCCGGTGCGTGGGCTCGACGGCCAGGTACGCGTACGGGCTCTTGTAGTCGACGTACACGATGAGCGGGCGGTCGGAGCGCAGGGGGTCCACCGCAAGCATGCTAGCACCCCCCCTTCCGCCGCGGGCTCACCGGAATTTGGCTCGACAGGAGGTCGTCGTTCGTGAATGCTTCCGCTGAGTCAGAGGGAGAACTCACGATGTCTTGTATCTCGACCCGGTGGTCGACCGCAGGGTTTTGTCTTGCCGTCGCGTTGACATGTCTCGCGCCGCGCCTCGGCTCTGCCGAGACCAGGTTCATCACGGACGCGCAGGGCCGCGTGGTCGTCGCGATCCACGACGACGGCACGCGGGTCATCTACACGTACGGCGCCGACGGCAGCGTGACGCAGACTCACCAGTCCGACGGCGCGCGAACGGACCTCTCGAAGGACGCCCAGAAGGCCGTCCAGAGCAACGTCAATGCGACGCACTAGCACGCTCGCGGCGGCACTCGCCTTCGCGCTCTTCGCGTCGGCCGGCGCGAACGCGCAGACCAGCTGGCCCACCTATCAGTACGACGCCGCGCACAGCGGCTACGTGCCCGTCTCTCTCGACGTCTCGAAGTTTGCGCTCCGCTGGCAGCACGCCGTCGGCGATGGTCAGGCGTTGAACCCCATCGCGATCGGCGACGGCAAGCTGTTCGTCTCGACCATCGGCTACTTCAGCAACGCCGGGCTCTACGTCGCGGACGCGCAGACGGGCAACGAGCTCTGGCGCGTGCGCTACGGCGACGTCTTCTCGGTGAACCCGCCGGCGTTCCATGCCGGCCGCGTGTACATCCAGACCGGCCAAGGTTTTTCCGGCAGTCCGTATCTGCGCGCGTACGACGCCACGACCGGCACGCTCGCCTGGCAGGTCGAGTTCGACGCGCAGTGGGAGGCGTATCTCGCGCCGACGATCGTCGACGGCACCATCTACGTGGACGGCGGCTACTACGGCGGCATGTACGCGTTCAACGAGACCGACGGCACGCAGCGCTGGTTCGCCGGCGTGTTGCCGCAGTACGACGGCTGGACGCCCGCTGTCGACGCGAACTACGCATACGCGTATCTCGGCGAATACTCGCCTGCGCTCTACGCGCTCGACCGCACGAAAGGCACGGTCGCGTACACGATCGCCGACCCGAACTTCTCGTGGGACGGCTGGACCATGGGCTCGACCGTGGCACTCGGTGGCGCGAACGACGGCTTCGCGATCCACGACGGCCGCCTGCTCAAGTTCGATCTCGCGGGCCGGCAGATCGCGTGGCAGCTCGTGCGGAACTTCACGGGCCAGCCTTCCGTGGCGAACGGGGTGGTCTACGCGATCGACTCGGGCGCACTCACCGCGTGGTCCGAGGCGAGCGGCCAGCTCTTGTGGACGTTCGCCCTGCCGACGCAAACGTTCTCCGGCCCGATCCTCGTCACGCAGACGCACGCGTTCGTGTCGGGCTCGGGCTCGACCTACGCGGTCGATCTGGTGACACACCAATCGGTGTGGGCACATCCGCTCGCCGGCAGCCTCGCGTACGCCGACAACGGCTTCTACATCGCGAGCGCGACCGGCGTGATCGCCGCGTTCGACGCCGGCCCGGCACCCGACCGCGACGGCGACGGCGTGGCGGACCGCATCGACAACTGCCCCGACGTGCCGAACCCTGACCAGGCCGACCGCGACCACGACGGCATCGGCGACGCCTGCAACGACGCAATCGACCGCGACGGCGACGAGTGGGCCGACGCGCTCGACAACTGCCCCGATGTGCCAAACCCCGGCCAGGAGAACCGCGACGGCGACGCCCTGGGCGACGCCTGCGATCCCTTCCCCGACGACGCGAACAACGAGTTCGCGCAATGCCGCGTCGATCGCGACGCGTGCACCACGCAGCTCCAAGCTTGCGAGAACCCCGTCGACACCGACAAAGACGGCGTACCTGACTCGCGCGACACATGTCCCCAGACGCCCGCGGGACAGCCCGTCGACGCCTCCGGCTGCTCGCCAGACCAGTTCTGCGCGAAGGTCGAGATCAACGGCTTCGTCGGGGTCGCGCGGTGCCTCCTCGCCGACTGGCAAGGTCCGACCACGCAGAGCTCGAGCTCGGTGAACAACATCGATTGCAGGTTCCGCCTCACGAACAAGAAGCTCGTCTGCATGGCGCGCTGAGGCCCCGTCCGCCCGCTCAAGCGCTCGCCGCCGCGCGTCGATGAAGGCGCGACCCGTCCCCCCACCCAGGAGGACGACCATGCGGAACATGTTCGGACGGCCGGCGAAGGCGCCCGAGGCGCTGATGGCGGGCCCGAGCACGATGGACCTGTCGCGCCCCGCGCTGCCCGAGCGCGCAACTACTTACGTGGACGCGTCCTCGGAGTTCACGGGCTCGCTGAAGATGTCGAAGTCCGTGCACATCGACGGCTCGGTCGACGGCGAGATCGAGTGCGCGGCCGCAGTCACGATCGGCCCGAGCGGCAAGGTCACCGCGCGCATCCGCGCCGAGTCCGTGCTGATCGACGGCGAGGTGCACGGCGACATCGAGGCGCGCACCGAGATCACGCTGCGCAAGAGCGCGCGTGTGTTCGGCGACCTGCGCACCGAGGGCATCGTGATCGAGCGCGGCGCGAAGGTGGAAGGCCAGATCACGATCGGCCCCACGGGCGGCGGCAAGGCGGCCGCGCCCGCGGACTCGACCACGCCGACCGTCTCGACCGCGAAGCCGACGCCCGCGAAGTATCCCTGAATCCCGGCCGCGCCGCGCGCGTCCGAAGCGCCCATGAAGGTACTCACGGGCAATGCGGTCGACGCCGCCCGGCACACGCGCGGCTGGCTCCTCGGGCACTTCATGCCGGACGGGCCGCTGCAGACGCCGGACGTCGAGGTGAAGTGGCACGTGCACGCCGCGGGCGAGACGCGGCCCGAGTGGGCGCCGGCGCTTCCCGTGCGTACGCTCAACGTGCTGGTGCGCGGCAGCGTGGTCTTGATGTTTCCCGGGCGCGAGGTGCCGCTCGCGCACGAGGGCGATTTCGTCCTGTTCGGGCCCGACGTGCCGCACTCGTTCCGTGCGGTCGACGAGTCACTCGTCCTGACCGTGCGCTGGCCGTCGCTCAGGACTTGAAGAAGGCGTAAAGGTCCGCGTTGATCTGGTCCTTCAGGGTCGACGGCATGCCGTGCGGCGCGCCGGGATAGACCTTCAGGGTCGAGCCGCGCACGAGCTTGGACGACAGCTTCGCGGACGCTTGGATCGGCACGATCTGGTCGTCGTCGCCGTGCATGATCAAGGTGGGCACGTCGAACTTCTTCAGGTCCTCGGTCATGTCGGTCTCCGAGAACGCCTTGATGCAGTCGTACACCGCCTTGTGTCCGGCCATCATGCTCTGCAGCCAGAACGAGTCACGCAGACCCTGCGACACCTTCGCGCCCGGCCGGTTCGCGCCGTAGAACGGCGCCGACAGGTCCTTCCAGAACTGCGAGCGATCGGCCTGCACCGCCGCGCGGATCTGGTCGAACGCCTCGATCGGCGTGCCTTCGGGATTCGTCGCGCTCTTCAGCATGACGGGCGGCACCGCGCTGATCAGCACCGCCTTGGCGACGCGCCGCGTGCCGTGGCGGCCGATGTAGCGCGCCACCTCGCCGCCGCCGGTCGAGTGACCCACGTGGATCGCGCGCTCGAGGCCGAGCTGAGTCACGAGCTCGGCCAGGTCGTCCGCGTACGTGTTCATCTCGTTGCCCTGCCACGGCTGGCTCGAGCGGCCGTGGCCGCGCCGGTCGTGCGCGATGCAGCGGTAGCCGCGCTCGGCCAGGAACAGCATCTGGTCTTCCCACGCATCGGCGGAGAGCGGCCAGCCGTGGCTGAACACCACCGGCTGCCCCGTCCCCCAGTCCTTGTAGTAGAGCTCGGTCCCGTCTTTCGTCTCGATCGTGCTCATCTCGGCACTCCTTCCACGCTTCTTGCAGGCTACCATGCGCAACATCCAAAGGAGGACACCATGCGCATCACGCTCGCGCGCCTCGCGCTGCCCGCTCTCGCCTTCGCGCTCTTCGTCGCCGCGCCCGCATTCGCCCACGACATGTACGGCACCACGCTCAAGGGCTCCGATGAAGTTCCTGCGAATGATTCGAAAGCGACGGGCAAGGTCGAAGCGACCTACGACCCGGCGACGATGAAGCTCACCTACTCCGTCACCTACTCGGGCCTGTCGGGTCCGGCGACCGCCGCGCACTTCCACGGCCCCGCGAAGCCCGGCGCGAACGCGGGCCCCGTCATCACCTTGTCGGGCGATTTGAAGAGCCCGATCAAGGGCGAGGCCACGCTCACCAAGGAGCAGGCGGCCGACCTCGCGAACGGCATGTGGTACCTGAACGTCCACACGGCGGCGCATCCCTCGGGCGAGATCCGCGGCCAGCTCGGCAAGATGTAGCGCCGGAATCTCCGACTGCGGTGCCCGAAGACCCCGCAGTCGTTTGTACAGAATTCCGCCGCACCGGTGCGCGCGGACGCGGCTGCTGCACGCGGGGCCACGTCCGCGCGCGGCATGCGTCGTGCAGCGGACGCACGCGACGAGCGAGTCGACTCGTCTCGAAATCCAAACCTGTCCTTGCGGTCGTACTGCGTGCGCGGTTGCCCCACCCAGCTCTACAGCTCGCCAGAGCGTCTGCTCCCTCCCCTCGCCCCGGCGATCGTCCCCGGGGCGCTGGCTTGAGCTTCGAACGCGCGCGCACGGTCGTCGATGCGCTGCTGTGGAACGGCTACGTGTTGTATCCGTACGGCGCAGCCGGTGAGAGGAGCCGCTCGCGCTGGCAGCTCGGCGTGCTCGCACCCCCCGCGTGGGCCGAGTCGAACGGCGAAGCAACGTGGCAGGAGACCGACTGTCTCGTCGCGCCCGGTCCCGGCGCCAAGCTCGACGTGCGCGTGCGCTTTCTTCGCGTCCGGTCGCGCCACGTCGAGGAGATCCGCGGCAAGCACGACTTCCGCCGCGTACAGACGCTCGACCTGGGCGAGACGCTCCTCACGAGCTGGGACGAAGTCACGCCCCACGAGCTCGACTTCGCATTGACCGCTTCACCGGGCGAGCGGAGCTGGCGGATCGTGCTGCCCGCGCACCGCGAGGTCGAACGCGTGCGCAGCGCAGGCGTCGCGCGCGCGCGCATCGTGCGCGAGCAATCGCGCGTCGAGCTCGAAGTGCGAGTCACCGTCGAGCGCGTGGGCGAGACCGAGGGGCTCGCGCGCGTGCGGCTGCGGCTCGAGAACCGCACGAGCGGCGGCACGTTCGCGGGCCGGCCCGAGGCGCTGCGCGTGGCGCTGCTCGGCACGCACGCGCTGCTCGCGCTATCGAGCGGCGAATTCGTGCGCACGGCCGCCGCCGAGTGCGCGAGCGTGCGCACGTGGCCCGTGCTGGTCGGACCCAAGGACCGCCGCGACCTGCTCCTGTCGTCGCCGATCGCGCTGCCGGATCACCCCGAAGCCGGGGAGCCGCCGCCCGCCGATCGCCACGACACCGGCGAGCTCGACGAAGCTCTGCTCCTGCGCGCGCTCACCTGGACCGACGACGAGAAGCGCGCCGCGCGCGCCACCGACCCGCGCTACGCGCGGATCCTCGAGCACATCGAGCCGTTCCGGCGCGAGCTCCTCGCACACGTGCACGGCGCGGTGCGCTCGTTCGGCCCGCCGCACCGGGCGCGGCCGCACCGCGCGCGTTAGCGCTCGGGCGCGAGCTGCGGCACGACCTCGAGCTCGAGCAGCTCCAAGAGCCGCAGCACCTTGAGCTTGGCGGGCACGTCCGCGCGGTCGGCGCCGAGCAGGCGGTGCAGGTCGTCGATGCCGACGACCGGCGTGTCCGCGAACGAAGCGATCACGTCGCCTTCGCGCACGCCCGCGCGCTGCGCGGGGCTGCCGTTCTCCACGGCGCGCACCATGACGCCCGTCGAGGCCGGCAGCGCGTAGTGCCGCACCACCGAGCGGTGGATCGGCACCGTCTGGCCGCCGACGCCGAGGAAGCTGCGGCGGATGCGCCCGTCGCGGATCAGCTCGCCGGCGATGCGCTGGAGCAGGTCGACCTCGAGCGCGAAGGCCAGCCCCTGCGCGCCGGCGATCACCGCCGTGTTCACGCCGATGACGTGCCCGCGCGAGTCGACGAGCGGCCCGCCCGAGTTGCCCGGGTTCAGCGCCGCATCGGTCTGGATCACCTGGTCGATGAGCCGGCCCGAGATCGAGCGCATGGAGCGCCCCGTCGCGCTGACGATGCCCGCGGTGACCGTGCTGGTGAAGCCGAGCGGGCTGCCGACGGCGATCGCGAGCTGGCCGGGCCGCACGCGCGCGGACTCGCCGAGCGCGGCCGGCTGCAGGCCGGGCGCATCGATCTTCAGGATCGCGAGGTCGGTGCCGGGATCGTCGCCGACGATGGAGCCCACGCGGCGCGAGCCGTCGGGCAGGTGGACCTCGAGCTTGTCGGCGCCCGACGCCACGTGGCTGTTCGTGACGACGAGCCCGTCGGGCGTGAGCACGAAGCCCGAGCCGCCGCCGCGCGCGCCGCGGCGCGCCACGTCGACGTGCACCACCGAGGGCGAGATCGCCTCGACGGCGGCCACGACGGCATCGGAGTAGGCGTCGAGCAGCGGCAGGTCGGTGTTCTGGGGGATGCCGGGAGACAGCATGAGGGGAAGCTCGTCACCGAACGGCGGAAATCAAGTCGGGACGGGAGGCCGGCTCAGTGCCCGGCGCGGAGCGCCGCTTCGACGCGCGCGACGTCCTCGGGCGTGTCGACCTCGAGCGCGCGGTGCGCGACCGTGGGCACGGCGATCTCGAAGCCCGACTCGAGCGCGCGCAGCTGCTCGAGGCGCTCGGCCTGCTCGAAGCGCGTGCGCGGCAGCTTCGCGTAGCGCAGCAGGAACTCGCGCCGGTACGCGTACACGCCGATGTCGCTCCACACGGTGAGCGGCGCGGCGGCGTTCCGCTTCTCGACTTCGGACTTGTTGAAGTAGGGCTGCTCGCGCGCTACGTCGGCCACGATCGGCAGGCGGGTGAAGGTGAGCGCGCGGTCGCGCTCGTCGACGACCACCTTGCCCCGGTTCGGGTCGAAGCGGTCCTCGGGCCGGTCGAGCGGCGTCTTCAAGGTGCCCATACACAGAGATGCGTCGGCGCGCAGCGGCGCGACGAGCGCGGCGATCGTCTCGGCCTCGATCAGCGGCTCGTCGCCCTGCACGTTGCACAGGATCTCGGCGTCGAGTCCGGCCGCGACCTCGGCCAGCCGGTCCGTGCCCGTGGGGTGGTCGGGCGAGGTCATCACGACCTCGAACCCGGCGCTGCGCACGGGGCGCGCGATGCGCTCGTCGTCCGTGGCGACGAGGAAGCGGTCCACGACGCCCGCCTTGCGCGCCGCGTCGACGCGCTCGGCCACGTGCAGGATCATCGGCTTCCCGGCGAGCGGGAAGAGCGGCTTCCCGGGGAAGCGGGTCGACGCGTAGCGCGCCGGAATGATGGCGACGACCCGTGGTCGCATGGGCAGCCTACCCATGCTCCGGACCGCCCAAGCTAGCGCTTGCTGTACTGGAACCGAGCGCGCGCGCCGCGCTGGCCGTACTTCTTGCGCTCCTTCTCGCGCGCGTCGCGCGTGAGGAGGCCGGCCCGCTTCAAGGTCGGGCGCAGCGCCGCGTCGTACTTCTGCAGCGCGCGCGCGAGGCCGTGGCGGATCGCGCCGGCCTGACCGTTGTCGCCGCCGCCCGCGACCGTCACGTAGAGGTCGAAGTTCCCCATGCGGTCGACCGCGCGCAGCGGCTCGAGCATGTGCAAGCGCAGCACCTCGCGCGGGAAGTAGTCCTCGACCGTTCGGCCGTTGATGGAGATGGCGCCGGTGCCGAGCCGCAGGAACACGCGCGCGGTGGAGCTCTTGCGGCGCCCCGTCGCGTAGAAGCGGGCGGACTGGCGGGCCATCGTCATGTGCGGATCTCCAACACCACCGGCTTCTGCGCCGCGTGCGGGTGCTCGGCACCCGGATAGACCTTCAGCTTGCGCAGCATGCGCCGGCCCAGCGGGCCTTTGGGCAGCATGCCCTTCACGGCGGCGCGCACCACGCGGTCGGGATGGCGCGCCAGCACGTCTGCGGCCGTGTCCGTGCGCAGACCGCCGGGATAGCCGGAGTGGCGGATGTATTCCTTGCGCTGCAGCTTGCGGCCGGTCAGCCGCACCTGGCCCGCGTTCACCACCACCACGAAATCGCCGCCGTCGACGTGCGGCGTGAAAGTCGGCTTGTGCTTCCCGCGCAGCACGGAGGCGACGCGCGAGGCGAAGCGGCCCAGCACCTTGTCGTTCGCGTCGGCGATGAACCACTGCCGCACGACCTCGGCTTCGGAGATGCTGCGGGTGGGGTTCTTGGGGTTGGCCAAACGCGGACCTCTGGAAAGGGGGAAAGCGCGGGCCATGGGATATCTGAACCCGGCCCCGGGGTCAACTGGGATAGAGGACCTCTTCCAGGCACAGCCCGTGTGCGGGCGCCGTGGGGCCGGCGCGGCCGCGGTCGCGGGAGGCCAGCACGGCGGCGACGTCGGCCGGGGGGCGCTTCCCCTGGCCCACCTCGACCAGCGTGCCCGCGACGTTCCGCACCATGTAGCGGAGGAAGCTGCGGCCGGTGGCCTCGAGTGTGAGCTCGTCGCCGCCCGCCACCACGTCCAGCCGGTCGATGCTGCGAACGGGGTTCTCGTCCTCGGCCACCCCGCCCGGCGCGCCGCGGAACGCGCTGTAGTCGTGCTTGCCCAGCAGCGCGCGCGCAGCCTCGGCCATCGCTGCGGCGTCGAGCGGCGCGCGCAGGTGCCAGTGGGTGCGCGCGCGGAGCGGGCTCGGCTCGGGGCGGTTGAGGATCCGGTACGCGTACCGCTTCGCCACGGCGTCGCGGCGCGCGTCGAACTCGGCCGGCGCGGCCGCGAGGGCGAGCACCGCCACGTCGCGCGGCAGCACCGCGTTCAGCCCGCGCTGGAGCTCGGCCGGCGCGAGCCGTGTGCCGGCGTCGAAGTGCGCCACCTGGCCGCGCGCGTGCACGCCCGCGTCGGTGCGGCCCGCCGGGATCACGCGGCGCGTCTCGCGCGTGATCTCGTGGATCGCCCGCTCGAGCTCGCCCTGCACGCTGCGCGCGTCGGGCTGCAGCTGGAAGCCGGCGAAGTCCGTGCCGTCGTACTCGAGCGTCATGCGGAAGCGAGTCACGGCGGCGAAGCATGCCTCACTTCGCGGCGTCGCGGATCGCCTCTTCCGTGGGGCCGAGCAGCCCCGCGCAGCGCGGATAGCCCACGTACTGCACCAGCTGCACGAGCGTCTCGCGCGCCTGCTCGGGCGTGAGCTCGCCGTTCTTCAGCGCCGCGCGCACCTGGATGCGCCAGGTCATGGGCTCGCCCATGGCCGCGATCGCGCCCATCAGCAGGAGCCGCCGCTCGCGCACGGAGAGCGCGGGCCGCGACCACACCTCGGCGAACAGCTGCTCGAGCATGAGATCGGCGAACGCGCTCGCGCCCGCCGGGGGCACGGCCACGTCGCCGGCGTAGACCTTCGCGAACATCTCGGCGCCCTTCGCGCGCCGCTCGGACTCGGGCATGTCGAGAGACCTCCTTCGCCGACAGCGTACGCGAAAATACATTTCGCCTGCTATGTAAAACGTGATAGCGTGCGTCGCATGTCGCTGCGCGCGGGCTTCATCGGGCTCGGGAACCAGGGCAAGCCCATCGCGGCGAATCTGGTGGCCGCGGGCTTCGCGACCACGGTGTTCGACCTGGCGCCGGGCCCGCTGGCCGAGCTCGTGGCCGCGGGCGCGAAGGCGGCCGCGTCGCCGCGCGAAGTCGCGGAGCGCTCCGACGTGGTGTGCATCTGCGTGCCCGAGGACCGCCACGTGCGCGAGGTGGTGTCGGGCCCCGCGGGGGTGCTGGCCGGCGCGGCGCGTGGCGCGGTGATCGCGATCCACAGCACCATCCTGCCCGAGACGGCGCTCGCGCTGGCCGAGGCAGCCACGGCTCGGGGGGTCGAGGTGCTGGACGCCTGCGTGACCGGCGGCGCGGCGCGCGCCGCCCAGAAGCAGCTCACGTTCCTGGTCGGCGGGCCCGAGGCCGCGCTCGAGCGCGCGCGCCCGGTGCTCGCGGTGAGCGCGGAGAAGATCATCCACGCCGGCGCGCGCGGGAACGGCGCGAAGCTCAAGCTCTGCCTGAACCTCGTCACGTACATCCAGTGGGCGGCGGCGTTCGAGTCGTTCGCGCTGGCGAAGGCCGTCGGCCTGCCGCAGGAGCTGCTCGAAGAAGCGGGCCGCGCGAACGGCCAGCTCACGCCGCTCATGTCGGCGTTCCTCGCCTTGCACAAGGCGCCCGAGTCGGCCCGGCACGGCGCGGGCATGCAGGCCGCGCTGCGCGGCTACATGAACGTGGCCGAGAAGGACCTCGCTTGGGCGCTCGAGCTGGCCCGACACGCCGGAGTGTCGCTCCCGGTCGGCGGCGTGGTGGCGCAGCAGATGGCGCGCATCTACGGCGTGGTCGACGAGGGCCGCCGGTGACCGCGCGCATCTCGCTCGAGCGCTCGCGGCCGCGCCGGCGCACGCAATTGGAGCGGACGGCCGAGACGCGCGGCGCGATCATGCGCGCCGTCGTCGAGAGCATCGCGGAGGTCGGCTTCAAACGGACGACGGCCAGCGAGATCGCGCGGCGCGCGGGCGTCACTTGGGGCGCCGTGCAGCACCACTTCGGCGGCAAGGACGGAATCCTCGGCGCCGTGCTGGAGGACTCGTTCCACCGCTTCGCGGAGCGCCTGTCCGACATCGGGGCCGACGGGCTCCCGCTCGAGCGGCGCGCGGCGCTCTTCGTCGACCGCGCGTGGGAGCACTTCGCGAGCCGGCACTTCCGCTCGACCTTCGAGATCCTGCAGCACTACGCCGCGTCGAGGCCGGGCGGCGCCTGGCCGGGCCAGATGCTGCGCGCCTGGGACGAGGTGTGGACGGCGCTCTTCGGCGCGGCGCCCGCGTCGCGCGGCCGGCGGCTCGCGCTGCAGCACTACACCATCTCGGCGCTCACCGGGCTGGCGCTGCTGCGCCGCTTCGAGGAGCCCTCGCCCGCCGTGCGCGAGCGCGAGCTGACCCTGCTGAAGGACACGCTCGTGCGCGAGCTCGGCGCGAATGGGGCGCGCGCGTGAGCGCGCCGCTGCTCGGCGACTATGCGGGCGCGTTCGAGCCCGACTTCCGGCTCGACCGGCTCTCGCGCCCGACACTCGCGCGTGTCGGCCGCGAGCTCATGCTGTTCGCGCACTTCCACGACCGCGGGCTCATGCCGCTCGTCGCCGCGCGCTTCGGGCGCGAGCACATGACGCCGCTCGCGTGCGACGAGTGGATGGGCGCCAGCCCCGTCTACAACGCGCGCGCCCGCGCGCTGCTCGGCATCCGCGGCGACGGCGTGTCCGCGATCTTCAAGGCGCTGCAGGTCGATCCAGGCTTCGCGCACCGCTACATGGACGTGGGCTACGAGCTCCGGGACGAGTCACTCGGCTGGTTCTGGCTCAAGTTCTGCGGCGCGTATCAGGACGTGCACAAGATCTCGCGCGGCGGCGAGCCCGCGATCCGCCAGCTCTGTCACGACATGGAGGATCCGACGTTCGACGCCACGGCGATCGCCGTGAACCCGCGCGCGCGCGTCCGGCCCGAGCACCGCCCGCCGCTCGCGCTCGGCCACGTCGGCCCGACCTGCCGTTGGCGCGTGTTCCTCGACGACGCCGCCGCGCCCTACCCGCCGCTCGCGGTGCGCGACGCCGTCGCCGCGAGCCGCGCCGCGCGCTTCCGCTTCGCCGAGTTGCCGGCCGAGCTCGGCGCCGGACTCGCCGACTACTCCGGGGACTTCGTGCCCGACTTCACGCTCGAGCTGCTCGCGCAGCCCGTGCTCGCGCGGCTGTGCCGCGAGTGGATGCTCGACGTGCACCTGCTCACGCGCGCAGCCCAGGAGTCGCTGCGCGTGCGCTGGGGCGCCGACGTCGCCCGCGAGCTCGCGCGCGAGCAATGGGCCGCGCTCGCGCCCGTGTACGTGCCGCGGCTGCTCCGCGCGCTCGACGTGAAGGGCGACGACATGTCGGCCGTGGGGAAGGCGCTGCAGCTCGACCCCGCCCTGCCGCACGAGTACGTGCGCACGCGCTTCGCGCTCGAGTCGCCGCTCGTGGGTCACTTCTCGATCGAGCCGTGCGAGGCGTTCGCGGACGGCGAGCCCGCGGGCTGGCTGGCGCTCCTGCTCGACGCGGAGCGGCCGGGCTTCGACGCCGTGGTCGCCGCGGTGAACCCGCGCGCGCGGTGCCTGCCGACGGGGCCGTTCGCCTGGCGCATCGAGATCGATCCGAACGCCGCGCCTCGCGCCGAGGCGCCGCTGGCCAACGCCGTGCGCGTCAGCAACGTGGCGCGCTTCGAGCTCGAGCCGTGACCGCGCTCGGCTACAACCCGTTCGACTACGAGATCCACGAGGACCCGTACCCGACCTACGCGCGCTTGCGTGAAGAGGCGCCCGTCTATCGCAACGACGAGCTCGACTTCTTCGCGCTGTCGCGCCACGCGGACGCGCTCGTCGCGCTCAAGGACACCGAGCGCTTCACCAACACGCACGGCGTGTCGGTCGAGAAGAGCGCCTCGCACCCGGCCGCGCACCTGGCCATGTCGTTCCTCGGGCTCGATCCGCCGCGCCACACGCAGATGCGCGCGCTCGTCTCGCGCGGCTTCACGCCGCGGCGCGTCTCCGCACTCGAGCCGCGCATCCGCGAGATGGCCGTCGCCGCCCTCGAGCGCATGCGCGAGCGCGGCAGGAGCGAGTTCATCGCCGACCTCGCCGGCACCTTGCCGATGGACGTGATCAGCGAGCTGCTCGGCGTGCCTTCGCCCGACCGCACCGAGCTGCGCCGCTGGGCCGACCTGCTCGTGCACCGCGAGGAAGGCGTGTTCGACGTGCCGCGCGCCGCCGCCGAGGCGTTCGGCAAGATCTGGGGCTACTTCTCGGAGCGCATCGCGGAGCGCCGCCGCGCGCCGAAGGACGACCTGATCAGCGCGCTCCTCGCCGCCGAGATCGACGGCGAGCGCCTGTCGCAGATCGACATCCAGTCGTTCTGCAACCTGATGATCGTGGCGGGGAACGAGACCACCACGAAGCTGCTCGCGAACGCGCTGTACTGGCTCTGGCGCAATCCCGACCAGCGCAAGCTCCTGGCGGACGACCCGCGCCGCATCCCGCGCTGGGTGGAAGAGACGCTGCGCTTCGACAGCTCGACTCAGGCCATCGGACGAGTCACGACGCGCGAAGTCACGATGAGCGGCGTCGGGATTCCCGCGGGCAAGCGCGTGCTCGTGCTGATCGGCTCGGCCAACCGCGACGAGCGCGTGTTCCCGCACGCCAACGCGTACGACCTGGAGCGCGACACCACGTCCATGCTGTCGTTCGGCCACGGCGCGCACTTCTGCCTGGGCGCGGCGCTCGCGCGGCTCGAGGGCCGCACCGTGCTCGAGGAGTTCTGGAAGCGCTTCCCCGACTACGAAGTCGAGCCCGCGGGCTGTGCGCGGGTCCACTCCGTGAGCGTGCGCGGCTTCGCCGCACTGCCGCTGGAGCTGCGCCATGGCTGAGCGGGCGCGCACCGCGGTGATCACGGGCGCCTCGTCGGGCATCGGCGCGGCGACGGCACTCGAGCTCGGCCGGCGCGGCTACGCAGTCGCGCTCGGCGCGCGCCGCGTGCCGCGCGTGGAGGACGTCGCGAAGCAGGTCGAAGCGGCCGGCGGCCGCGCGTTCGCGCACGCGCTCGACGTGACGGACCTGGCTTCGATCGACGCGTTCTGCCGCGCCGCGGAGTCGGCGCTCGGCCCGAGCGACGTGCTCATCAACAATGCGGGCGAGAACCGCGCCGGGCTGATCCGCGACGTGCCGCCCGCGCACCTGCGCAGCGACGTCGAGATCAACCTGCTCGGCGCCATGTGGATGACGCAGCGGCTCTTGCCTGGAATGCTCGCGCGCAAGCGCGGCGACGTGATCTTCATCGGCTCGGACAGCGCGAAGCACCCGCGCCCGTACCAGGGCGCTTACGCGGCCGCGAAGCACGGGCTCGAGGCGTTCGCGCGCGTGCTCGAGATGGAGACCGAGGGCACGGGCGTGCGCTCGATCCTCCTGCGCGTCGGCCCGACGGGCAGCGAGTTCGGCAACCAGATGCCGAAGGCCGAGATCCCGAAGATTCTCGAAGCGTGGAAGTACTGGGGCGTGTTCCGGCACATGCACTGGATGCCGGGCGAGAGCGTGGCGCGCGCGATCGCGCGCGTGCTCGAGATCCCCGTCGAGGAGTCGTACCCGACGATCGTCGAGGTACAGCCCGGCGGGCGTGCGAAAGGAGAGCGGGCGTGAAGTACGACGGCATCGAAGGCAAGGTCGCGATCGTCACGGGCGCGGGCGGCGGGATCGGCGAGGCCTACGCGCGCGCGCTCGCCGCGCAGGGCGCGAAGGTGGCGATCGCCGAGATCGCGAAGGACAAGGGCGAGGCCGTGGCCGAGTCGCTGCGCAAGACGGGCGCCGAAGCGCTGGCGGTCGAGGTCGACGTGTCGTCGCCGGAGTCGACGCTGGCGATGGCCGAGCGCGTGACTCGCGAGTGGGGCGGCATCGACTTCCTGGTGAACAACGCCGCGATCTTCGGCGACATGAAGCTGGCCGGTCTGCTGGGCGCCGACTGGGACTACTACCAGAAGTTCATGAACGTGAACATGAACGGCGCACTTCTGTGTACCCGCGCGTGCTGGCGCTCCATGCGCAAGCGCGGCGGCGGCGCCATCGTGAACCAGTCGTCGACGGCGTCGTGGCTGGCCGCGTCGTTCTACGGGCTCGCGAAGCTGGCGACGAACGGGCTGACGATCGCGCTGGCGCGCGAGCTCGGCTCGATGAAGATCCGCGTGAACGCGATCGCGCCCGGCCCGACCGACACCGAAGCGCTCGGCAAGCAGGTGCCGGACGTCATCCGCAATCCCATGGTGGCGTCGCTGCCGCTCGCGCGGCTGGGCCGGCCCGACGACCTGGCGAACGCGTGCCTGTTCCTGTTGTCCGACGCCGCGTCGTGGGTGACCGGCCAGATCTTCGCCGTCGACGGCGGCCAGATCGTCCGGGTGTAGCGAGATGGCGCTGCCCGAGCTCGCCCCCGAGACGCGCAACCTGGTCGACGGCAGGCTCGTCGCCGCTTCGAACGGCGGCGTGTTCCCGAATCTGAATCCCGCGACGGAAGAGGTGCTCGGCACGTGCGCCGACGGCACGCGCGAGGACATGCTGCGCGCGGTCGCAGCGGCGCGCCGCGCGTTCGACGCGACCGGTTGGCCGACGGAAGCGGCGTTCCGCGCGCGCTGTCTGCGCCAGCTGCACGAGGCGCTGCGCGCCGAGAAGGAGCAGCTGCGCGCGATCGTCGTGCGCGAAGCGGGCGCGCCGGTCGCGCTCACCCCGTTCATGCAGATCGACGATCCGATCGAGATGGTCGCGTACTGGGCGGACCTCGCCGAGAAGTACCCGTACGAAGCGCGCCTGCCGGACGTGCCCTACCTGGGGCGCCCGCAGGGGCGCATCCTGCGGCGCGAAGCGGTGGGCGTGGCGGGCCTCATCACGCCGTGGAACGTGCCGCTGTATCTCAACATCGCGAAGCTCGGACCCGCGCTCGCGTCGGGCTGCACGGCGGTGCTGAAGCCGGCGCCGGACACGCCGTGGTCGGCGACTCATCTCGGCAAGCTGGTCGCCGAGCGGACGGACATTCCGCCCGGGGTGGTGAACGTGGTCGCGAGCTCGGACCACGCGCTCGGCGAGATCCTCGCGAGCGACCCGCGCATCGACGCGGTGAGCTTCACCGGCTCCACCGCGACGGGCCGGCGCGTGATGGAGTGCGCGTCCGCGACCGTGAAGAAGGTCTTCCTCGAGCTCGGCGGCAAGAGCGCGAACGTGGTGCTCGACGACGCCGTGTTCCCCGCCGTGCTGCCGATGACCGCGTTCACGTGCGTGCACGGCGGCCAGGGCTGCGCGCTGACGACGCGCCTGCTGCTGCCGCGCTCGCGCTACGCAGAGGGCCTCGAGCTCGTGAAGAAGGCGTTCGAGCGCTGGAAGTACGGCGACCCGACGAACCCCGCGCACATGCAGGGCCCGCAGATCTCGAAGCGCCAGCAGGAGCGCGTGCTCGCGCACATCGACAAGGCGCGGCAGGAGGGCGCGAAGCTCCTCGTGGGCGGCGGCGTGCCCACGCACCTGGAGCGCGGCTTCTACGTCGAGCCGACCCTGTTCGCGGACGTGGATCCGCGCTCGAGCCTGGCGCAGGAAGAGGTGTTCGGGCCCGTGCTCGCGGTGATTCCGTTCGACGACGACGACGACGCAGTGCGCATCGCGAACCAGTCGATCTACGGGCTGTCGGGCGCGGTCCACAGCGCGAAGCTCGAGCGCGCGCTCGCGGTGGCACGCCGCATCCGCACGGGCACGCTGTCCGTGAACGGCGCGCAGTGGTTCCACGTCGACAACCCGTTCGGCGGCTACAAGCAGAGCGGCGTCGGCCGCGAGAACGGGCGGCTCGGCTTCGAGGAGTATCTCGAGACGAAGCTCATCGCGCTGCCGAGCGAGGCGCCGGCGTGACCGCCCCCGCGCAGACCGATACGCCGAACGCGGCCCCCGCGGCGCCGACACCCCGAGGGCTCGCACCGCCACGCCTGCGCGGCGAGTGGCCGCTCCTCGGCCACCTGCAGGAGCTCCGCCGCCGGCCGATCGAGCTGTTCGAGCGCGTGCGCCGCGAGTGCGGCGAGATCGGCGAGATGAACTTCGCGGGCAACCGCGTGGTGCTGCTGTCGGGCGAAGAGGCGCAGGAGGCGTTCTTCCGCGGCACCGACGAGCAGCTCGACCAGGCCGCCGCCTACCCGTTCATGACGCCCATCTTCGGCCGCGGCGTGTTGTTCGACGCCACGCCCGAGCAGCGCAAGCAGGGCCTGCGCAACCAGTCGCTGCGCGACTCATTCATGCGCGGGCACGCGGAGGTCATCGCGCGCGAGACGCAGCGCATGATGGACTCGCTGGGCGACCGCGGCGAGCTCGACCTGCTCGACTTCTTCTCGGAGCTCACGCTCTACACGTCGAGCGCGTGCCTGGTGGGCAAGGAGTTCCGCGAGGAGCTCACGCCCGAGTACTTCCGCGTCTTCTACGAGCTCGAGAAGGGCACGGACGCGATCGCGTACGTGAACCCGTACCTGCCGCTGCCCGCGTTCCGCACGCGCGACCGCGCGCGGCGCCGGCTGGTGGAGCTGCTCTCCGCCGTCTTCGAGCGCCGCGCGAGTGCGCCGAAGGAGAAGCGCGAGCTCTTCGACGTGCTCTTGTCGCTCAAGCTGCCCGACGGCTCGCCGCGCTTCAGCGTCGACCAGGTCACGGGGATGTTCATCTCGATGATGTTCGCGGGCCACCACACGACGTCGGGCACGGCGGCGTGGACGCTCATCGAGCTGCTCCGCCAGCCCGAGTTCGGCGCGCGCGTGGTCGGCGAGCTCGACGCGCTGTACGCCGACGGGCGCGAAGTCAGCTACCAGGCGCTGCGCGAGATCCCCGAGCTCGAAGGCGCCATCAAGGAGGCGCTGCGCCTGCACCCGCCGCTGATCCTGCTCATGCGCAAGGTCGTCTACGACTTCCACTACAAAGGCTGGACCGTGCCCGCGGGGAAGCTCGTGGCGGTGTCGCCTGCCCTCTCGAACCGCATGCCCGAGTGCTTCCGCGAGCCGGACCGCTACGATCCCGACCGCTATAAGGAGGGCCGCGAGGAAGATGCGCGGCTGTTCGCCTGGATCCCGTTCGGCGCCGGCCGCCACCGCTGCGTGGGCGCCGCGTTCGCGATGATGCAGCTGAAGGCGATCTTCAGCGCGCTCTTGCGCGGCTACGCCTTCGAGCTGGCCCAGCCGCCCGCGACGTACCGCAACGACCACTCGAAGATGGTCGTGCAGCTCGCGAAGCCCTGCGTCGCGCGGTACCGGAGGCGCTGATGCGCGTGCGTGTCGACACAGATCTGTGTCAGGGTCACGCCGTGTGCAAGGAAGAGGCGCCCGCCGTGTTCGCCGTGGACGACCGCACGAACAAGGTCGTGGTGCTCGCCGAGCGCCCTGACGAGTCGCTGCGCGCCGAGGTGCGGCGTGCCGTCAAGTATTGCCCCACCCGGGCGATCCGCCTGGAAGAGGCCTGAAGGAGACCGCGATGCCCGCCTTCCCGCGCGCCGAGCTCGAGGAGATGATCCGCCGCTTCGTGGCCGAGAACGACCGCGCCGGCAGGACGGGCGACTGGTCGAAGCTGTCCGCCTTCTACGCCGAGGACGCGCTCTACACCTGGAACGTGGGCGCGAACTGGGAGTTCGCGGCGCGCGGGCGCAAGGAGATCCACGACTGGGTGTTCGGCGCCGAGATGCGCGGGCTCGACACGTGGGTCTACCCGTACGTGCGCACGCTCATCGACGAAAAGAAGGGCGAAGTGATCGGCGTCTGGCGGCAGATCGCGCCCGAGAAGGACGCGGACGGCAAGCCCGTCGAGATCGCCGGCACCGGCGGCTCGTGGTTCCGCTACGCGGGCGGCTTCCAGTGGGCCTGGCAGCGCGACTTCTTCGACCACATGAACGCAGGCGCCGTGTTCGGCGCGCTCGCGAAGGCCGGCAAGCTCAAGCCCGAGATGGTGGAGCGAATGAAGAAGGGCTCCAACCAGCCCGGCTGGATCCCGCGGAATTCGTTCGATTGGTATGCGACCATCGTGGACCGGGAGGACTGACGGTGGGCTTCCACCATCTCGCGATCGCCGTGCGCGACATCGGGAAGACGCACCGCTTCTACACCGAGGCGATGGGCTTCACGCTCGCGAAGGTCGAGGTCGTGCCGAAGAACGGCGGCGTCGCGCGCCACGTCTTCTACTCGACCGGACCCGCGCGCGACCAGCTGATCGCGTTCTGGGACTACGGCCGCGTGCCGCTCGAGCAGCCGCTGCGCACCGACATCAGCCGCGACCTCGGGCTCGAGCTGGGCACGAACCACATCGCGTTCTCCGCCGACGACTTGGACGACCTGAAGCGGCGCCGCGAGCGCTGGCTCTCGAACGGCCACGACGTGCTCGAGATCGACCACGGCTGGGTGCACTCGATCTACACGCAAGATCCCGACGGGATCGTGGTCGAGTTCGCGGTGCTGACGCGCGACTTCACGGCGGGCGACGCGGAAGAGGCGCTCGCACTCCTGCAGGCCGAGGCGCCGGCGCCGAGCGCGAGCCCGAAGCAGATCTCGCGCCACAGGGCGCACAAAGCCTGAGCGGAGCTACAGCCGGCTCATCCTGAGGCTGGCGTCCCAGAGCGCCTCGGCGCGCGCGCGGTCGTACGATTCCGTCGACGACGGGGCTTCGCGCCAGCGCGTGTGCGACGGGAAGTACTTGCCCGTGGTCTTCTCGAGCGCGGGATCCATCACCATGCGGGCCAGGTCGCGGCCCGAGCGCCGCGCGGTGCTCACCGCCGGAAAGAACGGCGCTACCGCCGCCGCGATGCCGGGCAGGACCCAGTTCCACACGAACTGCAGCGCGGCGGGATAATCGCGCGCGAGGCCCGAGCCCGGCACGAGGCCCGGCTCCCAGCCGTTCACCGTGATGCCCCGGCCTGCGCAGCGCCGCGCGAGCTCGTAGGCGAACCACAGGTTCGCGAGCTTGCTGTTCACGTACGCGAGCCGGCCGTTGAACTCGCCGCGCTTCGGCCCGCCGGTCGCCGCGTACACGTCCAGGTCGTCGATCGCCGGCTTCGGCATCCCCGTGCGCATGGCCGGGTCGTGCACGCCGGACGCCACGACCACGATGCGGCTCGGCGCGTGCGCGGCGAGCGTGTCGAGCAACAGGTTCGCGAGCAGGAAGTGGCCCAGGTGGTTCACCGCGAACGTCAGCTCGTAGCCGTCGGACGAGAGCTGCGGGCCGTGGTTGAACTGGAGCCCCGAGTTGCACACGAGCGCGCGCAGCGGCACGGCGCGCGAGGTCAGGTGACTCACCAGCGCGCGCACGGAGTCGCGCGACGCCAGGTCGAGCTCGTGCACTTCGACCTGCCCCGAGATGCCGCGCGCAGCCGCTTCCGACGCCGCGCGGTTGCGGCTCGCGATGAGCACGCGCCAGCCGTTCCGCGCCAGCTCGCGTGCGCACTCGAGCCCGATGCCGGAGTTCCCACCGGTGACGAGGACCGCGTCGCTGGTCGCGTTCGCCATGTGCCGAGCCTACCATGGGCTCGTGGAACGGCGCAGGTTCGCCCGGCTCGGCGAGGTCGCGGTGGTCGGCCAGGGAACGTGGCAGATGAGCGGTGGCCGCGCGGAGGCGGTGCGCGCGCTCCGGCGCGGGCTCGAGCTCGGCATGACTCACATCGACACCGCCGAGATGTACACCGGCTCCGAGGAGATCGTCGCCGAGGCGCTCGCAGGCCGCCGCGACGACGTGTTCCTGGTGTCGAAGGTGCTGCCCCAGAACGCCTCGCGAAAGGGCACGATCGCCGCATGCGAGAAGTCGCTCCGGCGGCTCCGGATCGAGTCACTCGACGTGTATCTCTTGCACTGGCGGGGCGGCCAGCCGCTCGCCGAGACGGTGGCGGGCTTCGAGGAGCTCGAGCGCGCCGGCAAGATCCGCGCCTGGGGCGTCAGCAACTTCGACGTCGACGACCTGGAGGAGCTGCGCCCGCTCGCGCGCGAGGGCCGGCCCGCGTGCAACCAGGTGCTGTACCACCTGGAGGAGCGCGCGATCGAGCACGCGGTGCTGCCGTGGTGCGAGGCGCACGGCGTCGCGCTCGTCGGCTACAGCCCGTTCGGCAGCGGCCGTTTCCCGAGCGCGCGCAGCGCGGGCGGGCGCGTGTTGGAGGAGGTCGCGCGCGCGCACGGCGCCACGCCGCGCCAGGTGGCGCTGCGCTTCCTGGTGCGAAAGCCGGCGCTCTTCGCGATCCCCAAGGCGGGCCGCGCCGACCACGCCGCCGAGAACGCGGGCGCAGGTGAGCTGAAACTCACGGACGCCGAGCTCGCGCGCATCGACAGCGCATTTCCGCTGGGCCGGCGCGGTCGCGGGCTGCCGATGCTGTAGCGGGTCGGGTATCCTGCGGAGACAGGAGACGACGATGCCCCCCATCGCTCCCGGTGCGCCCGCGCCCGACTTCTCGCTGGAGAAGGCTCCGGGCCAGAAGCTGTCGCTCGCCGAGCTGCGCGGCAGCCCCGTGATCCTCGCTTTCTACCCCGCCGACTGGAGTCCCGTGTGCGGCGACCAGATGGCGCTCTACAACGAAGTGCTCGACGAGTTCGAGCGCTTCGGCGCGCAGATCGTCGGGATCTCCGTCGACGGGGTGTGGTGTCACGCGGCGTTCGCGAGGGACCGTCGGCTGCGCTTCCCGCTCCTCGCGGACTTCGAGCCCAAGGGCGAGGTCGCGCGGCGCTACGGCGTGTACCGCGCCGAGGACGGCTGCACCGAGCGCGCGCTCTTCGTGATCGACCGCGAAGGCAAGGTGGAGTGGAGCTACGTTTCACCGATTGGTGTCAACCCGGGCGCGGACGGGATCCTGTCCGCGCTCGAGAAGCTGGGAGCGCGCGCGCGATGAGCAAGCTGAATCCGCAGGTCGGTCCCGGCGATCACCAGCTCGGCAACCCGAGCGCCAAGGTCACGCTCGTCGAGTACGGCGACTTCGAGTGCCCGCACTGCGGGCGTGCGCACGGGATCGTGAAGCCGCTCGTCGAGAAGCTCGGCGACGGGATCCTGTTCGTGTTCCGAAACTTCCCGCTCGCGCAGATCCACCCGCACGCGTACCGCGCGGCGCTCGCCGCGGAAGCGGCCGGCGCGCAGGGCCGGTTCTTCCCCATGCACGACGTGCTCTTCGAGCACCAGGGCGCGCTCGAGGCCACGGATCTCCTGCACTACGCGAAGGAGCTCGAGCTCGACCTCGAGCGGTTCCGCCGCGACCTTCGCGGGGAGACGTTCGCGGACAAGATCCGCGACGACTTCCGCTCCGGCGTGCGCAGCGGCGTGAACGGCACGCCGACCTTCTTCCTGAACGGCGCGCGCTACGACGGGGCGTGGGACGGTCCGAACTTGCTGAAGGCGATTCGCGAGATCGCCTGATCAAGTCCAGTATTTTTGACTTTGTGTAACCATTGGGTTACATGTAAAGACATGCCTTCCGCGGCGCGCGCACTCGAACGGCTGGACCGCACGCTCCTCGCGCTGGCGGACCCGACGCGGCGCCGGCTGCTCGAGCGTGTGGCCGCGGGACCGCGCCGCGCCACCGATCTGTCGCGCGGCCTGCCCATGTCGCGGCCCGCCGTCGCCAAGCACCTGCGCGTGCTGCAGGGGGCGGGCCTCGTCACCGCCGTGCCGCAGGGGCGCGAGGTGCTCTACCAGCGCGCCGAGGACACCAGCACGCTCGACGAGGCGCGCGCCTACTTCGAGCGAATGTCCGCGGACTGGGACCGCGCGCTCGGCGCGTTCAAACGCTTCGCCGAAGCGCAGGAGGGCGAATGACTCTCGAAAAGTCGATCTTCGTGAAGCGGCCCGTGGCCGCCGCGTTCCGCCACTTCACGGCGGACATCGGGCGCTGGTGGCCGCTCAAGGAAGGCATGTCCTTCGGCGGCGACCGCGCGCACGAGCTCTTCCTCGAAGGCAAGCTCGGCGGCCGCTTCTACGAGCGCTTCGTCGACGGCGAAGAGCTCGACATCGGGCGCGTCACCGCGTACGAGCCGCCCGGCCGCGTCGCCTTCACGTGGCGGCCTAAGACCTGGAACGCCGACACCGAGGTCGAAGTGCGCTTCGCCGCAGAAGGCGACGGCACGCGAGTCACTTTGGCGCACCGCGGCTGGGAGAAGCTCACCGCCGCCGTGCGCGAAGCCAACACGGGTTACGACAAGGGCTGGGACTTCGCACTATCGCGCTTCGCGGCTTGACCGCGCGCGCAGAGGAGACCGACATGATGAAGCTGCACGTGTTCCCGCCGTCGCCGCGCGCGCTCAAGGTGCGCGCGCTGGCACGGCACCTCGATCTCGAAGTCGAAGAGGTGATCGTCGATCTGTTCAAGGGCGAGCAGCGCGCACCCGGCTTCGCGCAGCTGAACGCGAACATGCGCATGCCCGTGCTCGAGGACGGCGACTTCGTGCTGTGGGAGTCGAACGCGATCCTGCAGTATCTCGCCGCGAAGAAGCCGGAAGCGGGTCTGTGGCCGAGCGACGCACGGGGACAGGCAGAGGTGGCGCGCTGGTCGAACTGGGAATCGGCGCACTGGTCGCCCGGCGTCACGCCCATCGCATTCGAGCGCGTGGTGAAGAAGCTCGCGGGCATGGGCGAGCCGAACCCGGCCGAGGTCGCGCGCGGCGAAGCGAACTTCCACGCGCTGGCGCCCGTGCTCGAGCGGCACCTCACGGGTCGCCGCTGGCTGCTCGGCGACCGCCTGACCGTCGCCGATTTCGCGGTCGCGACGGGAATGGCGTTCAGCGACGCCGCGCAGTTCCCGGTCGCGAAGTACGGCGAGCTCGCGCGCTGGTACGACGCGTTCCGCGCGCTGCCCGCGTGGCAGAAGTCGCTGGTGCCGCCGCAGGCCTAGCGCCGCTTCAGAGCGGGCGGCTGCCACTTTCCCGAGAGCACCTCGGACTTGGGCAGGTACAGGCGAAGCACGGCGAAGAACGGGCCGCTCGGCGCGGGCAGCCAGTTCGACTCGAGCGACTTGCCGGGCGAGTCGTGCTGCAGATAGAGCGTGAGGCCGCCGTCCTTGTCGGTCCCCAGGCTCGGCAGCATGGGGGAGTTGATGAGGTACCGCTTCAGCGGGTTCGCCACGAGCAAGCGGTCGGGCAGCGAGTACATCGTGACGGACCAGAACGCGTCGACGGGCGGCAGCCTTCCCTTGGGGAACTTCAACACATATTTGTGTGATCCGTCCGCTTTGCCGTGCTCGCCGGCGAGCGGGAAGTACATCGCCTCTTCCTTGTCGTTCCCGTAGATGCCGACCTGCGCGGCGGCCGCGCGCTTGGCCCAGTCGTTGCCCAGGCGCTCGCGCGTGCCGAAGAGGTCGGCGGCGGACCGGAGCTTCGCGAGCTCGGCGTCGACCCGCTTCTGACCCTCCGCCATGCCCGGCACGAGCTCCGCGTGCTGCGGGCCGGTCATCATGTCCCACAGCGGGTTGAGCCGCGCGCGCAATTCGGTTTCGCTCGGGTGCACGGGCGCGAAGATGAGCGCGAAGCCGAGCACGTTGAAGAAGTCGGGCGAGGTCTTCACTTCTTCCTTCGCGGGCGGCTTGCGCCAGTTCACCGCGAACGATGGCGGCGGCGCCGGCTGGCCGAGATACTGCGACAGCGTGCGCGCCTGGTAGCCCGCCTGGATCTTCTTCACGTTGGCCAGGTCGTCGGGCCCGAACAGCTGCGTGCGGTAGATCGCGAGCGCGAGGTCCGTCTCGGAGCGGATCACCTGCTTCACGCCTTTGGGCAGCTCGCCCTGCCAGCTCGGCCCCGCGACCAGATAGTCGCCGCCGCCGTTCCCCGTCGCGCGCGTGCCCAGATACGCGAAGTTGAACGTGTACAGGTCGACGAGCTGCACCGAGAAGTAGCGGCCCTTCTCGAGCGGCGGGACCGTCAGCACCATGGGCTCGGCGCGCAGGTCCATCGCGAGGAACGAGTACGGCGTGTCCGAGTTCGGCGTCTGGATCGCCTTGTCGTCCGGCGTGAAGACGCGCGCGGAGCTCGACAGCTGGTTCAGCGGAGCTCTGTATTCCGGGTCGTTCGGGTCCTGCGTGTAGGCGTAGATGATCCGGTAGTTGTCGACGATGGGATAGCCGTAGACGTAGCCCTCTTTCGCGCGCGCGCGGAACTCCTCGGGGGAGAGCTGCGTCTGGGCCGAAGCGGCCGCGGCGAGCCCCGCGAGCGCGGCAGCGGCCGCGAACCGGCGCACCTTCATGCCCTGCCCTCCACTTCGACCTCGCGCCAGCGGCGCACCGAGTTGATCGCCCACACGCGCCCCGCGCGCGCGAGGTCCGTGCGCAGGACGACGCCTTCCTCGAGCTCGCCTCGCGACAGCAGCTCCTCGCGGAACGTGCCCGGCAGGAGCCCCGACGCGAGCGGCGGAGTGACTCGCCGCGCGCCGAGCTCGATCACGAGGTTCGCCGACGAGGTCTCGGTGAGCTCGCCGCGCTCGTTCCAGAGCAGCACCTCGCCGGCGCCGGCCGGCAGCGCCGCCAGCGCGCGCTCGTAGACACCGCGCCGCGACGTCTTGTGGCGCAGGAACGGATCGCGCGAGTCCACGGGCTCCGCGGCCAGCGCGGCGCGTACGGCGCTGCTGGCTCCCAGGGCGGCGGACTCGGCGAAGAGCGCGCCGTCGGAGGAGAGCTCGAGCCGCACCTTGCGAGGCTCGGGCGGGAGCTCGCGGGCGAGCGACGCGAGGCGCGCGCGCAGCGCGGCCTCGTCGAAGCGGAAGCCGAAGTGCGCGGCCGACCCCGCGAGCCGCGCGACGTGGCGCTCCAGCAGGAACCAGCCCACGCCCGGCTCGTGGAGGAGCGCCTCGTACAGCGCGAAGTCGGCCATTCGCGCGGCGGCTAGCCGAGCAGCGCTTCGGCCGCGCCGACGACCCCGAGTGCGGCGCCGAGCCGCAGATCGTTCAGCGCGAGCACCAGCGCCACGCGCGTGCCCGAAGTGCGCAGCCGTCCGATCGCGACGTCGTCGTGGCCCAGCGCGCCGCGCGGCGTCGGCAGCTCGCCCGGCGGCAGCAGCGACAGCAGCGGCGCGCGCGCGAGAAGCTCGCGCACCTCTGCGTCCTTGCGCGCCTCGCCGAGCTCCAGGTGCACCGCGGCGAGGCTGCCGCCGAGGGTCGGAATACGCACGCGCGTGAGCTCGGTGACGAATCCCGGTGCCGACACCAATCGGTGTAGAACGCCGTGCAAGGCGAGCTCCTCCGTCGTGTCGCCCGACGGCTCGACGGCGCCGATCTGCGGCAGGCCGTCGAACGCCAGCGATTGGCCGAAGACCTCGGACTCCGAGCGCTCGCCCGTCATGCGGTTCAGCACGCCGACGGTGTGGTCGGTGAGCTCGCCCACGCCCGCGATCCCCGCGCCGGAGGCCGACTCGAGCGTCACCGCCGTCGCGCGGCGCAGCAGCCCCGCCCGCCCGAACGGCGCGAGCACCAGCGCGAGCCCCACGGCCACGCCCCGCGGCACCGCGACGAAACGCGGCTTCTCTCGCGCGTCGAGCGCCGGCGCGACGCCGGGCAGGAAGAGCGGCACCGAGGCATCGGCCTCGAGCGCGCCGGTCACGTCGATCACGCGCGCGGCGCTCTTGCGCAGCGCGGGCAACAGCTCCGGCAGCACGCCCGGCGCGGCCGAGATCACCAGGTCGCAGCGGGTGATCTCTTCCACGCGCACGCGCTGGAGCTTCACCGCGTCGCCGCGGAACTCGAGCTCCTCGCCTTCCGAATCGGGCGACGCGTACGCGCGCAGCTCGCCGACCGGGAAGCGGCGCTCTTCGAGCACCGAGAGCGTCTCGGCGCCGACGGCGCCGGTCGCGCCCAGCAGCGCGATGCGCGGCCCGGCGGTCACTAGACCAGCGCCTCGCGCACGCGCGCGCCCATGGCGCGGGTGCCCAGGACCGTGAGACCCGGGCCGCGGCCCAGGTCGCCCGTGCGATAGCCCGCTTCGATCACCGACTCGACCGCGCGCCGCACGCGCGCGGCGTCCTTCGGCCGGGCGAGCCCGTGGTCGAGCAGCATGGCGACGGACAGGATCGCCGCGAGCGGGTTCGCCTTGTCCTGGCCCGCGATGTCGGGCGCGCTGCCGTGGATGGGCTCGAACAGCCCGCGGCCCGCGTCGCCGAGGCTCGCCGACGGCAGCATGCCGAGCGAGCCCGTGATCATGGCGGCCTCGTCGGAGAGGATGTCCCCGAACATGTTCGGGCACAGCAGCACGTCGAACTTCGGCGCGTCGCGCAGCAGCACCATCGCCGCAGAGTCGACGAGCTGGTGCTCGAGCCGCACGTCGGGAAACCCGCGCGCCACTTCCTCGACGATCTCGTTCCAGAACGCGCACACCTCGAGCACGTTCGCCTTGTGGATGTTCGTGACGAGCTTCTTGCGGCCCTGCGCGGCGCGGAACGCCACGCGCGCGATGCGCGCGACCTCGTGCTCGTCGTACACCTCGGTGTTGAGCGCGCGGCGCACGCCGTCCTTGTCGGCGCGGCCACGCGGCTCGCCGTAGTAGATGCCGCCCGTGAGCTCGCGCACGACGACGAGGTCGACGCCCTCGACGCACTCGCGGCGCAACGGGCTCGCGTCGGCGAGCGACTTCAGCACCGTCGCGGGGCGCAGGTTCGCGTAGAGCTCGAGCTCCTTGCGGATGCGCAGGAGGCCGCGCTCGGGCCGCGTGCTCGGTGGCAGCTTGTCCCACTTCGGCCCGCCGACGGCGCCGAGCAGCACGAGCCCGCACTCCTTCGCGCGCGCGACCGTCGCGTCCGAGAGCGGCGCGCCCTCCCGGTCGATCGCGCAGCCGCCGATCAGCGCCTCTTCGAGCTGGACGTCGGGCGCCACGGCGCGCAGCACGGCGGCGGCTTCCGCAGTCACTTCGGGCCCGATCCCGTCGCCGGGCAACACGAGCACTCGAGTCATGGCCAACTCACGGAGACGTCCGATGGTCGCATGGGCACGCTACCCACGCTCCTATACGCCGCGCAAGGGCGAAACCACGCCGATCTTGCGGCGCTGCTCGAGCTTGTTGAGCGCGTGGATGTAGGCCTTCGCCGAAGCGACGAGCACGTCGGTGTCCGCTGCCTGGCCGATCACGCGCAGTCCGTCTTCTTCGAGCGTCGTCGAGACTTCGCCCTGCGCGTCGATGCCGCTCGTGACTGCCGAGACGAGATACTTGAGCAGCCGCGCCTTCGAGCCCGTGAGCTGCTCGATGGCCGCGAAGATCGCGTCGACCGGGCCCATGCCCATGGCCGCGATCTTGCGCTTGTCGCCCTTCACCTCGAGCTCGACCGTCGCCGTCGGCGTCGCGAACGTGCCCGACACGACGTGCATGTTGAGGAGCTTGTACATCTCCTCGACGCGCAGCAGCTGATCGGTGACCAGCGCCTCGATGTCCTCGTTGTAGACGGTCTTCTTGGCGTCGGCGAGGTCCTTGAAGCGGCGGAACGCCTGGTTGAAGTCGATGCGTTCCGGGTCGAAGCCGAGCTCGCGCAGCCGCTCGCCGAACGCGTGGCGGCCCGAGTGTTTGCCCAGCACGAGCTCGCTCGAGGCGCGGCCCACGGCCTCGGGCGTCATGATCTCGTAGGTGAGCCGGTTCGCGAGCACGCCGTGCTGGTGGATGCCGGCCTCGTGCGCGAACGCGTTGTCGCCCACGACTGCCTTGTTCGGCTGCACGGGGACGCCGATCACCGACGAGAGCAGCCGGCTGGTCGGGTAGATCTCCTTGCCCACGATGCCGGTGTCGCAGCCCGCGAAGAACTCCTGGCGCGTGCGGAGCGCCATGACGACCTCTTCCATCGCCGTGTTGCCCGCGCGCTCGCCGATGCCGTTCACGGTGCACTCGACCTGGCGCGCGCCGGCGCGGATCGCCGCGAGCGAGTTCGCGACCGAGAGCCCGAGGTCGTCGTGGCAGTGCACCGAGAAGCGCGCCAGATACGACTGCGGCACGCGCTGGCGCAGGTACGTGATGAGCTCCGAGTACTCGAACGGCGTGGTGTAGCCGACGGTGTCGGGGATGTTGAGCGTGCGCGCGCCCGCGGCGATCGCGCGGCCGCAGATCTCGACCAGGAACTCCCAGTCGCTGCGCGTGGCGTCCTCGCACGAGAACTCGACGTCCTCGCAGTAGCCGCGCGCGCGCGACACGGCGCGCACGGCCTCGTCGAGCACGCGCTCCTTCGACATGCGCAGCTTGTCGCGCATGTGCAGCTCGCTCGTCGCGATGAACACGTGGATGCGCGGCTGCGCTGCTTCGCGCAGCGCGTCCCAGCAGCGGTCGACGTCCTCGTCGTTCGTGCGCGCGAGCCCGCAGATGATCGGCCGGCGCACCGCGGCGGCCACGGCCTTCACGGCTTCGAAGTCGCCGTCCGACGCGATGGGGAAGCCCGCTTCGATGATGTCCACGCCGAGCTTCTCGAGCTGGCGGGCGACAACGAGCTTCTCCTCGAGGTTCATGCTGCAGCCCGGCGATTGCTCGCCGTCGCGCAGCGTCGTGTCGAAGATCAGGACGCGTTCAGCGGACATCGCCGATGGACCCCCGTTCAGCCGCTTCCGCCACGGGCTCCGGCTTCGGCTTCTTGCGCTCGACCCACCACAGCACCGGACCCGAGACCAGGTACGCCAGGCCCAGCGCGAACAACATCGTCTCGTGATTCAAGAGCACGACCACGAGCGAGACCAGAATCGCGACGAGCAGCGGGAACGCGCGCGGCCCCTCGATCTTGATGCCCTTCACGCTCGGGTACGGGATCGTGCTGACCATCAGCAGCGCGAGCAGCGCGAAGAACGACGTGATCGCGATCCCGACCGGGCGCGGGAACGGCGGCTCGATGTCGAACGAGCCCACGAACCACACCGTGGCCGCGACCATGCCGCCCGCGAACGTCGTCGCGATGCCCTGGAAGTGCTTCTGGTTCGGGTCGTCGACCTTCGCGTTGAAGCGCGCGAGCCGCAGCGCCGCGCACAGCGCGAACAGGCCCGCGACCAGCCAGCCCCGCGGGCCGAGCGGCAAGAGCGTCCAGTTGTACATGAGCAGCGCCGGCGCCAGGCCGAACGCGGTCAGGTCCGAGAGCGAGTCGAACTCGGTGCCGAAGCGGCTCGACGACTGGGTCGCGCGCGCCACGCGGCCGTCGAGCATGTCGCAGATCATCGCGAGCACGATCGCGAGTGCCGCCTTGTCGAACTCGCCCCGGATCGACAGCGTGATCGACCAGAAGCCGAGCATGAGCCCGGTCGCGGTGATCAGGTTCGGCAGCAGGTACACCGCTCGGCGTCGCTCGCGGCGACCGCCGCGCCGGCGCCGCCGGCGCTCGCGCCGCTGGCGGAACGACTCGCGCGCCCCGGTCATCAATTGCGGCTCCGATCGACGAGCCGGTGCTCGCGCAGCCAGGGCATCATCGAGCGCAGCTCCTTGCCGATCTTCTCGGCCGGGTGCTCCTCGCCCAGCTTGCCGAGCGCCGTGAACACCGGCTTGCCGACGCGCGCCTCCTGCAGCCACTCGCTCGCGAAGCGGCCCGACTGGATCTCCGCCAGGATGCGCTTCATCTCGGCCTTGGTCTCGGGCGTGACGATGCGCGGGCCGCGCGTCAGGTCGCCGAAGCGCGCCGTGTTCGACACCGAGTAGCGCATGTTCGAGATGCCGCCTTCGTAGATCAGGTCGACGATCAGCTTCACCTCGTGGATGCATTCGAAGTAGGCCATCTCGGGTGCGTAGCCCGCTTCGATGAGCGTCTCGAAGCCGGCCTGCATGAGCGCCGTGAGTCCGCCGCACAAGACGGCCTGCTCGCCGAAGAGGTCGGTCTCGGTCTCCTCGCGGATCGTCGTCTCGATGATCCCCGCGCGCCCGCCGCCGATGCCCTTCGCGTAGGCGAGCGCGACCTCGAGCGTGTTGCCCGAGGGATCGCGGTCGACCGCGACGAGACACGGCACGCCGCCGCCCTTGGTGTACGCGTCGCGCACCAGGTGCCCCGGCCCCTTCGGCGCGACCATGAACGTGTTCACGCCCTCGGGCGGCGCGATGCAGCCGAAGTGGAAGTTGAAGCCGTGCGCCAGCGCGAGGTAGGCGCCGGGCTTCAGGTTCGGCCGGATGTCGGCCTCGAAGACCTGCGCCATCGTCTCGTCGGGGAGCGCCATCATCACCACGCCGGCCGCGGCGACGGCGTCGCGCACCGACAGCACGCGCAGGCCGGCGTTCTGCGCCTTGCGCGCCGAGTCCGAGCCGGCCCGCAGCCCGACGACGACCTCGACGCCGCTGTCCTTCAGGTTCAGCGCGTGGGCGTGGCCCTGGCTGCCGTAGCCGAGCAGCGCGACGGTCTTCCCTTCGAGGCGGGCGAGGTCCGCGTCCTTGTCGTAGTACACGCGCATGGCGAGAGCTCTCCTGTGGAAAGCAGGCGGTGGAGGTGGGAGGCGAGGCTGCGAAAAAGAGACAGCGTTTCCGCGGTCTTATCGCGGTTGCACCCAGGGTATGGGTTCGGCATTCCGGTGTAAAGCCAAGCGCTTCGCCTCGGCCTCCGCGCGGCGCAGATAGCGCAGCTCCACGGCCTCGGGGGCGCGCGAGCCGCCCCGCGCGGAGAGCGCGAGGCCCAGGTGCCCCACCGAGCGGGCGCGCAGCACCCCGGCCTCGGCCGGCAAGAGTCGCGCGCGCGGACCGAGCGCAGCCGCGAGCGCCGCGCGGTGCAGCTCGGCGCCGCTGCCGAGCAGCGCGAGCGGCTCGCGCGCCGGCAGACGCTCGAGCACCTCTGCCAGCGGCGCGCAGAGATCGGGTGCGAGCTCGCTGCCCGCGCCGTCGTACAGTCCGGCATACACTTCATTGCGTCGGGCGTCGAGGAGCGGCACCACGAGGCCGTGCGCGTCCGCCTGCAGCGCGAGCGCGGCCAGCGTCGGCACGGGCACGAGCTTGCGCTCCGTGCCGAACGCTAGCCCGAGCGCAGTCGCGAGCCCGATGCGCAGGCCGGTGAACGAGCCGGGCCCGATCGCCAGCGCGATCTCGCCCACGTCGTCGAGCCGCCGGCCCACGCGCGCGAAGAGCTCGTCGAGCCGCACGAGCAGGCTCGCCGCGTGGCGCTCCGTCTCCGCCACGTCGGCCTCGCCGACGAGCTCCGCGCCTTCGAACAGCGCGACGCCTCCGCGCTCGGCGGAGGTCTCCAGCGCGAGCAGCATGGCGTGCTAGCCGAGCTGACCCAGGAACGAGACGACGCCCGACCAGTGCCGCGCGATGTCGTTCCAGAACGCGACGCCCATCAGCAGGAGAATCAGCGAGAAGCCGACCGTCTGCGCGACGTCGCGTGCGCGCGCCGGCAGCGGGCTGCCCTTGATGCCCTCGGCCGCCGCGAGCGCGATCTGTCCGCCGTCGAGCACGGGGATCGGCAACAGGTTCAGGATCGCGAGGTTCACGCTGATCACGGCCATGAGCCACACGAACGTCGTCCACGACGTCTGGTAGGCGTCGGCCGCGATCTCGCCGATGCCGATCGGACCCGACAGGTTGTTCACGCCGACCGAGCCGCTGAGCAGCTGCGCGATGCCGGCGACGATCGTCGCGAAGATGCCCGCCGTGCGCTCTGCGCCGCGCGCGACGGCGACGAACGGGTTGCGCACGATCTCGTCCCTGTACTCGACCCCGACGTCGTCGGCGCCGAGCTCGATGCCCGCGACCCAGTGCATCTCGCTGCCGCCGTTCGCCGTCGGCGTCGGCCGCTCGACCGGCACGACCGTCAGGTCGAGGACGCGCTCGCCGCGCAGCACCGACAGCGGCACCGGCTTGCCGTCGCTGCCGCGAATCGCCTCGCGCACCTGGTCCGGTCCGGTCGCGAGCGCGCCGCCCGCGCGCAGCAGCACGTCCTTCGGCTCGAGGCCCGCGCGCTTGGCCGGGCTCGTCGGGTCGACGCTCGCGAGGACGACGCCGATCGGCACGAGGCCGAGCGACTCGAGCGAGGGCGGGCCCGTGAGCTCGCGCACGGTCACGCGCACGACCTGCGCACCGCCGTCCTGCGGCCGCGAAGCTTCGAGCTCGAGCGGCAGGCGCGCGGTCTCGAGCTTGCGCCGCAGCTCGCCGAGGTTCGCCACGGGCTCGCCCGCGACGGCCGCGATGCGGTCGCCGGTGCGCAGACCGGCAAGCGCCGCCGCGCTGTTCTCGTCGGGCACGCCGACGCGCGCGACGGGCGTGTGGAACGACAGGCCCGAGTCCTTCCAGCCGCCGCCGTCGGCCTTCTCGCGCGCGAGCGCGACCTCGCGCGTCTCGG
>Ga0335076_10000608_pt1 | contig 33469 bp, 30 predicted proteins | sample Lox_Sample_25_FD_206717 | JGI IMG/M metagenome (GOLD analysis project Ga0335076, IMG submission 206717) | Soil microbial communities from Loxahatchee National Wildlife Refuge, Florida, United States - Lox_Sample_2.5 | ecosystem: Environmental > Terrestrial > Soil > Wetlands | place: USA...
GCGAAGGTCGGCTTGCCGGAGGTGCGGCTCGGCCTCATCCCCGGGGCGGGCGGAACGCTACGTTTCACGCGCCTCGCAGGTCCCGCGGCGGCGCTCGAGGCGATCACGAGCGGCACCCAGATTGCGGCCGCACGGGCGCTCGAGCTGCGTCTCGTCGATGCGGTGGTGGAGGAGGCACGTGCCGGCGCCATCGCCTTTGCGCGCGACGCCGTGGCGCGGCGACGGCCGCTGCGGATTGTGAGCGAGGTGAGCGAGCACATCCGCGACATCGATCCGCAGATGTTCGCCGCATTTCGCCGGAAAATCGCCGCCAAGGCCCGCGGCCAGCTCGCGCCGTGGCGGATCATCGACAGTATCGAGGCGGCCTGCACGCAGCCGCAGGCGGAGGCGCTACGCCGCGAGCGCGAGTACTTCATCGAGTGCCGCGACAGCCCGCAGCGGCGCGCCCTGGTGCACGTGTTCTTCGCCGAGCGCGAGGCGCGGCGCATTCCGGGGCTCCCGGCAGACGTGCAGCCGCTGCCGGTGCGCCGGGCGGCGGTGATCGGTGCCGGCACCATGGGCGGCGGCATCGCGATGAATTTCGCTAATGCCGGCATCCCGGTGGCGGTTCTCGAGCTGTCGCCCGAGGCGCTCGAGCGCGGCCTCGGCGTGGTGCGCAAGAACTATGCCGCCTCGGTGGCGCGCGGCAGCCTCACGCAGGCGCGCGCCGAGGAGGCGCTCGCGTTGATCACCGGCGTCACCGATTACGCCGCGCTCGGCGCTGCCGACATCATCGTCGAGGCGGTGTCCGAGGAGATGAAGGTGAAGCAGGCCGTGTTCGCGCGGCTCGATGAGGTGGCCGCCGCGCACGCGATTCTCGCGACCAACACCTCCACCCTCGACATCGACACTATCGCCGCGAGCACCTCGCGTCCGGAGAAGGTCGTGGGCACGCACTTCTTCAGTCCGGCGAACGTCATGAAGCTGCTCGAGAACGTGCGCGGCGTGCGCACCTCGGCGCAGACCATCGCCACCGTCATGGCGCTCGGCCGCACGCTCGGCAAGGTGGCGGTGCTCGCCGGCAACTGCGATGGCTTCATCGGCAACCGCATGCTCGCCTTCTACGGCGCCGAAGCCGAATTCCTGCTCGAGGAGGGCGCGACCCCCGAGCAGGTGGATCGCATCATCGAGGGTTTCGGTTTCGCGATGGGACCGTTCGCCATGCGCGACCTGGCCGGCAACGATGTCGGTTTTCTCGTGCGCAAGGGGCGCAAGCTCCCCGCCGATGAGCGCTGGTCGCCGATTCTCGAGCGCATCGTGGCCGACGGCAGGCTGGGTCAGAAGAGCGGCCGCGGGTTCTATCGCTACGAGGGCCGCACGCGGCTCCCCGATCCGGCGGTGACCGCGCTGGTCGAGGAGATATCGCGCGAGCTCGGCATCGCCCGGCGCGCCATCGGCGATGAGGAGATTCTCACGCGGCTGCTGCACCCGCTGGTCAACGAAGGCGCGCGTATCGTCGCGGAAGGCGTCGCTCTCCGCCCGAGTGACATCGACGTGGTGTATGTGAACGGCTATGGGTTCCCCGCCTACCGCGGCGGCCCGATGTTCTGGGCGGAACAATCGGGGCTTCAGCGGGTGGTGGAGACTATGCGCATGCTTGCGTCCACGCACGGCGCACGCTGGCGCCCGGCGCCGCTGCTCGAGCGCCTCGCGGCCGCCGGCGAGGGCTGGGGCTCACTACAATCGGTTACAATCACGGTACCCAACAACTGACGAACGGCCGCTACGGCGAGCCGCGCGGAGGCTTCGTGCATGCGCTGAGCACGGTGACGGCGGCGACTTTGCTCCTCAGCCTGTGCGCTGAGGTGCGCTCGGACGTGCCGCCCGATGCGCATGCCATGGCGCGCATGCCGGTGACGCTCGCAGACTGGGCGCAGGGCGCGCAGCTCTTCGAGGGACTCGGCAGCTTCCATCGCGCCGTGACCACGACCTCACCCGAGGCCCAACAGTATTTCGACCAGGGCATGCGCCTCCTGTGGGCGTTCAACCACGACGAGTCGACACGCTCCTTTGCCCGGGCGGCCGAGCTCGATCCGGCGTGTGCCGCCTGTTACTGGGGCGTTGCGCTCACCGTCGGACCGAACTACAACCTCCCGGCAATGGAGGAGCCGCGTGCGCGTGTCGCCGCCGAGGCGCTGCGGCGCGCGCAGGCAAATGCGGCACACGCTTCCGCGGTCGAGCAAGGCCTGATCGCGGCCCTGGCGACACGCTATCCGTCGGCGCAGCCACTCGGGCCAGGAAACCTCCAGCAGGTGACGCAGGCCTACGCGGCGGCGATGCTCGAGCTGGCGCGGCGCTTCCCGCAGGACCTCGACGTGCAGACGCTGTGCGCGGAGGCCGAGATGAACGTGCACGCCTGGAAGCTATGGACGGCCGACGGGCAGCCCGCCGCCGGCACCGAGCAGATCCAGGCGCGCCTCGAGTCGGTCCTGCGCCGCGATCCGGGGCATCCCGGCGCGAACCACTACTACATCCACGTCATGGAGGCTTCGCCGCATCCGCAGAAGGCGCTCGCCTCGGCGCAGCGCCTGCGCGGCATGATGCCGGCGGCCGGGCACCTCGAGCACATGCCGGCGCACATCATGCAGCGCGTCGGTTATTACGAGGAGGCGGCCGAGGCGAACCGGCGGGGCATCGTGGCAGACCGGGCGTATCTCGCCGCTACCTCGCCGCCGGACTACTACGTGATGTATCTCGCGCACAATTACTCCTTCCTCGCATTCTCGGCAGCCATGGAGGGGCGCAAGGCCGAAACGCTCGCCGCGGTGCAGGGCGTGGTGTCGAGCGTGCCGCTCGACACGGTGCTCGGCATGGGAGAGTCGGGCTGGAATCTGGCGCAGCAGTACTCGGCGTTGGTGCGCTTCGGACTATGGGACGAGGCGATCGCGCTCGGAGCGCCGGATGCACGGGCGCCGGGCCTCACCGCCGGGTACCTCTACAGCCGGGGCGTGGCGCTTGCGGCGCGCGGCCGTATCGAGGAGGCACGCGCGGCACTCGGGCAGTTGCAGCAACTCGCTGCCGCAGTTCCGGCGGATGCGCAGGCAGGTTTCAACACGCTGCACGACATTCTCGAGGTCGCCGAACCGATCGTGGCGGCACGCATCGCCGCGACCGAGCAGCGCAGCGATGCGGCGCTCGCGCTGCTGCGTCAGGCGGTAGCGGCGCAGGACAAGCTCGCATACAACGAGCCGGCGGACTGGTTCTTCCCGGCGCGCCACCTGCTCGGCGCACAGCTGTTGATCGCCGGGCGGCCCGCTGAGGCCGAGCACGTCTATCGCGACGACCTGCAGCGCAATCCCGCCAACGGCTGGGCGCTCTATGGTCTGGCGGCGGCGCTGCGCGCGCAGGGCAGGAGCGGCGAAGCGGCGCGCGTCACGCGCGAGTTCGCGGCCTCATGGCGACACGCGGACGTGCGCCTCGTGGCTTCGTCTTTCTGGTTCGCTGGCGCCGACACCACGAGCTGCGAATGCCAGCGCCAGGCCTCAAGCGAGCGGCAACCGCGTGGTGAACTTCTTGGTCCGCAGCACGAAACTCGTGTTGACTGAGCGCACCGCCTTGAGCTGCAGCAGCTGGGTCGCGAGAAAGTGCTCGTAGGCCTCGATGCCCGCGGCCACGATGCGCAGCAGGTAATCGTTGGCGCCGCTCATCGAGTGACACTCGAGCACCTCGGGGCGCTCGGTCACGAACTGATCGAACTGCCGCACCGACTCGGGATGGTGGTTCTCGAGCGAGACCACCGCGTAGGCGAGGATCGGTAGCCCGATGGCGGGCGCACGCAGCAGCGTCGCGTAGCCTTCGATGAAGCCCGCCTGCTCGAGTCGCCGCAGCCGCCGCCAGCACGGTGCCGCCGAGAGGCCCACGCGCTTGGCGAGATCCTGGTTGGAGATGCGCGCATCGGCCTGCAGCTCCTCGAGGATCCGCCGGTCGAGTCGATCGAGCGCGCGCGTGGTGCGGGTAGCGAGGGGCTTCATGGGGCAAGAATATTGCCAAACATGTGCCATAACTGGCAATCGAAGCAAGGTAATTGCGGTGGTGAGGGCATAGACTGCGCGCATCACTGGCGGAAGAAGCCCCATGCCTGCACGGGCCACTGCGATACCGGATTCCTCGCCTGAGGCCTCCCCCGCGTGGCAGCCCGACTGGCGGCGCGTGACCTCGCTCCTGCAGGCCTCGCGTGCCCTCGACGACATCGAAGAGACGCGCCTGCTGCCCGAGCGCAAGGTGCTCTATCAATTCTCCGCGCGCGGCCACGACCTCGCGCAGATCCTCCTCGGTCTGCAACTCACCGACGCCCACGACGGCGTGACCGTCTACTACCGCTCCCGTCCGCTCATGCTCGCGCTCGGCGTGAGCCTCGAGGACGCCGCCGCAGGTCCCCTCGCGCGCAGCGGCTCCTTCAGCGGGGGACGTGACATCGGTGTGATTTTCAACCGCCCAGGTCACGGCGCAGCGACCGTGCTGCCCGCCTGCGGCGGCGTCGGGGCGCAGTACACGCCGGCCGCCGGCTGGGCGCAGGCGGTTCGCTATCGCCACGAGGTACTCGGGGACAGCAGCTACGCGCACAGCATCGCCGTCGTCCTCGGCGGGGACGCATCCGCCGCCACCAACGGCTTCTGGGCGGCGCTCAACGTCGCCACGACTCTCGCGCTGCCGATGCTCTTCTACATCGAGGACAATGCCTTCGGCATCTCCGTCCCCGCGCACCTGCAGACGCCCGGCGGCAACATCGCCGCCAACCTGCGTGCCTTCTCCGGGCTCGCCATCCTCGAAGGCGATGGCGGCGACCCGCGCGCGGCAGCGGCGCTCACGCACCGCGCGGTCACGCAGGTTCGCGAACGGCGCACGCCGGTGCTGCTGCGCCTGACGGTTCCGCGACTGTCGGGACATTCCGGCCAGGATACGCAGGCCTATAAGTCCGCCGCGACGCTCGACGCGGAGCGCGCACGCGACCCGCTTCCTCGGTTGCGCGAGTTCGTGGTGCCCGAGCGCATGTCGGAGGCAGAGTGGGCGCGCCTCGCGGGCGAGGCGCGCAGCGCCGTCGAGCAGGCCGTCAGGGCCGCGCTCGCGCGGCCGCCGCCCGCCGTTGAGGAGCTGACCAGCCACGTGTTCTCTGCTGCGGGCACGGCGCTCCAGGAGCAGGGGGGCGTCGCGCCCGAGGGATACGCTTTTGCGCCATCGAGCCGCGTGCCGCACCCGGAAGGCGCGCGCCTCAACATGCTCACCGCGATTCGCCGTACGCTCGATCTCGAGCTGGCGTCGAATCCGCGCATGGTGGTGTTCGGCGAGGACGTCGGACCGAAGGGCGGGGTACACGGCGCGACGCTCGGCCTGCAGGACAAGTACGGCGCGGCGCGCGTTTTCGACACCAGCCTGTCCGAGGAAGGCATCGTCGGCCGCGCCGTCGGCATGGCGCTCGCGGGGCTGCTGCCGGTGGCCGAGATCCAGTTCCGCAAGTATGCCGACTCTGCCGCAGAGCAGCTCAACGACTGCGGAACGCTGCGCTGGCGCACCCACAACCGCTTTGCTGCGCCGCTCGTGGTGCGCATGCCGGGCGGCTTCTTCAAGTGCGGTGATCCCTGGCACAGCCAGACCAACGAGGTCGCCTGGGTGCACGGCATCGGCTGGCAGGTCGCCGTGCCGTCGAACGCCGAGGATGCCGTCGGGCTGCTGCGTGCGGCGCTGCGCGGCAACGACCCGGTCATCTTCTTCGAGCATCGTGCCATGCTCGATGGCGCCTGGGCCCGTCGCCCCTACCCGGGAGATGCCTTCGTGGTGCCTTTCGGTGAGGCGCGCACCGTGCGCAGCGGCACCGAGCTCACCGTCGTCACCTGGGGCGCCATGGTCGAGCGCTGCGAGCAGGCGGCGCTGCGCTCGCACGTTGACGCGGAGGTGCTCGATCTGCGTACTCTCTCACCCTGGGACAAGGGGGCCGTGCGCGCATCCGTGGCAAAGACCCATCGCTGCCTGATCGTTCACGAGGACAACCTGAGCGCGGGCTTTGGGGCGGAGGTGGCCGCCACCCTGGCGCAGGAGAGCTTCTACAGCCTCGAAGCGCCGATCGAGCGGCTCGCCATGCCGGACGTGCCGAGCCCCCACAGCCCGGTGCTGCTCGAGGCGGCGGTCCCGGACGTCGCGCGCATCACGCAGGCCATTCAGCGCCTGGCGAGCGCATGAGCGCATGAGCGGGAGCCTCGAGATCCGGGCGCCGGCGGCCGAGGAGGCCGAAGGCACGCGCTCGCAGATCCTGCGCTGGCTCAAGCAGGTGGGCGACAGCGTCGACGAGAACGAGCCACTCATCGAGATCGAAACCGACAAGGTGACGGTGGAAGTCGCCTCGCCCGGCGCGGGAGTGCTGCGGGAGATCCTGAGGCACGAGCAGGAGGAGATCACGCCCGGGGAGCTGCTGGGACGCCTCGAACCGGGCGCAGCCGCGGTGGTCGCGACAACTGCGCGGGCGCCCGCGGGCGCTGCGGGGCAGGGGAGCCCGGTACGGCCGATCGCCGCCGCGGCGGCCGTGACGCGGGTCGCGCCGGGCGTCGCGGAAAGTCCGCTCAGCCCGGCGGTGCGCCGCCTGCTCGCCGAGCACGGGCTCGAGGCGGGCGCGGTGCGCGGCAGCGGCCCGCACGGCCGCATCACGGTCGAGGACGTATTGCGGGCGGCCGCGGACAGCGGCGCCACGCCGCTCGCGGAAGCGCCCGCGGCGGCTGCGGCGGCGGCCGCGCGCTTGCCGGAGCTCGCCACCGGCATCCGGCGCATCCCACACACGGCCGTGCGCCGGCGGATCGCCGAGCACATGGTGCAGAGCCTCCTGCATACGGCGCCGCACGTGACGACGGTGTTCGAGGCCGACATGGCCGCGGTGCTCGAGGATCGCGCCCGCCAGCGCGAGGCATTCGCGCGTCACGGCGTGCCGCTCACGCTGAGCGCGTATTTCGTACGCGCCGCGGTGGCGGCGATCCGCGCCGTGCCCGAGGCCAACAGCCGCTGGACCGAGAGCGCACTCGAGATCTACGAGCCGATCCACATCGGCATGGGCACCGCGGTCGAGGGCACGGGACTCGTCGTGCCGGTGCTGCGCGATGCCGAGAAGCGCGACCTCCTCGACACCGCGCGCGGCCTGGACGATCTGGTGCGGCGCGCCCGCAGCGGACAGCTCACCCCGGCCGACGTGCGCGGCGGCACCTTCACCATTTCCAACCATGGCGTGAGCGGGAGCCTGCTCGCCGCGCCGATCATCATCAACCAGCCGCAGTCGGCGATTCTCGGCATCGGCAAGCTCGAGAAGCGGGCCGTGGTTCTCGAGGAGGGGGACGAGGAGAAGATCGCCGTGCAGCCGCGCTGCTACGTCACGCTCACCCTCGATCATCGGGTGATGGACGGCCATCAGGCGAATCACTTCATGCGGGTCTTCGTGCAGTCGCTCGCGACGCTGGCTGGCATCGCCGCATGAGGCGGCACCGTGTCCGCGCCGCCGCGAACCGTCGAGCCTGAGCCGATCGAGCCGTGATGCGCGCTCAGCGCACTGCGATACCGCCGAAGCGCGCGCGCGTTGCCGCGGTGGCGGCGGGCAGTGGCCGATGCAGCCGCCGCGCGGCGCCGCCGAGATGGCGCTCGGCGGCGACGAACACGCGTGCGTAAAGCCTGCGGCACAACCGATAGGCGGCGGCACCGACCCAGTCCGAGGGCAAGAGCGCCGGTGGCAGCAGGGGGTCCTGCAGGTGGATCTTGCGGTACTCGTGGATGAGAAGCGTGCGCACCACGAACGCCACCTCGTCAGGGACGGCGGCCGTCGCGAGTGCCGCCTCGAGCGGGGCGAAGGCGCGGAGAAAGCGCCGGTAACGGCGCGAGAGCTCACCGAGGTCCCAGCCGCGCGCTGCGAGGCGGCGATCGCCCGCAAGGTCGTGGCTCCTGCTCTCGAGCAGCAGCGCCGTGCGGGCGCCGGGGACGCGGCGCAGCGCGCGGCGCGCCCGGCGCAACGGACTCGCCGGATGCGCGAAGAGCAGCGGCGTCAGCTGGCCGAAGCCGAGCCACCTGAGCTCGCGGCGCAGCTCCTCGAGCTGCCGGGCGCTGCGCGCGCGCAGCAGCACCAGCGTCCACGCACCGTCCCAGCGCTGCGGGTTCGCCGCGTAAATGCGCCGGGTCGCCTCGGCGAAGCGCGCCGCTCCGCCGCGCGTCAGCCGGTATTCGCTGCGCCGCCCGGAACGGCGCGCGGTGAGCCAGCCGTCGCGGGCGAGGCGCGCCACCGAGGTGCGCACCAGGCGCTCGGTGAGGCCGAACGGCGCGGCGAGCCGTATCAGGCTGCCGAGCGTCACCGCCCCGCCGCGCGCGGCGATGGCGTCGCCGAACAGCGTGATGAGCAGCGAGCCGCCGCGCAGCGGGCGCTGGGCGCGGAAGCGCTGCAGCACGCGGCTCACCGGCGCGGGCAGCGGGCTCGCCTTGCGTTTCATGGGGTTGAAATTGTGACACAGGAAATGCACCTGCATGTGATAGTCTTGTATCAGATTGACCACGGGCGCGGATTGCGCGCAATCCACATGTACACCCAGGCACTCGATACCCATGGCAAGGAGCCGGTGCCGGCCGCGGCCGGCGAGAGCGGCGGTCTCGCCGCGCGTTTCCAGGCGCGCATCGATGCCGAGGAGAAGATCGAGCCGAAGGACTGGATGCCGGAGGCCTATCGCCACACGCTCATCCGCCAGATCTCGCAGCATGCCCATTCCGAGATCGTCGGCATGCTGCCGGAAGGCAACTGGATCACGCGCGCGCCGACGCTGCGACGCAAGGCCGTGCTGATCGCCAAGGTGCAGGACGAGGGCGGTCACGGCATGTATCTCTACAGCGCCGCCGAGACGCTCGGGATAGCCCGCGAGGAGATGCTGGCGCAGCTGCTCTCGGGCGCCGCCCGCTACTCGAGCATCTTCAACTACCCGACTCTCACCTGGGCGGACGTCGGCGCCATCGGCTGGCTGGTCGATGGCGCGGCGATCATGAACCAGATCCCCATCTGCCGCTGTTCCTACGGACCGTACGCCCGCGCCATGGTGCGCATCTGCAAGGAGGAGAGCTTTCACCAGCGCCAGGGGTTCGAGATCATGCTGACGCTCGCGCAGGGCAGCCCGGCGCAGCGCGCCATGGCGCAGGATGCGCTCAACCGCTGGTGGTGGCCATCGCTAATGATGTTCGGGCCGAGCGATGCTGACTCCAAACACACCGCGCAGTCGATGCGCTGGAAGATCAAGCGCTTCAGCAACGACGAGCTGCGACAGAAATTCATCGACATCACGGTGCCGCAGGCGCACTTCCTCGGCCTCACCATTCCCGACGACGCGCTGTGCTGGGACGAGGCGGCGCAGCATTACCGGGCGGGCCCGATCGACTGGAGCGAATTCCAGGCGGTGCTCAAGGGTGACGGTCCCTGCAACCACGAGCGCATCGAGGCGCGGCGCGCCGCGCACGAGGCGGGACGCTGGGTGCGCGAGGCGGCCGCGGCGCACGCCGCCAGGGAGCGCGCGCGTGCCACGCGCGCCGCATAGACGGGAGCAGCACATGAGCGACGACTGGCCGCTGTTCGAAGTGTTCATCCGCTCGCGCGCCGGGCTCGAGCACAAGCACGTCGGCAGCGTGCACGCCGCCGATGCGCGCATGGCGATCGAGCACGCCCGCGATGTCTACACGCGCCGCCAGGAAGGGGTGAGCATCTGGGTGGTGCGCTCGGCGGACATCAGCGCCTCGGACCCGGAGGAGGCGGAGGCCCTCTTCGAGCCGGCGCGCGACAAGGTGTATCGCCATCCCACCTTCTACGTGATTCCCGAGGAGGTGAAGAACCTGTGAGCGCAGCGTTCCCGGGCGGCAACGATCGCGCGCAGCACGAGGCGCAGCTGCGCTACGTGCTGCGCCTCGCCGACACCGCGCTGGTGCTCGGGCAGCGCCTGTCGGCATGGATCGGTCATGCGCCGGCGCTCGAGGAGGATCTCGGGCTTGCCAACCTCGCGCTCGATCTGATCGGACAGGCGCGGCTGCTGCTCGCCTACGCCGGCGAGCTCGAAGGGCGCGGGCGGGACGAGGATGCGCTCGCGTTCTTGCGCGACGCCCCTGAGTTCGCCAACCTCACCCTCGCCGAGCAGCCGAACGGTGACTTCGGGCACACCCTGGTGCGGCAATGGCTGATCGACACCTGGCAGCTCGAGATCTACCAGGGCCTTACCACCTCGCGTGATACGCGCCTCGCGGCCATCGCGGCCAAGGCGCTCAAGGAGACGCGTTACCACCACCGCTTCAGCAGCGGCTGGCTGGCGCGGCTCGGCGACGGCACGGAAGAGAGTCACGCCCGCGTTCAGGGCGCGCTCGATGAGCTGTGGCGCTTCACCGCGGAGCTCTTCACCCCCGATGAGATCGACGAGCGCATGCACGCGGCAGGGATCGCCCCGGCGCTCCCGGAGCTCGCGCTCGGCTGGTCCGCACGGGTCGATCAGGATCTCGCCGTGGCGACGCTGCGCCGTCCGGCCACGCAGCCCTATCCCTGGCACGGCAAGCGCGGGGTGCACAGCGAGCACCTCGGGCACCTGCTCGGCGAGATGCAGCACCTGCAGCGCACCTACCCCGGCGCGCAGTGGTGAGGGCGGACGTGTCGGTCGCAGCCGAGCCGAGCACGCACGAGCAACGTATATGGGAGTTGCTCCGCGGCGTGGCCGACCCTGAGATCCCGGTGCTGAGCATCGTCGATCTCGGCATCGTGCGGCACGTGCGCAGCGCGCCCGACGGGCGAGTGCACGTCGGTCTCACGCCGACCTACTCGGGCTGTCCCGCGACCGAGGTCATCCGCGCCACGGTGCGCACGGCACTCGCTGCGGCGGGTTATCGCGAGGCGCTGCTCGAGGAGGTGCTGTCGCCGCCGTGGAGCAGCGACTGGCTGACGGCGGAGGGGCGGCGCAAGCTCAAGGAGTTCGGCATCGCGCCACCCGAGACGGCGGTGTCGACGCCGAGGCAGCTCATCGCACCGCCCGTGACCTGCCCGCGCTGCGGCAGCCGCGCGACCGAGCGGCTGAGCGAATTCGGCTCGACGCCCTGCAAGGCGCACTATCGCTGCCGCGAGTGCCGCGAGCCTTTCGACTACTTCAAGTGCCTCTGAGATGCTGAAGTTCCACGCCCTCACGGTGGCCGAGCTCGCGCCCGATGCCGAGGACGCGGTGTCGATCGCGCTCGAGGTGCCCGCGCCGCTGCGCGAGGCGTACCGCGGCAGCGCCGGGCAGCACGTGGTGGTGCGCGCCACCGTGGATGGGGAGGAGCTGCGTCGCACCTATTCGCTGGTCAACGCCCCCGGGGAGTGGCCGCTGCGCATCGTGCCGCGCGTGCACGGCCGCGGGCGAATGTCGCGCTATCTCGCCGAACAGCTGCGCGTCGGCGACGCGCTCGAGGTGCTGCCGCCGAACGGCAGCTTCACGCCGCGGGATACCGCGGTCGCGGGGGCGAGCTTCGTGGCGTTCGCCGCCGGCTGCGGCATCACGCCGGTGATCTCGGTGGCGCGCGCGCTGCTGTCACGCGGGGCCGATCGCTTCGTCCTCTTCTACGGCAACAGCACCACCGCGCGGACCATGTGCCTCGAGGAGCTGCTCGCCCTCAAGGACCGCTATCTGGCGCGCCTCTCGCTGCACTTCGTGATGAGCCGCGAGCCGCAGGAGGTCGAGCTCTACAACGGCCGCCTCGATGCGGCGCGCCTGCGCGCCTTTGCCGCGACGTTCTTCCGCCCGCTCGAAGTGCGCGAGTACTTCGTCTGCGGCCCGGGCGACATGATCGAGCAGCTCACGGCGACGCTGCGCGAGCTCGGCGTCGACGCCGCCCGCGTGCACGCCGAGCACTTCACGGTGCTGACCGCGGCCGAGTCGGCGGCAGGGCCGGCGCCGGAGGTGCCGGTGCGCGTGCCGGCGGCGACGGCCGCGGGGGCGGAGCGGGGCGCCGGCGCAGGCGCCGCCGAGGTGAGCATCCTCATGGACGGCCGCCGCCGCTCCTTCACCATGAGGATGGACGATGAGACGGTGCTCGAGGCGGCGGCGCGCGCCGGCGTCGAGCTGCCGTTCTCCTGCCGCGCGGGCGTGTGCTCGACCTGCCGCACCAAGGTAATCCGCGGCGAGGTGCAGATGGCGCAGAACTACGCCCTCGAGGACTGGGAGCTCGAACAGGGCTACGTGCTCGCGTGCCAGTCGCGCGCGCGGAGCGCCGTGCTCGAGCTCGACTACGACGAGAAGTGACGCGCGCCGCCTCGCGGCGGGGCGCCGTGCGGATCCATTGAGGAGCGAGCCACGTGAGCTACCAGAGCATTCTCTTCGACATCAGCGAGGGCGTCGCGCGGCTGACCTTCAATCGCCCCGAGCGCCTCAACGCCTTCAACGCCGACATGCATGCCGAGGTACGCGCCGCGCTCGCTGCCGTGAAGAGCCCGGCGGCGCGCGTGCTGGTGATCAGCGGCGCCGGGCGCGGCTTTTGCGCCGGCCAGGACCTGAACGATCGTGCCGTGGCGCCCGGGGCGCAGCCGCCCGACCTCGCCGACTCGATCGAGAGAAACTACAAGCCGCTCATTCTCACGCTGCGCACGCTGCCGCTGCCGGTCATCGCCGCGGTCAACGGCGTGGCGGCAGGAGCCGGCGCCAATATCGCGCTCGCCTGCGACCTGGTGGTGGCGGCGCGCTCGGCGAGCTTCGTGCAGGCGTTCTGCAAGCTCGGCCTGATCCCTGACTCGGGGGGCACCTGGTTTCTGCCGCGCCTGGTCGGCAGTGCACGCGCGCTCGGCCTCGCGCTGCTCGGCGAGAAGCTGCCCGCCGAGCAGGCGGCGGCGTGGGGGCTGATCTGGCGCTGCGTCGAGGACTCGGAGCTCGCGACGGTGGTCGACGAGCTGGCACGGCAGCTCGCCGCCGCGCCGACACTCGGCCTGGCGCGCACCAAGCAGGCCATCTACGAGGGCGCAAGCCGCACGCTCGCCGCGCAGCTCGACGTCGAGCGCGATTACCAGGGCGAGCTTGGGCGCAGCACCGACTACGCCGAGGGCGTCGCCGCCTTCGCCGCCAAGCGCACCCCGCACTTCATCGGCCGCTGAGGAAGGAGCAATCCGTGGACAAGTCAGCGGCCACCGAAGACGCCACCCCCGCCGCCGCCCAGGCGCTCGCCGAGCGTACCGCGCGCGTACTCTTTGCGCGCGACCGCGCCTCCCAGGCCTTCGGCATGCGACTTGACGCCGTGGCGCCCGGACGGGCGCGGCTCCTCATGCGGGTGCGCGGCGACATGGTGAACGGCCACGGCCTGTGTCACGGCGGCATCGTCTTCGCGCTGGCCGACAGCGCCTTCGCTTTCGCCTGCAACTCGTACAACGACTCCACCGTTGCGGCCGCCGCGTCGATCGACTATCTCGCCGGCGCGCGCGAGGGCGACGAGCTCGCCGCCGAGGCGAGCGAGCTATGGCGCACGCGGCGCAATGGCCTCTATGAGATCGTGGTCTCCAACCAGCGCGGCGAGCGCATCGCGCTGTTCCGCGGACGCTCCTATCGCATCGACGGACAGGTTGTGAGCGGGGAGTAGCAGCATGCAGCTCGAGAGCTTCGCGGCGGGCAGGTGGCAGGTAGGGCAGGGCGCCGGCGTGGCGCTGCGCGATGCGACCACCGGCGAGGTGGTCGCCCGCGCCGGGGCCGAAGGTCTCGATGCGCGGGCCATGCTTACGTTCGCCCGCGAGGTGGGTGGGGCGAACCTGCGGCGCCTCACCTTTCACGAGCGTGCTGCGCTGCTGAAGGCCCTGGCCCGCTTCCTGAGCGAGCACAAGGACGAGTTCTACGCACTCTCCTATGCCACCGGCGCGACCAGGAGCGATGCCTGGATCGACATCGACGGCGGCATCAGCACGCTGTTCGTCTACGCGAGCAAGGGAGTGCGAGAGCTTCCCAACCACCGCGTCTACCTCGATGGCGGCGTCGAGGCGCTGTCGAAGGGCGGCAGCTTCGTCGGACAGCACCTGTGTGTGCCGCTCGAGGGCGCGGCGCTGCACATCAACGCCTTCAACTTCCCGGTATGGGGCATGCTGGAGAAGCTGGCGCCGACACTGCTCGCCGGCATGCCGGCGATCGTCAAGCCGGCGACGCAGACCTGCTACCTCGCCGAGCGGGTGTTCCGGCGCATCGTCGAATCGGCGATTCTCCCCGAGGGAGCGGTGCAGCTGATCTGCGGCGGCGTCGGCGATCTTTTCGAGCACCTCACCTGCCAGGACGCCGTGTCGTTCACCGGATCCGCCAGCACGGCGCTCAAGCTCCGCCAGCACCCGGCAGTGACCGCCAGCGCGGTGCGCTTCACCGCCGAGACCGACTCGCTCAACTCCTCGATCCTCGGCCCGGACGCGGGGCCGGGCACTCCCGAGATGGAGCTGTTCGTGCGCGAGGTAGTGCGCGAGATGACGGTCAAGGCGGGTCAGAAGTGCACCGCGATCCGCAAGGCACTCGTGCCCGCGGCGCGCGCTGGCGAGGTGCTCGAGGCACTGCGCGGCGCGCTCGGCGCCATCGTGGTCGGCGATCCGCGGCTCGAGGAGGTGGGCATGGGTCCGCTCGCATCGCTCAGCCAGCGGCGCGAGGTGCTCGAGCAGCTCGCGCGGCTCGCGGGCGAGGCGCAGCTCGTCTGCGGCGGCGACGGTGCCGTGCAGCCGCTCGGCGCCGATCCCGAGCGCGGCGCCTTCATCGCCCCGACGCTGCTTTATTGCCGCGACACGGCGCGTGCCCAGGCAGTCCATAGCGTCGAGGCGTTCGGACCGGTATGCACGCTCGTCCCCTACGCGAGCGTCGCGGAGGGCATCGGACTCGCGCGGCGCGGCGGCGGCAGTCTCGCCGCCTCGATCTTCAGCGCCGACGATGCCGTCGCGGCACAACTCGTGCTCGGCCTCGCCCCTTTTCACGGCCGCATCGTGGTCGTGAACCGGCACTGCGCCCGCGAATCGACCGGGCATGGCTCGCCGCTGCCGCACCTGGTGCACGGCGGCCCGGGTCGCGCGGGCGGTGGCGAGGAGATGGGCGGCATCCGCGGCGTCATGCACTATCTGCAGCGCACCGCGGTGCAGGGAACGCCGGACCTGATCACCGCGGCCGGCGAGCGCTGGGTGCGCGGCGCCCGTGAGCTCGATCCGGGGACGCATCCGTTCCGCAAGCCATTCGCCGCACTGGTCCTCGGCGACACGTTCCACTCCGCCGAGCGGGAGGTGACGGTCGAGGACATCGAGCGCTTCGCGGCGCTCTCCGGCGACCGCTTCTATGCGCACATGGACGAGGCGCAGGCGGCGCGCAATCCGCTCTTTGGCGGGCGTGTGGCGCACGGCTACTTCCTGGTCTCGGCCGCGGCGGGCCTGTTCGTCGATCCGCCCTACGGCCCGGTGCTCGCCAACTATGGTATTGACGGGCTGCGCTTCCTCAAACCCGTCAAGCCCGGGGATCGCATCCGGGTGCGTCTCACCTGCAAGGAGAAGTCGCTGCGGGCCGGCGCCGGTCACGGCGAGGTGCGCTGGGACACCGTGATCAGCAACCAGCACGGCGAGACGGTCGCAAGCTACGACGTGCTGACCATCGTGAGCGAGAAAACGGTCCCCGACGCGTAGCGGCGGTACTCGGGTACCATCAGCGCCATGCCCGCGCGCCTCAGACTTCTCCTCAAGGTCGTGGCTCACTACACGTCACTGCTGATCTTCGCGGTCATCTGCCTGCTGTGGAACGTCGTGGCGGTGCCGCTGCTGCTGCTCTTGCCTTCCGGCCGGGGCGAGCGTTGCGGACGGCTCGGGATCCTGGCGGGCTATCGGCTGTACGTATGGTCACTGAGGCTCATGGGACTCTACCGGCTCGATCTGCGTGCGCTGGAGGAGTTGCGGCGCGGGCCGGCGGTGGTGCTGGCCCCGAATCACCCGAGCCTCATCGATGCGGTAATGATCATCGCTCACGAGCCGCGCGTGGCCTGCGTGATGAAGTCCTCGCTCATGAACAATGTGCTGATCGGGCCCGGGGCGCGTCTGGCGCGCTATATCCGCAGCACGCCGACGCGACGCATGATTCACGAAGCCGTGGCGGAGCTGCGCCGCGGCGGGATCGTGCTGCTGTTTCCGGAGGGGACCCGGACGACGCGCTCCCCCCTCAACGAGCTGCAGGCCGGAGTCGGCATCATCGCGCGCCAGGCCCGTGTGCCGGTCCAGACGCTCATCATCGAGACCGACTCGCCGATTCTCAGCAAGGGCTGGTCACCGTTCAGACACGGTGCGTTCCCGGTCACCTACCGTATACGATTCGGGCGTCGCTTCGATGCGCCGGATGACGTGCGCGAGTTCATGGCAGAGCTCGATCGGTACTTCCGGGCGGAGCTGACGCACGCCCCGCAGAACCAGTGGATCGACGCGCGTCCGGCGGCGGAGGCGCCGCCAAAACCCGGGCCGCTGCCCTCCGCCTGAAACCCAGGCAGTGTCAGGGGGCGGCGAGCTCCCCGTGCGCCACGGTGGGCTTGCGCGCACGGTACGCGGAGAAGATTCCGAGATCGACCTGGCGCTCGGCAGCACCGAAGCCCGCCGTGGCGAGGGCTGCGAGGATCGTGGCCGGGGGTGCGCAGGCGTCGATGGTGTCCCAGTAGTAGTGCATGAGCCGCGCCGACTCGCGGCGCGTGACCACTGCCGCGATCGCGGGCACTATTCCGTTGAGCCAGGCTTTCAGCAATGCGCGCGACACGGTTCCCGAGGGCCGCGTGATCTCGAGCAGGCACAACCGGCCACCGGGGCGCAGCACGCGGTAGAACTCGGCAAAGGCGGCGGCGAGATCGCTGACGTGCCGCAGCGCGTAGCCGAGGCAGAGGAAATCGGCGCTGTTGTCTGCAGCCGGAATGCTCTCGGCGCTGCCGCAGAGCAGCCGGACGCCGGTGGGTACGCGCGCATGCCCGATCATGCCCGAACTCGGATCGACGCCCGTCACCAGGAGCGGATCGGCCACGATGCGCGCCGCGGCCGCTGCCAGGAGCCCGGTGCCCGTCCCCACGTCGATCACGCTCATGCCGGGTGCGAGCCCCGCCTGCCTGAGCGCCCGCGCGCGGTACCAGGAGCCGGTTCCGAGGCCGAGGAGGCGCTCGAGGCGGTCGTAGTCGGCAGCCGTCCGGTCGAAGATGCCCCGCACCCAAGCGCTGCGGTCGCGCTCGCTCGCGTAGTAAGCCTCAAGTGGCGGATGCGGTGCTGGCACGGCAGTCTCCCCGGCCCTTGTAGCCTGCAACATGTGTAGCTGCAACCCCCTCAGGCGTCATGCCCCGCTGGGCCGCGCGCAGGGGCCGCGCCACTTGCGCTCGTGGCGACACGAGTGGTGCTCGGCGCACCCGGTAGCGCTGAGCCTACCGGCGCCCGCCCGTCGACGTTCAGCCGGGTGCGATGCGGAAGGCATGTCCACGTGTCGACACTGCCTTGACCAGCGTCCACGCGGCATCGCCGGGCTGAAGGTTGAGCGCCTCGCGGGCCGCGTGCGTGATGCGGGCGAGCACGAGGGCGCCGCCCACGTCGAGCTTCACCAACACTCCGCCGAACTCGTCGTCGGCGATGGCGATCACCGTGCTCGCCAGCGCGTTGCGCACGCTCAGTCCCTGGATCGGTTGCGTCGCGAGGATCACGTCGCGCGCGAGCAGCTGCAAGCGCACACGTGCGCCGAGCGGCACGTCGCGCAGTGCCACCTGCAGCGCGCCGGTGCCCACGGCGAGCTCCGCGGTACCCCGCTGCGCGTCGAGCCGCGTGACCACGCCCTCGAGGACCGCGCCCACGAGGTCCGGTCCGACGATGTGCTGCAGCTGCGGGTCCAGGCTCATCTCGCTCACCGCGCCATGCGCGAGCACCCGCCCGGCATCGAGCAGCACGACGTGCGTGGCAAGCCGCAGCACCTCCTCGAAGTCATGACTCACGTACACCATGGGAACCGACAGCCGGTCGCGCAGCGCCACCAGGTACGGCAGGACCTCCTCGCGGCGCTCCACATCGAGCGAGGCCAGCGGCTCATCGAGCAGCAGCAGCCGCGGGCGCGAGAGCAGGGCGCGCCCGAGTGAAACGCGCTGGCGCTCGCCGCCCGAGAGCTGTCGCGGCCTGCGCTGCAGCAGTGTTGCCAGGCCGAGCAGTGCCACGATCTCCTCGAAGCCGATGACGGGCGGTGCTGCGCCGGCGCGCTTCTCGCCGTAGCGCAGATTCCCCTCCACCGTGAGGTGCGGGAACAGCCGCGCGTCCTGGAAGACGTAGCCCATGCGCCGCTGCTCGACCGCGACTGCGATGCCGCGCCGCGTGTCGGTGAGCACCCGGTCGCCGAGCCGGATCTCTCCGCTGTCGGGCGCGAGGAGACCCGCGATCAGGTTGATGAGCGTAGTCTTGCCGCTGCCCGAGCGGCCGAAGAGCGCGGTAACGCCGGGCAGCGGCGCGCTGAAGGACGCCTCGAGCGAGAATGCCGGCCGCCGTTTGCTCACCGAGACATGCAGCATTCCAAGGACCCCGGGATTCCCGCAGGACGGTCGGGCCGTCCGTCTGTTGGCGTTGTTACCGGCTGAATATAGCGGCAGCTTACCGGGAGCGTCACGCGCCGAGGTAGCGGCGCACGCGGCGCACCAGCAGCTCGGACACCAGCAGTCCCAGCAGCCCGAGCGCGAACGACAGCACCGCGAGCCGCAGCGCCAGCGCATCGCCTCCGGGTGACTGCATCGCCGTGTAGAGCGCAAGCGGCAGCGTGCGCGTGACGCCCGGAACGTTGGCGGCGAAGGTGATCACCGCGCCGAACTCGCCGAGCCCGGCGGCAAAAGCGGTAACGGCCCCGGCGAGGATCCCGGGCAGCATCAGGGGCAGCGTGACGGACACGAAACGGTCGACGGGCGTGGCCCCGAGCGTTCGCGCGGCGTCCTCCAGCCCGCGGTCGACATTCTCGAGTGACAGTCGTACGGCGCGCACCATGAGCGGAAAGGTCATCACCGCCGTGGCGAGCGCCGCGCCGGCGGTGGTGAAAGGGAGCACGATGCCGAAGTGGCGGTCCAGCCACGCGCCGAGCGGCGCGTGTACGCCGAGCAGCAACAGCAGTGTGTAGCCTACCGCCACCGGCGGCAGCACCATCGGCAGGTGCACGAGAGCATCGAGCAGCATGCGTCCCGGGAAGCGCACCCGCGTGAGCACCCAGGCGGCCAGCACTGCCAGTGGCAGGGTGAAGGCGACGCTGCGCACGGCGACATCGAGACTCAGGCGCAGGGCGTCGAGTTCGGCAGCGCTCGGAAGGTCGTGCATACGGGGGCGCGGGCGCCTCAACAGGGCTGCTGGCCGCCGCACTCTCTCACGAGAGCGTCGCCCGTGGCCAGCGCGGGGGCTGCAGGCGAGCCGTGGCTGCCGATGATGTTCGGATAAGCCAGCGCGGTCGCGCTACGCCGTCCGTGGAACCGCTCGTCGGCGCTGCGAGTGCCGCCGAGCGCGCATACCTAGCTTCAGGCGACCAGCCCCGCCTTGAGCGCAACGGGTACGCGCGGCGGCGGAGTGACTGCGTACGCTGCGAGACCTTTCTGCTCGAGCCACTCGCGATTGAAGAGCCGCGACTGATACTTCGCTCCGCCGTCGCACAGCACCGTCACGATGGTGTGGCCGGGACCGAGCTCGCGCGCCACCTGGAGTGCCGCGGCGACGTTGATGCCGCTGGTACTGCCGAGAAACAGGCCCTCCTCGTACAACAGTCGGTAGACGCAGCGCACCGTATCGGCATCCTCGACCAGCACCGCGTCGTCGATCGGTGCGCCCTCGAGATTCGCGGTGATACGCGCGATACCGATGCCCTCGGTGATCGACCCGCTGCCGCTCGCCTTCAACGTACCGGTGCGGATCCAGGCGTAGAGGCTGCTGCCGGGCGGATCGGCGAGCACGCAGCGCACCTCGCGCCGCCGCGACTTGAGGAACTCCGCGACGCCGGCGAGCGTGCCGCCGGTGCCGGTCGCGGCGACGAAGGCGTCGATGCGGCCGTTGGTCTGCGCCCAGATCTCGGGTCCGGTGGTACGCACGTGGGTGTCGCGGTTGGCCGTGTTGTCGAACTGGTTGGACCAGACGGCATGCGGCAGCGAGGCGGCCAGGCGTTGGGCCACCTTCTGGTACTGGTTGGGGTTGCTGTAGGGAACCACCGGCACTTTGTGCACTTCGGCGCCGAGCATCTCGAGCAGCCGGTACTTCTCCGGCGACTGGTTGTCGGGCATCACGATGATGCAGCGGTAGCCGCGGGCGTTGCACACGTGCGCCAGCCCGATCCCGGTGTTGCCCGCGGTTCCCTCGACCACCGTGCCGCCCGGCGGCAGCTCCCCGCGCCGCTCGGCGGCGGCGATGATGGCGCTCGCCGCCCGGTCCTTGACCGAGCCGCCCGGGTTCATGAATTCGGCTTTGCCGAGGATGTCGCATCCGGTGGCCTCGCTCATGCCCTTGAGGCGGATGAGCGGGGTGTTGCCGACGGCGCCGACGAACCCCTCGACGTGACTCATGCGATTGCTCCGGCGCCCACGGCGCCGACGGCGCCCGCTCCGGCGATGGAAGAGAGCGCCTCGGCCGGGGCAAACCCGGCCACGTCGCCGACAATCAGCAGCGCCGGGGGAGCGACGCGCTGCTCGGCGGCCAGCGCCGTGATGCGCTCGAGCGGTGCACGCAGGATGCGCTCGTGCGGCAGCGTCGCCTGCTCGATGATCGCCGCCGGATGCGCCGGCGCCGCCCCGGCCGCACGCAGTCGCGCCACGATCTCGGGCAGCTGTGCTACCGCCATGTAGAAGACCACCGTGTGCCGCGGGTCGGCGAAGAAGCGCCAGTCGCCGGTGCCAGAGTCTTCCTGGTGGCCGTTGACGAACGTGACGCTCTCGGCGAGACGACGATGCGTGAGCGGCAGCGCGGCACGCGCCGCGGCGCCGAGCGCCGCGGTGATTCCCGGGACGATGGTGCAGGGAATGTCGTGGGCGGCGAGCACTTCGAGCTCCTCGCCGCCGCGACCGAACACAAACGGATCGCCGCCCTTCAGGCGCGCGACGCGGCGACCCTCGCGCGCGAGGCGCACCAGCAGCTCGTGGATGCGCTGCTGCTGGCCGTGCTCCCCGGACTCCTTGCCGACGAAGATGCATTCGGCGTCGCGGCGCGCGCGCTCGAGCACCTGGGGACTCACGAGGCGGTCGTAAAGAATGACATCCGCCTGCTGCAGCAGCTGCAGCGCCCGCAGCGTCAGCAGGTCCGCATCGCCGGGACCCGCCCCGATCAGGTACACCTCACCGAGCGGGCCGTCCTTTCCGGTGCGCGTCGCGGTGAGCTGCGAGGTGCGCAGCTCCCGCGCCAGCGCGCGCTCGGCCGCCGCCTCATCGCCGCTCAGCACGTGGCTCGCGACCGGTCCGGAGGCCACACGCTCCCAGAAGGCGCGTCGCGCCAGCGCCGAGAGCGAGCGCTGCACGGCCTGGCGGCGCTCGCCCATGAAGCGCGCCAGAGCGCCGAGACGGGCCGGCAGCAGCGCCTCGATCTGCTCGCGCACGCGGCGCGCTAGCACCGGCGCCTGAGCCGCCGAGCTCACCGCGACGAGGAGCGGCGCGCGCTCGATGATCGCCGGGAAGATGAATGTCGAGAGCTGCGGGTCGTCGACCACGTTGACCGGGATGCGCCGCTCGCGTGCCGCCCACGAGACCTCGCTGTTGGTTCGTGTGTCGTCGGTCGCGGCGACGACGGCGACCGCGTTCGAGAGCTGCGCAGGCGAGAACTGCGCGGCGACGTGAGTGATCGCGCCGCCGGCGCTGTGAGCTGCGAGCTCGGCATGCACCTCGGGGGCGATAACCGTGACCTGCGCGCCGGCCTTGAGGAGCCACGACACCTTGCGCAACGCGACGGCACCGCCGCCGACCACCACGACGGGGCGCGAGTCGAGGCGCAGAAACAGCGGCAGGTAGTCCATCGCTTCCCGCCCCCGGCTCACTGGGGCAGGGCTGCCGGCAGGTGCGCCGCCGCGGGAATTCTCGGGTGCAGGCCGCATTCTCGGGACTCGGGTTGCTCCCACCACCAGCGTCCGGCGCGGCGGCTCTCGCCCGGCTGAATTGCGCGCGTGCACGGCGCACAGCCGATACTCGGAAACTGGCGGTCGTGCAGTGCATTGTACGGCAGCCGCCGCAGACGGATGTACTGCCATACCTCGGCCTCGCTCCACTCGAGCAGCGGGCTGATCTTGTACAGTCCGTGCTCGGCATCCCACTCGATGGCCTGGCCGCGGGCGCGGCCCGCGGACTGCTCGCGACGCACGCCGGTGATCCAGGCGGGAAAGCCGGCGATCGCACGCCGGAAGGGCTCGACCTTGCGTACCCGGCAGCACTCGAGGCGCGCGGCGACGCTCTCGTAGAAGCCGTTCACGCCCCGGCGCGCGACGAGGCGCTCGAGGCTGGCGGCGTCGGGGTACACGAGCCGTAGCGCCCGCCGGTAACGGCGCTGCAACCGCTCGAGCAGCTCGTAGGTCTCCTCGTGCAGCCGACCGGTATCGATGCTGAACACATCGATCTGCGGCAGGTGCGTCCAGATGATGTCGGTGAGCACCATGGCCTCGGCGCCGAGGCTGTTCGAGTACACCAGCCGCCCGTACTCGGCGAGCGCCTCCGCGAGCAACTCGCGCACCGTCGCTGCCTTTTGCTCCAGGTCCGCGCTTGCCAGCTCGCCCATGATGCCGGCGACTATAGCGACGCCGCGCTGTTGCCCAGAACGAATGATTGCTTCTTAAGGGCTGCACGGCGGTTATGGAACGGTAACAGCGCGCTCACCGTGCGGTTGCAGCTTGGGTTAGGCTTGACCCATGAGGGGCCCTCCGCCATGAAGATGCACCAGCTGCGCTACCTGGCCGCGGTGGCGCAGAGCGGTCTCAACATCACGGCGGCGGCGCAGAAGCTGCACACCTCGCAGCCCGGCGTCAGCAAGCAGATCAAGCTGCTCGAGGACGAGCTCGGCTTCCAGATCTTCGTGCGCGAGGGGCGCAACCTCACCCGCATCACGCCCGCCGGGCAGCAGGTCATCGAGCGCGCCATGCGCATCCTGCAGGAGGCGCAGAGCATCCGCAGCCTGTCGACGGAGCTGCGTGATGAGGGCAAGGGGAGTCTCTCCATCGGCACCACGCACACGCAGGCACGTTACGTGTTGCCCGACGTGATCCGCGAATTCCGCAGCCGCTACCCGCAGGTGCGCCTCAACCTGCACCAGGGCACGTCCGAGCAGATCGCGGAGATGGTGAGCAGCGATCGCATCGACTGCGCGGTCGCGACCGGCTCGGAACACCTGTTCGCCGACCTGACCCTGCTGCCCTGTTATCGCTGGCACCGCACCGTCATCGTACCGCGGGGCCACCCCCTCGCCGACGGCAGCCGCCTCACGTTCAAGGCGCTGGCAGCCTATCCGCTCATCACCTATACGTTCAGCTTCACCGGGCCCTCATCGCTGCATCAGGCGTTCGCCAAGGCCGCGCTCATTCCCAACATCGCCATCACCGCGCGCGATGCCGACGTCATCCAGACATACGTGCGGCTCGGGCTCGGTGTGGGCATCGTTGCCAACATGGCCGTCGATCCGGCCGACCCCGATCTCGCCGCGATCGACGCCGCGCACCTGTTTGCGGCGCACATCACCTGGATCGGCTTTCGTCGCGGGACGCTGTTGCGCCGCTACATGTATGACTTCGCACAGCTGCTGGCGCCGCACCTCGACCGGCGCCTCATCGAGCGCGCCCATCGCGCCGCGTCGGCCGAGGAGGTGGCGGCGCTGTTCGCCGACACCGTGCTGCCGGAGCGCTAGCGCAACGCACGCGAGCCGCCGCTGCGGACGCGGGCGGTGGCGCTGCGCGGCCGGGGGCTCAGGCGTCGCGGCTGAGGAAGCGCTGCCGGCGCAGCGCCACGAGTGCCGCGCCCGGCGCGCCGGGCTGATAGGCGACGTCGTAGCGTGTCAGCGCGGCTCGTGCGGCCTCGGGGTCCTCGCCGGCGGCGAGCTCGATGGCGTCGAACCCGCAGCGCGCCAGCAGGAACACCTGGTCCTGACGCACGCCGGGGCCGACGGCGCGCAGCTCGCCGCGGAAGGCAAGCCGCTCGCGCAGCACGCGGCCCTGTGAGTATCCGCGCCCGTCACCCGGGTTGGGGAATTCCACCGCGACCAGGCCGAGCCTTGCCAAGTCGGCGGCGAGCTCAGCGACCGCATCGAGCGGTGTGAGGCGCACTCCGAGCGGGCCGCTCCAGGTGCGCCAGCGCTCGGCATCCGTGCGCCAGCGCGCGAGCGGAACGATCAGCGCGGCGCCCTCGCTCTCAGCGCCATCCTCGCCCTGATAGCGCCACTCATCCACCACCCACTCATGCCGCCGCAGGATGTGCCGCATAGGCGCCCTCCCTGAACGGCGTGAGCCCGACGCGCCGCAACGTGTCGATGAAGCGCTCGCCTTCGGCACGCAGCGCGCGATACACCTCGACGATGCGTTCGATGGTGGCCGCGACCTCGTGCTGCGCCACCGACGGACCGATCACTTCACCGAGGGCGGTGAAGCCGTTCGCCGAGCCGCCGAGGCTGATCTGGTACCACTCCTCGCCATGCTTGTCGACGCCGAGCACGCCGATGTGGCCGACGTGGTGATGCCCGCAGGCGTTCATGCAGCCCGAAATCTTGATCTCGATCTCGCCGAGGTCGTAGAGGTAATCGAGATCGGCGAAGCGCCGCTGGATATCCTTCGCCACGGTGATCGTGCCGGCATTGGCGAGCGAGCAGAAATCGAGCCCCGGGCAGGCAATCATGTCGGTGAGGGTGCCGATGTTCGGCGTGGCGAGCCCGAGCGGCGCGAGCGCCCGCCACAGCTCGTGGAGATCGCGTTGCCGCACGTCGGCGAGCAGCAGGTTCTGGTTATGCGTCGTGCGCACCAGGCCGAAGCTCAACCGCTCGGCGAGCGCTGCCACCGCATCCATCTGCGCGGCGGTCATGTCACCCGGAACCTCGCCGTGCGCCTTGAGCGACACGAATACCGCGCGGTAGCCGCTTACGCGGTGCGGCCGCGTGTTGTAGCGATACCAGGCCTGGAATTGCGCCTCGCGGCCGCCCGCGGCGTCGGTGTCCGCGAGCACCTCGTAGGGTGGCGGGCGGAAGAAGGCGCGCATGTGCTGCACCTCACCCGCGCTCAGGCGCGGCGCGCGAGCACGGGCGGCCTGCCACTCCGTCTCGACCTGCTCGCGAAAGCGCGTCACGCCGAGCGCCTTGACCAGCACCTTGATGCGCGCCTTGTTGATGTTGTCGCGACGGCCGTGCTGGTTGTAGACGCGCAGGATCGCCTCCAGGTAGGCGAGCAGCTCCTCGAGCGGCAGGAACTCGCGGATCTCCTGGCCGATGACCGGCGCGCGTCCCAGGCCCCCGCCCACCAGTACGCGGAAGCCGAGCCCGCCGTGCGCATCGCGCCGCAGGTGCAGCCCGATGTCGTGTACCTCGGAGGCGGCCCGGTCTTCGGCCGAGCCGGTCACGGCGATCTTGAACTTGCGCGGCAGGTAGGTGAACTCCGGATGGAGCGTGGCCCATTGACGGATGATCTCGCAGTAGGGGCGCGGGTCATCGACTTCCCCCGGGGTGATCCCGGCGAGATGGTCGGCGGTGACGTTGCGCACACAGTTGCCGCTCGTCTGCATGGCGTGCATCTGCACCGTCGCGAGCTCGGCAAGAATCTGCGGCACATCCGCGAGCGCCGGCCAGTTGAGCTGCAGGTTCTGGCGCGTGGTGAAGTGGCCGTAGCCGCGGTCGTAGCGGCGCGCGACGTCGGCGAGCTTGCGCAGCTGCGGCGCGGAGAGCAGCCCGTAGGGGATCGCGATGCGCAGCATCGGCGCATGCCGCTGAATGTACAGTCCGTTGCGCAGCCGCAGCGGCCGGAACTGCTCCTCGGTGAGCTCACCGGCGAGATGGCGGTGCGTCTGGTCACGGAACTCCGCGACCCGCTGATCGACAAACGCCTGGTCGAGCTCATCGTAGCGGTACATGGCGCAGCGACTATAGGCGCCGCTCCTCGGAGGCTCTAAATACCGTCTGGTTTGGTGACCTCTTTCTGGGGTTATGAGCGGTGTGCAACACTAGCGGCTCACGACCTGGAGGCGGCGTGGCAGGACTTTATTTCGAGCAATTCGCGGTCGGGCAGCGCTTCGAGCACCTGGTGCGCCGCACCGTCACCGAGACCGACAACCTGCTCTTCAGTGCGCTCACCATGAATCCCGCAGCCATCCACCTGGACGCGGAGTACTGCAAGGGAACGCCGTTCGGCGAGCGTATCGTCAACAGTGTGTTCACGCTCGGCCTGATGGTGGGACTCTCCGTCTACGACACCACCTACGGCACGACCATCGGCAACCTCGGCTGGGAGGAGGTGCGCTTCCCGCGTCCGGTGCGGGTCGGCGACACGCTGCACGCGAGCACCACCGTGGTGTCGAAGCGCGACAGTCAGTCACGCAAGGATTCCGGCATCGTGGTATTCGAGCACCGCGCCTTCAACCAGCGCGACGAGGAGGTGGCCTCCTGCCGCCGCGCGGCGCTCATGCTCAAGCAGGCCGCCGCGTGAGTCGCTCGGCGGGCACGCCGGTCGCCGCGCCGCCAGTGCTGGCGGCAGCACCGCTGCCGCTGCGCTCCTGGCTGTTCGTTCCGGGCGATAGCGAGCGCAAGCAGCAACGGGCGCTCGAGAGCGACGCCGACGTGCTGATCCTCGACCTCGAGGACTCGGTCGCGCCGGCGCAGCTGCCGCGGGCCCGCGGGCAGGTGGCGCAGCTGCTGCGTTCGCGGCGCGGCGGCAAGGGACCGGCGCTGTGGGTGCGGGTGAACGCACCGACCAGCGGTCTGCTGCGCACCGATCTCGCGGAGATGTACGCCGCTGGGGCCCTGCCCGACGGGGTGGTCGTGCCGAAGGTCTCGGCCGCCGACCAGGTCATCGACGTCGCAGAATACCTGAGCACCCTCGAGCGGGGCTTCGGCCGCGCCAGCGGCAGCACCCGTCTCCTGGTGCTCGCCACCGAGACACCGGCGGGGTTGCTCGCGCTGCCGCAGTATCCGTCCGCCCTCGGCGGCACACCCTCGCTCGAGCGCCTCGCCGGCCTTACCTGGGGCGCGGAGGATCTGAGCGTCGCCCTTGGCGCGAGCGCCAAGCGCGACGCGGCTGGCGCCCTGACCTTCACCTTTGAGCTGGCGCGCACCTCGTGCCTGCTCGCAGCGGCGGCGCTCGGCGTACAGGCGATCGACGGCGTGTGGACCGACCTGCGCGATCGTCACGGGCTCGAGCGCGAGCTCGCGGACGCGCGCCGCGACGGCTTCAGCGGCAAGCTCGCCGTGCACCCGGATCAGCTGGCGGCGATCAACGCCGCGTTTGCACCCACCGCCGCCGAGCGCGCGCACGCGCAGCGCGTGGTCGCGGCATTTGCCGCGGCGCCGGGCGCCGGTGTGGCGAGTCTCGACGGTCAGATGATCGACCGGCCTCACCTGCTGCAGGCGCAGCGCATCCTCGCAGTGGCGCAGCGCGCCAGGGGCGGACTATGAAACTCAGGATCAAAGGACCGACGCTGCGCTTGCGTCTCACGCAGGGTGAGATCCGCGCGCTGGAGGAGCAGAGCGTGGTGGAAGAGCGCGTGCCGTTCGCCGCCGGGGTGAGTCTCGTCTACCGCCTCAGACGCGACGCGAGCGCGCGCGAGATCAGCGCGACCTACGATCGCGGCGTGCTCGAGATCCGCGTGCCCGAGGGCACTGCGCGGCAATGGTGCACCACCGAGCTCGTGACGCTCGCCCACGAGCAGAGGCTGCCGGAGGGAGTGCTGCGGATCACGCTGGAGAAGGACTACGCCTGTCTCGCCCCGCGCGCGGACGAGGATGAGTCCGACAATTTCCCCCATCCGGAAGCTGCACCCGGCAAGCGCTGCTGAGCCGAGCGGCGGGGCTTCACTTCGGCGTCTCGAGCGCGAGCAGATCCTCGGGCGTGTCGATGTCGATGGCCGCGCTCGGCATCGGCACCCGCACGACGCGCGCGGCGTTGCGCCGCAGTAACGCGCGCGCGCCGACGTCACCGCGCAGCTCGCCGAGCTCGCGGAACGCGCTGCGGGGAAAGATGGCCGGCGCGCCGCTCACGCCGCCGTAGAGCGCAGCGGCTATGAATTGCGGCTGCTTGCGCCACGTGCCGACGAGGCGCCGCAGATCGTCGGCCGTCACCGCCGCCTGGTCGGCGAGCAGCAGCATCACCGCACTGCAGGTGGGCGGGAGCTTCGCCACGCCCGCGCGGATCGAGCTGCCGAGACCCTCGCGCCACTCGCGGTTGACGACGATCGAGCCCGGGGAATGCTTGAGGAGCGGCGCGAGGCGTGCGGCGCCTGCGCCGAGCACTACGATGAGCGCATTGCCCGTGACTTCCGCGGCACGCGTCACGGCCGTGTGCAGCAGTGGGCGACCGGCCACGCGCACCAGCTGCTTGGCCGAGCCGAAGCGGCTCGAGTCGCCCGCCGCGAGCACCAGTGCGTAGAGCCCCTCGCGGGTGCCCCTGCCGCGCTCGGCTGCCGCCACGGCTATTCCCCGCGCGCGGCGGCCGTCAGCGTGATTCCCGGCGGCATCCTGGCGCACACGAGCGCGTAGCGCCGACGCTCCTCGAGGATCGAGTCGGCGTCGATGCCCGCGACCGCGCGCCAGTCGGCCGGACGCGAGTCTACGGCGACCAGCGCATCGAGGGCATCGCGGCGCGCGCTCCACACGCTGTTGAAGTACTGCACAAACTCCTGCCAGCCGTTGCGGCCGCGACCGGCGCCGGCACCCGCGACGGCCGCCTCGAGCTTCTCGAGCGCTTCGCGGCTACGGCCGCGGCATGCCAACACGTCCTCGAGCGTGTGCCGCACCAGATCCTCGGGCTTGAGCCGCGCCCGCAGCAGGTCCGCCAGACGCTGGTCGCGCTCCTCGAACCAGGCGAGCACACACACGAGGTAGTCGACGCACGCCTCGCGGAACTCCGCGAGCGGTGAGCCGCTCGTCACCGCATCGGCCGCTACACCCGCGAGCGCCGTCGCACAGGCGTTGGCCACCGCGCCCGCGTGCTGACGCTCGTCGGCGAGTTGCTTGCGGATCAGTTCGATCTCGTTCATGCCACCGACTCGCCCTGAGCAATAACTGACACGAGGTACACTATATAAGACATTGAATAAATTAGCTAAGTTCTTACCACGATGGCTGGAATGGCCGCCGCCGGCGCCTGTGGGTCGCTCGCGTGCACGAAGGCGTGCAGCTCGGCCACGATTGCGAGCGCGATCGACTCGGGGGTCCGTCCGCCGAGCGCCAGACCGACCGGCGCATGGAGCCGCTGCTTGAGGGGCCGCGCCTCGGCGCCGAGCTCGGTAAGCAGCCGCTCGCGTCGCACCGCCGGACCGAGGAGTCCCACGTACGGGATGGCGGTCGCGGCCAGCGCGCGCAGGTACGCAAGGTCCGATGGCAGGTGGTGACTCATGACGACAGCGGCCGCGTAGCCGTTCAGGTCGATGGCCGTCGTGAGCCGCTCGGGATCGAGCCGCAGCACGCGCTCGGCCGCGGGAAAGCGCGCGGCGACGGCATAGGCGGGGCGATGGTCGGCCAGCGTCACCTTCCAGCCGAGCCGTGCGGCGAACTCGACCACGGGTAAGGCGTCGGGCCCGGCGCCGAGCAGCAGGATGCGCGGCGGCAGCGACAGGGGCAGCACGAAGAGCTTCCAACCCTGCCCTTCGACCCAGCGCGATTGACCCTCCGCGGCCGCACCGATGAGAGCCTGCCGCACGCCCGCCGCGACGAGCTCGGGTGCGGCGCGCGCCTCGGCATGCAGCACGAGACTGCCGGGGGGCAGCTGCGGCAGGGCGGATTCGACCACCACACCGATCGCGGTACGCTGATGCGCGTTGAGTGCGTTGGCGAGGTGTGCAAGCGGCTCCCACCCGCTCTCCGAACTCACGCGCAGCAGCAGGATGTCCATGGCACCCTCGCAGCCGAGGCCGAGTCCCCACAGCTGCTCATCCTCCCCGCGCATGTCATAACGCACGGTGCGCGGCGCGCCGTCGGCGATCACGGCGCGGGCATGCTCGCGCAGGTCGCCCTCGAGGCACCCTCCGGAAAGGAGGCCGGCGTACTCACCGTTGGTGGCGATCAGGATGAGGGCGCCGGGCTTGCGGTAGGTCGACCCGGCGGTATGCACCAGCATGCCGAGGCTCAGTGCGCGGCCGGCGGCGCGCTCGCGCTCGAACAGGGGCAGCAGCGGACCTATGGAGGCTTCCACGCGTGCGCGATTATGCCAGTTCGCTGAGGCAGCGCCGTCGCCGGGCGCGGGCGACGTGGGGCGGCACGGCCGCCGCGCTCGGCCGTGCGCGTCGGCTCCAACACCGGCTCGCCGCGAGGGAAGCACGCCCTCGTTGCGCGGGCGCGGGCGCGTCAGTAGAGTCGCACGGCCTTGGCAATAACCGCCTGAAAATCCCAGCTTAGATGGTCAAGCCCGATCCCTGGGTGGTGCACAAGTTCGGGGGGTCGAGCGTCGCTGACGCCGACTGCTTCCGCAAAGTGGCCGCCATTCTCGAGGCCGCGCCCCCCGGGCCCCTCGCCGTGGTGCTCTCGGCCTGCCGCGGCGTCACCGACGCGCTGCTGCGCCTGGTGGCGCTTGCGGAGCGTCGTGACGAGCGCGTGCGCGACGAAATCGCGCAGCTGCGGCTGCGCCACCTGGGCATAGCCGATGAGCTGCTGAGCAGCGGCGCCGCGCGGCAGTACCGCACCCAGTTCGAGAGCGACTGCCGCGACCTGCAGGAGATCCTGCGCTCGCTGCAGCTGCCGCGCCCCTCGCCCCGCAGCGTGAGTGACCTGGTGGCCGGCTACGGGGAGGTATGGTCGACGCGACTGTTCCGGCCTTTTTTCGAAGAGCGCGCGCACCGCCCGGGACCCGTGGCGTGGCTCGACGCGCGGCGCGTGGTGGTGGTGGAGTGGGGCCCGCTCGGGCCCGCGGTGCAATGGCCCGAATCGCGCGCCAACATCGAGGCCCAGGTGCCGGCCGCCTTTCCCGGGACGCTGGTCATCACCGGCTTCATCGCGGTCGACCGGCGCGGCGTGCCGACTACGCTCGGCCGCAACGGCAGCGATTTCTCGGCGTCGATCTTCGGCGCTCTGCTCGATGCGGGCGAGATCCAGATCTGGACCGATGTCGATGGGGTGATGTCCGCCGATCCGCGGCGCGTGCCGGATGCGACGGTGATCGATTCGCTCTCCTACAGCGAGGCGGTCGAGCTCGCCTATTTCGGCGCCAAGGTCATACACCCGCAGACCATCGCGCCGGCCGTCAGGAACCGCATCCCCATCTGGATCCGCAACACCTTCGCGCCCGAGAAGGTCGGCACGCTGATCTGCGCCGAGCCGGCCTCGATGCTGCCGGTCAAGGGGATCACCAGCATCGAGCGCGTCGCCCTGGTGAACCTCGAGGGTACCGGGATGATCGGCGTGCCGGGCACCGCGCACCGGCTGTTCGGCGCGCTGCGCGAGGAGGGGATCTCGGTCATCCTCATCTCGCAGGGCAGCTCCGAGCACTCCATCTGCTGCGCGATCCCGCAGGAGCAGGCGGAGCGCGCGGCGGAGGTGGTGAAGCGCGCCTTCGAGCGCGAGCTCGAGGAGGGACAGATCCAGAGCGTCGACATCGACGCCGATCAGGCGATCCTCGCCGTGGTGGGCGATGGCATGGCCGGCACCCCCGGGATCGCCGCCAAGGTGTTCACCTCCCTCGGCGCCTCGGGCGTCAACGTGCGGGCGATCGCCCAGGGTGCCTCCGAGCGCAACATCTCCGCGGTCGTCGAGGGGCGCAGCGCCATGCGCGCGCTGCGCGCGGTACATGCCGGACTCTACCTCTCGCCGCACACGCTCTCGATCGGCGTGATCGGGCCGGGCACCGTCGGGCGGGTGCTGCTCGATCAGCTCACCGCGCAGAGCGAGCGACTGCGGCAACAGGTCCGCCTCGACATGCGTGTGCGCGGCATCATGGGCTCACAGCGCATGCTGCTCGCCGATTCGAGTATCGCCTCGCGCGACTGGTACGCGCAGTACCAGGCGAGCAGCCGCACCGCGGACCTGGCCCGCTTCGTCGGGCACGTGCGGCTCGACTACCTGCCGCACACGGTGCTGGTCGACTGCACGGCGAGCGAGAGCATTGCCGGCAACTACGAGGAGTGGCTTGCGGCCGGCATCCATATCGTTACGCCCAACAAAAAGGCGAACAGCGGCGACTTTGCCTACTACCAGCGCCTGCAGGCCGCGCGCCGCAGCGGCGCCTCGCACTACCTCTACGAGGCGACGGTGGGCGCAGGGCTGCCGATCGTGCAGACGCTGCGCGACCTCATCCACACCGGGGACGAGATCACCAGCATCGAGGGGATCTTCTCCGGCACGCTCGCGTACCTGTTCAATGCGTACGACGGCAGCCGCGGGTTCTCGCAGATCGTGCTCGAGGCACGCCAGCGCGGCTTCACCGAGCCCGATCCACGCGATGACCTCTCCGGCATGGACGTCGCGCGCAAGCTCATCATCCTCGGACGCGAGATGGGCCTGCCGCTCGAGCTGAAGGACGTGCGCGTCGAGAGCCTGGTGCCGCCCGAGCTGGTGAGCGGCAGCATCGAGGACTTCATGGCGCAGCTGCCGCGCCACGATGCCACGATCGCCGCGCGCCTCGCCGCCGCACACTCGCGCGGCCACGTGCTGCGCTACACCGGCAAGCTCACGGCGGCCGGCGAGGCGACCGTCGGCCTCGAGGAGCTCGACGCGCGGCACGCGTTTGCCAACATTGCGCTCACGGATAACATCGTGCGCTTCGCCACGCGCCGCTACTGCGACAATCCGCTCATCGTCCAGGGCCCCGGCGCGGGCCCCGAGGTCACCGCCGGCGGCGTGTTCGCCGATCTCTTGCGGCTGGCGGCCTACCTGGGAGCGCGGCTGTGAGCGTGGCGGCGCGTGAGCGGGCGACCGCGTTCGCCCCGGCCTCGGTCGGCAACGTGGCGATCGGCTTCGACATCATGGGGTTCGCGGTCGAGGCGCTCGGGGACCGCGTGACGGTGACGCGCAGTTCGCGCGCGGGGGTGGAGATCGGCGCGGTGCGCGGCGTGGCCGGGGATCTGCCGCACGAGGCGCGCGACAACACCGCCGGCCGCGCGCTGCTCGCGCTGCAGGAGGTGGTGCGACCCGACTTCGGCCTGCACGTCGAGATCGACAAGGGTATTCCGCTCGGCTCCGGGCTCGGCGGCTCGGCGGCCTCGGCGGTGGCGGCGGTAGTGGCGGCCAATGCGCTGCTGCCGCAGCCGGTGAGCCGCCTCGAGCTGCTGGGTTTCGCCATGGCCGGGGAAGCGGTGGCGAGCGGCGATCGCCACGCGGACAACATCGCGCCGTCACTCTACGGCGGGCTGG
>Ga0335076_10000610_pt1 | contig 33379 bp, 29 predicted proteins | sample Lox_Sample_25_FD_206717 | JGI IMG/M metagenome (GOLD analysis project Ga0335076, IMG submission 206717) | Soil microbial communities from Loxahatchee National Wildlife Refuge, Florida, United States - Lox_Sample_2.5 | ecosystem: Environmental > Terrestrial > Soil > Wetlands | place: USA...
AGGGTCGCGTCCTGTCCCTGGACCTCCTAACCTGCGAGCTATTCCAAGAGCGGTTCCGGCGCCGCCGCGCCGAGGCGCGAACCCTCGGCGTCCAGGTCCCAGAAGATGCGTTCGCGTTCTCCCCGGACCCGGCCGGCCGCGAGCCGTGGAACCCTGACACGATGACGCACCGGTACCGCCGCTACGCCCGACGGGTCGGCATCACCAGCTCGCTGAAAGAACTCCGGCACTACTCCGCCACGCAGCTCCTGGCCGCGGGCACCGACCTGAACACCGTGGCCGGGCGCCTCGGCCATGCCGAGGGCTCGACGACCTTGAGGTTCTACGCACAGTTCACGCACCCAGCTGACCAGGCCGCCGCCACCGTCATCCCCTCCCAGCTCGACGGCCTCCGCAAGAGGGAACGCCTCCGCGAGTTGTACCAGCAGCACACGCCGCCTTCCGGCGCCGACGAGCTAGCCGTCCTCGCCTCAGTCATCGGTCCGCAAGCGGGGCTTGACGAACGCATTACTCTTGCATGGCTCACGGAGTTTGCTTCGATGGATTAGAGCTGGTTCGTAGGACATACGGGCTGAGCACCTTGAGGTGAACTAGTGGCAGGCAGGTCGATGGAGGTTATCCCGACAGAGACCAGGGCGCGTGTAATGATCTGATCTGCAAGCTCTTAACTCCCCAGCATTGAGACTGGTCACCGGTCTCCGTTAGTCCGCGGCGCTCTCCACAGGACCGAGTGCCCTGAGGCACAGTGCGATGTACTCCCGGCCGGGGAGATCGACCCGGAGGATGCCGTCGCTGGCCACCACGGACGAGTCGATGGTCATGTTCCAGGTGTCGATCACGTCGGCCTGGTAATCGCCGGCAGGAAGCCGCAACTCGTACCCGAGCGGACGAGAGAAGCCGAAGTAGAGCAGGTAGTACTGCTCCTCGATTCCCGCGGCTGGAACGTCAGTCTCCTCCAGCGCGATGGGGTCAAGGACACCGCAAGGGCTTTCCTCGATGACCTGCCGCAGGAACGCGATGCGGTCCGGTGCCTCGCCGATGAGCTCGCCGCCCTTGGCCCACCAGATCTGCTCGTCGTCACGGTAGTAGGTCTCGCCGTGCCCGGCGTAACCACCGCGAACGGCGGCCTCCCAGAACCGCCTGACCAATTCCCGGCCGGACAGGTTGCCCCAGCTGTACGGGAGGTTTCCCTCGTAGCCGCATTCGTCGATGACCACGGGCTTCTTCCAGGTGCCGCGCCAGCGGTCTGTGTTCTCGGTCGTACGGTATCGTTCCGTGCCCTGGAGGCTGGCATGGGTTACCCAGTCACGCGAGTGGTCGTAGATGGTGTACCCGTTGTGGATAGAGCGGAGGTGCCCGGCCGGGTCCTCAGCCGCGACGATCCGGCCTATCCGGTCCCACTCCGGCTCCTCTTTCGCCGGCATGAGGTCGTACTCGTTGGCCATCGACCACCAGACGTTGGGGAACGCCCAGAGTCGGCGCACGAGGTACCGGACGTAGCGGTGGTCCGCCGCGATCCCCATATCGGAGAAACCCCACCGGTCGTAGGGGTGGAACATGATGAGGTCGGCCTGAATGCCCAGTGCCCCGAGATCCGTGACGGCCTCTTCCAGGCGGCGGAAGAAGCGCGGGTCAAACCGGGTCCAGTCGAAACTGCCGTCTGCGCCGCGGGCGAATGCGTACAGCTCGGGGTCGTTGGAGTTGTACGCCATGGCTTTGGGGAAGACGCACATGCGCAGTTTGGTGAACGGAGTCTCCTGCAGCGTGCGCAGCGTCTCGGCCTGGAGCTTTTCCGGCTGGTGCAGCCAGGCGTAGGTTGTGGTGCCGAGCGGCAGGTGCCTCGTGCCGTCGGCGTGGACGAAGTGGCAGCCTTGGGCCCGGACCGGGCCGTGCTCAGCCGGGCGGGCATCGCCGATCTCCACTGTCCCGCTGATGCCGCGCAAGCTGCGCGCGGTGGACGATGTGGTGAAGCGCATCGTCCCGGTGGCTTCGGGCAGGAACCGGATTATCCAGCGCCCGTCACCGTCGTAGAAGCCGCCGGCTGTGGTCTCGGTGCCGTTCAGGCTGAATGTCGCGGTGAGCTCGACGTCGGTGAACGGGTTACCGTGGGCCGGGCCGTCGAGCCGGATCTCGACCGGCGACCAGCGGGACGCTGTGGCCGGAACGGTCATCGCCGCGGATCCCTCGGGGACGCCGCCGCCCTCGTAGTCCGCCCGCGGCCCGTCGACATGCTCCTCGACCGGCGGCACGGGGACCACCTCGATCGCGCCGAGTTCGCGCCACAGATCCTGTTCCTTCGCCCGATCCGCCATGACCGCCGGCTGCCAGCCGGTGAGCACACGGATCGGCATGACACCCAGGCGGTCAAGGTCCGCGGCGGCCAGGAAGCCAGGGAGCATCTTGTCGATCGCGGCGCAGGCCAGGGGACTGCGCAGGATATCGTGGATGCGGGAATCGGGTCCGTAATACCTCATGTCACATTCGCTCCTGTGGTGTATTTAGCGTCGTTTCGGCTGGTTCAGGCCGACGCGGCTGACCCGGCTGGTGCCTTCCCGGCAGGAACCGGGCCCAGCTCACCGGGAACCGGTAGGTACCGATGCCGGGGTCACGCATCAGCACGGCATTTCGCCAGCTGGTTGTAGTAGCCGGCAGTGACGTCATCCGGGGATGCCGCGGTAGACCTGCCCGGGTGTGCCCGGACGTGTCCCGGAACGAGGTGCCCCTCCCCGGCCCTGGCGCCCTCGATCTGGAAGGCGCTGGCGGCCGCGCCGACCATGAAGCCCGGCCGGAACAAGGCCTGGGCTCAGGTGAAGTCATCGATGCGCCATTCGTCGCGCCAGTCGATCAATGGCATGTCCCCGTCGAACCGGATCGGAAGCCAGACGTAGTCGGCGATCGAGGTGTCGACCTCCGGAAGGTCAAGAGGGGGAACAGCCTTCCCGGCGGCCTTCGCTCCGTAGTACTCGCAGAAGAGCCTGGCCTGGTCTGACTCCTGCTCTGAAAGCTGCGGGAGCCACCGGTCGGCGAGTGCGATGTAGAGGTCCCGTTTCTCCGGGTGCCGGAAAACACAGCTGATCTGCGAGCGGAACGAGGTGCCGCTCGCGTCCGCGGGATGGGGGTTCCCGAGGACGGCGTACGGCCCGTGGTAGGTGTCCGCCACTGCGGCTTCGGAGCGATTCGGGTAGTACCAGGTCGTTCCTGATGTGATCAGGTAGTGCTTGCCGTTCCGCCGGAAGTGGGCGGGCGCCTCTCGCACCGTAGGCGGGTGGTGCCGGGGGAAGTGGGTGGAGTAGAAACCGGTGACGCCCGTGTAATCGTCGGTAAGCTCCGCGCAGATGAGCTCGCTGTGCACCCGCTCGAAGTAGACATACCCCTTGCCGTTGGACGGATCCACGACCAGATCGAAGTCGCCGGCGTCCGTCCCCAGCGGGCGCAAGCCCGTGTGGATGACCTCGTACGGCCCCAGCAGCCAATCGGCGGTGAACACCGTCCAGCGCTGCGATTCGCCGGGGCCGATGATCTTGACCCAGCAGACGTACTTGCCGGTGCGGGGATTGCGCGCGATATGCGGGCGGTCGATCACGTGCGATGGGTGCATCGGCGCTTGCGGGTCGTCGGTCGGCGGGATGATCAGCCCGCGGTCGGTCCAGTTGTAAAGGTCGGTCGACGAGTAGCAGCGGATCCCCGAGGTCCAGATGCCGCTGCCGGGTGCCGAGTGCTCCTTGTTCTCGCCATACCAGTAGTAGGTGCCCTCCTCGGCGATGATCGAGCCGCCGTGCGCCTGGATGCGGTGGCCGTCCGCGTCCAGCCAGGTCCGGCCGGGATGCATGGAGTCGGACTCACGCATGCGTACTTGCCACCTCGGACAGGAATGAGCGTTCGGCGCTGGTAAGCGCACGAGACCTGCCGACCAGTTCGAAGGAGCCCGGCAGCTGGCGGTCGTCGGAGTCCAGACCCAGGAAGAACTCGACGTTCGCGGGCTCCACCGCGAACTCGCGCGCGGCGTTCGTATAGCCGAGCTGGGACGCTTCGAGCGTGAACGTGACGCGGCGGGACTCGCCTGGGTCGAGGCTGACGCGGCAGAAGCCGGCGAGCTGCTGGGCGGGGCGGGTGACGCCGGGGGTATTCACCCGTACGTAGAGCTGCACGACTGTGGCGCCTGACGTGCCGCCGCTGTTGCTGACGGTCGCGTTGATGCGAACGCTGCCGCTGGTGTCGGTCTCCGCATCAGCGTCCAGGCCGCCGAGCGTGAAGGAGGTGTAGCTCAGCCCGTGCCCGAACGGGTACAGCGGCGTGGCCGGCATGTCGAGGTAGTGATGCTGCACGGCGGGGGGGAGGGGATTGCGGAAACCGGTGCCGGCCTTCTGGTGGTGGTAGACCGGGATCTGCCCGGAATGGCGCGGGATGCTGTACGGCAGCTTCCCGCTGGGGTTGACGGCGCCGAACAGCACCTCGGCGACCGCCTTCGGGCCGAATGGGCCACCGTATGGGGCGATGACGATGGCCGCGGCGTCCCGGATGACCTGCGGGAGCGCGTAGGCGCGGCCCTGGATCAGGACAATGACGAGGGGCGTGCCGGTTGCGGCCACGGCCTCGGCGAGGGCCGTCTGCGCGGCGGGTAGTGAGATGTCCGCCGTGTCGCTGGCCTCGCCTTCGGTGCGCTCCCCGTGGAACCACAGGCTTGCTCCGCCCAGGGCAAGTACGGCGACATCAGACGCGCGAGCCGCGGCGACCGCCCGCTCTAGGGCGCCGCGCTCGCCGGGCCGGGTCAGCTCGCACCCCTGCGTGGTCAGCACCCTGCCAGCGAACCCGCCGATCTCTTCGGACAGCGGCTGCGTTCCGTAGCGTTCCTGGACGAGCGTTTCCGCGTCGGCGGGCGGGAGTAGCTCCTGGAGCCATGACAACTGAGCCTTCTCGGCGCCCACCATGGTCCCGTCGTCGCCCAGATGGATGGCGTTGATCGCATCCCGCCACCCCGGGTACGTATAGGTAGGAAAGTGATACCGTGCCACCCGCGCGTGCGGCCCGCTCACGGCGACCGTCAGGTGGTCGCGGGTGAGCGGCAGGATCCCGTCGTTCTTGACGAGCACGACCGACCGGCGGGCCAGCTCCTGCGATAGTTCCCGTCCCTCGGAGGCGGCCGCGGAGATGTCGATGTGCTCTTGCGGGTAGGGATTCTCGAAGAGCCCGAGTTCGAACTTGGCCCGCAGCACCCGGCGCAAGCTGGCGTCAACCTCGCCTATGTCCACGTTGCCGCGCCTCACCTGCTCGGCAAGCGCACTGCCGTAGGCGTAACAAGTCGGGAACTCGGTGTCGAGGCCGGCCTGGATCGCCAGACGCCCGGCTTCCCCCGAACAGCGTGCCGCGCGCTGCCGGGTGACCACCTGCTCCAGGGTCGCGTAGTCCGAGGAGACGAAACCGTCGAAGCCGAGAGTTTCCCGTAGTAGGCCCGTCAGGACCTCCCGGGAGATGCCCGCCGGTATCCCGTCGACGGTGCCGTAGGAGTTCATCACCGATCGCAGGCCTGCGAGCTGGATTGCGGCCTCGAACGGGTACGCGAACACGTCCCGGGTCCACCGGGCACCGCTCTCGAAGGCCGACTGGTTGATCCCGGCCGCCGTCACAGCGTACCCGAGGAAGTGCTTGCCGGTGGCGATCATGCCGTTGCCGGGATCTGTGCCTTGCAGCCCCCGGGTATAGGCGACGCTGAACGCGGCGGCCAGGTACGGGTCTTCCCCGTAGGTCTCATGGACCCGTCCCCACCGGGGGTCGAGCGCGACGTCCATGACCGGGCTCAGCGCGTGCCGCATCCCCGCCCGGATCATCTGCCGCCGGGTAAGGTCCGCCATGCCGCCGACGAGCTCCGGACTCCAGGTCGCCGCCAGCCCGATCGCGGTCGGGAAGACCATGTACCCCCCGGCGAGGGGCCCGTTCAGCGCTTCGACGTGGAGCAGGGCCGGGATGCCGAGTCTTGTCCGGGTCACGAACTGACGCTGGAGGCTGCCGGCCAGGTGCGCGAGCTGCGCCGGGTTGTCGGCGATGAGCTGCGCGATGTGGCCCGGCGGATGCTTGAGAGTCTGCGCGGCCGTTTCCGCGTCCGAGCCGTCCGCGCGGACCAGCGACCACGGCATGACGCTGGTAAGCTGCGCGCACTTCTCCTCAAGCGTCATCTGGGCCAGCAGCGACTCTGCGCGGACCTCTGCGGGCAGGTCAGGATGGCGGTAGTCCTCGCGGGGCATAGTGGTCCTTAGTCTTCGCTGGTACCGGTTCGGTCATCTGATCGCCGGTTCTAACGGCCTGATGGTCACGGACCCGCTTGCAGGACGGGATGAGACGCGCGGCCGTGTGCCGACGCCAAGCGCCAGTGAAACGCCGGCATGACGTCCGGGCCGGCACGCTGGAGCGGCAGCCGCACCCAGGCAAGTCCGCGGAGCCTGCCAGAGGAGAGCTAGCGTTCTCCCTGTCGCTACCGTTAGCATGCTTCTCCGTTCCGGTAGTCCCCAGGCGGGTATTGACGGTTCCCATGTCAGCCTGTTCGTCCGGCTACTGAGGCTTGGGGAGGCGGCCCGGATGGGACTGCGTGGTCATCCGGGCGCAGGGTGAGGGGCTGCCGGGGCCGGCGGCCAGTTTCGTCTTAGGCCTCGGCCGACGCGGGCGAGAGCGTGCAGATCCTGCCGGGACAACCCCTGGATGCACGGCGCGCCTAAGTTGGCTTCCGCTGTCAGATGCTCGGCGGCGAGGGAGCGCTCGAGTTCCTCTAGCTCCAACCGCTTTGCGCGCCGGATGCGTTGCTTCTTCGGGTCCGCGACCGGGGCGGCCATCTGCAGCTTGCGGGTGTACGGGTGCTGCGGGTTCGTCGCGACTCTCCGGGCCTCCCCGATTTCTACGATGCGTCCCTTGTAGAGGACGGCGATCCGGTCACTCACCTCGTTCACGACCCCTAGGTCGTGACTGATGAACAGGTACGCGACGCCCGTCTCGCGCTGGATGTCCTCGAAAAGCGTGAGCACCCTGGCCTGGGTGGTCACATCGAGCGCGCTCGTTGGTTCGTCGCAGATGATGACCGACGGGTTGAGCGCGAGAGCCCTGGCGATTGCGATCCGCTGCCGCTGCCCGCCGGAGAACTCCCGCGGGTAGCGCCCGCCGGTGTCCGCTGGCAGGCCTACGGCGTCCAGCAGTTCCCGCACGCGGGCGCGTCCGCCTGAGACCCCGGCAGCGGCCAAGGGCTCGACCAGGATGTCCTCGACCGTCAGGGCAGGGTTCAGCGACGAGTACGGGTCCTGGAATACGACCTGGATGTCACGTGCGACCTTGCGTCGGCGGGACCTGGAGATGTTTCCGATGGGCTCTCCGCGGAAGGTGATCGAGCCCGCCGTCACGGGCGCGAGCCCCAGTATCGCCCGGCCTATCGTCGTCTTCCCCGATCCTGACTCGCCGACGAGGCTCAGCGTCTCGTGGGCGCTGATATCGAAGGAGACGCCGTCGATCACGGTAATGCTGCCGCCGCCGCGGGCGGGGAAGCGGACGGCGAGGTTCTCGACCCGCAGAACCGGCTCTGTCATCTCCATCTGTCATACCTCCGTGAGCTCGACGCGGCGCGATGACGACAGCAGTTCCTGCGTATACGCCTGGGCGGGCGATTCGAACAGCGAGTCCACGTCGCCTCGCTCGACGATGAGCCCGTCCTTCATCACGCTGACGTAGTCGCAGATGTCTGCCACGACGCCGAGGTTGTGCGTCACCAGGATCATGGCGAGCCCGCGTTCGTCGTCGAGTTCCCGGAGCAACTCCAGGACCTCGGCCTGCACGGTCACGTCCAGGGCGGTTGTCGGCTCGTCGGCGACGATGACGTCGGGATCTGCGGCTACCGCGCCGCAGATGAGCACACGCTGCGCCATGCCGCCTGAGATCTGATGGGGATAGAGGCGGAAGACACGCTCGGGGTTGTTGATGCCTACGCGCGCCAGCAGGCCGAGCAGCTTCTGTTCGGCTTCCTGTTTCGTCATGTTCTTCACTGCGCGCAGGCCGTAGGTGAGCTGCGCGCCGATCGTGAACGAGGGATCGAGGTTGGACATCGGCTCCTGCGGCACGTACGCGATCCGCCGGCCACGGGCTTCCTCCATGAGTTTCGGGCTCGCCAGGAGGTCCTTTCCGTCCAGCAGGATGCTTCCTCCCAGGATGAGCGCCTCCTTCGGCAGGATGCCCAGCGCGGAGAACGCGATCTGTGATTTGCCTGACCCGGACTCGCCGACCAGCCCGTGGACCTGCCCGCGTCGCACGTCGAGGTCGGCGCCGTGCACGACTTCGCGAACCCCCCCGTTGCCATCCGGATAGCCGATGCGCAGGCCCCGGATCGACAGCACGACATCCTTCGGCGGCGCAGGCGGCGCATTGGCCGTCGAGGCGGCGTGCTGGCGGGCCTGCTGGCTGAGCTCGCGGCGGCGGCGCGGCGACAGCGTCTTGCCGTGCGCTGATGACTGGAGCAGATCCCGCAGCACGTTGCCGAGCAACACGAGAGCCAGGATGGTCAGGCTGATGAGGAGGGCCGGCCATACGACACTGGCGCCGTTGTTGTAGATGTTGTTGAAGGATTGCTGCAGGACACTTCCCCACGACGGCTGGGCCGGGTTGCCCAGGCCGAGGAAGTCCACGCCGGCTTCGATGGCGATGCCCGCGGCAATGACGAACGAGCTCTGGATGATGACAGGTCCGCGCACGGCCGTGAGCACGTGCCGCCCGACGATCCGGAAGTCAGACAGCCCGACCACCTTCGCCGCGTCGACGTACAGTTCGTTCCGGACGCTGACCACGGTGGACCGGACGAGACGGAAGTACGTCGGCGCGATGATGAGCCCGAACACCGCCATGGCGGCGACGATGTTGGGGCCGGTCCGCGCGTAGAGCGCGATGAGCAGGACGATCCCGGGCAGCGACATGATGACGTCCGAGACCCAGCTCGCGCTGGCTTCGAACTTGCCCCGGTAGTAGCCGGCGATCAGGCCGCTCGTCACGCCGAGCACGACCGACACGACCAGGACGATCACGCAGGCGAGCAGCGTTTCCCGCGTGCCCCACATCAGCCTCGACAGGATGTCCCGCCCGGACCCGTCCGCGCCGAGCAGGTGGTGAGGCGAGAACGGCGGCGCGTTCACCGCGGACAGGTTCGTCACGTTCGGGCCGACCGGCGCCAGCCAGGGGCTCGCCAGCCCTATGAACACGACGAACAGCAGGAAGGCCAGGCAGCAGGCGCCCTGCGGATTGGCCAGCAGCCGCCGCAGGACCGAACGCCGGGCTGCGGGCTGCGGCTCGGGCTCCGGTGCGGGGAGGTCGACGTCAAGGTCGAGGCCGGGAGCTCCGGTCATCATGTCCTCGCTTTCGGATTGACAGCTGCGTTCGCGAGGTCGCCCAGCAGGTTGACCACCTGGACGATCACGGCGGTGACCAGGACCAGGCCCATGACGACAGGGACGTCACCCGCCTGGGCAGCGGTGTTGCTCAGGTCGCCGATGCCCGGGAGCGCGAATACCTGCTCGATGATGACTGCGCCTCCGATGAGGGCGATCGTCTGCAGGCTCAGCACGGTGAGCCCGGGGCCGGCGGCGTTGCGCAGCACATGCCGGAAAATCACGCGAGACTCGGGGATTCCCCGGGCCCGCAGAGTGCGGACGTAGTCCTTCGACAGCGTGTCGAGGACCGCTCCCCGGAACTGAGCGGCCGCGGCGGCGATCGATCCCACCAGCAGAGCCAGCACCGGCAGCGTGATCGACGAAAGCCAGCCTGAGACGCTCAGGCTCGGGGAGACATATCCGGTCGCCGGGAAGAAACGGAACCTGATGGCGAAGGCGAAGACGAGTCCGATGGCGATGATGAACGCCGGGATGGCTGCGCCTAGCACCGACAGCGGCTGGATCACCCGGTCGATCCACCCCCCGTAGACGGCGGCGGCGACCCCGATCAGGACGCTGAGCACCGCCGTCAGGACGAGCGTCACGATCACCAGCGTGAGCGTCACCGGCACACGCGACGACAGGATTGATGTCACGGCCTGCCCGGTCGAGAACGAGGAGCCGAGGTTGCCGGTGACCACCCCGTGCAGCCACTTCCCGTACTGCACGATCAGCGGCTGGTTTAGCCCGAGCCTGACGACCTCAGCCTGGATGGCGGCGGGTGTCGCCTGGATGCCCAGGACCTCCCGCGCGATGCCCTGCCCGTTCCCGTACATCAGCGTGAATGTCGCGAATGTGACCAGGAGCATGACGGCCACCGCGCGGACGACCTTTTTCAGAACAAACCAGAACATGTGATTCTCTTCCGCCTACTTGAAGTCCCACAGCTGGGGATCGAGAGCGTCCGGGTCGGACACGGACGGGATCGAGACCGACGGGCTGTACGCGTAGAGCAGGTCCGGGTATGCGATCGGGACGAACCAGGCCTGCTGGATGATGTAGCGGTTGGTGGCCTGCTGGGCGGCAGCCTGCTGCTGGGCGTTCCCGGTCAGGATCTGGTTCCACATCTTCGCCACCGTCGCGTTGGGCTGATGCTCGGCGTTCCAGATGCCGGTCGGCAAGACATAGTCGTAGATGTCGGCCTTCGAGTCGGCGTAGTTGCCGAGCGGCCACAGCAGCATGGGGTACTTGCCGCTGAGCAGTTCAGTAATGGCGTTGGGACCGGCCAAGGTCACCTGCGTGGCCTTGATGTTGAGCAGGCTGAGCTGCTGTGTCACGTACGGGATGAGCTGGTCGAGCCCCACTCCCTGCAGGTAGGGGATCTGGACGCTGAACCCGTTCGCGTAACCCGCCTTGGCCATCAGGGCCTTGGCGGCCGCGACATTGTACGGATAAGGGTCACTGAGCCCGTTGATGTACGCCGCGGTCCCGGGGCGGAAGATCTGGTCCGCGGGGGCGGCCAGGCCGTGGTAAAGCTGGGTGGCTACGGCCTTCCCATCGAACACCATGTTGATCGCACGGCGCACGTCCACGTTGCCCAGGGCCGGGACCACCTTGCCCATATGGTCCGTGAGCAGCAGCCGGGTAGTCTCACCGTGCATCTCGATGACTTTCAGGCCTGACGCCTTCGCCTCGTTGTAGTCATTCGCCGAGACGAGGGCACCCTCGACCTGCCCGGTCTTCAGCGCGTCCATCATCGCGGTGTCACTCGTGATCACCTTCAGCACGAGCTTGTTGTACGGGTAGTCCTTGGCATTCCAGTACGACGGGTTCTTGATGAACGTGTACACCGAGCCGCGGGTGGTGGCAGATGAGTCGAGCTTGTAGGGACCGGAGCCGTCAGGAGAGTTGTTCACCTGCCCCGACGCGAGGAATGTCGGGCTGGCGATGGTCGCCGAGCACAGGACGCGGGCGGTCAGCAGCGGGTCCGGCTGCGCCAGGGTGACGATGACGGTGCTGGAGTCCGGCGTCGCGATACTGAGCCCGGCCAGGCGGAGCGCCCCAGCGCCGTGCTTCGCTCCATAAAGAAGCGAGGCCTTCACCGCCGCCGCGTTCACCGGGGAGCCGTCTGTAAACTTCATCCCGGTCCGCAGGTGCAGGGTCACGCCCAGGTTCCCGGGCTTGAATGTCCAGCTCGTCGCGATGTCCGGCCGGGGATTCCCCTGGGCGTCGCAGATCATGAGCTGGTCGTATACGGCCATGCCGGCCCAGTTCTGGTAAGAGGGCTGGTTGGAGGGATCCCAGCCGTAGATGTCCTGCGACATCCCGAGAGTCAGGGTTCCCTTGCCCCCTGACGCCTGCGTGGTCCCGGAGACTGTCGAAGCGTTGGTGCAGCCGCTGATCGCGACCGCGGCCGCAACCGCAGGGACGGCGAGGGCTGCGAGGGTACGTCGTCTTATGCGCCGCATAGTTACTCCTTGGAAAATAAGTTATGCCCTGACTAGGGCAGCTGCTGGGCTCCCTGCAGGAGCGTCAGCACGCCCGCCTGAAAGGCGGTGCCGGCCCGATTTGTATAACGATCTACGCCCTAGGTGCACCTGGGGTTCAGGCCGACTTTGTGTAAAACGTTCTACAACGGACAGTACGCGCGTCCGTCAAATCGTGTCAAGGGCACGCGTCGACTTTGTGACGTAACGGTTGTGTAATGTCCTTGTCACGTGCCCGGGCGGGAACCGGCCGGGCAGGACTGCCCTCGCGCATGGCACGATGGCTAGGCGGGCCAGGGGCGGTCGGCGCAGGTCCTGCCAGCGGCGCGGGCCCTACGACGGCCACGGCAGCCGCGCAGCAGGTTCCTGCCGCGGGGGCGCGCTCGTGCCGCGGACTACCAGGCGCGGCGCCACGACGTAATGCACAGGCTGCGTCCGGCCGTTTATCCGCTGGAGCAGGAGCCGCGCGCTCATCGAGCCGGTGAGGTGGGCGGACTGATCGACCGTCGTGAGGGAGATCCGGCCGACGCCCGAGATGTAGGTGTTGTCATACCCGGTTACCGTGAGATCCTCGGGTACCCGCAGGCCGCGTTCTTCCGCCGCCCGGATGACGCCGAGCGCCGCGATGTCCGCGCCCGCGAAGATGGCAGTCGGCGGCGCCGGCCTGGCGAGCGCCTCAACGGCGGCCTGATACCCGCCCTGTTCCGAATACGCGGTCAAGATCACATCGGGTTCGAGCCCGTGCCGCTTCATGGCGTTGACGTAGCCGTCGCAGCGCGGGGTGTGGGAAAGGACGAAGGGCCTGATCAGGTCGCCTGACGGCTGGCTGGTGTGCACGATGCTTTGGTGCCCCAGGCCCACGAGGTGATCGACCATCAGACGCGCGCCCTCGTAGTCGTCATTCACGATCGTGTCGTAGCTGGCCGCGCCGCCGTGCCGTGCGATCACCACCGTGGGCATGCTTGCCCCCAGCTCTTCCAGCCATGGCACGCTCGTCCACGGTGCGATGAGGATGAGCCCGTCTACCTGCCGGTCGACGAGAGCCTCGATGCTGCGCTGCTGGCGTTCCGGGATGGTGCCGCCGCTGACGAGGATCTCCTGGAACGGGCTCGGCTCCAGCTCGTCGGTTATGCCGTTGACGACTTCCGGCTGGAAGGGAGAGGAGAGTTCCACGAGCATGACGCCGATGGTGTAGGAGCTGCCCCGCATGGCGCGCGCGCCCGCGTGCGGCCGGTATCCCAGCTTCCCGATCGCGGTGGTGACCTTCGCCCGCATCTCCGGGCTGACGCCGTAGGCGTCGCGGAGGACCTTGGAGACGGCCGATACCGAGACCTGCGCCTCCTGCGCTACGTCCTGCATCGTCACGCGGCGCGTCCCGGCGGCCTGCGACGTGCCGGCAGCGTGACCGGGGCGCGGTCGCGCCTGCGCATCTCGTGCAGTCGCTGCGTTGCCTGCGGCGGAAACGACGCCTGTGCCAGTGTCCACATGGGACAGTATACGCATCGCTGTAGAACGTTATCTGACAGCCTCGGACGTCTCTTGACTGGGTTAAGGCAACCATCTATTGTGAGGCGTAGAACGTTATACACATGCTGGCTCAGTAGTAGCTTCTCCGCAGCCGCACATCCGGCACAGTTTCGGCCGGACTGAGCCTGCAGACGCCCGCCTCGGGGCCAGCCCCCGCTAGCTGAGAATTCCGGAGACTCGTATGGTCGCTGCCGATCCTCCCAGCGCGCCCCGGTTCGAGCACTGCACCGGCGCCTCCCCGGTGCTCGGCGCCGGGACCGGCGCCCCCCGGCTGTCATGGTCTGTCCCGAGAGCGGGCGCCGGGTATGAGCAGACGGCGTACGAGATCGAGGTCACGCGGGGCGCGATCAGCACGAGACACCGGGTCGACAGCGGGGACCAGGTGCTCGTGCCGTGGCCGCAGGAGCCGCTCGCATCCCGGGAATCCGCCGCGGTGCGGATACGTGTCGCGCACAAGGACGAGTGGAGCGAGTGGAGCGAGCCGGGCATTGTCGAGGCCGGCCTGCTGGACGCCGCCGACTGGACAGCCGCCTTCGTGAGCCCGGTCGGACTCGGCGGCATGCACATGCCCGCGCCGGTGCTGAGCGGCTCGCTCCAGGTGCCGGGCCAGATCCGCAAGGCCCGCCTCTACGCCACCGCGCACGGCATATATGTCCCTGAGCTCAACGGGCAGCGTATCGGCGATGCCGTCCTAGCGCCCGGCTGGACGGCCTACCAGCACCGGCTGCGCTATCACGCATACGACGTGACGCACCTGGTAAGCACCGGGGAGAACGTGCTGGAAATCTTGCTGGGAAATGGCTGGTACCGGGGCCGGCTCGGCTTTCAGGGCCAGCGCGCGCTCTACGGCGACCGGCTGGCGCTGCTGGCACAGCTCGAGGTCACGACCACCGACGGGCGGCTGCACGTGCTGGCCACGGACGGGTCGTGGGCGGCGCGCGAGAGCGAGGTCCTCGCCGACGACCTCTACGACGGGCAGCGGACGGACCTGCGTCGGCGCAGCAGCGGATGGCGCCCGGCGGAAAGCGGGGTCGAGGTCATCGACGGTGACCTGGGCCGGCTGGTCGCACCCGAGGGCCCGGCCGTGCGCGTCACGGACATGCTGCCTGCGCAGCGGGTGTGGACTTCTCCGTCCGGCAAGACGCTGGCGGACTTTGGCCAGAACGTGGTCGGGTGGGTACGGCTGCGCGCCGTCGGCCTCGCGCCCGGCAGTGAGGTCGTCGTCCGCCACGCGGAAGTGCTGGAGGACGGCGAAATCGGCACCCGGCCGCTGCGCACCGCCGAGGCGACCGATGTCTATTTTCTCGCGGGCACCGGCGAGGAGATGCTCGAGCCGTCGCTCACCTTCCACGGCTTCCGGTATGTGGAGTTGTCGGGCGTGCCCGCCCTGCGCGCCGAGGACCTTGAAGCGGTGGTCATCGGGTCGGACCTGCAGCGCACGGGATGGTTCGCGTCGTCGCACAAGTTGCTCGACCGGTTTCACGAAAACGTGGTGTGGGGCATGCGCGGCAACTTCGTTGACGTACCCACGGACTGCCCCCAGCGGGATGAGCGGCTCGGCTGGACCGGCGATATCCAGGTGTTCGCGCCGACGGCGGCGTTCCTCTTCGACACCTCGGGCTTCCTCGGCTCCTGGCTGGCGGACCTGGCGGCCGAGCAGAAGCCGGACGGGTCGGTGCCCTTCGTGGTGCCGGACGTGCTGAAGGACCCCGAGCCCGCGGCGGCTGCCTGGGGTGACGCCGCGACCCTCGTGCCATGGGCCCTGTACGAGCGCAGCGGGGACCGTGACGTGCTTGAGCGGCAGCTGCCGAGTATGCGCGGCTGGGTCGACAAGATAACCGAGCTCGCCGGCCCGGACCGGCTGTGGTCCGGCGGGTTCCAGTTCGGCGACTGGCTCGATCCGACTGCGCCGCCCGAGGACCCGTTCCGCGCCAGAGCTGACTCCGATGTAATCGCGACCGCGCACCTGGCCCGCTCGGCCGGGGTCGTGGCCGCGGCGGCGCGAGTGCTTGGCCGCGATGAGGAGGCTGACCGGTACGCCGCGCTCGCCGCCGAGGTCCGCGAGGCGTTCGCCCGCGCATACGTAACGCCTGCCGGCCGTGTCTTGTCGGACGCGCAGACCGTCTACGCCCTGGCGATCGAGTGGGGGCTGCTGCCCGGCGAGGAGCAGCGCCAGGAGGCTGGCCGACGTCTGGCCGATCTCGTGCGCGGCAGCGGTTTCCGGATCAGTACGGGCTTTGTCGGCACCCCGCTGGTGACCGACGCGCTGACCTCCACCGGGCACATCGACGTGGCCTACCGGCTGCTGCTGCAGACAGGCTGCCCGTCGTGGCTCTACCCGGTGACCATGGGCGCGACGACGATCTGGGAGCGCTGGGACAGCATGCTGCCTGACGGCAGCATCAACCGCGGTGAGATGACGTCGTTCAACCACTACGCCCTCGGCGCGATCGCGGACTGGCTGTACCGCCGGGTCGCCGGCCTCGCGCCAGCCGCGCCAGGTTACCAGGAGATCACCGTATGCCCGCAGCCGTCCGCCGCCCTCACTTCGGCGTCGGCCCGGCATCTCACACCATACGGCGAAGCCAGCGTCGCGTGGGAACGCGCTAACGGCCGGTTCCGGCTGGACGTGCGCGTCCCAGCCGGAGCCAGAGCCCACGTGCACCTGCCCGGTGCGACCGAGCCCGAGGTAGTCGCCCACGGCCTGCACCACTGGGAAATCGCCGATCCGGCCCAGCCCGCGCGGGAGCCGCTTGCCGCAGGCACCATCCGGGACGTACTCGACGACCCGGACGCCTGGTCTGCCGTCGTCGCCGCGGCCGTTGAGACCGGCGTCGCCCCGCAGGGAGAGGTGCAGGTTGCCAGGCGGCTCGCCGCCTATCTGGACGCGGCCGCCACAGACCTCGCCCGCACCGCCCTTGCGCCGCAGGAGTCCCTCCCCAACGCGAGCGCCTTCCGGCGCGCGGTGGACGCGATCCTCGGGTCGCACCCAGGTGACAGCACCGTAGCGCGGCGCACGTGACAAAGAGGATGACCTTGACTACATCGACTGCGGACTCCACGACCCTCACCTGCCTGCCCAGGTCCGTCCGGGAGACTCCCCAGGCCATACCGGGCCCAGGGAGAGCACAGGGTGCGCATCTGTGCTCCCGAGAGCCCGTATCCACCCGGCTGAAACGTGCCGCTGCCGGATCCGTCCCTTCCAGGAAACGTTAACGATGCTTCTCACAGACCAGCCACAAGCACAGAAATACGCGGCGGCCCGGCAAAAGCTCGCCGATCTCGGCCGCGAGGCGACGCTGCAGGCTGTCACAGACCTCGCGCGCCAGGTACGGCTGTCCGACCTGGACATGATAGGCCGGGCCCGGCTAGGGCACATCGGCGGTGACTTCTCTGTCATCGACATCCTTGCGACCCTCTACGGTGCCGTACTCAACGTCAGCCCAGCCCGGCCTGACGATCCGGAACGGGACCGCCTCATCCTGAGTAAGGGCCATGCGGCAGGAGCCCTCTACGCCACCCTGGCCCACTGCGGCTTCTTCCCCGTCTCCGAACTGGAATCGTTCGCCCGTCCCCTGTCCGCGCTTAACGGCCACCCGAACCGCAACAAGGTCCCCGGCGTGGAAACGAACACGGGTCCGCTCGGACACGGCTTCCCTGTCGCGGTCGGCTGCGCGCTGGCCGCGAAGCTCCAGCGATCGACCCGCCGCACTGTCGTGGTCCTAGGAGACGGCGAGCTGCAAGAAGGCAGCAACTGGGAGGCGGCGATGACGGCAAGTCACTACGCTCTCGCCGCGCTCACCGCCATCGTGGACCGCAACCGGCTCCAGCAGGGAGCACGCACCGAGGAAACGAAGCAACTCGAACCGCTCGCGGACAAGTGGGCCAGCTTCGGCTGGGAGGTCCGCGTCATCGACGGCCACCACTATGCCCAGATCCTGTCCAGCCTGGAGGCCTCATCGTCGGGTCGGCCCGTATGCGTCATCGCCAACACCACGAAAGGCAAAGGGGTGTCCTTCATGGAGGACCGAGTCGAGTGGCACCACAAGATCCCCAGCCCGGACCAGATCGTCGCGGCACGCCGGGAGCTGTCGGCATGACCCAGCAGGCAACCCTCCAGGCCCCCACCTTCGACTGCCGCAAGGCATTCGCCGAGGAACTCATCGCGCTGGCCCGGCAAGACGAGCGCATCATCGCCGTCTGCAACGACTCCGTTGGCTCCAGCAACCTGGTGCGATTCCGTGAGGAATTCCCCGGCAGGCTCATCAACGTCGGCATTGCCGAACAGGATCTCGTCGGGGTCAGCGCAGGCCTCGCCAACGGCGGGATGATCCCCTTCGTCAGCGCCGCTGCCCCGTTCCTCACCGGCCGCGCCCTCGAGCAGATCAAGGCCGACGTCGCCTACAGCGGCGCCCGTGTCATCCTGTGCGGGCAGAGCCCGGGAATGTCCTACGGCGAGCTCGGCCCCACGCACCATTCCATCGAGGATCTCTCCTGGCTTCGCGCCATCGCCGACTTGCCGATCATCGTCCCCGCCGATCCCGGCGAGACCCGCGCTGCTGTGCGGTGGGCGGCAAGCAACCACGGCCCGTGCTACCTGCGCATCGGGCGGCATCCCGTCCCGGCCATCGGCCCGGAGCAGACAGAGTTCATCCTCGGACGCAGTACCCAGGTCAGGCCCGGCAGGAGCGCTACCGCCATCGCCGTGGGGACCATGGTCGCCCGGGCCCTGGAGGCAGCTGATCTGCTGCGCGAAGAGGGCATCGACCTGCGGATCATCAACATGTCCACGATCGAGCCCCTGGACAGCGAAGCCGTCCTGAACGCAGCCGCGGAAACCGGGGCCGTGATCACGGTCGAGGAGGCTACCACCACCGGAGGGCTCGGAGCGGCAGTCGCGACCCTGCTGGCCCAGCACCAGCCCGTCCCTATGCGGATCCTCGGTGTCCCGCGCCAGTTCGCCCCTACCGGCAGCACCGACTTCCTGCTCGACTACTTCGGCCTAACCGCCCGTGGCATCGCAGACGCGGCCAGAAAGATGATCCACGATGCCAGAAGCTGACCTCCTGCTCGCCGTCGACCAGGGCTCGACCTCCACTAAGGCCCTGCTCGTCGACCGGCGTGGCGACGTGCTTATGACGGTGACCTCGCCTGTTACCAGTACCTACCCGCGGCCAGGCTGGGTCGAGCAGTCCGCCGACGAGATCACGGACAGCGCGCGGCGAGCAGTGGCGGCGATCATGGAAGACATCACTGCCTCGCGCATCGCCGGCCTCTGCATCAGCTGCCAGCGTGAATCCCTGGTCCTCTGGGACGCGACCACAGGAGACCCGGTGAGTCCGCTGGTGAGCTGGCAGGACCAGCGGACGGCAGGCATGTGCCGGGCCCTCCAGGGCGAGGAGGTCAGCGAGCAGGTCTCGCGCGTCACGGGCCTGCCACTGGATCCCATGTTCTCCGGCACCCGGGCTACCTGGATCCTGGACGCCGCCGACCCCACCCGGGCAGCAGCCCGGTCCGGACAGCTGCAACTCGGGACGGTCGACAGCTGGCTGCTCAGGCAGCTCACCGGGGAACACGTGACTGAGCCGGGCAACGCCTCCCGGACTCAGCTGATGAACCTGCGCGACCGGAACTGGGACACCGACATGCTCGACTTGTTCAAGGTGCCCAGGAGCGTCTTGCCGCGGATCGTGTCCTCGGCGGGCCCTTTCCCGGCGGTCAAGGGCCTCAAGCCCCTACTGGACGGAACTCCCGTGCTCGCCGTCCTAGCCGACTCGCATGCGGCCCTGTTCGCCCACGGCGCCTGGTCCCCAGGCCTGGTCAAGGCAACCTACGGAACCGGCTCGTCCGTGATGGGGGTCTGCGAGACCGGCGCCGCCGCCCCGGCGGGGCTGTGTCTCACCGTCGCATGGGAGGGTACCGAGCCTGCCTACGCGATCGAGGGAAATATCCGCGCCAGCGGCTCGACGTTCGCCTGGCTCGCCCGCATCCTCGCAACGACCCCCGCTGCCCTCGCAGACATGGCGCGAAGCGTGCCGGCCAACGACGGTGTCTACCTGATTCCCGCCTTCAACGGCCTCGGGGCGCCCTGGTGGGACCCGGACGCCAAGGGCCTCATCACGGGACTGACGCTCGGCACCGAGCCCGGGCACATCGCCCGAGCCGCCCTGGAATCCATCGCTTACCAGGTCGAGGATGTCCTGGCGGCCATGAGCCAGGCCACCGGCCCCCTCGGCGACCTGCTGGCCGACGGCGGCGCTTCGCAGAGCCAAGACCTCATGCAGATACAAGCTGACATCAGCGGACGCCGGGTGCACGCGTCGGCGGTCGCGCATCTGTCTGCGCTCGGCGCCGCCCACTACGGCGGAATCAGCTGCGGACTGTGGACCTCGGACGACCTGCATGACTGGCCGCGTGTCCACACCTCCTACACGCCCCGCCTCGCCGAGGACGCCCGCCGTGTCCTGCACGGTCAGTGGAATGCTGCCGTGTCCCGGGCGCGCCTGCGGGCCGGGGCATAACAGATAGCCGAGTCGAAAGGACCGATCATGGCTCAGCCCGCGTTCGGAGCCGGGATCTGGCACTTCGCCACCTATGTCGATCGTTACGCTACCGACGGATACGGAGAGCCGGTCACGCTTCTGGAGAGTATCGACCTGGCCGGGGCAGTCGGAGACCTGTCTTACGTAGACCTCACCTACCCCTTCACCGGCCCCGGCCTGACCCTTGCCGACGTCAAGGCGGCTCTTGACCGCAACGACCTGAAGGTCATCGGCATCACTCCGGAGATCTACACCCGGGTCTTTGCCAAGGGCGCCTTTACCAATCCCGACCCTGGCGTACGCCGCCAGGCCCACGAGCTGATCACGGAGGCGGCCGCCGTCGTCCGCGAGCTCGGCGCGTCCTACGTCAAGCTCTGGCCCGGGCAGGACGGATGGGACTATCCCTTCCAGGTCGATCACCACGCCCTGTGGAAGAACTCGCTCGACGGCGTCGCCAGCCTGGCGCAGGAGAACAGCGACCTGCGCTTCGTCATCGAGTACAAGCCCCGTGAGCCCCGGGTCAAGATGAGCTTCGACTCGGTGGCCCGGACGCTGTTGGGTATCGAGAAGATCGGGCTGCCCAATATCGGCATCCTGCTCGACTTCGGGCATTCCCTTTACGGCGGCGAATCGCCGGCCGATGCCGCGCAGCTCGCCATCGACTACGGCCGCCTGTTCGGCATGGATGTCAACGACAACCTCAGGGGCTGGGACGACGATCTCGTCGCCGGCACCATTCACCCCATCGAGCTGTTCGAGTTCTTCTACACCCTCCGCAAGAACAACTGGCAGGGCGTCTGGCAGCTCGACCAGTTCCCGTTCCGGGAGGACAGCGTGACGGCCGCCAAGGCCGCGATCGAATTCCTCAAAGCCGTGGATCGCGGGCTGGGGCGTCTGGACTTTGACGCCATGCAGAAGGCGCAGGACCAGCACGACGCGCTCACCGCGCTGCGGCTGGCCCGGCACGCCCTCTTTAGCTGAGAAAGCAGGTTCAGATCAAATGAAGCGTGAAGCGGTCAACTGCGCCCTGCGCGGGCAGCGGATCGAGCTGCCGTCATGGGCGTTCGGCAACTCCGGGACGCGGTTCAAGGTGTTTGCCCAGCCGGGCGTGCCGCGCGACCCGTACGAGAAGATCGCCGACGCCGCCCAGGTGCACAAGCACACCGGCGCCGCGCCCTCGGTCGCGCTGCACATCCCCTGGGACCGCGTCGACGACTACGCCAAGCTGGCCGCGCACGCGGCCGAACTAGGGGTACAGATCGGCACGATCAACTCCAACTTGTTCCAAGACGACGACTACCGGCTCGGCTCGCTGACCCACCCGGATCGGGCGGTGCGGCGCAAGGCCATCGCGCACCACGCCGAATGTGTCGAGGTGATGTGGCAGACCGGGTCAGTCGACCTGAAGCTGTGGCTGCCGGACGGCACGAACTATCCCGGGCAGGACGATCTGCGCCACCGGCAGGACCGGCTGTCCGAGTCGCTGACCGAGATCTACGCGCTGCTCGGCCCGGGGCACCGGTTGCTGGTCGAGTACAAGTTCTTCGAGCCGTATTTCTACTCGATGGACATCCCGGACTGGGGGACATCGCTGCTGCACTGCCTGGCCCTCGGGGAGCAGGCCCAGGTGGTCCTGGACACCGGGCACCACGCGCCGGGTACGAACATAGAGTTCATCGTCATGCAACTGCTGCGGATAGGCAGGCTCGGCGCATTCGACTTCAACTCCCGCAACTACGCCGACGACGACCTGATTGTCGGGTCGGCCGACCCGTTCCAGCTCTTCCGGATCATGAACGAGATCGTGGCTGCGGGCGCACTCCGGGCCGACTCGCGGGTCAGCTTCATGCTGGATCAGTGCCACAACATCGAGCCGAAGATTCCCGGCCAGATCCGTTCGGTGATGAACGTGCAGGAAGCTACGGCCAAGGCCCTGCTGGTGGACCGCGGCGCGCTGACCGAGGCCCAGCTCGGCGGCGACGTGCTGGGTGCCCACGGCGTGCTGATGGAGGCCTACAACACCGACGTCCGCCGGCTGCTCGCCGAACTCCGCGAGGACATGGGCCTGGACCCGGAGCCGGTGGCAGCGTACGCCGCCTCCGGTTATGCAGACAAGATTGCCGCCGAGCGGGTTGGCGGCCAGCAGGCAGGCTGGGGAGCGTGAACCGTGAGCGTTGTCGATGAACTGATCGGACGGTCGAACCGGCTCGGTTCAGACTCTCGGAATACGAATTACGCCGGCGGCAACGCCTCGGCTAAGGGGACGGTTACCGATCCGGTCACCGGCGAGGACATCGAGCTGCTGTGGGTCAAAGGGTCGGGAGGTGACCTGGGCACGCTGACGGCGGCCGGGCTGGCAGTGCTGCGGCTGGACCGGCTGCGCGCGCTGGTCAGCGTCTACCCGGGCGTGGACCGGGAGGACGAGATGGTGGCCGCGTTCGACTTCTGCCTGCACGGCAAGGGCGGCGCGGCGCCATCCATCGACACCGCCATGCACGGGCTGGTGGACGCTCCCCACGTGGATCACCTGCACCCCGACTCCGGCATTGCGCTGGCCACCGCCGCCGACGGGGAGAAGCTGACCGCTGAATGCTTCGGCGACCGGGTGGTGTGGGTGCCGTGGCGGCGGCCGGGTTTCCAGCTCGGCCTGGATATCGCGGCTATCGCCACTGCAAATCCGCAGGCCATCGGGGTGGTGCTTGGCGGGCACGGCATTACCGCGTGGGGCCGCACCAGCGAGGAGTGCGAGGCTCGCTCTCTGGAGATCATCCGCACGGCGGCGGAGTTCATCGCCGCGAACGGCAAGCCTGACCCGTTCGGCCCTGTCATTCCGAGATACGAGCCGCTGCCCGAAGCCGAACGGCACGCCCGCGCCGCCGCGCTGGCCCCGGTCATCCGCGGCCTGGCTTCGACGGACCGGCCGCAGGTCGGCCACTACACCGACAGCGACGTAATACTCGACTTCGTCGCACGGGACGGGCACTCGCGGCTGGCCGCCCTCGGCACCTCCTGTCCGGACCACTTCCTGCGCACGAAGGTCCGTCCGATGGTCTTGGACCTGCCTCCGGCCGCCCCGCTCAAGGACGTCGTGGCCCGGCTGCGGGAACTCCACCGGCAGTACCGCGAGGACTACGCCGCCTACTACCAGCGGCACGCCGAGCCGGACTCCCCGCTGATGCGCGGCGCCGACCCGGCCATCGTCCTGGTGCCCGGCGTCGGGATGTTCAGCTACGGGGCGAACAAGCAGACCGCCCGGGTGGCCGGGGAGTTCTACGTCAACGCGATCAACGTGATGCGCGGCGCCGAGGCTATCTCCGCCTACGCGCCCATCGACGAAGCCGAGAAGTTCCGGATCGAGTACTGGGCACTGGAGGAAGCCAAGCTCCAGCGCATGCCCATGCCCAAGCCGTTGGCTACCCGGATCGCGCTCGTCACCGGAGGGGGGTCCGGGATCGGCCGGGCGATCGCCCTACGGCTGGCCGCCGAGGGCGCATGCGTGGTCGTAGCGGACCGGGACGGCGGGAACGCCGCAGCGGTCGCGGCCGAGATGGGCGGCCCAGACGTGGCCGTCCCATTCACCGCCGACGTGACCGACGAGGACCAGGTGGCGGCGGCCGTAGCCGCGGCGGCGCTGGCCTTCGGCGGGGTGGACCTGGTAGTGAACAACGCCGGGCTATCGATCTCCAAGCCGCTGACCGAGACGACCATGGCGGACTGGGACACCCAGCACGACGTGATGGCCCGCGGGTCGTTCCTGGTCTCCCGCGAGGCAGCCCGGGCCATGCGGGCCCAAGGCATGGGCGGCGACATTGTCTACGTCTGCAGCAAGAACAGCGTGTTTGCCGGGCCGAACAACGTGGCCTACGGCGCGGCCAAGGCGGACCAGGCGCACCAGGTCCGGCTGCTGGCGGCCGAGCTCGGCGGCGACGGCATCCGGGTCAACGGCGTCAACCCCGACGGCGTGGTCCGCGGGTCCGGGATCTTCGCCGGCGGCTGGGGCGCCCAGCGCGCCGCTGTCTACGGAGTGGAGGAAAAGGACCTGGGGTCCTACTATGCACAGCGCACCCTGCTGAAGCGCGAGGTCCTGCCTGAGCACGTCGCTGCCGCGGTGTTCGCCCTGACCGCCGGTGATCTGTCCCAGACCACCGGGCTGCACATCCCCGTCGATTCCGGCGTCGCCGCCGGATTCCTGCGCTGAGCGGCCGCGGTGGCTGAATACGACGTCCGGGTGGCCGCCGTCGACCTGGGCGCCTCCAGCGGCCGAGTCGTCATAGGGCACCGGACGGACCGGGGTTTCATCCTCAGTGAGGTCTATCGCTTCCCCAACCGGCCGAGACCCGCAGAGGGCATGCTCCGCTGGGACGCTCACGCCCTGTTCGCCGGGATCCTGGACGGGCTGCGAGCCGCAGTCCAGACCGGACCGGTCGACGCGATATCGGTCGACGGGTGGGCCGTCGACTACGGACTACTCGACGGCGACGGCGGCTTGGTCGCCGACCCGGCCAGCTACCGGGACGCCCGCACCGGGCCGCCATTCACCGCCGTCACCGGCGGCGGCGTGAACGGCGTCGACGCCACGCGGTTGTACGAAGCGACCGGGATCGCCCCGCAACAGATCAACACCGTGTTCCAGCTCATGGCCGAGCGCGGATCAGGGCAGCTGCGCTCAGCGCGACACGCCGTGCTCATCCCCGACCTGATGACCTACTGGCTATGCGGTCGACTGGGCACTGAACTGACCAACGCCTCCACCACCGGCCTGCTCAACACACGCACCCTTACGTGGGCCGATCAGATCGCTGAGGCCCTCGACGTGCCCGTGCAGATGTTTCCCAGCCTGTGGAGCGCCGGCGAAAAGGCTGGCCCGGTGATGCAGCCCCTCGTCTCCGAGCTCGGCCTGGACCGGCCACCTGAAGTGATCGTCGCGCCGTCGCACGACACCGCGGCCGCAGTGGCCGGAGTGCCAGCGGCCGACGACGCATTCGCCTTCGTGTGCACCGGCACCTGGACGGTGGTCGGCGTCGAACTCCCGTCACCAGTGATCACCGATGCCGCGCGCGAGGCGGGCTTCAGCAACGAGGCCGGCGTCGACGGGACGACCCGGTTCCTGCGCAACGTGACCGGGTTCTGGCTGCTGCAAGAGTGCTTGCGGGAATGGCAGGACGGCGCACGACCCGTCGACCTGGACGAACTAACCCGCGCGGCTGCCCGGATCCCAGGCCTGCGGGCGCTCATCGACGTTCAGGATCCTGCCTTCACGCCGCCTGGCGCCATGACCGGACGGATTCTCCGCGCCTGCGAACTCGCGTGCGGCGTCCGCCTGTCCTCACCGGCGGAGATCCTGCGCTGCATCCTGGACAGCATGGCCGTCGCGATCCGGCACGCTGTCTGCGACGCGATGCGGATCACCGGCCGGCCGGTGCGGACGGTGAACGTGGTGGGTGGTGGCGTGGCCAATCCTCTGTTCTGCCAGCTGGTCGCGGACGCGTGCGCCATGCCCGTCGTCGCCGGGCCGACCGAGGCGGCCTCCTGGGGAAACATATTGATTCAGGCCCGGGCCCTAGGCGCGGCCGCCGGTTCCTTGTCGGAACTGCGCTCGCTGGTCCGGAACGGCGTCCGGCTGGCCACGTACCAGCCGGAGGATTCCGCCCGGGCCTGGGAACGTGCCGACGAGATCGTGCTGGCCAGCATGGGAGCCCCTCGGTGAAGGCAGCCCTGTTCATCACCTGCCTGGCCGACGGGCTGGTACCGGAGGTGGCCCAGGCCACGGTACGGGTGCTGGAACGGCTCGGCGTGACGCTCGACATTCCGTTGGAGCAGACCTGCTGCGGGCAGATGCACGTAAATACCGGCTATCCGCGCGAAGCTGTCCCCCTGATACGGAACCACGTCGCAGCCTTCGAACAGTACGACGCGATCGTGGCGCCCAGCGGCTCATGTACCGCCGCGATCCGGCACCAGCACGCCGATCTCGCGGCGGCCGCCGGGGACCCGGCGCTGGCCGCGGCCGCGGCCGCGATCGCTGCCCGGACCTGGGAGCTGTCACAGTTCCTGGTGGACGTGCTGCGGGTGACCGACGTCGGAGCCTTCTTCCCGCACCGGGTGACCTATCATCCGACCTGCCATTCGCTGCGGCTGCTCCGGGTCGGGGACCGGCCATTGCAGTTGCTGCGCGCGGTCGGCGGCATCGATCTGGCCGAACTGCCGGACGCGGATCAGTGCTGCGGGTTCGGCGGCACGTTTGCCCTGAAGAACCCCGCGGTGTCAGCAGCGATGCTGGCCGACAAGATGGCCGCGATCCGGGCTACCGGCGCCACGGTAGTGACCGCAGGCGACGCATCGTGCCTGCTGCACATCGGCGGCGGTCTGTCCCGGCTGAGCACGGCCGTGGGCGCCCGGCACCTCGCCGAGATCCTCGCCGCAACCAGGAGCGGCCGGTGACGTTCCTGGGCATGCCCGGCGCGCCGCCCGGCGTAGGCCAGCTCCGGCAGGCCGAACCGTTCCCGACTGCGGCGGCCCGGGCACTGGAAGACAGCCAGCTGCGCCGTAACCTGCGCCACGCCACCTCTGCCATCCGCGGCAAGCGCGCGGCTGCGGTCGCCGAGGTACCGGACTGGGAGGAGCTGCGGGCGGCGGGCGCCGCCATCAAAGATGATGTCCTGGCACACCTGGACCGGTATCTGGTCCAGCTCGAGGATCAGGTAACCGCCCGGGGCGGCACGGTCCACTGGGCGGGCGACGCGTGCGAGGCCAGCCAGATCGTCATCGGCCTGGTGGGCGCGACCGGGGAATCCAAGGTCGTGAAGGTCAAGTCGATGGCCACCCAGGAGATCGGGCTGAACGACGCTTTGGCTGCCGCAGGCATCGAAGTGACGGAGACCGACCTGGCCGAGCTGATCGTCCAGCTCGGCCGGGACACGCCCAGCCACATCCTGGTCCCCGCCATCCACCGCAACCGCGAGCAGATCCGCGACATTTTTACCCGCGAGATGCCAGATGCGCCGCGCGGGCTATCCGACCAGCCGGCGGCGCTGGCCGAGGCCGCCCGCGCGCACCTGCGCCGCAAGTTCCTGTCCGCCAAGGTCGCCATCTCCGGCGCGAACTTCGCGGTAGCGGAGACCGGCACGCTGGTCGTAGTGGAATCCGAGGGCAACGGCCGGATGTGCCTGACTCTGCCGCGAACCCTGATCACAGTGATGGGGATCGAGAAGGTGCTGCCGGCCTGGCGGGACCTGGAGGTGTTCCTGCAGTTGCTGCCCCGCTCGTCCACGGCGGAACGGATGAACCCGTATACCTCTATGTGGACCGGCGCCGTCGAGGGCCAGGACTTCCACCTCGTCCTGCTGGACAACGGCCGGACCGCGACCCTGGCCGATCCCCGCGGCCGGGCTGCGCTGCGCTGCATCAGGTGCTCGGCCTGCCTGAACGTGTGCCCGGTGTACGAGCGCGCCGGCGGCCACGCCTACGGCTCGGTCTACCCCGGACCCATCGGCGCCGTGCTGTCCCCGCAGCTCACCGGCGTGGCCGACAACCCCGACCTGCCCTTCGCCTCGACCCTGTGCGGTGCCTGCTACGACGTCTGCCCGGTCGCGATCGACATTCCCGCCATGCTCATCCACCTCCGCTCCCGCGTTGTCGACGATAAGCGCGCCCATCAGCGGACCGCTGAGGCCGCGGCGATGCGACTCCTGGCCTGGACGATGAGCGACTCGCGCCGATGGAGCCGGGCGCTGCGCCTCGGCCGTGCCGGGCGGCTACTCGGACGGCACGGCAACCGGATCAGCAGCCTGCCAGGACCGCTGGCAGCGTGGACCGCCTCTCGTGACCTGCCGCGTCCTCCCCGGCAGACATTCCGCGACTGGTGGCGGACGGGACACAGGGAATGAGCAGCCGAGACGAGATCCTGCAGCGGATCCGCGCAGCCACCGCGGACATCACTAGCCCGCCGGATGTTCCGCGGCGGTACTCGCCCGCGACTGCCGCCGGCGCCCCGGGCTCAGCCGAGGCCGATGACACCCTGATCGATCTCTTCGCGGAACGCGCCGGCGACTACCAGGCAACGGTCCGCCGCTGCCCTTACGCCGACGCTGCCCGGGTCGTCGGCGAAGCGGTAGCCTCCCATGGAGCGCGGCGCATCGGCGTACCCCGCGGATTCCCCGCTGAGTGGTCCGCGCAGCTCCCCGAGCCGGTCCCCGACGATCCGCCGCTCGAGGTGGCCGCACTCGACATCCTCGATGGCGTCGTGACCACATGCGCCGTTGCGATCGCCGAAACCGGCACGATCGTGCTCGACAGCGGGCCAGGCCAAGGCGGCCGTGCGCTCAGCCTCATGCCCGATTACCACTTGGCCGTCGTACGCGCCGGGCAGATCGTCGCCACTGTGCCTGACGCGATAGCCGCACTCGACCCGCTCCGCCCGCTCACCTGGATCAGCGGGCCCAGCGCCACCAGCGACATCGAACTCATCCGGGTCGAGGGCGTGCACGGTCCCCGGACCCTCGATGTCATCATTATCACCACGGCTTTTAAGGGCGACGACGTTAGAGGCGGCGGCCCGTACGCTGTGTGCGGATAGGGCTGGCTCTCGCCTGCCCGATTTGACCCAATGAGGGCCGCCGCGAAGGTTTCCTTGTCGAATCCGGTACGGCCTGGACGACTCGTAGGGTTAGCGGCCCCGCGCGGACCCTCTGTTCATCTCGCCATGTTCGGCGGCGGTGCGGCCCGGCGGGCCGCCTTGAAGCCGGACAGAGAGTTCTCGCACGCGTAAGGCGCAGTCCGGTGTGCTCAGCCCCTGCGCTCAGCACAGACCTACAGCCAGGGGCGCTTCGGGGCAGTGGCAGATCGCGTTTCGGCGCGCTTGCGTTCTGGTCTTGACGCCCCGTTACATGACACTCACAATTTCTATTGGGCAACTATTGTCAACATCGCATCCTGAGGGGCTGATCATGAAGCTAACCTTCCTGGGCAAGGACAGCACGCCGAACGACTCGCCGACGCTGTACGCGACCGACCGGGACACGTACCTCGTGCAGGGCTATGCGGTGACCGACCCCGAGGCCCTGGCGCAGATGCGGATTCCTGACGGTGAGACGGTTGTCGAGGTGCCGAGGCGCCTGATGAAGTACCTGCCGCCGGAGGAGCAGCAGCATGGAGAGGGTCACAGCTGAGCTGCGCGACAGTCTCATAGCCGGTTTCGACCGCGAGGCCCTGCATCTGGAGATGCGCGACCTGTACGCGGCGGCCGATCATGGGCGGTTCCGGGCGTGGCTCGCGGGCGAGCCGCTGGATCCCGCGGCCGAGGAGGAGTGGTGGCGGCCGTGGCGCGAGATGATGCGCGGGCACCGTGAGGCAGGCCGGATCTTGCGTCGGCTGCGGGTCGTCTCAGAACCGGTGACCGACTACATCCGGTTCGAGTGGCGGGACGCCGACGAGCTGGTCAAGGCCGGCGAGGAGGTGCGGTGGCTGCCGCGTCAGCGGGCGTCCGGGCTGCTGCTGCCCGGCAACGACCTGTGGAGCTTCGACGCCGAGACGGTCGTGTTCACCCACCTGTCCGGCGATGGCGCTATCCAGGGCTACGAGCTGACCCGCGACCCGGCACTGGTCACCCGGTGCGTGACCGCGTTCGAAGCTGCCTGGCGGGTCGCGATCCCGCACAGCGAATACACGCCGTCCTGACCGTGACCACGCCAGTCCAGCAGGCGCGAGAAGCGCTGGGCGCCCGCCTGCGCGAGATCCGCAAGGACGCGAACCTGACCGCACGGGCGCTCGCCGCCGCCATGGGCTCGCATTTCACCAAGGTCAGCAAGATCGAGAACGGCGCACGCAGCCCAACGGAGCAGGACATCCGCTCCTGGTGCACCGCGTGCGGGGCCGCCGATCAGATTCCGGATCTGATCGCCACCGTCCGGCACATCGAGGCGATGTACCACGAGTACCGGCGGCAGATGCAGGCCGGGCTCAAGCACCTGACGGAGTCCTCGGTCCCGCTGTACGAGCAGACGTCCCTATTCCGCATCTACGACACCACGGTCGTCCCGGGCTTGTTCACCACAGCCGAATACGCCGCCGCGCTGTTCCGGTTCTGGACCGGGTTCATGGGCCTAGCCGACGACGTCGACGCGGCAGTCCAGGCGCGGATGGACCGCCAGCGGGTGCTCTACACCGGCCAGCGCGAATTCCAGGTCATCGTGGAGGAGCAGGTCCTCCGGACCCGGGTGGGCGACGCCGACGTGATGGCGGGCCAGCTTGACCGGCTGCTCGCCGTCATGTCGCTGCCCAGGGTCAGGATCGGGATCATCCCGGCCGCGGGCGAGCGGCACAGCCTGACCCAGGGAAGCTTCTGGATGTTCGACGACGCGCGGGTCCGCATCGAGACCGTCTCGGCCAGCCTGACCATCACCCAGCCGCGCGATATCGCGCTTTACGCCAGGGTCTTCGAGCTGCTCCAGCAGTCGGCGCTGTACGGCCGCGACGCCCGGCGCCTGATCGGCCGCGCCCTCCGCGACCTCACCGTCCAGTCTGACTAATTGCTCGTCAACTTTTGTCAACTTCCTTTACCCGCCTGTCCTTCGCGCGCCACGCTGCCGATAACCGCATCGATGCGCGATGGTGAGGAGGCCCCCGCTATGGACCGGACGACGGGACTCAGCAGCAGTCCGTGGAGCCGGCCGTGAGGTTCCGGGACGATTGCCCCGCGGACCTGGCCCGGGCCCGCGCCACCGTCACAGCCTGGCGGGACCAGAACCCGGGCGGGACGAGCGACGAGATGGTCGCCGCAGTCGGCCGCCAGTTCCACCGCGACTACGGCGTCGTACTCCGCGCCGTGCTGTTCGCCCTCGACAGGCACCGGGCCCGCGAGGTGACCGGGATCGCCACCGGGCACCTTCCCGCATCGCGGGGCCGTACATGAGCGGCTTTGACGTCCGGCTGGTCCGGCACGGGCTGCCAGGCGCACTCGGCGAGCCGGACCAGCTGCTACGCCTGGCACGGTTCAGGGCCGCGCACCCAGAGGTGATCATCGGCGATGGCGGGTTCGGCACCGTGCAGGCCCGCATCCCCGAGCCGGACGGCGAGACCGTGATCACCAGGTACGCGCTCAGCGAGCTACTTGACCGGCTTGATGAACTGACCACCGGACCGAACGGCCAGCCGGGCTGCGAACCTAGCTCACTGCTGCCCGGGAATCATGACTTCCGGACAAGGTGCTAACTGGTTGGGGCGATGAGCTTCACGCCGTCGTGATCCCGGATCGATGGTTCGGCGTCATTCCGGTAGGCATCGAGAATACGGATCGCGAAGGCTTCGGGCATTATCGCGCTTACCTCGGATTCCTGTACCCAGCGGAACCCTGCGGCTTCTGGGTTCTCAGTCAGAGCGCCACCAGCTAGACGGCATCTGAAGACCAGGGCCACGACTCCAAGCCTCATGTTCTTATAGACGCCGGTTAGGGTCACCGGCTCGACGACGAGCCCGGTCTCTTCCCTTACCTCGCGGAGCAGGCCCTCGATTATCGACTCATTGCGCTCGAGAACGCCGCCCGGCGGTTCCCAGTGCCCATTGTCTCGCCGCTGAATAACCAGGGTGCGCCTGTTCTCGTCGATCACGACGCCGGCCACGCTCACCGAGTGATGCGCGGCCTCGCCAGTCATCTCGCAGCTCCAATCAGGCAGACGGCTGCCCCGAGACTACTTGCAAGACCTGGAGATTAACGGCGCTGAACGTAAACCGCGTCACCAGGACAGCGGAGCATGACGCATTGCGTCATGCACGCCCGGGTCATGTCGGCAATGCGGCGCATGGTGTTCGGGAGCCAGCGGTCGTAGAACTCCAGGGCCCGGGCCAGGTCGGGGCGGCTGCCGCTGTAGGTCCGGTGCCACTCGGCGGCCAGGGTAGATAGTTCCCAGACCGCGTGGATGTGGCGGGGCCAGCAGTCGGCAAGCTCATAGCCGCCGTAGTGCTGGCGGAGCACGGTGTCGGCCCACCGCCGCAGGTCGACCAGCCGCGCGTGGTACGTGTCGCGATCCAGGCCGATTCAGTACGGAGCGGCAGGCCCGCGCGGGGCGGCGGTCTCCAGCGCGTCAGCAACGGTCTGGGCCAGATCCTCGAACCGGGCGCCCAGGTCCAGGTCGGCGCGAAGCCCTGCCTGGTCGAGCCGTTCGTTTATATCGCGGACCTGGCCGCGCAGGTCCGCGACCTGCGCAGCCAGGGCAGCCAGGCTCTCGCCCAGGGCGCGGGGCGAGGGTTCCGCAGGCGGGACCGCGGTCATGATGCCCTGCCGTCCAGCTCCGCGTACACGTAGCTGCGGGCGGTTCCCGCCTGCAGCCCCGCCTGCGGGGCCAGTTCGGCAGCGACCCGGCTGGCCGTGCCGCGGTCCCCGTAGTCCGAGTGGGCGCGGTACAAGGCGAGCAGGACCGCCTTTTTGGTGCGGGGCGGCCCTTTTGCCTCCGGCGCGGGCACCTAGGGAAGCGCAGGCAGGGGAGCGGCGTCCAGTACCATCCGGCGCAGTCCCCGGGCTGTCTCCGGGGCGGCCAGGGCGAACCGCAGCGAGTACAGCAGCACCAGCCCGGCGATCCTGACCGTGGCCGCCGCGACCAGGCCAACAGTGTTCCAGGCCGAGGGCTCCAGGTCAGCCAGGACGTGGCGGCGGATCACCGCCACCACCCGGTCCACCACCACGGCCAGCGCGACGGGCGCGGTCGCGTACGCGGCGACCGACCGCGGGCTGGCCACGTCAGCGGCCGACACGTTCATGTACGACGACGCGGCCGCGCAGGCCAGGATCAGGATCCGCTCGGCACGGGCGGACTTGCCCGCCCGGGACAGGCCGAGCGCGAGCAGCGTGAACACGATCATCAGCAGGTCCAGCAGCAGCGCCTCGATCACGCTGGCCGCGTCTTGCTGGCGGACGGTGACGATGTAGGAGTACTGGGCGCTGAACGAGACGAACAGCGAGCCGCCGCCGATCAGCGCCAGTAGCCACGCCGCCACCGAGATCAGCACCGAGCCCGGCACACGCCTGGTGCCGGTCCGGCGGCCCGCGCCGGAGATGAGCCGCTCGCCGGTGGCGTGGGTGATCCTGGGCAGGCCCAGGCCGTCCCGCATGATGCTCATTGAGCCTTTAGTCCGGGCCCGGCCGCGGCTCATGATCGCCGCTCCGCATCGCGGAACAGGACCCGGGTCACCGACGTACGGGAAAGGCCGAACGACTGGCCGATCGCTGCTGCCGTGAACCCGGCTGCGTCGGCGGCCAGGACCGCCCGGTCGCGATCCTGTCGCGAGGCACGCACCCAGCCGGACCGCAGCGCGCGGCGTTGCCGTTCGGTCAGCCCGCCCCAGATGCCGTGCACGATCCGGTTGCTGATGGCGTAGTCCAGGCACGCCTGCCGGACCGGGCACCCCGCGCAGACCTGCCGGGCAGGCTCGGCGGACTCACCCCGGC
>Ga0335076_10000611_pt1 | contig 33376 bp, 31 predicted proteins | sample Lox_Sample_25_FD_206717 | JGI IMG/M metagenome (GOLD analysis project Ga0335076, IMG submission 206717) | Soil microbial communities from Loxahatchee National Wildlife Refuge, Florida, United States - Lox_Sample_2.5 | ecosystem: Environmental > Terrestrial > Soil > Wetlands | place: USA...
GCCGAGGTTCGTGTGCGGCAACAGCCCCCGCTCGAGAGCCCGCTCGCACACCCACACCACATACGACGTGAAGTCCTCATGCCCATACTCCCGGAGCCGCCGGGAAACCTCCGCGTTGACCTCCGGCTTCTCGCCCGTGAGCACGAGCAGCTCCTTCACGTGGTGGCGCGAAACCGCCCGGTCCAGCAACGCCACCACCGCCTCAGGCGAATGCAGATGGGGTCGATGAGTCGCGAACGCGCAGTACTTGCAATAGCAGCGGCACGTCCGCGACAGCGACAGCGTGAGGTTCCGGCTGAACGTGACACGGCGACGCATGCGCGCGGCCCATTCTACGAATCGGCCCCCTGGCCCCACTGAGCGCCTATCCTGCCCCCGCTGATGCTGAGTGGACGGCCACTTGGAGCGATCCGTGCACGGGCAGCTTTCGGCTTCCTCGTGGCCACCACCCTCGCCGCGGTCGCCGCCGGCTGCGGCTCGGGCCTGTCGTCCTCGAGCTCGACGACGACCGCGGCGAAACCGGCGGCAGCAGCCGCGCCCCCGGCCGCCCGGAAGGCCACACTGATCCTCGACTTCACCCCGAATGCCGTCCACACCGGCATCTACGCCGCGCTCGCTCGCGGCTACGACCGCGCGCACCGGGTGCACCTGCACGTCATCGCGCCGACGGCCACGACCGACTCGATCAAGCTGCTCGAGACCGGCAAGGTCAACTTCGCGATCCTCGACATCCACGACCTTGCGATCGCTCGCGAGCGCGACGAGGACATCGTCGGGATCATGGCCATCGTCCAGCGTCCGCTGGCCGCGGTGATCGTCGCTCCGGGCGTCGGATCACCGAAAGCGCTCGAAGGCAAGACGGTCGGCATCAGCGGCGTGCCCAGCGACACCGCCGTGCTCAGGTCGACCGTGACCGGCTCGGGCGGGGATCCCGCCAAGGTCAAGACGATCACAATCGGCTTCAACGCGGTCGCCGACCTGCTGGCGGGCCGCGTCGCCGGCGCGACCGCGTTCTGGAACGACGAGGGCGTGACGATTCAGAGCAAGCGCCCCGGCTTCCGCGTGTTCCGCGTCGACGACTACGGCGCGCCCTCCTATCCCGAGCTCGTCGTGTGCGCCACGCGCGCGACGCTCGACCGCGATCCGGCGCTCGTGCGCGGGGTCGTGGACGCGGTCATCCAGGGCTACGAGTACACGCTTTCGCATCCGGGGCAGGCTGCTGCCGATCTCGAGCACGAGGTCGCAGGCCTGGATCCGAAACTCGTGGCGGCCCAGCTGAGCGCCCTGCTCCCCGCGTTCCGGGGCGCGAGCGGCAGGGTCGGCACGCTCGATCCGGCCATCCTCGCCAAATGGGCGGCCTGGGAGGCGCGATTTGGGATCGTCACCCACCCGCCCGACGTCGCCCGGACCTTCGACCCGAGCTACGCCGCCGACGCGCCTTCCGCTCCGACCGGGTGACCGCGAGAATGGCTCGATGACAGGACACTCCCGGCTGGTCGCCGCCGTCGTGGCGGCGGTCACGATTGGCGCTGCCGCGGTGGCGCTCGGCGTCGCCCTGCTGCTCGGCGACATCGTTCACCTGCGCTCCACCGCCACCTCGACGCTTCGTACCGGCGACTACCTGGACGCCACGCTCGACGTCGAACGCGCAGTCGTCGACGCCGAGACCGGCCTGCGCGGCTACGTGATCACGGGCGAGCGGCAATTCCTCGGCCCGACCCGGACGGCACAGGCACAGCTGCCACAGGCCACTGCGGCGCTGGAGCGGGCCGCGAGCAACGAGGGCGCATTCGTGGCCCGGGCCACCGCGCTCGCCAACTCCGCGCGCGCCTACATGACCGGCTACGTGCCGCGCGTGACCAAGGAGGTCGCCACCCATTCCGCCGCCGCCCAGTCGGTCTCCACGACCGCGCTCGGCAAGTCACTCGTCGACGGCATCCGAGGACAGACCGCCGAGCTCGAGCGCCTGATCTCGGCGCGTCAAGCCGCGAGGCAGCGGTCCGCGCGGAATTCAGCGAACCGAGCGGTGGCTGTCGCGATCGTCGTGCTGATCGTGCTCACGGGGCTGACGCTGGCGCTGGGCGGCTTCCTCGGGTGGCTGCTGCTCGGCCGCGAGCGGGCTCGGGAGCGCGCGGCTTTCCTGGCCGATTCGGGCGCGCTGCTCGACCGGGGGACCACGGGCGAGGAGGTCCTCGACGCGTTCGCAAAGCTCGCACTGGAGCGCGGGAACGCGTACTGCGTCGCCGAGGAGCTCGGTGGGCCGCAACTGCTCGCCCCCGATCTGGAAACGGGACACGTTGCCTCCGGAGACGCCACGATCGTCTCGCCGGGCGACCGGCCGCGGGCGGAGGAGGCCTGGGAGCAGGCCCGACGGCTCGCGCAGACCCGGCGGGTCACCTCGACGCACACCGCGGTCCTCCCGTCACAGGCCGGCGACGTTCACGTGCTGGCGCTCGCCGGCATGGCCCGAGGCAGCCTCGACGCTCGCGTGCTGCTCGCACGGCGCGGACGCGGGTGGCGGCGCGAGGAAGTCCAGGTGATCGAGGCGCTCGGGGCACGGTTGGCGCTGGCTCTCCAGGCACGGGCCCTTCAGGCGCGCACGGAGGCCCTTTACCGGCGGAGCGACCACATCGCGCGGACGCTGCAGCAGAGCCTGCTCCCCGAGGTCATCCCGGACTTGCCGTCATGCGAGCTCGCGGTCCGGTTTGCCCCGGCGGGCGAGGGCGACCTGGTCGGCGGCGATTTCTACGACGTCTACCCCGTCGGCGACGATCATTGGGCCGTGGTCGTGGGCGACGTGTGCGGCAAGGGGCCACACGCGGCCGCGGTGACAGCGATGGCTCGCTGGACGCTGCGAAGCTTGGCCGGTTCGCTCCGGCCGCCGGCCGAGGTGCTGCGGTCACTGAACGCGGCGATGCTGCGCCAGGACCTCGACGGCCGCTTCATCACCGTCGCCTACGCCTTGCTCAGCGTCGGCGCCGACGAGGCTCGGGTGACGGTCGCGTGTGCCGGACATCCCCCGGCGATCTTCGTCTCGGAGGCGGGCGAGCCGGCGAGGCTCGACGCCCACGGCGACCTGCTCGGGATCTGGCCCGAGATCCAGCTTGCCCAGGTCGAGCTGCGACTGGTCGCCGGAGAGAGCCTCGTGCTCTACACGGACGGCGTCACCGACCAGGGCCCCGGCCCTCAGCGCCTCCCCGAGCACGCGCTTCGTGGCCTGGGCGCCGATCCGAGCGCGCGCGCGCTGGCCGACGCTCTGCGCGCCGAATCCGAGCGCTGGAGCCCCGTGCCCCGTGACGACGTCGCGATCGTCGCCCTGCGATACCTGCCGGCTGCGCGCAGCGGCCGCGCGTCGCGGCCGACCGAACGTCACGCGGCGGTCCCGGCCGGCGAGCGGGCTTGACGGTCGAGCGCCCGCGGGCATAGTCTGCGAACCCGGTCCGTCGAGGGAGGTACGACAGTGAAGGCTCGGGTTATCAGCGCGCCGGTGATCGTCGCGGCGCTGGTCGTTATCGCTGGGGTCAGCGCGGGTCCGGTCGCATCCGCCGCCACCAAACACATGCCCGCCCCGGGTGTCGCCGCCCCGGGTAGTCCAGGCGACGAGAGCTACTTCGATCTCGCGCGCAAGGACTGCGTCGGCACCGCCCGCAACACGACCTCGAAGGTCTGGTTCACGGTCGCCGACGGCGTGCTGTCCGACACCTACTGGCCGACGATTGACGCGACCAACGTCAACACCCTGCAGTACCTGGTCACCAACGGGCACACGTTCACCGACCTCCAGACCCGGGACATGACCTACAAGGTCCTCCCCGACCCGACCGGAATGTCCTGCACGGTCGTCGCCACCAGCGCCGCCCACGGGTACCGGATCAGGACAACGTACATCGCCGACCCCGCGCGTAACGCGGTACTGATGCGCGTCGGGTTCAGCGGCCCGCGCTCCGATCGGCTCTACCTGCGCCTCGATCCGCTCGCCGGCGGAACTGGTGGCGGCGGCTCAGACAACGCCGGTGGGAACTCCGCGACGATCGCTCGCGGCGAAGTGCCGGTCGCCTACAACACCAACACCACGACCAATGCGGTCAACCGCGACTACGCCGTCCCCACCTACATGGCGCTCGAGTCCTCGGATGGTTTCTCGAGCACGAGCGTGGGCTACGCCGGGACCGCCAGCGACGGCCTGATGATGCTCGACTCGCGCCGCTCTCTGACTCCGTACTCGTCCGCGTCCGACGGTCACGTCACGCTCACCGCCGGCCTTCCCGTCTCGCGTCGTGGCACGGTCAATCTGGCGCTCGGATTCGGGACCACCAAGAAGAGGGCGATTAAGGAGGCGGCCGCATCGGTGTCGCAGCCTTTCGGGCGGGCCTGGCTCGACTACGAGCGACAGTGGTGGCAATACGACGCCGGCCTCCGTAAGCCCGCCCGCCGGCTCGGCCCGCCCGCCATCCGCGAGTACTACCAGTCGGTGAACGTGGTCAAGGCGAGCGAGGACAAGACCTTCACCGGAGCGATCGCCGCCGGCCTCGCCTCGCCGTGGGGCCAGTCCGTGCCCGCCGGCAACTTCACGAACGGCGAGCCGACTTACTTCGGTTCCTACCGCGAGGAGTTCTCCCGAGACATGTACGAGGCGTTCACGGGACTGCTGGTCGCCGGCGACGTCCGAACCGCGCAGGACGCGACCAAGTTCCTGTTCGATCGCCAGCAGCAGGCGGACGGGTCGATGCCGCGCAACTCGCTGCCCAATGGCAAGCCCGCGCCCGACACCGGCGGCCTCCAGCTCGACGAATGCTCGTACCCGATCCTGATGGACTGGCAGTCCGGGCTCGCGGGCGACAAACGGCTGTATCTGAAACACGTGGTCCCCGCCGCGGATTTCGTGGTCGCCCATGGCCCGTCGGACGGATCCGAGCGCTGGGAGGAGCAGAGCGGCTACTCGCCGTCGACGATCGCGGCGGAGATCGCGGGGCTGACCGCGGCAGCGGCGATCGCGACGGTCAACGACGACCCCGCCCACGCCCGGCTCTACCAGGCCACGGCGGACGACTTCGCGCGGAACATCAAGGCCTGGACCGTCACCACGAGCGGACCGCTGGGGCCCGACTACTTCATTCGCGTCTCGAAGACAGGCGACCCGAACGCGGCGATGTCGTACAGCCTCGGCAACGGCAGCGTTACCCTCGACCAGCGGTCCGTCGTCGATGCGGGCTTCCTCGAACTGGTTCGTCTCGGCGTGCTTCCCGCGAGCGATTCGGACGTCCAGGCGTCGGTCAAGGTCGTCGACGACACGATCGAGCGCACGACCCCGAGTGGTCCGGGCTACTACCGCTACGGGACGAACTCCGGGGTGAGCGACGACGGCTATGGCGACTGCTTCCAGCCAAGCGGGTCGAGCTGCAAGGTGCCTGGTGCCCCGTGGCCGCCGACCGACACCGGAACCGGACACCTGTGGCCGGTCCTGTCGGCCGAGCGTGGCGAGTTCGACATCGTGAACGGCGACGCCGGCGAAGCGTCGACGCTCCTCACTGCCATGCGCGACATGACCTCGGGGCAGGGGCTCGAGCCCGAGCAGGTGTGGGAGGATCCGCATCTGGGGCCCTCGCCATTCGGTTCAGACCCGGCAACCGCCTCGATCGGTTTCACGGACGGTCAGCCTGCGGGCTCGGCCAGCCCGCTGACGTGGGCGCAGGCGTCCTACGCCCGCCTCGCGCTCGACATCAGCGCGGGCCGCAACCTCGAGACCCCGGACATCGTCACCAACCGCTACGTGGCACAGGGACCGCCCGGATCGCTGCCTCTGACCGTGACGTCGCCGACCAGCGGATCGACCGCGACGCCGCCGATGGTCACCGTGACCGGGACCACGACTGCGGGCGCGCGAGTCGACGCGGAGGCGTCGGGATTCTTCGGCGCCCCCGGAGTGCTGTCCACCAAGGCAGACCCGACCACCGGTGATTGGTCATTGAAGCTTCCGGTGAGCTTCGGGACGACGACGATCACGGTCACGGCGACGCTCGGGCGCAGCACCGGCTACACCCAGCTGTCCGTCACCAACGCCGTCCTGCCGGGCACGAGCGTGCTCGACGTCACTGACCAACCGCCGAACGACGACAACGGGCCGGGCACCTACCAGTACCCGACCGCGCCGGACTTCCAGCCCGGAGCGTTCGACCTGACGCGCCTCCAGGTCAGCCAGGACGCGAACAACGTGTACATCCGCGTGACGATCCGCAACCTCGCGCCGACGTTCGGCTCGGCGTTCGGCGCGCAACTGCTCGACGTCTACGTGCGCAACCCGAGCGCGGCCAGCTTCTCGACCGCGGGCGCTTATCCCCAGCTGAATTACGGGATCGCGTCCTCGAGCGCGTGGAGCGAGCGGCTCGAGGCGCAGGGCTTCGCGTCACCGCTGTTCGTCGGCCCCTCGGGCACCTCGGCGGGCTCGGCCCAGTTCGTGGTCGACTCGACGGGCAACACCGCGACCCTGGTGGCGCCGATTTCCGAGTTCGGGACGGTCGGATCGGGCTGGGTTTTCACCCTGGCGCTCACCGGCCAGAACGGCTTCAACAGCTACCAGGCGCGTGACTTCACCGCAACGCCGGGCGACTATACGTTCGGCGTCTGCCCCGCGAACGACACCACCGACGCGATCTGCAACCTCGACCCGAACACCGTTCCGAAGGTGATGGACACCATCACGCCGCCCGGAGTCGAGCAGAAGACCGAGCTCGACCCGACGCTCAATCCGAATGGGGTCCAGCTGCAGGGGGTGGCCGTCCCCTAGCCCGGCTCGGGGCCGATCAGCCGCGCCACCAGGCTCGCGCCCTCGCGCGCCATGCGCGAGCGCGGAACGACCAGGTGAAACCCGGCTCCCTCTGCCTGCCTGCGCACGTCCGCCTCGACGTGCGAATAGAACGCGAGCGACGGCAACCCCTCCCCGAGGACGCCCTCGAGCTGCTCTAGCCGGACGCGGGCATCGGCCGTGAGATCGACGATCAGGGCTTGCGCGCCTGGCAACTCGCGGCTCACCGAATCGACGTCCGACACCAGGACCGGCTCATGTCCGCCGGCCTGGAGGGCGCCGACGACGTTCGAGCCGAACAGCAGATCGGGGATGAACGCGACGACTCGCGCCATAGCCGTGACCTCTCTAGCCGCCCGCTACTGGGCGTGGAGCCGCCGGAATTCTTCGCGCACGGACTCGGTTCGTCCCCACATCGGGTTCACAGTGGCGCGTCCGCTCCGCGCCTCGCGTACCGCCATCTCGCCATCGATCCCGGCCTCGTCGAGCAGATGCAGAGCCGTGTGTACGGCCTGCGCCGAGGCGGCGTGCCCGAATCGATGGGCGACCAGTAGCCGCCAGTGCCAATCGTGCTTGGAGTAGGGCTGGGCGTTACAGGTGACGAGCAGTACGGCCGCGTCGACGTAGCGGCGCTCGTCGAAGATGCGCAGGTCGAGCTCGAGATCGGTCCAGTCGTCCGGCAGCGAATCGACGATCTCCTGAAAGGTCAACGCGAGCGGCATCAGAAGATCTCCTGGTAGATCAGGAACACGTTCATCAGCGTGATTACGCCGGCGACGCCGAACGCCAGGGCGCTCGTCAGGCGGCGGTTGACATGGACGCCCATCACGTCGCGTCGGCTGGTCAAGATCACGAGGGGCACGAGGGCGAAGGGTATCCCGAACGAAAGGACGACCTGGCTGAGAACCAGCGCCGAGGTCGGGCTGACGCCGACCGCGAGCACCACCAGCGCCGGCACCATCGTCACCGCCCGGCGGACCAGCAGGGGGATCCGGACGTTGATGAAGCCCGCCATCACGACCTGGCCGGCGTACGTTCCGACGCTCGACGAAGACACTCCCGAGGCCAGCAGCGCTACCGCGAACGCCAGCGCCGCGCCGCCGCCGACGAGTGCACCGAGCTGGTGGTGCGCGGCCGCAAGAGAGCTCGTGTCCGACAGGCTGGGGGCGTGCAAGAGCTTCGCCGCCACCGCGAGCATCGCCAGATTGATGACGCCGGCCAGGCCGAGGGCGATGAGGACGTCGAGCCGCTCGAACCGGAGCACCTTGCGGCGCTCGGCGTCGTTCCGGACCGGCATGCGGCCATTCGTAAGCGCCGAATGAAGGTAGATCGCGTGCGGCATGACGGTGGCGCCCACGATTCCGACCGCGAGGTACAGCGAGCTCGCGCCGCTGAGACCGGGCACCAGGCCTCCGAGCGACTGGTGGACGGACGGACCGATCCGGAGCGTCTGATACAGGAAGCCGACGAACACGAGGGCGAGCAATCCGGCGATCGCGAGCTCGAACCTGCGGTAGCCGCGCCTCTGGAGCTCGAGGATCGCGAACGCAATCAAGCCGGTGATCAGACCGGCGGTCAGAAGCGGCACGCCGAACAGAAGATTCAGCCCGACCGCGGCGCCGAGGAACTCGGCGATGTCGGTGGCCATCGCCATCAGCTCGGCCTGCACCCACAGCCCGACGCTCATCGAGCGCGGCATCCGTTCGCGGCACAGCTCGGGGAGGCTGCGTTCGGTCACGACTCCGAGCTTGGCCGAGAGGTACTGGATCAGCATCGCCATCAGGTTCGCGAGCAGCACGACCCACAGCAGCAGGTAGCCGAACTTCGCGCCACCCTGCACGTTCGTGGCGAAGTTGCCGGGATCCACGTACGCGACCGACGCGACGAATGCGGGGCCGAGCATCGCCAGCGTCGCCCGGAGGCGACCGCGGGCCAGCAGGCGCTCGAGCGGGCTGGGGCCCTCGCCGAGGGTCAGCTGGCCGCCGTCGGCGGTCGCGCCCTCAAACGCCGGCTTGCGTATCGCCGTGCCCGCCGGCGTCAAGGCTTGACCTCGACTCGCATCGCCCGCGCCAGCGAGCCGCCCAACACATGCACCTGCTCCCCGAAGCGCACGAACAGCGGGCCGTCGAACGGCTGCTTCTCGATCACCTCGAGCTCGTCGCCGGGCGCGATGCCGCGCTCGGCCAGGAATCGCAGCATCTCGGGGTCCGAGTCGGACACGCGGGCAAACATCCCGCGGTCGCCGACCTCGAGCGCCTGCAGGCTGATCGTCGAGCCCTCCTCGATCGTCAGCTCGCGGGTTGGGATCGGATCGCCGTGCGGGTCGTGCGTCGGGTCGCCGAGCTTCTCCGCGATCAGCTCCTCGAGCTCCTCGGACAGCACATGCTCGAGCACCTCCGCCTCCTGGTGGACGCGGTCCCACGGGACGCCGAGCGACTTGACCAGGTACAGCTCGAGCAGCCGGTGGTGGCGAATCACCTCGAGGGCCACGCGCCGCCCGTTGTCGGTCAGCGAAACGCCGCGGTAGGGCTGATGCTCGACTAGGCCGAGCTCGTCGAGGCGCTTCACCATGCCCGACGCGGACGCAGCCGTGACCCCGAGTCTGTCCGCGAGCGCATTCGTACTCACGGCTTCGCCCTCGCGCAGTTCGAGCGCATAGATCGCCTTCGTGTAGTCCTGCACCGCCTGCGAGCGGAGCGCAATCGAGTCCTGGCTAGCCATCACAGAGATTATGGTATGCCTAAATTTCGATTTCGGCAACTTCCGACCCAGGAGGCCGGTGGTGCCCGGTGCCTATCCTGTTTTCAGATGGCTTCTCTCGACACCCTCACCACCGACTACCACACGATCACCGAGGCCTGTGGGCTGCTCGACCGGTCCGAGCGCGGGAAGCTCGCGCTCACAGGGTCCGACGCGCGGGGTTTCCTCCAGGGTCAGGTCACGAACGACGTCGAGGCCGTCCCCGCCGGCAGCGGCTGCTACGCCGCGTTCCTGACGCCGAAGGGGAAGATGCTCGGCGACCTCCGGATCCTCGCCACCGACGACGAGCTCCTGCTCGACACCGAGCGCGTCGCGCTTCAGGGGCTGTTCAACATGATCCGGCGGTTCAGCATCGGCTACGACGTGCAGCTGCACAAGCGCACGCTCGAGCGGGGGTTGCTGTCGCTCATCGGGCCTGGCGCCGCAGCTGTTGCCGGCGCCGGCAGCCTGCCCGGCGCGGAGCACTCCCACATGGTCGTCTCGATCCCGGGGACCAGTGTGTCCGCGCGAGCGATCCGTACCGATCTGGGCATCGACCTCCTCTGCGACGCCGCCGACACGGAGGTGCTTCGGTCCACGCTCGAGTATGCGGGCGCGCCGCCTGTCACCGAGGCGGCGGTGGAGTGCCTGCGGGTCGAGCATGGACGGCCCCGCTACGGGATCGACCTCGACGATTCGGTCATCCCTCAGGAGGCGGGTCTCAACGAGCGCGCGGTGTCCTTCACGAAGGGGTGCTACGTGGGCCAGGAGACCGTCGCCCGGCTCTATTACCGCGGCAAGCCGAACCGCCAGCTGCGCGGCCTCCGGTTGTCGGCACCGGCTTCGCCCGGAGACGCGCTGTCGTTCGAGGGGCGGACGGTCGGAGTGCTCGCGTCGGTCGCCGGGTCGCCGCGCCTCGGCCCGATCGGGCTGGCGCTTGTGCGCCGCGAGGCACAACCGGGCGCCAGGATCGCGGTGGCCGAGGGCGGGGACATCACCGCCGAGGTCATCGAGCTCCCGTTCTAGATCACGAGCTGCATGGTCTCGGGGTGCGAGGCCAGGTAATTCGAGACGATCCGCAACTCGTCGATCTCGTCGGGCGGCACGTGCGCGCCCAGCTCGGCGCGGCCGCCGCGCATGAGCGCGGCCTGCGTCCGCTGCTCGAGCGCGGCGCTGTCAACCGGCGCCTGACCCCAGTCGACCAACCGGCCGCCGACGAGCCAGAAGGCATCGTGCCTCTCCCGCTCGACCGGATGTGGCGCGAGCAGCAGCCGGGCCCGGGCATGCGTGGCCTCGAGCGTTCCGCCGAGGCGCTCGAGGATCACGCCGAGCCGGCGTGACCGCCGCCGGAGCCACGCGGCGCGCTCATACTGCTGCTGGTCGGACGCCGCGCGCATCTGGCCTTCGACGTGGCCCAGCAGACGAGCTCGACCGTCGGCTCCGTCGACGAACAACCTCAGCGCCTCGTCGAGCCGTCGCCGGTAGAGGTTCGGGTCGAGATCGCCGAGGCAGGGCGACAGGCACCGGCCCATCTGCCCATAGGCCGATGGATACTCGCGCAGGACGAGCTTGCGCCCGCAGTGGCGCAGCCCGAACAGTGAGTCGAGCTGCTCGACGAGCTCATGCGCGAGCCGGCGACCCCACAGAGGCCCGATCGTGACCGCGTGCCCGGGCGCGGGGTCGGTCGCCACCTCGAGGATCGGGAAGGGGATGTCGAGGCGGCAGCGGATGTAACAGAGCCGGTCGTCGCGTCTGGCCAGGCGGATGTTGCCGGGAGGGCGGTGCCGTTTGATCAACCGGTTCTCGAGCACGAGCGCGCCGAGCTCCGAGTTCGTGCTCTGGTAGTCGACAACCGTCGCCTGCACGGTCCAGTCGGCCGGCCCACTCGAGGGCGCGAAGTGGGCCCGGGCGCGGCTTCGGATCGAGACCGACTTGCCGACATACAGCACCCGGCCGGCGTCGTCGCGAAACAGGTACACGCCGGGATCTTTGGGCAGCTCGGCGAAATCGAGCTGGGGCGGCGGAGTCATCGCCGGCGTGCGCCGCTTGCGGCCGGTGGCGCGCTTGCGGCGGGCGTTGACGAGCGCCACGGCGTCGGCGATCGTCACCGCGTTCGCGCACAGCCGCGGGAACATCGCGCACAACACGCGGGCGCACGTCTCGGCGTCGGCGAGTGCCCGGTGCGCCGTCTCCACCTCGACTCCGAGCGCGCCGGCGAGCACGCCTAGCCCGCGCCGGTTCTGGAGCGGCAGGAGCTTGCGCGCGAGCGCGGCGGTGCACAGCACCGGCGGGTTCGGCCATTCGAGGCCGATCAGCTCGAACGCGCGTCGCAGCACCCGGCGGTCGAACGGGGCGTTATGCGCCACCAGGACCCGGTCTTTGAGGAGTTCGGCCAGCGGCGGGAGGACCGCCTCGAGTCCCGGTGCGTCGGCCAGCATCTCCTGCGTGATCCCGGTGAACCGCTGGATGCCACGGCCGAGCGGCCGGTGGCACCGCACCAGCGAGGACCAGCGGTCGTGGAGTTCGCCCCCGCCGACCAGCACCGCGCCAACCTCGGTCATCTCGCAGGCATCTCCGCCGAGGCCGTTCGTCTCGGTGTCCACGACGAGGAACTCGCTCGTGGCGATCGGCTGCTCGAGCAACGTCACAGACGCGTGATACGCGCCCGATCGGACGGCAAGCAAGCAGGATTGCAGCGCTCGCCGTCGCATCAGTCTCGATGACCGGAGCCCCGGGTAGGATCGGCAACACCAATCCTCGGGAAGGAGGTGACGTGACCACTACCGCCCCTGATCTCGCAGAGCTGCGCGAGCTCGACGACGGGACGCGTCGCGCATGGATGGCGTACAACGAACGGCTTCGCGACCTCGATGGCGAGGACTACGAGCGAGCCGAGACTGAATCGTGGACGGAGCTTCAGACCGAGCTCCGGCGCCTCGAGCGCCGGCGAGCCTCGCTGATGCAACCCGCTCACTGAGTCGTCGCCTCGTTCCGCACGGCAGCGCCTGGATCGGGCCACGGCCACTGACCCGGTCTCAGCCACCCGGCGGGCCCGCATCGCCATGCGCGCCCGCCCCCGCAACAAGTTGACACCGATCGGTGTTACGTTCGTGTGTACGGGTATTAGGGTTTCCGCGGTTCACCCCGGATCCCGCGCGAATACCCGGCCTTTCAGCCGGTCGCTTACAGGAGGCCCTACACCGACGATGCGCAGGAGGACGATCGCGATGCTCGCCGGCACCGCGCTGGCCGTCTCCGCGTGCGGGTCGACGTCTCCGGCCGCCACCACGCCGCGACCGCCGGCGCCGGTGAACCTGACCGTGTTCATCGACAACAGCCGCGTGTCCGTGTCCCCTGAGACCGTCGGCGCCGGTCCCGTCGAGTTCATCATCACGAACCAGGCCTCTCAGGCGGAGTCACTCGCGATCCTCCGGTCCGGCGACTCCGGGGGTCAGCCGGTGGCGAGCACGGCGCCGATCAACCCCCAGGCGACCGCGCAGATAACCGTCGACTTCTCCTCGCCTGGCCGGTACAGGGTCGCCACCGGTGGCGACGCGCCGGGATCGGGCCCGGCGATCCGAGCGGCGTCGATCCACATCGGCGCCAAGCGCGCCAGCAGCGACAACCAGCTGCTGCAGCCCTGATCAGGCTGCGGAATCAGCCTGTCGAGGGCGGCGCCCGCGGTGCCCGCGGCGCCCGCGGCGCCCGCGCAACCCCGATAACCGCGCACTCGACCGCCCGCGCGCTCACGCAACCCCGTAACCGCGCACTCGACCGCCCGCGCGCCCACGCAACCCCGATAACCGCGCACTCGACCGCCCGCGCGCCTCGAGTGCGCAGATTTCGTCGCCATACATGGACGAATATGCATTCGGCCCGCGCGGGGCGCCGAGTGTGGACTTGTTGGGGCGCCTCGTCCGCTACCGGCGAACTTGCTTTTGTGCAATACTTGCATGCGTGCAAGCAATTCACTTGACGGCGGACACAGCAGCGGCCGACGCGGTGACCGAGAGTGCGGCGGGAACCCAGGCTCAAGGCGACGACGCCGGCGCCACCCTCGCCACCGACCTGTACGCGCTGGTCGTGTTCCTCCACAAGAACTGCAATGCCGACCTGTTCGAGGCCGTCGGCGCGCTCGAGCTGTCTCTTTCCCAGATCAAGCTGCTCCACCACCTAGAGGATCAGCCGCGCGAGCTGTCGCTCAAGGAGGCCGCTGAGGTCGTCCACGTGTCGATGCCCGGAGCGAGCCGGATGGTCGACGACCTCGTGCGCCGCGGGTTCGCCCAGCGCCGCGAGGACGAAGACGACCGCCGGATGAAGCGGGTCGCGCTGACCGACGGTGGGCGCACCGCGATCCGGCGCCTGAACGCCGCGCGCCTCAGCGGACTCCAGCAGTTCGCCACCGGCTTGACCACGACCGAAAAGGCAACGCTCGCGCAAGCGCTGGACCGACTGCTCGAGCGCGAGGACATCGCCGCCTGCCGGCCGGAAGGCCTGAACCCATGACCGACCGAATCCTCGCCCACCGCCACCGTCTCGTGACCGACGAGAACGGCAAGTGGTGGACGCTCGGCGCGATGTGCTTCGCGCTGTTCATGATCATGCTCGACAACACGGTCGTGAACGTCGCGCTGCCGTCGATCCAGCGCGACCTGCACGCCTCTCTGGGCGCGCTCGAGTGGACCGTCAACGCGTACACGCTGACGTTCGCGGTCCTGCTCGTCACCGGCGGCCGCCTCGGCGACATCTTCGGGCGTCGCAAGATGTTCATCTTTGGCGTGAGCGTGTTCGGGCTCTCGAGCCTGCTGATCGGCTTCTCGACGAGCGACACGATGCTCGTGGCGCTGCGCGCCGTTCAGGGCGTCGGCGCCGCGTTCATGATGCCGGCGACGCTCGCGATCATCACCCAGGCGTTTCCAGCTGAGCAGCGCGGGACCGCGATCGGGACCTGGGCCGGGGTCAGCGCGCTCGCGCTCGCGATCGGTCCCGTCGTCGGGGGGTTCCTCACCGAGGACGTGAGCTGGCGCGCGATCTTCTTCATCAACCCGCCGATCGCCGTCGGCGCGATCGCGGTGGCGCTGTTCGCGGCCCGCGAGTCACGCGACGAGACCGTCGACAAGACCATCGACTTCGCCGGCATCGCGTCGCTCACGATCGGACTGACCGCGCTCGTGCTCGCGCTCGTCGAGAGCAACGACTGGGGCTGGGGCTCGACGCGGATCATGTCGCTGCTGACCGTCGCCGTGATCGCTCTGACCGCCTTCGTGGTCATCGAGAAGCGGGTCAAGAACCCGATGGTCGACTTCACCTTCTTCCGTTCACGCACGTCGATCGGCGCGAACAGCGTCGGCTTCCTGGTCTCGTTCGCGATGTTCGCGCAGTTCTTCTTCTTGACCCTGTATCTCCAGAACGTCCTGCACTACTCGCCGCTCGAGACCGGCTTGCGGTTCCTCCCCTCGACGCTCGTGATCATGGCCACGGCCCCCGTCGCCGGCCGCCTCGCCGATCGGGTAGGCCCGCGCCCGCTGATGACGGTCGGGCTCACGATCGTCGCGATCTCGATGTTCATCGAGTCGCGCCTGACCGTTCACAGCGGCTACGGCCTGCTGCTGCCCGGCTTCATCCTGATGGGCCTCGGCATGGGGCTCGTGATGTCGCCGATGAGCACGGCCGCGATGAATGCGGTCGATCGCACCAAGGCGGGTGCGGCATCGGGTGTCCTATCGATGAGCCGGATGGTCGGCAGCACGTTCGGGGTGGCGGTGATGGGGGCGCTGGTGACCACGATCGGCCGCTCGAAGCTCAACTCGAGCCTCCCCCACCTCGCCACCGCGACCCGCGAGCAGATCGTGGGCGCGCTCGGCAGCGGGGCCGCCGTTGGCAGCCACGCGCCGCAGCAGATCGTCGCCGCGGCCAACGACGCATTCGTCTCGGCGTTGAGCACAGGCCTGCTGGTCGGAGCGCTGGTGACGCTAACCGGCGCGGTCGTCGCCTGGACGTTGATCCAGCGCCGCACAGCCGCACCGGCGACGGTGCCGGCCCAGGACCGGCCCGCCGCGGCGACCGAGACCGACGACGAAGCCGCCACCGAGATCAGCCTCGTCTGAGGGCCCCGGCCGCGGCCTTCCGGACAACCCGTTTTCGGATCGCCCCACTCGTAGCTACACCCGGGTAGCATCCGGGCGGCGAGTCTGCCGGTCCTCCGGCGGCCGAACCTCCGCCGACCCTAGGAAGGTGCAAAACGAGTGGCAGTTGACTTGAGCCAGGTCGCACACGTCGAGACCGAACCGGGCGTGCTCCCCCGCACGATGGCGGCCTGGGTGATCCGCGAGGAGCGCGAGGGCGAGCCGACCGACGCCTTCCAGATCGAGGAGATCGAGGTCCCCGAGCCAGAGGCGTTCGAGGTGATCGTCCGGGTGATGGCGGCGGGTGTGAACTTCAACAACGTGTGGGCGGCGCTCGGTGAGCCCATCGGCGTATGGCGCTACGGCGATCATCCGCGGTGGGGCCATCACATCGGCGGCTCCGACGCCTCTGGCGTGGTGTGGAAGGTCGGCCCGGGAGTGACCCGCTGGAAGCCTGGCGACGAGGTCGTGGTCCACTGCAACCAGGCCTCCTACGAGGACCCCGAGGTCCACGGATTCGACCCGCTGGCTGCGCCCAGCCAGCAGATCTGGGGCTACGAGACGACCTGGGGGTCGTTCGCCCAGTTCTGCAAGGTCCAGGCCCAACAGCTCCTGCCCAAGCCGGCGCATCTGGCCTGGGAGGAGGCGGCCGCCTACGGGCTCACGTACTTCACCGCCTACCGGATGCTGATCGACCGGTGCAAGCTTCAGCCCGGCCATCGCGTTCTGATCTGGGGCGCCGCCGGCGGGCTCGGCGTGTTCGCGACCCAGCTCTGCGCGCTCGCCGGAGCGGACGCTGTCGGCATCGTTTCGAGCGAGGAGAAGGGCAAGCTGATCGAGCAGCTCGGCGCGATCGGGTACATCAACCGGACCGAATACGCCGGGATGATGCGCCGCGGTGGCGAGTCCGCCGATGAGGAGCGCGCGCGCTTCAAGGAGTCCCGCCGGTTCGGCAAGGCGGTCGAGGCGATTCTGGGCGAGCCGCCGGACATCGTGTTCGAGCACGTGGGCAAAGCCACGTTCCCGACCTCGGTGCTGATCGTCCGTCCGTTCGGCAAGGTCGTCATCTGCGGGGCGACCTCGGGCTATCAGCTCGACTTCGACGTCCGCTACCTGTGGATGCGCCAGAAGGAGATCATCGGCTCGCACTTCGCGAACGCCTGGGAGGCGACCAAGGCCAACCAGCTGATCGAGGAGTCCAAGGTGCGGCCGGTACTGTGGCAAACGATGGGATTCGAGAGCGTCGGCGAGGCTCATCAGCTGCTGCGCGACAACAAGCACCTCGGCAAGATCGCGATCCTCGTCGGCGCCACCGGCGAGGGCCAGGGCAAGACGGCCGAGGGCCCGGGAGCGATCCGAGCGGAGGTGGGAGCCTGATGGCCGGTGTGATGCACGTCGACTGGTACGCGACGGTCGGGCGGCACGCGCAGTTCGCCGCCGAGGTCTCGGCGGTGGCGCCGCTCGCGCTCCGCTACGGGGCGACCGCGTATGCGGTCCACCAGTCGCGCGACGACCGCTACAAGATCACCCAGATGGCCTGGTTCGAGTCAAAGCCGGCCTGGTACGCGTACTGGGAGGGGCCGGAGATGGTCGAGTTCCGCCGCCGGCTGACCGGCAAGTACCAGATCCCGATCGTGTATGTCTGGTACGACGAGCTTGTGGCCGGCGCGCTCGGACCCGAGGTCGCAGCCGAGCCGGAGCCCGAGCCAGAGCCGGCGCCGGCGGCGGCTGTCTGACCGCGCGTCGCAACCGACAGAACGTCCTATCCTTGGCCCTGTGACGCGGGCTCACAAGATAGCCAATCTGATCGGCGTCCCGCTCCCGCTTGTCGGGCTGCTCGCGGCGATCGTGCTGCTGTGGAACCAGGCAATCGGACCTCTCGAGCTGGGACTGCTGGTCGGTCTGTATGTCTTGACCGCGCTCGGCGTGACGCTCGGCTACCACCGCATGTTCACCCATCGAGCGTTCGAGTCCAGTCGCGTGTTCCGCGCGATCGTCGCGGTGCTCGGATCGATGGCGATGGAGGGCTCGGTGATCACCTGGGTCGCCGATCACCGCAAGCACCACACGTTCACCGACCAGGACGGCGACCCCCATTCCCCGCATCTCAGCGGACCCGGGTTTTGGGGAGGAGTCAAGGGGCTCTGGCACGCCCACGTCGGCTGGCTGTTCGAGACCGTCGGTACTGCCGAGCGTGAGCGATTCGCGCCCGATCTCCTCAAGGACCGCGTGCTGCGAGTGATCGACAAGCTGTTCTTCGCGTGGGTAGCGCTCGGGTTCGCGATCCCGTTCGCGCTCGGATGGATCGTCGGCGGCGGGCTCGGCGCGGCGATCACCGCGCTTCTGTGGGGCGGCTTCGTGAGGGTGTTCCTGCTGCACCACGTCACCTGGTCGATCAACTCGATCTGCCACTTCTTCGGTCGCCGCCGGTTCGACGTCGAGGATGAGTCGCGCAACGTGTTCTGGCTCGCACCGCTGTCGATGGGCGAGGCGTGGCACCACAACCATCACGCGTTCCCCACCTCGGCGTTCCACGGCCTGCGGCGGTGGGAGCGGATCGCCGACCCGACGGGGCTTCTGATTGCTCTGTTCGAGAAGGTCGGGATCGTGTGGAACGTCGTCCGTGTCAGCCCCGAGCGCCAGCGCGCGAAGTCGCTGGCCCGCTCGAGCACGCCTGGCGGCCCGAGGCCCGCCGCCGGGTAAGCCTAGGCGGACTCGAGCGGCGCCATCGTCAGCCCGGCGCCGTTGAGCTGCTCCCAGTACCCCTCGGCCTCGTCGCGCGGGCCGCTCCACACGATCGCGCAGCCGCTCTTGTGAATGCGGTCGGCGAGCCGGTAGCCCTGCGCGAGCGAGACGCCCGGAATCACACGCGAGAGCGTCTCCGCGACGTGGTCGAAGGTGTTGAAGTTGTCGTTGAGGACGACCACCCTCCACAGCCCGCCGAGGTCGCTGCCCGGACCACCTACGCGCGGCAGCTCAACCGTCTGCGACATCTAATTCAGGATACCTCGCGCCGCCCGATCAGCCCGCGGCGACCGTCTCGGCACGCTTGCGCCAGTACCGCTCGAGGCCGGCGTACAGCTGATCGGGGGGAGCGGCCTGCTCGTACGCCTCGAGCAGCGCCGGGTCAGCGTGCTCCTCGATCTCGGCCCGCACCCCGGCGATGAAGGTCTCGAGGTCCTGCTCGCGCGCCCGCGCGGCGAACTCGTCGAGGCGTGCCGAAAGCTCGTCGAGTTGCGCCTCGGGATCGTCGCTCGCGCCGAAATGGGTCTGGACGAGCCGCTGCGGCTTCCACGCCCTGATCAGGTCGATCGACTCGTGCCATCGCTCGACGTCGATGTCCGGCGGCGGGCTCGGGGGGATCGTCAGCGACGAGCTTGCGATCCGCACCCCGCCGGTGTCGCCGACGAACGCAGTCCCGTCGTGGAGGTAGGAGACGTGGTGCGATGCGTGGCCCGGCGTGTAGGCGACCTCGAACGCTCCATCGAACAGCGTCTCGCCGCCATGGATCACGCGCAGGTTTTCCTCGGGGACGGGGACCATCTCGCCCCACCTACGGTCCATGTCCTCCCCGTACAGCATGCGCGCGCTGTTGATCAGCCGCTCGGGATCCGCCATATGGGGAGCGCCACGTTCGTGTACGTACACCTCGAGGTCGGGCCAGCGCCGGACGAGGGAGCCGCTCGCCCCGGCATGATCTAGATGAATGTGTGTCAGTAGCAGCGCCCGGGGGCGGTCGCCATCGAGCCCCTCGAGCAGCGAGCGAAGGCACGACGTCGGCCCGGGATCGATCACCACGCCGTCCACCACCCAGGCACCGATCACCCGGGGCACGCCAAGGTGCATGACGTCGATCAGCCGGCAGCCCACTAGTGCGACTCGTCGTCGGCGTCGGCGCTCGGCTCGACGACCGGGAGGACCGCGGTCGGTTCGACGTGCGGATCCTGCTCTTCTGGGAAGACGTCCTCGGGTTCGACGTCCTCGTCCGACTCGACGTCCACAAGCTCCCCTGCCTCGGTGTCCTCGGCCTCGCCGGCGGGCTCCACCGATACCGCCTCCGCCGGGAACCGCCCGGCGGCATTGTCGGTGATCGACAAAAGCTCACGCGCCAGGTCGCGCGTGTCCTCGACGATCCGGTGGCGCTCGGCCCAGATCCGGTCGGTCTCGGCGTCGAGCTCGCGAACCCGCTCCTCCGCCGCGGTGACGATCTGGGCCGCCTCCTGTCGTGCTGCTTCGAGCCGATCCTCCGCGTCGCTCCGGGACTGGAAGGTGATCTGGCCGGCGGCCTCGTGGGCGCGCTGGAGAATTCCCGACACCTCCTCGCCCACGCGCTCGAGCGCCCGGCGAACCGCCGCATCGGGCGAACGGGTCGCCTGCAGCTCCGCGACGAGCTGGCTCGTCTTCTGCACGTAGGCGTCGACGGCGAGCCGATCGTAGCCCCGCAAAGCGGTCGGGAACTCGACATCGGACACGGCGTTGACCGGGTCGTCGGGCAGGCTCGCGAGCGGTTCCGTGATCTCCTGCATGATCGCGTGCTCGGTGGAGGCTGAACTCTGATCGGGCATGGCTCTGACCATACAGGGCGAGTCGCCGCCGGAAAGAGCCGCGGCACGCCCAATCAAAGGATTCATACAATCCGCCCGATGCCGGAACCGCCATCGCACCGCCTTCCAGAGCGCGACCGGCCGTGGATGATGCGCACGTACGCCGGGCATTCGGACGCGCGCCGGTCTAACGAGCTCTACCGCAGGAACCTCGAGAAGGGCCAGACCGGGCTGTCGATCGCGTTCGATCTCCCGACCCAGACCGGATACGACCCGGACCACGAGCTCGCCAAGGGCGAGGTCGGCAAGGTCGGCGTCTCGATCGCCCACAAGGGCGACATGGAGACGCTGCTCGAAGGCATCCCGCTCGATCAGATGAACACCTCGATGACGATCAACGCCACCGCCGCCTGGCTGCTGGCGCTCTACATCGTCGCCGCCGAGGACCAGGGCATCGCGGAGGACAAGCTGCAGGGCACGACCCAGAACGACATCCTCAAGGAGTATCTGAGCCGGGGCACGTACGCGTTTCCGCCCGGCCCGAGCATGCGGCTGATCGCCGACACGATCGCCTACACGGTGGAGCACGTCCCCAAATGGAACCCGATCAACATCTGCTCCTACCACCTCCAGGAGGCAGGCGCGACCCCCGTGCAGGAGATCGCGTTCACGATGAGCAACGCGATCGCGGTACTCGACGCCGTCAAGCAGCGGGTCCCGCACGACCTCATGAGCAGCGTGTTCGGCCGCATCTCGTTCTTCGTCAACGCGGGCGTCCGTTTCGTCGAGGAGCACGCGAAGCTGCGAGCTATGGCGACGCTGTGGGACGAGCTCGGCCGCGAGCGCTACGGGGTCGAGGACGAGAAGCACCGCCGGCTGCGCTACGGCGTGCAGGTGAATTCGCTCGGCCTGACCGAGGCTCAGCCCGAGAACAACGTCTACCGGATCGCGCTCGAGGCGCTGGCGGTGACGCTCGGCCGGAACGCCCGCGCCCGGGCGATCCAGCTCCCCGCGTGGAACGAGGCGCTCGGGCTGCCCCGGCCCTGGGACCAACAGTGGTCGCTTCGGCTCCAGCAAATCCTGGCCTACGAGACCGACCTGCTCGAGTACCCGGACATCTTCGAGGGCTCGAAGGTGATGGAGGGGCTCGTGGCCGAGCTGCTCGAGGGGGCCCGCAACGAGATGCACCGCATCGCCGAGCTCGGCGGAGCCGTCGAGGCGGTCGACTACATGAAGGCGGCGCTGGTCGAGTCGCACCGCAGGCGGTGGCAGCGGATCGAATCCGGTGAGCAGATCAGGGTCGGCATGAACAAGTTCACCTCGACCGAGCCCTCACCGCTGACCGCGGGCGCCGACGGCGGCATCCTCGTCGTCGACCCCGAGGTCGAGGCCGAGCGCAAGCACGCGGTCGAGCAATGGCGGGCCGAGCGCGACCAGACCGCGGTGGACGCAGCGCTGCAAGAACTCGCCCAGACCGCGCAGAACGACCACGAGAACATAATGCCCGCCACGATCGCCGCCGCCCGTGCCGGCGCCACCACCGGCGAGTGGGCCCAGACGCTGCGCGGAGCGTTCGGCGAGTACCGCGCGCCGACCGGCGTCGGAGACGCCGCCGCGGCACCCAGCGAGGACGTGTCCGAGCTCCGCGACGAGGTCGAGCGGGTGAGTGAGGCGCTAGGGCGCCGGCTCAAGTTCCTCGTGGGCAAGCCCGGCCTCGACGGACACTCGAACGGAGCCGAGCAGATCGCGGTCCGCGCTCGCGACGCCGGCATGGACGTCGTCTACGAGGGCATCCGGCTGACCCCGTCGCAGATCGCAACCTCGGCGGCCCAGGAGGGCGTCCACGTGATCGGCCTGTCGATCCTGTCGGGGTCGCACCGAGAGCTGATTCCTGCCGTGCTCGAGGCGCTGCGCGACGCGGGCGTCGACGACGTGCCGGTCGTGGTCGGAGGCATCATCCCGCAGGAAGACGCGGCGGCCATGCGGGAGGCCGGGATCGCGGCCGTCTACACGCCCAAGGACTGGAACCTGAACAGCATGATGCGCGACATCGTCGGGCTGGTCGCCGAACGCCACGGCGTCGACACCGCCGTGGGCGCTTGAACGGCACGCGCGCCCGCGCAGACGGCCGCGAGCTCGGCAGACGCCTTCGCGACCGCGACCTCACCGCGAGCGCCGCGGCGCTCAACCTGATCGAGAGCCGGGCCCCCGACGCGCGCGAGCAGGCGGAGACGCTCCTCGCCGCGCTCTCGCCCGCCGCGCTCGGTTACGAGGCGCCGGGGCACATCGTCGGCCTCACCGGTCCCCCCGGAGTCGGCAAGTCCTCGCTGCTCTCCCAACTCGTCAAGCACTGGCGATCGTGCGACCGATCGGTGGCGATCCTCGCGATCGACCCCAGCTCGAAACGGTCCGGCGGGTCGCTACTCGGCGACCGCGCCCGGATCGAGACAGACCCCAAGGACCGCCACGTATTCATCCGGTCCACCGCCGCCGGCACTCGCCTCGGCGGCCTCGCCCCGGCCACCCGGGCCGCCTCCGAGGTGCTCGCGGCCGCATTCGACATGGTCGTGATCGAGACCGTCGGCGTCGGCCAGTCAGAGACCGAGATCGCCGATGCGGCGGACACGGTCGCGGTCGTCCTCCAGCCCTCCTCGGGGGACGTGCTCCAGTTCCTGAAGGCAGGCATCATGGAGGTCCCCGACGTGCTCGTCCTCACCAAGACAGATCTGGGCGCGGCCGCGACGCGCGCGATGTCCGACCTCCAGGCGGCACTGCTCGCGCTGGGCGCCACCGAGACCGAGCTGTGCCCGGTCTCGTCCGTCCCGCCGCCGCAGGGGATCGAACGGCTCGCGGAGGCCCTCGAGGCGCACCGACAGCGCATCGACCTCGCCGAGCGCCGCCGAAACGCCCGCCGGCGCCACGCGCTCGAAAACTTCGCCGTCGAGCACGGTGACCGAGGCCTGCGCGCGCTCGGGGGCCGCCTCCAGGCCGAGCGCTGGCTCGAGACCCAGGATCCGGCACTCGACGTCCCCGCGCTCGAGCGGGCCCTCACCGACCGGGCCGAGAGCGAGGACCGACGGTGAGGGCGGTCCGCCGCCGCCAGGGCGGGCCTCGCCGGATCGTGCTCCCGGCCGAGCCGTTGGTCGAAGGATCGACCGCCCTGCGGGCCTGGCGCGATTCGGACCTCCAGCCGCTCGTAGCCGCCTGTCAGGACCCCGCGATCTCGCGCTGGACGAGGGTGCCGTTTCCTTACGGGCCGTCAGACGCGCGCAACTACCTGCTCCAGCGCCATGACGCGCTCCACGCGGGCGCCTCGGCGCCGTTCGCGGTGGTCCGGTCCGACAATCGCGACGCGCTGCTCGGTTCGATCTCGCTGATGCGGTTCTCCTGGAAGAACGCTCGCGCCGAGGTCGGCTACTGGCTCGCGGGCGAGGCGCGCGGACGGGGCCACATGACCCGCGCCGTGCGGCTGATCACCAACTGGGGCTTCGTCCACCTCGGACTGCGACGGATCGACCTGATTGCGGCGACCGCAAATCCCGCCTCCCAGCAGGTTGCGGAGCGATGCGGCTTCACCCGCGAGGCCGTGCTGCGGTCGTACATGGTCAGCCGGACCGGACGCGACGACATGGTCGCGTTCGGCCTGCTCGCCTCGGACGTGCAAAGCTGACTAGCGGTTTCGGCTAGCCTTCTAGAGCATGGGGCTTGAGCCACTTCGAGACGGCCACGGCCGGTTGATCGGGGATCTCCGCGTTTCGGTTACCGACCGCTGCAACTTCCGCTGCCAGTACTGCATGCCGGCGGAGGGGCTGCCCTGGCTCGAACGCGCCGAAATTCTGACTTTCGAGGAGATCGCCCGTCTGGTCGGCCTGTTCGCCGACATGGGCGTCCACGACGTGCGACTCACCGGCGGAGAGCCGCTGGTCCGCAAGCAGTTCCCGCGGCTGGCGCGAATGCTCGCCGACATCGACTCCGTCCACGACCTGTCGGTGACGACCAACGGCTTCCTGCTCGAGCGCGACGCCGAGGCGCTCGTCGGCGCCGGCATCAACCGCTTCAACGTGTCGGTCGACTCGCTCCAGCGCGACCAGTTCTTCGAGCTGACCCGCCGCGACGCGCTCCCCCAGGTGCTGCGCGGGCTCGAGCGACTCGCCACGTTCCCGGAGGCCCACCCGATCAAGATCAACGCGGTCGCGATGCGAGGGTTCACCGAGGACGAGGTGATCCCGTTCGCCGAGTTCGCCCGCAGGACCCCGTACGAGGTCCGCTTCATCGAATTCATGCCGCTCGACGCCGACCACGCGTGGAGCGAGGACCAGGTCCTGACCGGAGCCGAGATCCGCGACGCGATCAACGCGGTGTACCCGCTTGAGCCCCAGCCGCGCGAGCCGCACGCCACCGCCCGGGTCTACCGGTTCGCCGATGGGCACGGCAGGATCGGCTTCATCAACCCGGTGTCCGAGCCGTTCTGCTCCGACTGCGACCGCGTCCGTCTGACCGCCGACGGCCACCTGCGCACCTGCCTGTTCTCGCTGAACGAGACCGACCTGCGAGGCCCGATACGCGACGGCGCGGACGACCGCGAGCTCGAGCGGATCATCCGCGACGCGGTCTGGCTCAAGGAGCTCAAGCACCACGTCGGCGAGCCCGGCTTCATCCAGCCGGCGCGGAGCATGTCCGCGATCGGCGGCTGAGCGCACGTAAGGTCCGCATAACACGCGGGCGCCGATTAACTCTTTCGCAAGAATTCAGTGAGCATCATCTAGCGCGCAGATGCTGCTGCTGATGCTGTTTGCCCTGATCGCCGGCGCAGGGACGGCGATCACCCCGTGCGTCCTGCCGGTCGTGCCGGCGCTGCTCGCCTCGAGCGCCACCGGCGGCCGCCGGCGACCGATCGGGATCGTGATTGGGCTTGGCGCGACGTTCACGATCGCGATCGTGCTGCTGGCCGAGCTGGTCAACGGGGTGGGCCTCGCGAGCGGCGCCTCGCGGACATTGGCGATCGTGGTCCTGATCGCGTTCGGGATCGCGTTGCTGGTCCCCGACCTGACCGCGCGCATCGAGGCACCGCTGTCTCGACTCGGCCGGTTCGGACCGAAGAGCCGCGGCACCGGGTTCTGGTCTGGGCTCGGAGTGGGCGCCGCGCTCGGCTTCGTGTGCGCGCCATGCGCAGGGCCGATCCTGGCCGCGGTGACGTCGGTCAGCGCCACGAGCGGCGCCAACGCTCGCGTGGTTCTGGTCGCGATCTCCTACACGGTCGGGCTGTCCGCGGTGCTGCTCGTATACGCGTTCGCGGGGCGGGCGGCGATCGACCGGGTCCGCCGCGTCGGACGCGGCAACACGGTCAACCGCGTCCTCGGCGCCGTGCTGCTCGCGACCGGCGTCCTGATGATCTTCAACGTCGACGTCCGGTTCGAGGAGGACCTCGCGAAGGACACGAGCCTGCCGGCGATCCTGGTCGATCCGACGCGATCGCTAGAGAGCTCGGGCGCCGTTCAGAAGCGGCTCGCGTCGCTCCGCCCGACGTCCCGGTTCGTGACCGCCCAGAAGGAGGCTTCGGCCGGGCGGGCGGGAACGAATTCGACCGCCGCCGAGCGCGAGGTCGCGATCCCCGGGGTCAAGACGCCTGCCCTCCCCAACCTCGGGACCGCGCCGGACTTCACCGACAACCAGGACTGGTTCAACACGCCCGGTGATCGCCCGCTCACGCTGGCCCAGCTGCGCGGTCACGTCGTGCTGATCGACTTCTGGACGTACACGTGCATCAACTGCCTGCGCACGCTGCCGTTCCTCAAAGGGCTATACGCCCAGTACCACAAGTACGGCCTCGACATCGTCGGCGTCGAGACGCCCGAGTTCACGTTCGAGCAGGAAGCGGGCAACGTCAGGCAGGCGATCAGTTCGGACGGCATCAGGTATCCGGTGGTCCAGGACAACAAGTACGGCACCTGGGAGGCCTGGAACAACCAGTACTGGCCCGCCGAGTACCTGATCGACGCCAAGGGGCAGGTCCGGCACTACCAGTTCGGAGAAGGCGACTACAAGCAGGACGAGGCCGCGGTCCGGGCGCTGCTCGCCGACGCCGGCGCCAAGAGCCTGCCGCCACCGATGACCGCGACCGCGATCATGGCCTCGGCCGGGCTCGGGACGCCCGAGACCTACCTCGACCCGCAGCGCGCGCAGGGGTTCGTGACCAAGCTGTACCCCGGGACGAACGACTATCCGGGCGTCTCGGGCGATCTGCGCCTCAACCAGTTCGCGCTGAAGGGCCGGTGGGACGTGATGTCGCAGTCGATCACACCCGTGGGAGCCGACGCATCGGTCAGCGGCGGGGTCCAGGCGGCCAAGGTCTACCTGGTGCTGACCTCCGCGGGCAACGTACCGCGCCAGGCGCGTGTGCTGCTCGACGGCCAGCCGATCCCGAGCGCCCACGCCGGAGCCGACGTCAAGAACGGCGTCGTGACCGTGACCGGTCAGCGCCTGTACTCGCTCGTCTCGTTCCCGACCGCGCAGGACTTCCGCTTCACCGTGCAGCTGCCGCCCGGCGTCAGCGCATACGACTTCACGTTCGGCTGAGGACACTGCACCGAATGTGCAGCGTGATGACCGCCGGCGGCGGTTAATACGGGGCCGGGCGCCTATCCATCATCGCCGCGGCCAGCAGGAGGTCGTCAGGCGAGTCGACATCGAACAGCTCCTGCGGGTCATCGACCTCGAGCAGCACCGGATCGAGCGCCGCGATCGTCTCGCGCAGCGGGGAGCTCGCGGCCTGCGCCTGGCTCCTGAGCAGCGGCAGCGCACGGCGCTGGTAACAGCCGAGCAGCGGCTGCATCTCGCCTCTCGCGCACGCGATCACCGCCGGCGACCGTCCCGGATTGGCCCGAGCCAGACGCTTGACCAGACTCGCGGTCACGAACGGCAGGTCGGCCCCGCACACCACCACCGGGCGGCCGTCGGCCAGCGCGAGCGCCTGCATGATCCCGATCACCGGGTGCCGGCGGGGCTCGGGCTCGATCCAGACCGTCACGCCCGACACGTAGGGAAGCTTGGTGTCCGGTTTGGCGAGGATCGCGACCCTGCCGAGCGCCTGGCGAACTGCCTCCAGCGGGTAGGAGATCAGCGGACGGCCGTGCAGCTCGACGATCGCCTTGTCGCCGCCGATCCGGCGGCCGCCACCGCCGGCGAGAATCGCGCCGACGGCCCTCGTCCGGACCCGCATCAGCCCCCCTTGCGGTGGTCGTTCACAGCGCCATCGTAGAATCAAGGCGATGGAGGGCTCAACGTCTGTACGGAGTTGGCTCCGTTGTTACCGCTGTTGGTCTCAGAACCTCGAGGTCCAGGTCCACTACGAGGGGATCCACCGGATCGATCCCGAGACCGGCGAGCGCGGCGAAGTCGTGGACGAGATGCAGGAGGCCGTCGTCCAGTGCCTCGAGTGCATGCACGATCAGCCGCACCTGGGTTTCCACAACGGGCGGGTCGAGCCGATCGAGGACCGCTGGGAGCGGATGATCGCCGGGACCCCGTGGGTCGCCTCGTGCACTGTCACCGTCGACGCCGACGACGTCGAGACGTGCTCGGGCCCCGAGGCCGGGGACGCCCTGTCCTACGCCGCGTTCGGCGATCACGGCACACGCGAGTTCTTCACCCACGTGCGCTTCCACAAGCATGACGACGACCGCATCGTCGTCCACCTGCTGGTCGAGCTCTACGCCCGCTCGGCCGAGGAGGCCACCGAGGTGCTCGAGGAGGCCGCCCGCGGCACGCTGGCGATCACCTCGCTTGCCGAGGAATCGCGTCCGCCCGCATCGACGGGCGGCGACGGGCAACACTGACCCGCCGCGACTGCCGCCACTGCCAGCTCTCGGTGACGAGCAGCGCCAGCGCCACCGGAACCGTGGCCGGGAGCTCTGAGAGGAAGAAGAACAGCAGGTCGAACGCCGCCGCGATCACGAGCGTAAGCACCGCCGCCTGCCATTGCCGGCGCCATTGCGACGCCAGAACCGCCCCGAGCAGAGCCGCTACGAACAGGTCGCCGTAGCCCATCGACACCGTCCCGAACACCTCGGCCTGGAGCTGCGGCAGCCCCGCCGGCGGCTTGGCGGCGACAAGCGCCGCGTTGGGGGACTGGAGCAGGTCGGTGATCACGAGCCACACGTCCGCGGCCGCCATCAGCACGATTCCCGCCTTCAGCCAGCGCGGCGGCGTCACCGCTGACAGGAGCACGCCGAGCGTCACGCAGCTGAGCGCCGACAGCACTGCGCCGGCCCCTTCTCCGGCCAGCGTGTTCTTGCTCGTCCAGGCGAGAACGAACAGCGGGATCGCCGCGAACGCCGCCCAAAGCCTCGCCCCGCGCATCGCCCACCCGAGCGCGACCGCGGCCAGGATCGGGACGGCGACGAGCGCGAGGTCGGTCAGGCCGGTTGCGGTGTCCGATACGTACCGGATCGCGAAGATCACGAGCACGATCGACCCGATCGGCACCAACGCCCACCCGCGCCCGCGGAACCGCTCGAGCCACTTGACTCGTTCGACCGGACGCGGCGCCGCGACTACCGCGGCCTGCAACGCCAGCATCGCAGCGTCGGACGGTATGAACGCAAGAGCCACGCCCGTCAGAGTACGTGGCCTTTTGAAGAACGTCTCTTATCAGTCGGCGCGCAGACGCCGCTCGAGCTCCTCGAGGTGCGCCCGCAGCTCGTCCGGCAGCTTGTCGCCGAACTTGCCGTAGTGCTCGTGCATCTGCGGGAGCTGCTCGATCCAGGCATCGGGATCGACCTCGAGCAGCTTCTCGACCGCCTCGCGATCAATGTCGAGACCGGTGGTGTCGATGCCCCCGTCGCCGACGGGCGGCACCAGGCCGATCGCCGTCTCGTTGGCTTCAGCTCCGTCCTCGAGGCGGCGGAAGATCCACGCCAGCACGCGAGAGTTCTCCCCGAAGCCGGGCCACAGGAACTTGCCGTCATCGTCCTTGCGGAACCAGTTGACGTAGAAGATCCGCGGCAGCTCCGCGCCCTGGCGACGGCCGATCTCGAGCCAATGGGCGAAGTAGTCGGCCATGTTGTAACCGCAGAAGGGCAGCATCGCCATCGGGTCGAAGCGCAACTCGCCGACGTTGCCGGTGGCTGCAGCGGTCTTCTCGGAGGACATCGTCGACCCGAGGAACACGCCGTGCTCCCAGTCGCGGGCCTCGTACACGAGCGGCACCACCGTCGCGCGCCGCCCGCCGAACAGCATCGCGTCGATCGGCACGCCGGCGGGCGAGTCCCACCTCGGATCGATCGAGGGACACTGGGCGATCCGGACCGTGAACCGCGCGTTCGGATGGGCTGCGGTCTTGTCGGAGTCCGGCGTCCAGTCGTCGCCCCGCCAGTCGGTGAGGTGCGACGGCGCTTCGCCCATCCCCTCCCACCAGACGTCGCCGTCGTCGGTCGTCGCGCAGTTCGTGAACACCACGTCGTGCTCGAGCATCCTCAGCGCGTTGGGGTTCGTCTTCTTGCTCGTCCCCGGCGCGACCCCGAAGAACCCGGCCTCGGGGTTGACCGCGTACAGCTTGCCGTCCTTGCCGAACTTCATCCAGGCGATGTCGTCGCCGATCGTCTCGACCTTCCAGCCGGGCAGCGTCGGGATCATCATCGACAGGTTCGTCTTGCCGCAGGCGCTCGGGAACGCGCCGGCGATGTACCTGCTGACGCCTTCAGGCGAGGTCAACTTGAGGATCAGCATGTGCTCGGCGAGCCACCCCTCGTCGCGCGCCATGACCGACGCGATTCGCAGCGCGAAGCACTTCTTGCCGAGCAGCGCGTTGCCGCCGTACCCGGACCCGAACGACCAGATCTCGCGCGTCTCGGGGAAGTGCACGATGTACTTGTTCTCGGCGTTGCACGGCCACGGGACGTCCTGCTCGCCTTCGGCCAGCGGCGCCCCGACCGAGTGCAGGCAGGGAACGAAGTCCCCATCGTCGCCGAGTTCGTCGAGCGCCTCCTGCCCCATTCGCGTCATGATCCGCATCGAGGCGACCACGTACGGCGAGTCGGTCAGCTGGACGCCGATAAATGAGATCGGGGAGCCGATCGGCCCCATCGAGAACGGGACGACGTACATCGTCCGGCCGCGCATCGAGCCACGGAACAGCTCGCTGAGCGCCTGTCGCATCTCGTCGGGGTCGGTCCAATTGTTAGTCGGACCGGCCGCCTCCTCGGTCGCCGAGCAGATGAACGTCCGGTCCTCGACCCGGGCCACGTCTGCGGGATCCGAGAGCGCCAGGTAGCAGCCCGGTCGCTTGGAGTCCGAGAGCTTCTCGAACGTGCCGGACTCGAGCAGCGTCTGCGCGAGCTGGTCGTACTCCTCATCCGAGCCGTCGCACCAGTAGATGTCGTCGGGCTGGGTCAGCGCCGCGACCTCATCTACCCATCCCTGAAGGCGGGAGTGGTTCGAGCTGGCTTGGTGCGTCGGTGCGGTATGGGCCATGGGTGTTCAGCGACTCCTAATGTCTCGAGGGACTCCCGATCCTACCCGGGCCAGTGCGAATATGACCCGCAGATGGCCGAAATCCGGTTCGGCTAACTACTTATTCGACGTTCGATTCAGGCGACTGGGCGACACCTGGTTTGTCCCCGGATTCCCGTCTCGGAACCAGCACGAGGCGCTTGAACTCGGCCACGAGCACCCCGTCCTGATTGAGCACGCGTGTATGCACGCGGACAGTCCCGCGGTCAGGCTTCGACTGCGAGGGGCGCACCTCGAGCACCTCGGACTCGCAGAACAGCGTGTCGCCGTGAAACACCGGAGCGGGGTGCTTGAGCTCCTCGGTTGCCAGATTGGCGATGGCCTTGCCGCTGACGTCCGAGACGCTCATCCCGAGCGCCAGCGAGTAGACCAGCGGCCCCACGACGACGTTGCGTCCCTGCTGGGACTGCTTCGCGTACACATCGTTGATGTGGAGCGGGTGGTGGTTCATGGTGATCAGGCAGAAGAGGTGATCGTCGGCCTCGGTGACGGTCTTCGCGGGCCAGTGCTTGTAGACGGCTCCGACCTCGAACTCCTCCAGATAGCGCCCGTAGGGGTGGGAGCCGCTGGCTTCGCGGACGGTCTGATCGGTATCGACTTGGTTCATGCGGCGGAGAATGTCACGTCGCTCGCGGCGTGTGCGCCGCCCCTCGACGCCCATCTGAGGCTAACGTTCACCCGATGCGAAACCCCCGTGACTTTGCCAAGCCCCTGGCGATCGGCGCCCCGGCTCCGGTCCTCGAAATCCCGTTCAGGCCCTCGCGGATGATCCATTTCCTCGACTTCTCCAACGAGAAGATGGTCGCCAAGGTGCCGGACATCGCGCCGACCGTCGACATTCTTCTCGGCAACCTCGAGGACGCGGTGCCGGTCGACCGCAAGGAGGGCGCGCGAGCGGGGCTCGTCCGCGTCGGCAAGGACATGGAGCTCGGCGACACGCAGCTGTGGACGCGCGTCAACAGCCTCGAGTCGCCCTGGGTGCTCGAAGACATCACCACGCTCGTCACCGAGATCGGCCACAAGCTCGACGTGATGATGATCCCGAAGGTCGAAGGCCCGTGGGACATCCACTACGTCGACCGGCTGCTCGCCCAGCTCGAGGCGCGCGCGGGCCTCGAGCGCCCGATCTTGATCCACGCCATCCTCGAGACCGGCCTCGGCGTGGTCAACCTCGAGGAGATCGCGACGGCCAGCCCTCGCATGCAGGGCATGAGCTTCGGTCCGGCCGACCTGGCCGCGTCGCGGCGGATGAAGACCACGCGGGTGGGCGGTGGCCACCCCGGCTACCGCGTGATTGAGGATCCCGACCCCTCCGATCCGGAGCTGCCTCGCGTCACCGCCCAGCAGGACCCCTGGCACTACTCGATCGCCCGCATGGTCGACGCCTGCACGTCCGCCGGCATCCTCCCCTTCTACGGCCCGTACGGCGACATCCGCGACGTCCAGGGCTGCGAGACGCAGTTCCGGGCCGCGTTCCTGCTCGGGTGCGTGGGCGCCTGGTCGCTCCACCCTGTCCAGATCGAGATCGCCAAGAAGGTGTTCAGCCCCGATCCCGACGAGGTGCTGTTCGCCAAGAAGGTGCTCGAGGCGATCCCCGACGGCCGCGGCGTCCACATGATCGACGGAAAGATGCAGGACGACGCGACCTGGAAGCAGTGCAAGGTGATGGTGTCGTTGGCGGAGATGCTCGCTCACAAAGATCCCGAGCTGGCCGAGGCCTACGGATTCGCGCCCGCGGCGGCGGCTTAAGGCACGCGGCCATGCGGATCTCGGCCAAGGCGGACTATGCGGTGCGCGCGGCCGTCGAGCTCGCGGCGGCGACCGACGACAAGCCGATCAAGGCCGAGCGCATCGCGACCGCCCAGGACATCCCCTTGAACTTCCTCGAGAACATCCTCGGGGAGCTCCGGCACGCGGGAATCGTCCGCAGCCACCGCGGGGCTGACGGCGGCTTTCGCCTGGCCAAGCCGGCCGACGAGCTGACGATCGCTGACGTGATCCGGGCGGTCGAGGGGCCGCTCGCGAGCGTCCGCGGGGGGCCGCCAGAAGACGCCGCATACCCCGGCGCCGCCACGGCGCTTCCGCGGGTGTGGATCGCGGTGCGCGTGAGTCTGCGCAACGTGGTCGAGCACGTCACGCTCGCCGACGTCGCCGCCGGCAAGCTCCCCGCGGGGATCGATCAGCTGGCCGAAGACCCCGAGGCCTGGGTCACGCGCTGATTCCGGCGCCGGCGGGCTCGCCCGTCACGGGCTCGGCCGGCGGGCGCACGTACACGATGTCGCCCGGCGCGAGCTCGAGCTGCTCGCTCTGGTTCCTGGTCAGCTGCGCGCGGGCCGGGTCGCCGCCGGTCAGCTCGAGCTCGACCCTGACCTCGAACCCGAGGTGGATGACGCGCTTGACCATCGCCTCGATCAGCCCCGGGGCGGCGTTCAGCGACAGCGTCACGTCGTGCGGGCGCACGAGGCGCCCGTCGATCCTCGAGACCGGCCCGAGGAAGCTCATCACGAACGGGCTGGCCGGCTTGTCGTAGACGTCACGCGGCGCGCCGACCTGCTCGATCCTCCCCTTGTTCATGACCGCGATCGTGTCGGCAACCTCCATCGCCTCCTCCTGATCGTGGGTCACGAGCACGGTGGTCACCCCCTGCTCGTCGTGGA
>Ga0335076_10000616_pt1 | contig 33286 bp, 30 predicted proteins | sample Lox_Sample_25_FD_206717 | JGI IMG/M metagenome (GOLD analysis project Ga0335076, IMG submission 206717) | Soil microbial communities from Loxahatchee National Wildlife Refuge, Florida, United States - Lox_Sample_2.5 | ecosystem: Environmental > Terrestrial > Soil > Wetlands | place: USA...
TATTGACGACGGCCGGTTCGACACGATTGACGATACCGGAGAACGAACTGGACGACGGAATGGGGTCAGGCAACGCGAGCGGCGTGGCGCTGGAACCCGCAAACGAGAAACTACGCATGGCGGAGACCTTGCCGTTGACGAGCGTACCAATGAAGATGCCGATGACGAGCGTGGCGGCAATCGAAATGGTCGCAATAAACTTGCGGCGACGAGTCCAATCCACCATATTCCTAACTTGATCCATCTGTATTGCTCCTGTCTATTCCGTGGCCCAGTCTAAGCCGAGAGTATAACACCCGAAAGGGGCTGGGGTTTCCCTCAGGATTGGATGCGCCTCGACGTTAACTGGCCATCCGGACGGGTCGCACTGGAAATGTAACTGCTCCTTATGCTTTGACGCAAAAGGTGAGCAAAGCGGTGTGGCCGAGTGACGGCACTAACTTTCGAGTTGACAATAAGATTGGGATATAGCATAAAAGAGGTAGCCGTGATAGCGGCATCACGTGGCGATTTAGGGCGACTTGCTCCACGTAAAAAACTGCTAAAGAGCTGGTAGAGTTTCAGGTTATCTGACCCTCCAAGCTTTTTGGTACGGAGGGTTTTTTCATTTTCCCCCTCCCTGCTGCCCTCAGTCAATTGTCACGTCATTTCAAAGATAGGCGCCGCACCCAGGCAGGCAGCCTAGGCGGTACCTAGCGCGAGGTGACTTATGAAGGAAGTCTATTTTTTAAGGTGCAGGGAATGCGGCAAGAAGTACGCCAATAAGCCGCAATCGTTCTGCGACGAGTGTTTTTCACCGCTGGAAGTAAGCTACGACTACGAAGCGCTGGGGAAGGTGGCCAAGCGCGAAGCGTTGGCGCACCGGGCGTTCAATATGTGGCGGTACTCGGAATTGCTGCCGCTGCCGGAGGGGTTTACGCCGTCGGCATCGGTGGGGGGAACGCCGCTGGTGAAATCCCAAAAACTGGGAGCAGAGTGGGGCATTCGGAATTTGTATTTCAAGAATGATGCGGTGTGCTTCCCTACCCTTTCGTTCAAGGACCGCGTGGTGGCCACGGCTTTGGCGGCAGCGAAGAAGTTTGGGTTCAAGACAGTGGGATGCTCATCCACCGGGAACTTGGCGAACGCGGTGGCGGCGCAAGGAGCGCGGCAGGGGTTCGATACGACGGTGTTCATTCCGGCGGACCTAGAGCCGGCAAAGATTCTGAACACCGCGGTGTACGGTGCGCGAATCATCCGCATCGATGGCAATTACGATCATGTGAACCGGCTATGCACGCAGATTGCGGACCGTTTCCAGTGGGGATTGGTGAATGTGAACCTGCGGCCGTACTATGCGGAGGGTTCCAAGACTCACGGCTACGAAATCGCCGAACAGTTGGGCTGGGAGCTGCCGGATAACGTAGTGGTGCCAATGGCAGGCGGGTCGTTGATCGGGAAGATTGCGAAGGCGTTCTGCGAACTGGCGCATCTGGGTTGGGTGGAACCCAAGCAGGTGAAGTTCTTTGGGGCGCAGGCGACGGGATGCTCGCCGATTGCGGAAGCGGTGAAACGCGGGTTGACACGGGTGGAACCGCAGAAGCCCAACACGATCGCGCGGTCGCTAGCCATCGGGAATCCGGCGGACGGACATTATGCGCGGCGGTTGATCACCGAAACCGGCGGTTGGGCGGACAGCGTAAGTGACCCGGAGATCATTGATTCCATCAAATTGCTGGCGCAAACCGAAGGCATCTTTGCGGAGACCGCGGGGGGCGTGACGGCCGGAGTAACGGCGAAGTTGATCCAGCAAGGACGAATCCGGCCGGACGAGACCACGGTGGTGTGTATCACCGGGAATGGTTTGAAGACCACGGATGCGATTGCCGCGGACTTCCCCGTGACGGAAGTGATTGCACCGAAGTTGGAGGCGTTTGAAGCTCTGGTGGCACGTCAGTTGGAAGAAGCCGTGAGGGAAGAGTCGAACGCGTAATCTAACCAGACCGCGAGGCTGGATCGAAAAGAAATTTCAAATTGGAGAAGAAGCATGGCAATCACGATTGAGATACCTACGGCGTTCCGGAGATTTACGGATGGCTCGGCGAAGCTGGAAAGCGGGGCATCCACGGTGGCGGAGGCGCTGCATGACCTGGTGACGCGGTACCCGGACTTGTCGCGGCACGTGCGGGATGATGAGGGGCAGATTCGGCAGTTCATTAATGTGTATTTGAATGACGAGGATATTCGGTTTTTGGGTGGAGAGGCATCGGCGTTGAAGGATGGGGATAAATTGTTGCTGGTACCGTCGATTGCGGGGGGATGAGGAGAGGAAGTTTTCCGTTTTCCGATTGGTTGGCAGGCAAGACGCGACGGTTGAGGCCCTCGTCCGTACGAGGCTCACGGCCCGCCTCTGAAGGCGGGCCCTACAAAGGCAAAAGCGCAGGCGGAAAAGCAAACGCGCAAAAGCAAAAGAGGCGGTCCCTTCGCGAACTCGGGCAAGGCTTCGTCGCCAAAAACGCTCCTCAGGACGGCGTTAAAGTTCGGCCACTACACAGACTCAAGACGCAAGGATTGTGCGGACATGGGGCGCAGCATGCTGCGCCCCTACGCAGAGCAGCGAGGCCAGACGGGGAGTCGACGGGACGCGGTGAGCAGAGAGAGAAGAGAGAAGAGAGATTCCTCGCTGCGCTCGGAATGACGACTTTTTCCTGAACTATTGGGTGTTGCGAATGAGCTGGCAGTAGAAGTCGACGGAGCGGGCGAGGTTGTCGATGGCGATGCGCTCATTGGAGCTGTGCAATCGACCGACGTCTTCGGCGGTCATCACGATGGGCGAGAAGCGGTAGATATCACTGGTGAGCGGGGCGTAGTGCTTCGAATCGGTGGCCGCGACGAAGACGAAAGGCGCCGCCACGGCGCCGGGGTAAACTTGCGCGAGCGTTTTCTGCACTAATTTAAAATTCGGGGAAGCGACGCTGGATTGCGGGGAAGGTTCGACGGGTGGCTCGCCGGGCATGGGAGCGAGCTGGACGCGGGAATCGTCGACGACCTTGCGGACGTGGTCCATGACGGTGGCAATGGTGTCTCCGGGGAGCAGGCGGAAGTTGACGATGGCGGAGGCGCGGCTGGGCATGACGTTATCTTTGGTACCGGCGCGGAAGATGGTGACGGCGGTGGTGGTGCGGAGGGTGGAATTGGAATCGGGGGAAGCTTCGAGGAGGCGCTGCACAAGCGGGCCGAAAAGCCACAGGTTTTTGTAGACGAGGCGCATGGGGAAATTGGCGCCGCCGCCACCGTATTCCAGAAACTCTCCGATGGGGCCGTGGATGTGAGCGGGCATGGGATGGGATTCGATGTTGTGGATGGCCGCGGCAAGGATGCCGATGCTGGAGGTATTGGGGGGAACGGAAGAGTGGCCGCCAGCGGTTTCGACGGAGAGTTCCAGGCTGAGATAGCCTTTTTCGGAAGTGCCGATGAGGGCTACGGGCGAGGCAACTCCGGGCATCATGCCGAGCGAAAGGAAACCACCTTCATCAGTGACGAACGCGGCGTGGACGCCGCGGTATTTAAGGAACTGGGCGATTTTTTCGGCGCCTTGGAGGCCACCGACTTCTTCATCTTGGCCGAAGGCAAGCATTACCGTACGTTTTGGTTGAAACCCCTTGACGAGCAGAAGGTCGACGGCTTCGAGTTGGGCGATGAGATTCATTTTGTCGTCGAGGGTACCGCGTCCCCAGACGAAGCCGTCGGCGATCCGACCGGAGAATGGGGGATGAGTCCACTTGGATTCAGTGCCTTCCTCGATGGGCACGACGTCCTGGTGCGCGAGGAAAATGATGGGAGGGAGATTGGGTTCGGTTCCCTTCCAGGTGAAGAGGAGATTGTTTTGGCCGACGACTTCGTGGTCGAGTTTGGCGTAGACCTGCGGAAAGGTCTTTTCAAGGTAGGAGTGGAAGTCGACGAAGGCCTGTTGGGTGTTTTGGAGTTGCTCGGGCGTGGCGTCGGGTCCCCAGGAAATGGTGGCGAAGGGGATGGCGCCGGAAAGATCGCGAGCGATTTTTTGCGCGTCGAGGGATTCGGGGGTGTGTGGGAGGGGCGCGAGTTGTTTGGAGGGGATGAGGAAGGTGCGGGAGAGGACGACAACAACAAGGAGAAGGATGAGGAGGCCGAGGAGTTTGAGCAGGCGCTTCATGGGTGGTGGCGGATTAGGGTAGCAAAGGCGGTGGCGCGTGGCGAGTGACGAGATGGGGACAGAGGTGGAGGAAGTCGAGAATCGAAAGTTAAGAGAAGAGCGAGCGCCAAGACGCGCGGATTATGCGGACATGGGGTCGAGCCGTTCCGTGATGCTGAGGGTGAAGCGCGCGGGGCCGCTACGAGGAAGGCAACGGAGGAGCGGGGGAAATAATCCAACGACGTGGTAGGCTAGTGACTGCTGGCCCATTCCGGAGATTGGAAAAGAGGATTGGAATGGCCTATTACGCCCTGTTTTACGATGTTGTCGAGAATTTTGTGGAGCGCCGCGCTCCATACCGCACGGAACACCTGAAACTGGCCGACGAAGCAAACCGCCGCGGGGAGTTGGTGTTGGCGGGCGCGCTGGCGGAGCCGGCGGACGGAGCGCTGATTATTTTTCGCGGAGACGATGCGGAGGCAGCGGCGCGGTTCGCTCGGCGCGATCCTTATGTGCTGAATGGATTGGTGAAGCATTGGGAAGTGCGGCCGTGGACGGTGGTGGTGGGGGGAGAAGCGAGGAGCACCGCGAGCGATCGGGGAGGAGATGCCTGAGATGGTAGTGCGATTCTGGTCGGCAAGAACAACGCAGGTGCGGATGCCGAGTTACCTGCGGCACTTCAACGAGAACGTATTGCCGAAGTTGCGCGCGGTGGACGGTTTTCTGGAAGCACGGGTGATTTCTCAATCCGACGGCGTGGTGGTGCAGTTCATTGTGGAGACGCTGTGGAATTCGATGGAAGCAATCCACTCGTTCGCGGGACCGGAACCGAATGTGGCGGTGATCGCGGATGAAGCGCTGCACCTGCTGACGTCGTATGACCATCGGGTGCAACATTACATGGTGGATTTGTGCGAGGATCACCGGACGGTAAAAGCGACGGCTTGACGCGAAGCGGAGTTCGGATGCGGGGCGAGTTGCCGCTGATTTTTGGGATGATTTACACTAAGAAGATATAACCATGACACCTAAAACCTTGTACGAAAAAATCTGGGATGCGCACGTGGTGCACGAAGAGCCAGGCAAGCCGGCGCTGATCTACATTGACCGGCACCTGATTCACGAAGGGACGTCGCCGCAGGCGTTCGCGGGATTGAAGGCTGAAGGACGTAAAGTACGGCGGCCGGACCTGACGTTTGCGGTGATGGACCATTCGGTGCCAACACGCGACCGGCACCTGCCGATCCTTGACGAAGCGGCCAAGCTGCAATTTGAAGCTCTGGCCAAGAATTGCGCGGAGACCGGGGTTCGGCTGTTCGACATGCACAGCAAGAACCAGGGGATCGTGCACGTGATCGGGCCGGAGTTGGGCATCACGCAGCCGGGGCAGACGATTGTGTGCGGCGATAGCCACACGTCGACGCATGGAGCGTTTGGGACGCTGGCGTTCGGCATCGGCACCAGCGAAGTGGAACACGTGCTGGCGACGCAATGCCTGGTGCAGAGCCGTTCGAAGAAGCTGCAGATCGTGGTGAACGGGAAGCGGCCGAAGGGGGTAACAGCCAAGGATATTATTCTGGCGATCATCGGAAAGATCGGCATCGGCGGTGGGACGGGCCATGTGGCGGAGTACCGCGGGCAGGCGATCCGCGAGCTGTCGATGGACGGACGCATGACCGTGTGCAACATGACGATTGAAGGGGGAGCACGCGCGGGGATGGTGGCTCCGGACGAGACCACGTTCGCGTATCTGGAAGGGCGTCCGTTTGTGCCGCGCGGAAAAGAGTTTCAGGAAGCGGTGGAGTACTGGAAGACGCTGACAAGCGACGATGGCGCGACATTTGACATGACGGTGGAACTGAACGCCGGCGAAATTGGACCGCAGGTGACGTGGGGAACGAATCCGGGAATGGTGACGAGCGTGACGGGGAGGATTCCGGACCCGCATGACTTCCGCGATTTAAACGATCAGAAAGCCACGGAGAGCGCACTGAAGTATATGGGATTGAAGCCGGGAACGCCGATCATGGACATTCCGCTGGATCGCGTGTTCATCGGATCTTGTACCAATTCGCGGCTGGACGATTTGCGAGCGGCGGCGCATCTGGTGGAGGGGAAACACGTAGCCAAGAACATCAAGCAGGCATTGATTGTGCCGGGGTCGCGCGGGATCAAGGCACAGGCGGAGAAAGAAGGGCTGGACAAAATTTTCTCTGAGGCGGGATTCGAATGGCGCGACGCGGGGTGCAGCATGTGCATCGGGATGAACGCGGATGTGTTGCCACCGCACGAACGCAGCGCGAGCACGTCAAACCGGAACTTCGAGGGACGACAGGGGCGCGACAGCCGGACGCATCTGGTGAGTCCGGTGATGGCGGCGGCCGCAGCGATTGCCGGGCATTTTGTGGATGTGCGGGAGTTTGATGTGGCGGTGGAGTGAGACGGACGTTTACAGTTCACAGTTTTCCAGTCAGCAGTTTCGGGGAGCGGCGTTGATGAAACCGTTTAGCATGCATGAAGGGTTAGTACAGCCGATCGACCGGGTGAACGTCGACACGGACCAGATGGTGCCGAAGCAGTTTCTAAAGGCGCTAACGCGAGAGGGATTTGGGCGCATTCTTTTTTATGATTGGCGCTACTTGCAGCCGGGGGACCGGCCGAACCCGGAGTTTGTGGTGAATTTCCCACGGTACAAAGGTGCGTCGGTGCTGCTGGCGAGGACGAATTTTGGATGCGGGTCCAGCCGCGAGCACGCGCCGTGGGCCATCGCAGATTACGGGTTTCGGGTGATTCTGGCGCCGAGCTACGCGGACATTTTTTATAACAACTGCTTCAAGAACGGGATTCTGCCGGCGATTCTGAAAGAAGGGGAAATCGACGAGCTATTTCAGAGGACGGAGAAGGAAGAAGGCTATTCGGTGTTCGTGGATTTGCCGGAGCAGATCGTGCGCGACAAGCACGGCTTGACGTACAAGTTCGAGATTGCGCCATCGCGAAAGGAAGTGTTGTTACTGGGCCTGGACGATATTGGCACGTCCCTGTTGCATCTGGACAAGATTGAGGCGCATGAGGCGAAACACAAGAAGACGGCGCCGCTGTATGAGACGGTGGATGTGAAGAATTACCGGTAGGGCAAGCAGTTTCAAATCTGGATTGGAACAAGACGTAATGATTGTGCGGACATGGGGCGCAGCATGCTGCGCCCCTACGAGGAGGATTGAGGCAAGATACAACGGCCGACCTCGTTGCGTGGTAGGTAGAAGAGCCTTCGTCGCGAAAAGCGCTCTCAGGATGACAACTCATTTTGTTTTGAAGCAAGACGGGGTGGTGACGGCCCGCCTCAGAAGGCGGGCCCTACAAAAGCAAAGGCAAAAGCGAAAAGGCGAAGGCGAAAGCGGAAAAGCTTAAAGGCAAAAGAGCCGATCTAACGTTCGGCCACTACACAATCTGGAGTGGGGTAAGACGCGCTGAGCGTGCGGACATGGGGCGCAGCATGCTGCGTCCCTACGAGGAAGATCGAGACAGGACGCTGCAGGGGGATCGAATTCCGCGTGTACTGTTTAAGATTAGAGGGTGCGCCACCAGGGTTTGAAGTAGACGCGGCCTTCGAAGATGGGTTCGGGCGCTTCGGGGGCGGCAGGCTCTCCTAGTAACTCCGCGATCAAAATTCCCGCAATGACCATACCGGCGCCGGTCCAGGCGCGCGGGGTTAGACGTTCGTGCAATAAAACATAGGAAGTGATGACGGCGAAGACCGGTTCCAGCGCGAAGAGAATGGCGGCGTGGCCGGGCGAGGTGAATTGCTGTGCCCAGATTTGCAGCGTGAAGGCAACAGCGGTGGCGAAGACCGCGCAGATCAAAATCGCGAGGAAGAGCGGCCAACCCCAGTCGAATCGAACAGATTGCCAGCGGATGGCGGCGGAAAAGCCAGTAAGCGGCCAAGCGAGGAGCGCGCATCCGGCGACTTGAATGATGCTAAGGGCGGAGACGGAATGCTCCTGGGAATATTCGCCGACGAGGATGATGTGTACGGCGTAAAAGCCAGCGGCGATGAAGGTGAGGACGTCGCCACGATTCAGGTAGCGCAAACCTTCCGCAGGAACGGTGAGGAAGTACAAGCCGATGAGGGCGGCGATGGCTCCGGCGTAAATCCATCTGGTGAGCGTGCGTCCCCAGAAAATGGCGAGAAGGAGCGGAACCAGCACGACACTGGAGCCGGTGACAAAGCCGGAATTGGTGGCGGTGGTGTATTGCAGGCCGACGGTTTGGAAGCAGTAACCAGCAAACATGAAGAAGGCGAGGCGCATGCCGGGGAAAAGTTCGCCACGCTGAATTTTTGGGAGCACGTGCGGGCGGAAGATGGCCATGAGGACGGCGGCGATGGAGAAGCGCACGGCGAGGAAGATAAAAGGCGAGGAGTGGTCGAGTCCGGCTTTGACGACGACGAAGGTGACGCCCCAGAGGAAGGAACAGAACATGAGGGAGAGGTCGGCTTTGAGTTTGCGGTCCATGCGGGTGGTGGAAGCAGTGTAGCGGAAGGCGACGAAGAAGTTTTGCAGTTATCAGCGGTCGGTTTCCGTTACGGAGGCCGAGGCAAGACGCAACGATTGTGCGGACATGGGGCGCAGCATGCCGCGCCCCTACGAGGTCCTATGCGACACGTGCGGCAGAGGCTAAAGCACATGCTACGGGTCAAGACGGGAGTTAGGGTTTGGAGTAGACGGTGCGGCCGCCGACAACGGTGCGGAGGACTTCGGTGTGGAGGATGGCATTGGGAGGAATTTTGGTGAGGTCCTGGGAGAGGATGACGAAGTCGGCGAATTGGCCGACTTTGAGTTGACCCTTCTGGCCGTCCATAAATTCGGCATAGGCAGAACCGGTGGTGTAGGCACTGATGCAATCCGCGAGGGGAAGCTTTTCCTGGGAAATCCAACCGCCGGATGGGGTGCCGTCGAGAGCTTCGCGAGTGGTGCAGGCGTAGAGGCCGCGGAGAGGATTGACGGGCTCGACGTCGTAATCGGTGCCGAAGGCGAGAGTGGCACCGGCGGTCTGGAGAGAATGCCAGGCGTAGGCGCCTTTGGAACGTTCGGGGCCCAGACGCTGCTCGGCCCAGCGCATGTCGTTGGTTTCGTGGGAGGGTTGCATGGAAGCGATGACGTGCAGCGTGCCGAAGCGAGGAATGTCTTCCGGGGCGAGGACCTGGGCGTGTTCGATGCGATCGCGACGATCGCGGGGCGGATTCACGCGCACGATGGATTCGAAGGTGTCGAGAGCGAGGCGATTGGCTTTGTCGCCGATGGCGTGAAAGGCGAGTTGAAAGCCGAGGCGGTCGCGATCGATAGCCATGGCTTTGAATTTTTCGGGATCGACGCGAAGGATGCCGGAGGTGGAAGGATCGTCGGAGTAGGGAGCGAGAAGCGCGGCGGTACGGGTGCCGAGCGCCCCATCGAGGAACGCTTTGAGCGCTCCGGTGCGCAGCCACGGGTCGGTGGTGCCGCCTTCGGCGCGCTGATTTTGCAAATCGTCGGTGGAAAGACCGAAGGGCAACCATTCGGTGATGCGCACAGTAAGTTTTTTAGCTTGCTTGAGCTCGATGAAAGCAAGGAAGTCGTCCCATGTGGAGAAGTCCTGAACGGAAGTAACGCCGTTCTGGGCGAGTTCGGCGAGGACGAGCTGAATTCCCTTCTGGCGATCAATTTCGGAAGGATCGGGAATGCGCTGGCTGACCATGTCCATGGCGCGTTCTTTGAGGAGGCCGCTGGGTTCGCCGTCGGCGAAGCGCTCGATCTGGCCGCCAGGAGGATCAGCGGTATCGCTGGTAATTTCAGCGTGTTTAAAGGCGAGAGAATTGGCGACGGCAACGTGGCCGGAAATGTGGACCAGGTAGACGGGATTGTTGGGAGCGGCTTGATCGAGTTCGAGGCGGGTGGGAATTTTCTGACCGGGATAGCGGGACTGGTCCCAGCCGCTACCGAGGATCCAGTCGCCAGGCTGATGTGTGGCGGCAGCGGATTTCACGAGGGCGAGGATTTCGTCGGAGGAGGAAGCGGAATTGAGGACGAGGGTGAGTTTGTCTCGAGCAGCGCCGCCGATGTGGAGGTGGGCGTCATTGAAACCGGGCATGACGAAGCGACCTTTGAGCTGGACGATGTCGTGAGATTGAGCACCGCCGCAATCGAGAAGGATTTGGGAGAGCGAGCCGATGCAAAAGATTTTTTCGTCGCGAACGGCCATGGCTTCGGCCCAGGGATGCTTGGGGTCGTTGGTGTAAATGCGGCCGTGAAGGTAGAAGGTGGTGGGGGAAAGGGGAGTGGATTTGGTCTGCGCAGGCGCGGTTTGCGGAACGAGAGAGTAGGCCAGCAAGAGGAGGGATAAGCCGACAATTCGCCGGGCGAATCGCCGGGCTGGCGTCACTGCGTCTTCTCCGCGGCGATACCGGAGACGCCGAGCAGGGTGAGCAGAACGCGTTTGAGACCGAGGCCGCGGTCGGCGGGTTCGTACCATTCTTCCAGGGAATGTGCGCCGCCACCGTTGCCGCCAGCGCCGATGGCGATGGCGTCGATGCCGAGAGATAGAGGGATGTTGGCATCGGTGGAAGAGCGCTCGTTGCGGGATTTGTTGGCGATGTAATCGTCGGCAGCATGCAGGGAGTCCAGCAGAGGCGAATCGGGAGCGAGTTCCCCACCGGGGCGACTGCCGATGAGATTGACCTTCCAGTCGAGACGGCCGCGGGAGCGATCGCGGGAGTTGTCCATTTCGTCGCGCACACCGGCGGCGATACATTCGCGGAGAGCCGCTTCCATGCGGGAAATTTCGTCTTCACTTTCCGAGCGCAGATCGACCTTCATATTCACTTCGAAGGGGATGGAATTGACGGAGGTGCCGCCTTCGATTTGGCCGAGGTTGAAGGTGGTGCGGGGACTGATGGGAACTTTGGTGTTGATGAAACGAACGGAACCGCGGACCAGGGCGTTGATGGGATTAGGCATGCCGAAATCGGACCAACTGTGTCCGCCGGGGCCGGTGATGATGACTTCGAGACGGCGGGAGGCCAGGGCTTTGGTGGTGACGTGATCGATGCCGGAGCCGTCGAGGACGATGACGGAGCGAACGCGGGAGTGGTAGGCGTCCATGAGGGCGCGCATGCCGCGAAGATTCCCTTCGCCTTCTTCGCCGACGTTGGCGACGAAGAGGATGGTGTGGCGGGGCTTAATTTTGGCGACGTGAATGGCGCGAGCGACGGCAATGAGCCCGGCGAGGCCGGTACCGTTATCGGAGATGCCGGGAGCGAGGAGTCGATCACCTTCGCGGGTGACGTTGATTTCGGTGCCTTCGGGGAAAACGGTGTCGAGGTGCGCGGTAAGGAGTACGACTTCCTTTTCGTGGGTGCCGCGAAGTTCACCGATGACGTTGCCGACCTTATCGGTGAAAACGGCGAGACCTTCGGCGGCGAGGATTTCCCTGACGGCCTGGGCGCGCTTTTCTTCCTGGAAGGAAGGCGCGGGAATTTCGGTGAGACGGATTTGTTGCGCGGTGGTCCAGTCGAGATTGTGGTCGAGCCAATCGAGGGCGTCACGTACTTGCGGCTGGTCGGCCAGAGAACCGGTACGAGGATGCCGTGGCGCAGAGTAAACGACCGAAGGACGAATCGGCATAGAGAAGAGGATAGCGCAAACGAGGAGACGTTTCACCGTCACAAAGGACAGTGGGGGGGAAGGCAGTGGCGAGTGGTGAGTGACGAGTGGCGAGAAAAAGCGGGATTGGCCACGGAGGCACGGAGTGCGCGGAGAACGAAGAAAGATTCCTCGCTGCGGGGACTCCGCTCGGAATGACGGGATTGTTGTTTGGTGCTCCAGGGGGCGTGATTGAGGTCCCTGTGGTGCGTTAAGAGCGGGGCGACGACGGGCAGAGGGCGCGGATTTCGTCGTCGGTAAGAACGCGCGGAGATTGTTTAGCAGCTTCAAAGATGCGATTCACCAATTCGTCAGTTTCGGGGATCCCGTGGCGTGCCAGCCAATAGATTACGTTGGATTTTCCGCTCATGGGCCCAATTTCGACAATTTGTTCGAGACCGACAAGGTGCGCAGGAACGCCACTGTAGACGGCGTCGGCGAGTTTGCGGTCATGGTTGCGGAGAGCCTTGACGATGGCCGCAGCATGAACGCCAGTGGCGGTGCGAAAGGCATCCTTTCCAAAGACGGGGTAGTTGGGGGGAATGGTTGTATGGGTGGCGTGGGCAATTTTGTCGCAATAGGCACGGAGGTAAGTGAGGTCGTTCTGGCGGAGCCCGAGGAGATTGAGATTGACGAGGAGCAGTTCCATAGGGGTGTTGCCCACACGTTCACCGAGAGAAAGCGCGACGCCGTGGATTTGATGGGCGCCCGCAGCGAGGGCAGCGAGGGAATTGGCGATGGAGAGGCCGCGATCGCGATGACCGTGCCAGTCGACGCGGATGTTTTCGCATGAGGGTTTGACGACGTTGGTGATGACAAATTTAACGAGGTTGTAGACACCTTCGGGAGTGGCGTGGCCGACGGTGTCGCAGAGGACGATGGCGCGGGCGCCGCAGCGAATGGCGGTGGAATAGAGGCGCTGAATGGTTTCGGGGTCGGTGCGAATGGTGTCTTCGGTGACATACATCGAAGGGAGACCGTGGGAGACGGCGAAGGTGACGGCTTGTTCGGTGCTGCGCTGGAGGTAGTCGACGGTCCAATCTTCGACCAGGCGGCGAATCGGGCTGGAACCGAGAAAAGTGGCGGCTTCGATGGGAATGCCGACGCGTTGGGAGATGTCGACGATGGGGCGAATGTCGGCTTCAACGGTGCGTGCGGCGCAGTTGGGCTTGATGCGCATGTGGTGGGAGGCGATTTCACGAGCGAGGGCCTCGGTGTGTTGCGCGGCGCGAGGGCCGGCGCCGGGGAGGCCGATGTTGACGGCATCGATGCTGAGGACTTCCATGAGATGGAGGATGGCGATTTTGTCCTCGATGGAAGGATCGTAGATGGAGGGATTCTGGAGGCCGTCGCGGAGGGTTTCGTCGTTGACGAGAACCCGGGTGCCGGGAGGGATAGGCAAAGGCCCGGCGAGATTCCAGTCGTAGATGAGGTTGTTGGTTTCGGACACGGCGGAGCGGCCTCCCGGAGTCAAAGGAGTTTGATGTTAGCGCATTCGGGGAAGGAAGGTTTCAGTTTTCCGTAAGTAGTTTTCCGTTACGGAGAGTGAGCGACAAAACGCGGCGACAGTGAACGGAGGAGTTCGTCACAGCGGGTCCAGCGGCAGAGCCCGCATGCAGAATTGGCATGTGGGGCACCCGCAGAAAAGCGAAGAGGCACTGGCTGAAGCGTTCGTGCTGCAGAGCCCACATGCAGAATCGGCGTGTGGGGCACCCGGCGCGTCAGGGCTTGGACTAGTAGCGGATGATTAGACTGTTGGGGAGTTGGTGGGGGTCGGGGCGGTAGATGGTTTTGCAAAATTCGCAGCGATAGACTTCGGCGTGTTTGCCGACAAGCGCGGTAACTTCGGGCGGATAGTCGTACCAGCGCTTTAGATGGCCGACGCAGAGTTTGCCCTTTTCGTCCTTTTCATCGCAGGCGCGCTGCTTGTGCTTTCTGGTTTTCACTTTGTATTTGGGCTGGTGTTCGACCACGGCGGGTGTGGCTTCTGGCGCAGGGCTGGGCGTGGATTCTTCAGACACGATGTTCTCCTTCTTGCAACCGTTACCGCTAAAAGCCTCGATCGCGAAACATGGTTTTCATAGCGCCGCGCGCGTGGCGGAGGCGCGCCGCCAGTCCACCAGTAAATTCGAAACGCAAGAAGTCGTCGGCGGCTTGTTCGAGTTGCGCGCCATAACGGAACCACCAAGGCTTCTCCATGCGCGGGAGACGGTCGACGTCGAGATATTTCAGGTGAACCATTTCGAGCAAGCCGGATTTGCCGTGGGTGCGTCCCCAGCCGCTGAGGCCGGTTCCCCCGTGTGGGGCTTCGGCGATGGCGAAGCCGCAGACGGCGTCGTTGACCATGACGGTGCCGGCGCGAAGGCGACGCGCGATTTCCGTGCCGCGGGTGCTGTCGTTGGTCCAGACACTGGCGGCGAGGGAGAACTCGGAGGCGTTGGCGAGGCGGATGGCTTCTTCCGCGTCTTTGACGATTTGGACGGCGAGGATGGGGCCGAACGTTTCGTCGCGAAAAAGGTGCATGGAGGAGTCGACGCCAACGAGGACGGTAGGTTCGAAGAAGTTGGGGCCGATGTCGGGACGCGGGCGGCCACCGCAGAGAACCCTGGCGCCGCGTTGCACGGCGTCGGCGACGAGGTCGCTCATGCGCTGTACGTGTTGCGGACGGATGAGCGGGCCGACGTCGGTTTGCGGATCGCGGCCGGGACCGAGACGGAGGGATTTTGTTTTCTCGATGCAGGCGGTGAGGAACGCATCCGCAGCAGACTGCTCGATGAAGATGCGCTCGACGGAGAGGCAGACCTGACCGCAGTTGGTGAAACTGCCCCAGACAGCGGCGCTGGACGCGACGTTGGTGTCGGCGTCGGCGAGAACGAGCATGGCATCTTTGCCACCCAGTTCGAGGACGCTGGGAATCAGCTCGCGCGCGCAGGCTTCGGCGACGTGACGTCCGGTGAAGACGCTGCCGGTGAAGAAAAGTTTGTCGGGATGCGCATCGATGAGCGCCTGGCCGACGTCACCACCGCCCTGAAGAATGGTAACGAGGGATTCGGGGAAACCGGAGTCGCGGAAAAGCTTGTCGATGAGTGCGCCGCATTCGGGGGTGAAATCGCTGGTCTTGCAGAGGACGGCGTTGCCGGCGGCGACGGCGGGAATGATCTGGCTGAGTGGGATAGCCAGAGGATAGTTCCAGGAGCTGATGATGCCGAGGACGCCGAGAGGCTCGTAGAGGAGCGAGCCAGATTTCATTTTGGCGGCGGTGCTGTGGTGGGAGATGGGCTCGGGTTGGAGAAGAGCGGGGCCGTGGGAGGCGTAATAGGAGGCGGTGTCGAGGGCAATGAAGAGGTCGGAGAATTTGGCTTCGGCGCGGGGCTTACCGGATTCGCGCACGACGGCGTCGGTGAGGAGGTCGCGGGAGGCGAGGAGGTTTTGTTTGAGGACGGCGAGTTGGGCGCAGCGACGGTCTATTGGAATTTTCGCCCAGGCGGATTGCGCGGCGCGCGCGTTGGTCATGAGTCGCGGAACGTCGAGGACCGGAGTGCGGGGGAAGTTGGCGAGGATGGTGCCGGTGGCGGGATCGATGGAGGGGAGGGTTTCGAGGGTGACAGGAGTGGCGACCATAGGAAGAGTTTAACGAAAGAGGTGGTGCGTGGCGAGTGGGAGGAAGAAGTTTTAAGTTTTAAGTTTTAAGTTTTAAGTTTTCAGTCTTGAAGCATGAGAGTCAAGATACAGGGATCGAAGAGAGATCCCTCGCTTGCGCTCGGGATGACGGTTTTTTTGACGGGCGAATAGGGGGCAAGACGCAGCGAGAGTCGAGGAGCCGGTCTAAGGTTCGGAGTTTTCAGTTCTTTGGTTCGTTTCTAAGGATGGGAGGCAAGAGACAGAATGCGAAGCAGACACAGGCTGAGGCCTATGCTACAGGACGAGGCAAGACACAGGTGTCGAGATGCTCTGCCCGGTGGAACAAGAACCCCACGTGCAGGATCGGCACGTGGGGCACCCGGGGAAACGCAAGAAGCTAGGGGTTGTACTTGGCGAGCCAGTTGTTGAGTTCAGTGAAGACGTTGCGGCGCTGCTCGGCTAAGCGAGGAAAATGAGGCGAACCGGGATAGGTGACCATGCGGACGGTTTTGCCGCGTTCGGCGAGAAGAATAAAGAATTCGCGGCCCTGAAAGGTGGGGACACGGCGGTCGGCTTCGCCGTGGAGGATGAGGAGCGGCGTGGTGACCTGGTCGGCGTGCATGACGGCGGAAAACTGCAGGAACGGCGTGGGATCTTTTTCCTGCAATCGCATATCGTAATCGACCTGACCGATGTCGCTGGTGGGAATAAAGCTGAGCCAGTCTGTGATGCCGGCGCCTTCGATGGCGGCTTTATAGCGATGAGTTTGCGTGACGGTCCAGGCGGTCATGAAGCCGCCGGCGCTCCAACCAAAGATGGCCTGGCGATTGGGATCGGCCCAGCCCTGAGCGATGGCGAAATCACTGGCGCTGTCGACGTCAGAGTAGGCGCGATCGCCGAAATGCTGGTAGATGGCCTGGAGGAACGCGGAGCCATAGCCGGTGGAACCGCGATATTCGGGCTGAAGGACGACGTAACCTTGGCCGGCGATGAGGCGAGAAAAGAGGTCGAAATCGAAGGTGTCATTGCCCTCCGGGCCACCGTGAGGAAGAACGAGGAATGGATAGTGCTTCCCCGCCTCGTAGTTGGCAGGAAGAGTGAGAATGCCTTCGAGCTTGGTACCGTCTTTGGCCGTCCAGTTGACGATGCGGACCTCGCCCAGCGCGATTTTGTCGAGGACATCGTCACCTTCGTTGGTGATTTTGCGAAGGTCGGAGCCACTGGTGCTGACCGCGACGTTCAGGGAATGCGCGGGGTCGCCGACGATAAACGCGCGCAAATCGGTAGTAGAAGGAAATGGAGAAATCGCAGGGGCAAAGACGGTGCCGGCAGGCCAGCGGTAGGCGGGAGAAAGTTTACCGTCGCGATAGGAATAAATTTCGATGATGGTGCCCTTGTGCATTTCGACCCAGACGGTGCCGTGGGGGTCGTTGGTGACGCCGGTGATGGTGCCGTCGAGATTGGGCGTCTGGTCGTGGGGAGTGCCGCCGGAAGCGGAAACGGTCCAGAGATGATCGGGAGTGAGTACGTCGGTGGTGGTGCTGGCGAAGGCGAGGTCCTGGCCATTGTTGGTCCAAGCGAGGCCAGAGACGGAGTTAGGAATTTCGGCGACGCGACGGGTGGCGTTGGCGGTGCATACCCACAGGAAGGAGTGGACGTCATGGTGGCCGATTTTCTGGAACCCTGTGAGGGCGGCAAGTTGCGAGCCGTCGGGGGACCAGGCCACGTCGGCGATGTCGCGTAAATCGGGGCACCACCAGGAGCCGTCGGAGCCGTTGGCGCTGGCGACGTAGATGCTGTTGACGTCATTTTCGGCGACATGGCGAATGTCGTTGAGAGGGTCGGCGGGGCGGGGATCCGCGGTGAAGGCGAACCTGGTGCCATCGGGAGAGATCCACACGCCGTGGACGCCGCTGGGAATGGCGATGATCTGTGTGGGCTTTCCACCAGTGATGGGCACGATGCCGAGTTGCGTTTTCTTGTCGACGTCGTAATTGCCGAAGAAATAGGCACCGTCTTTGGTGAAACCGGCGGGCTCGAAGGAATCGGGAAGATCGAGTTTGCGGGCGTTTTGGCCGGTGGCGTCGATGAGATGCCATTCGTGCTTGGTGGGGCCTTTGTCGCCATCGTAGGAAACTTCGTAAAGGACGGACTTGCCGTCGGGAGAAACGGAGACGGGAGTGGCCCGGTGCAGCGCGGAATAGTCGTCGATGCCAAAGGGATGTTTGGCGGGCGGCGTTTGGGCGAAGCATGGAGAGAGGAGGAGGAAAAGAGAAAGGGAGAAAAGGTTTGAGGTGAAATGCAATGGGCGTAGGTGCATAGCGAGGCATTGTAGCGGAGAGTGGCAGGAACGCCAACGGAGGGTAGGAAGTTTGCTACTGGGTGGGTAGGCGGAAGGGCTCGTCGTGATCGACGGTGACCATGAAGAGGCCCTGGGGCGGGACGGTGGGACCGGACTTGGAGCGGTCTTTCAGTTCGTAGAGGCGATCGATGTCGCCGGGGGTGAGTTTGCCGCGGCCCACTTCGAGAAGCGTGCCGACCATTTTGCGAACCATGTAGCGAAGAAAAGAGCGGCCGTGCACAGTGAACCAGAGTTCTTCGCCGCCGGAGGTGCGGCACAGTTCGGTGGAGAATACTTCCCTTTCCATGTTGCGTTCCTTGTCGTCGTCTTCGGAGCCGGTGGAGGCGGCGAAGGAGGAGAAATCGTGAAGGCCGACGAAGCGTGCGGCGGCTTGTTGCATGGCGGGCTCGTCGAGGGGAAAAGGATAGTGGAGGACGAAGCGCCAGAGCATCGGCGGAACGACTTTGCCGCGGTAGATGCGGTAACGGTAGACCTTGCCTTTGGCGGACCAGCGAGCGCTGAAGTCGGGTCCGGTTTCTTCGGCGGCGACGATGCGGATGGTGGAAGGGAGAAGCGCGTTGAGGGCGCGCTGAAATTCGTGCGACGAGAGCGGGGATTGCGTGCGAAAGCTGCCGACCTGGCCCAGAGCGTGAACACCGGCGTCGGTGCGACCGGCGCCGAGGAGTTGAATATTTTCCTGGGTGATGCGGCGAAGGACGTTGACGATTTCGCCCTGGACGGTGGGTTTGTCTTTTTGGATTTGCCAGCCGTGGAAGTCGGTGCCGTCGTAGGCGATGGTAAGTTTGAAATAACGCATGCGGGTCGGTGTTAGTAGTTTACGAGGGGTGCCGTTGGATGAGAAGAGGGGCGATAGATGACACGGCGGTTCAGGGTTATTTGCCGAGGGCGTCGGGCAGACCACGGTAGTAGCGGAAGCCTTCGATGCGCTTGCCGTCGCGGGTGCGAATGGTGTCGAGTGCCCAGGCTTTCATGGCTTTGATTTCGTCGTCGCTGGGATGGGGATTGTAGTTTTTCCAGCCTGGGCCGTACTGGCTGATGTAGTGGGCGTCGGCGTCAACGCGCTTCTGGACAAAATCAGTGATGTCGACCCAGATGTTCTCGTCCTGAAAATCGTAATCGTTGTAGAGCATATATTCGGGGATCATGAATTCCTTCAGACCTTCCTGGGTGATCTGACCTTCGAAGAGCAGGCGCCACATGGCGGCGCGGGCTGCGTCGGCGGCAAGATAAGCCGCGGTGCGATGGTCGGATTTCTGCCAATGCTGGAAATTCTTGCCGGGGTCCCAGGCGAAGAGGACGTCGGGGCGAAGCTTGCGAATCCAGCGGACCAGATTTTCGACAACGGCTTTGCGATCTTCAAATTCGAGCAGGCCGTCGTCGTAGCCGAGGTTAATGTAGTGGTCCGCCGGAATGCCGAGTTCCTTGAGGGCGGCCAGCTCTTCGGTTCGGCGAATTTCGGCGAGTTGCGTGCGAGAAAGTTTCGGGTCTTGCGTGCCCACGTTTCCAGTGGTGAGGGTGACGATGTACACCTGGTTGCCATGCGCTTGCAGCATGGCCAGGGTGCCGTGGGATAAGGCGTCGTCGTCGGCGTGAGCGCCGATGAGCATGATGGTTTTGCCGGTCCATTTTTCGACGGGAACTTCGGGCTTCTGAGTTGCCGTTTGCGCCGCGGTGGCTGCCGCGAAAAGTAAAAGCACAGCGAAGGCACAGCAGAGACTTCGCAGCGAGAACATTGTTCCTCCTGTGTAGACACGAGACGGCGGGTGATGCACGGGAATATCGTACTCCGAGACGGGGTCGATGGAGGAAGTTAGCGACCGAAAAAGGCCGCTTCCTGTTGTTCCGCAGGATGCTGCGCTCCTACCAGGAGGGGGGAAGAAGAGATTTGGCGCGGTCGAGGGCAGCGGCAGACTGTGTGGCATCGGTGAGTTTGGCGCGGACGAAATCGCGGGAGCCTCCGCCCTTGCCGGGAAAGGCGGTAAAGAGTTGTTTGAGGAGCGCGTTCATGTCGAACGAATTCGAGGGTGACTGGGCAAAGGCGAGCTGTCCGGTGGGTTCGTAGACTAGCAGGGCCACGGTGTTTTCGTGTTTGGCGAGCTCGGTGGCAAGAGGGAGGAGCAGGTCCGGAAGTTCGTCGCGAAGCACCGCAGCGACGCAGCGCACACCATGATGAAGGGTAGCGGAGGCCACCATCAAGGCAGCGCGAGATTCGGCGAGTTGCTGCAGAGTGGCACGGAGGCCTTTATAGCTGGCATCGTGTTCGGCCGATTGTTTTTCAAGAGAGGCGAGGATTTCATCGGGCGCGCAACTCAGGTGGTCGGCGATTTGGCGAAGAAGCTGGAAATCGGAGTCAGCGATTATTCCGGCGCGGTCGCCGCAGGCAAACTCGACGCGCCAGTCCTGGCGAATTTTGGTGCAGCGGCGAACGAGGATCAGGCCAATTTGCCCGGTACTCTTAACGTGCGTGCCACCGCAAGGCTGCAGGTCTGCCGATTCGATTTCGATGGCGCGGAGAATGCCATCGCGTTCGACGGTTTTGCGGCAACCCCGTTCGGCTAACTGGGCTGCGGTGCCGTAGCGAACCGTGACGGGGCGGTCTTCGAAGATAGCAGCGTTGGCGGCGCGCTGTGCGCCCTGCAAAATTTCGAGGGAAGGTTGGGGACCGCGCAGGTCGATGGTGCAGAGATCGGAGCCGAGATGAAATGAGACGGTGGGCAGGCCGTAGCGTTCCTGAAACATGGCGGAGAGCAGATGCTGGCCGGTGTGTTGTTGCATGTGATCGAAGCGGCGAGGCCAGTCGAGGCAGGCATTGACGGACGAGCCAGAGGGAATTTCGTGGTCGAGAATGTGGACGACGTCGTCTTTGTCGTCGCGGACATCGAGCACACGATAGTCGGCAATTCGGCCAAGATCGTTAGGTTGGCCGCCGGAAGTGGGGTAAAACGCGGTGTTATCGAGAATCACTTCCCAGGCGTGCACGGAGCCGGCGGGCGTAAGAAAAGGCTCGGCGGAAGAACAGGAGAGCACACGCGCGGAGAAATTCTGGAGGAAGGAATCGTCGTAATAGAGGCGATGGGTGGCCATAAACGCGCGATTTTAGCACAACCAAATTGGCGGCTTTGGGGGTGCGTGGGAACGCGATAAGGAAGGAACGGCGGCGGCGTTCCGGTAAACTTGAGGTATGGGGATACGATTCATCGCGCTGGATATTGACGGGACGCTGCTGAACAGCAAGTTCGAAGTGTCCGCGGGAAACCGCTTGATGATCGCAGAGGCGACGCGGCGCGGGATCGAAGTGGCGCTGGTCACCGGGCGCCGATATGACTTTGCGATGCCGGTAGCGCAGCAAATCGAAGCGCCACTGACGATGATCGTCAGCAACGGGGCGCTGGTGCGAACGACCGATGGCGTAACGCGACTGCGCCACCTGCTGCCGCGAGAGACGGCACGGAGCGTGCTGACGGCCACGGAAGCCTGGCGCGAGGCCAGCGCCGTGATTTTTGACCGGCCCGAGGAGAATCAGGTGATGCTGCAGGTGATCGACTGGAACGATCCGATTCGCGGGGGGTATTACCGGCGAAACCGGGAATTTCTGGCGGAGGCGATGCCTCTGGAGAGTTGCCTGACGGAAGATCCGATTCAGGTGTTGTACACAGGGACGGTGGGGAGAATTCGAGAAGCCGAAAGGGTGTTGCGAGGCGTGCCATTTGCGGGAGAGTTTGCGCTGGCGTCGACGGTGTATGAGGAGCGGGACTTTTCGATGCTCGATGTGGTGAAGGCGGGAGTGACCAAGGGCGCGACACTGGCCGAATGGACAGCCGCACGCGGAGTGCGTCCCGAAGAAATCCTTGCGGTTGGGGACAATCACAACGATTTGGAGATGCTATCCTTTGCAGGAGTTCCGGTGGTGATGGGGAATGGCGTAGCGGAATTGAAGCGGCGGGGTTGGCACATTACGGGCTCCAACAACGAAGATGGAGTGGCGGAAGCCATCAAGCGATTTGCGCTGCAGGAGAGCGGGGAGTGAAGCGTTCGTTGAGGAAGATGGGTTGGTCTGGCGTGACAGCGTGCCTAGCGCTGCTGCTGTGGCTGCCCGCAACGGCGCGAGCGGACTATGTGGTGCTGCGCAGCGGCGCGCGGCTGGACGTCACGGGATATGAGATTCTGCCAGACCGCTACATTTTGCATTTGCGGGGAGGAGTGGCGCAGGTACCGATCAGCGAGATCGTAGGCATCGAGCCCGAAGAAGTCTTTGAGCCGGTGGAACAGCCACTGAACGATAAAACTCCCTTCGAGAAGATTATCCGCGCCGCGGCGGACCGTTACGGGATGGATGCGGACTTGATTCACTGCGTGGTGGCAGTGGAATCGAATTTCAATGCGAAGGCGGTATCGCCAAAGAAGGCCAGCGGACTGATGCAACTGTTGCCGCAAACGGCGAAGCAGTATGGCGTAAAGAACATTTTCGACCCGGAAGAGAATGTGAACGCCGGAACGCGCTACCTGAAAGAATTGCTCGGGAAATATCACGATCTGACGCTGGCGCTGGCGGCGTACAACGCGGGACCGGAGCGCGTGGACCAATACGGACGGCGGGTGCCTCCGTATCTGGAGACGATGAAATACGTGCAGAGGATCGCGAAGAGCTACGCGAAGGTCAAGGCGGAAGCAACGGCCGCGGCGAAGTAAGAACCTCAGGCCTTCTGAACCAGCTTTGCGTGGGATGACTACTGCGGGGGCGCCTGTAGCGGTGGACTTTGCGAGGGATCGAGCGAGCCGGGGTTGCCGCCCTGAGCGGGATTGGGCGACTGATTGAACTGGTTCTGATTTGGGTTCATGGGGTTGGCGCCAGCGGGATTTGCCCCGTTGATGTTCTGAACGGGAGTGCCGATGCCGACGGAAGCGCGGCCGACGGTGACGTCCTGAGAAGGATCCCAGATAAATTCGAACATGCGGTAATTCTTGGCCTTTTCGTAGACCATGAAGGACCGTTTGTTGATTTTGCTGCCGACACCGATGATGTTGCCACCGATGGTGTTGCTGGCATCCATGTTGTCGGAGAGAGAATGCGGCTGGCTCATGTCGTCGGAGTCGCCGTTATTATTGGCGTTGGCGGTGTCGCCGTTGGCGCCATCCGCAGAGGCCGTGGTCATGGCGCCGCCTTGTTGAGAATTGAACGCGGACGGGCGGGAGCCGAAGCCCGAGGACCCAAACGAAGAATTGGAACTTCCGAAGGCACTGGCGCCACCCGGGGAAGACTGACCATTGGAGAAGAGCGAGCCGTTGGCACCCTGCGCTCCTGCCATGCCAGCACCCATGGCCATGCCGCCCATGCCGAAAGTGCGGTTGGTCAGGCTACCGATCAATTGGCCATTAGGACCGACGTAGATCAAGCGCCAAGTACCGTCCACCTTGTTCATCGGGTCTTTGTAGGCTTTGCGCATGAAGCGCAGGCCGGTTTTGGGCTCGGTCAAATCGTCGAGGGCCGTGGGAAAGCGGTGCATCTTCATGTAGTACATGCGGATGCCGCGGGTATATTGCTTGCCGCGCCAAACCATTTCCTTTTCTTTTTCGCGCTGGATACTGCTGAGGACGGTGGGCGCGGCGGCGGCCATGCTGATGACGAGGAGCGCAAGAAAGAAAATGACCAGGACCAGGGCGTAGCCGGATTGGGAAGCGCGTGGGTTGTGGCGTGTGATTCGCTTCATGTGTCAGCCTTGCGGGGGCAACTCGAGGTTGTTGGAATTTTTCTTTCCGGTGAGGGTGTCTTCGTACTCGATGCGGTCGTTTCCGATGTGAGTGATCTTGATGTGGTTCTGGACGGTGTCGCCTTCCTGAACGATGCGAATGTCTTCGCCGTCGAGCAGAAATGCGCGGCGGGGGGCATTCGTCGGGAGCGAGCCATAGCCGTAGAACTTCATGGAGAGCACGGGTGGCGGAGGTTCAGGGGCTTTGTTGACCGTGGGATACTCGCGCGCGGGCTTCGCGGCCACGGCAGCAACGGGGGCGTTGGCGACCGGAACCGGTCCCGCGACGAAGATATTTCGACCCGAGGGCTTGTAGACGGTCGCTTGTGACTCACCCATTTCCTTGAAGATGACGCTGTAATCTTCCGCATTGATGGGTGTGTAGCGGCCGAGAAGTTGCGGTCCGCTGGCGGCGTGCTTTGCGCGCCCGGCATAGAGCCACACGAACAGGGCGATGAGCAACAGACTCGCCAGGGCGATCAGTTCCTTTTGTTGTCTCGTACGCGCCATCACGCCTTCCGAAAATACGTTCGCAGGTGCAAAGAAACTTTTAAGGCGCCTGCGGGACCCTGGCCCGGCTGAGCCGCGTCTACCGCGAGCGCGTCGACAATGTAAACGTTCTTGGAACGCTGCAGCCGATTCAGAAATTCGACGATACCGGTGTAGTCGCCAGTGACGGAGGCTTCCATGGTCAATTCGGTGAGGTCTCTACCGGGCACGTCTTTGGGATGAATCTGGACATTTTCAACCACCAAATGCGTGTCTTTGGCGTACTGATCCAATTCCGCAGACACCACGGAGTTGCCTTTGGAGGCGGGAAGCAGTGAATCTTCGAACTGATCGAAGCGTTTGAGAATATCGGGGATGGTGCTCTTGATGCGCGCGGCACGCTCGACGTCCGCCTTGACGAGCGCGAGTTGGCGACTCCGGGTAACAAGAACTTCCTGGCGACCATTATCCGGTGCCGACAGTTTGGAGTTGAAGTACATGAACACGCCATCGCCGACGAGCAGGGCAGCGAGCCCAGCGATGACCACGGTACGGGTTGTGCGAAAATCAGCCATGTCTCAAATTCCCGTATAAATGGCGGAGAACTGGATGGAAAAAACATCCGAACTCTGATTGTTGCCACCCTGCCGGGGAAGGCCTTCCTGAGTCAATTCGACGTGGGTAAAAGAGCGCGAGTCTTCGAACGCGCGCAAGAGCTTGACTTTGGATTCCTCCGAAGAGCCGGCGACTTCGAATTTCACAGTAGCCGAGCCGTTGTCGAGCTTCGGCTCGATTTTGACGACGTGGACGCCCGGGGGAAGGGTATGTTCGAGGTCCATGAACATTTTGGTCCAGTTGAAGGAGCGGGCTTCGATGACGGCGCCGATGAACTTGGCACGATCCTGAAGATGCTGATTCTCTTCCTTGGCGAAGAAGCGTTGTAAGTCGTCGCGCTGAAGCTGCAGGCGCTCCATTTGCTGATCGAGGCTTCCGAGCTTGGCGCGGAAGTTGGCGTCGGCCTGGCGCAGGCTGAAGAATTGGTAGGCGAGATAGAGGAGCAGCAGACTGGCAAAGGCGCCGACGACCCCGGCAGCCAAAAAGAAGCGGCGGTGGCTGACCAGCGGTTTGGTTGCGAGATTTAAGCCGACGTGCATTTTTCCCGTTTCCTGCCGAATCCCCTGCTAATTTCGATGCAACATCCAGCCGACCAGGCCGTCCAGTTCATTTTCCGCGAGCGGGCGGGCCTCAGCGCGCAGACTGCCATCGGCCATCGCAGCGCCGAGAAGAGAACGGATGGGACACTTGAACTCCTCTTCGAGAGGCTGAACGAAATCGGGTAGACGGGGGCCGAGTCCGGCGACACGAACGCCCTGGATGCCTTCCTGCCAGGTGTCCTGATAATAGGCCGCAAGTGGGTAGATTTCCTCCAGCAAAAGCTGCGGGGTTAAGGCGTCCGTATGAACCGGGAGTTCGGTGCAACGATAACCGGCGAGAACGCCCTCACGAACGATGGCGGTAGTGAGCGAAGTGCCAGAGACGCGAGCCAAAAGGGTGGGCTTCTGGTCCTCGAGAAGGCTGACGGCAGCAAGGGTGGTGCTGAGAACAACGCCAGCGCGCAGTGAAGCTTCCTCAAGGGCGGCTTCGTATTCTTTAACGATGCGGAGGCGGGCGATGGCGGTGACGACGTCGACGCCTTCGGCTTTGGGGGCCTGGCGCATGTAGGAGAGCAGTGTTTCCTCAACTTCAAACGGAACGCTCTTTTTGAGCTTCCAGCGAAGCATAGGGATTGCTTCTTCAGCGCTACGAGGGAATTCGTCAAAATGCTGGACGAAGACGCGAATGACGGGATCGGGAACGAGCAGAGCGGCGTCTTCTTCTTTGGCGCCCAGGGACTGGCACACGCTGGCGACAGCGGCTTTGACGGCAGAAGGGTTGGCGATGTTGGCTTCGATGGCGGAAGGAACGATCGCGCCTTTGGGGAGAGGCTCAACGTCGAACGAGAGGTGCGTGCCGGTGCGGCCGAAGCGGATGCCCGCGACACGGTCCGTGGAGATCTCGATGGCCAACAAGGGATGCGGGGTGGCATTGAGCCAGCGGACAAAACGGCGCACGGCGTCCCACTTGTAAATGCCTTCTCGGATGGAAGTTTCGCTATTCAACGAAGGTAACCTTGTTAATCTCGCGAAGGGTGGTCACACCCGCTTTCACCTTGGCCAGCGCGCTTTCGCGCAGGGTGGTCATACCCGCGGCGATAGCGGCACGCTTGATTTCAGACGTGGGCCGGCGATCCACAATCATTTCACGGATATGGTCACTCAAGTCAAGGAGTTCGCAGATGGCGCTGCGACCGTGGAAGCCAGTGCCGGAACATTCGAGGCAGCCGGCACCTTCGGCGAACTGATAGGTGCTCATCTTGGACGGATCGATGCCGGATTCCAGCAACTCCGTCTCTGAATGCTTCTTGGCGCGCTTGCAGTTCGGGCAAATGAGGCGGACGAGGCGCTGCGCCAGGATGCAGTTAAGAGCGGACACGAAGTTGTAGGGCTCGACACCCATGTTGATGAAGCGGCCGATGACGTCGGTGACGTTGTTGGCGTGAACGGTGGTGAAGACGAGGTGGCCGGTGAGCGCGGATTGAATGGCGATCTGGGCAGTTTCCTGGTCACGAATTTCGCCGACCATGATTTTGTCGGGGTCGTGACGCAGGATAGAGCGCAAGCCGCGGGCGAAGGTGAGGCCTTTTTTCTCGTTTACGGGGATCTGGGTGATGCCGCGAAGCTGGTATTCGACGGGGTCTTCGATGGTGATGATCTTGTCTTCGTCGGTCTTAATTTCGTTGATAGCGGCGTAGAGCGTGGTGGTTTTGCCGGAGCCGGTAGGGCCGGTGACCAAGACCATGCCGTAAGGCTCGCGGATGTAGCGGCGGAAGGCCTTGGTTTCGTCCGGGGAGTAGCCAACGACATCGAGGTTGAGGCTCTGGAACTTTTCGGAAAGGGTTTCCTTGTCGAGGACGCGAAGGACGGCGTCTTCGCCGTGGCTGGCGGGCATGATGGAGACGCGGAGGTCAATGAAGCGGCCTTTGTATTTGACGCGGAAGCGGCCGTCTTGTGGGACGCGGCGTTCGGCAATGTCGAGATCGCTGAGGACCTTGATGCGGGAGAGGACGGTGGAGTGCCACTCTTTGGCGATGGGCTGCATGGCGTGCTGGAGGACGCCGTCGATGCGGTACTTGACGGCGACTTCAGTGTCTCGTGCTTCGATGTGAATATCACTGGCGCGGCGCTCGAGCGCGGTGAAGATGATGGTTTCGACGAGGCGGACGACGGGAGAGACGGTGGTGTCGCGGGTGAGGCGGTCTCCGGAAATGGTTTCGTCGTTTTCTTCCTCGTCGTCCTTGGAGATTTGCAGGGTGAACGCTTCCGTGGCCTGCTCCAAGACGCGCTGGGATTGCTCGGTGCGCTTAAGAAGGTCGCTGATCTGGCGCGGGGTGGCGACCTTGTAGGACAGCTTCTTGCCGAGAAGCAGCGGCAACTCGTCGCTGAGGATGACGATGCTGGGATCGGCAACGGCAATGACGAGAACGCCGTCGTGCATGACGAGGGGCACGAAGTTATAGCGGAACATCAGGTCCGCGGGGATGGTGCGGAACAGATCGGGATCGATGCGCTGCTCTTGGAGGTCGATAAAGCCGCAGCGATAGCGAGCGGCCAGGCGGCGCGCCTGGGCCCGCTCCTGTTCGGCGTCTACGGGACTGCCGGGAGGCAGCGAAGAATTGGGGAGATTGGATTCAGGAGTAGCCATAGAGAACCTTTACCTTCCTCCAGTTCCCGAAATGGAGAAAGAGAAAATCGGGAGATAGAGGGAAATCAGAATACCGGCGACGAGCAAACCCATGACGATCAAGAGCGCCGGTTCAATCAAGGAAACCATCGCTGCGAGCTTGATACTCACTTCTTCTTCGAAGAATTCCGCGACGCTGTTCAGCATGGGAGCCAGCGCACCGCTCGATTCGCCAACTTCGATCATATCCAGAGCCATATCGGGCATGACGCGATTGGCGGCGAGCGCAGAGTGAAGGGACTCACCTTCGCGAACCATCTGGGTGGCCTGTCCCACGGTTCCGCGGATCAGTCGGCTGCTGATGGATTCCGCGGCGGTGGCCAGCGCGGCCACGAGCGGAGTTCCGCCGGTGAGCAGGGTGCCGAGAGTGCGGCAAAACTGGGCTACCTGGAACTTCAGAAGCGTGGGCCCGAGGATGGGCAGGCGAAATTTGAAGCGGTCGAAGGCGACGCCGCCTTGCTCGCTGCGCGACCAGAAATAAACGCCGACCGCGGCGAGGGCCAAAAGCGCGAGTCCGGCGAGGATGTAGGGCCGGTAATCGATGGTGACGGCAATCAAGATTTTCGTGGGACCGGGGAGCTCCACCCCTAAATCACGATAGAGGGCACCGAATTTGGGAACGACGAAGGTTACGAGATAGGTCACGATCACAGAAGCCGTAATAATGAGCAGGGTGGGATAGACGAGGGCCGCCACCAGCTTTTTTTGTACGCCGGTACTGACTTTCTGATAGGCGATGTAATACTCAAGAACTCCGGAAAGGTTACCGCTCTTTTCACCAGCAAGTATTGCGGTGGAATAAACTTTTGAGAAAACTCCGGCTTCGTCGATGGCTTCGGAGAGGGACTTCCCTTCCCGGACGCGATCGCGGATTTGGGTGAGGATGGGGCGAAGACGGGGAGCGCTGGCGCGCGTGGCGAGCAGGTCGAGAGCGCGCAGGATGGGCAGCCCGGCCTTGATCAGCGTGTTGAATTGCTGATTGAGAACGAGAAAATCATTGCCGCCAATTTTGCGCTCGCGGCGGACTCCGAGCAGGCCGCTGATCAAGGAGTTGCGCGGGTCGATGGAGTAGACGAAAAGGCCGCGGTCGGCCAATTTCTGGCGAGCCTCTTCCTTGTCGGAAGCGGCTTCCACGTGCGAAAAGACGCGCCCGTTCGCATCGGCGACCCGGCAGACGAATTCACCCATAGCTAGGTAGTTTACCTCAAGCGGCTCACAGGCCAAATTGACTTAGAGCTAACTGTTCGTGAAAGCGCAAACCCAAGCCGGCCTATTGGTTACTGACGCATGCCGGGGGTATCGGGTAGCAACGCATTGACGATGGCAACGCCGGAAGGGGGATCGAATTGAAAGAGGGACTTCGGAAGAGGAGGGTCCCAGCGCCAAGCCGCGAAGGAAAATTCGATTTCGACGCCGCCCTCCTGGGGGATGACGATACGGGTCAGTTCGGCCTGGGGCGAGAGTTCGAAGAGGACGGGTTTGGGGGCAGGGGTCTGGGAGCCCTGGCCGGAGGGCGATCGAAGAACACAGCGGTAGACGGAGTTGCCTGGCTGGGAGGGCGGGGCGTGGGGGTCGGCAGAAATTTCCCCACAGAGACGCGAGAGCTTGATGTGAGAGGTGAGGAAGGCCAAAGGGGTGCGCCAATCGTCGCTCTGCTTCACAGGCATGCGGGTAGCGGCGTGGTCGGCGGGAGCGTAGAACCAAACGAATTTGCCATCAACCAGGAAGGTGTTCTTCTCTGGAGCTTGATAGTCCCAGCGCATCTTGCCAGGCTTGAGGAAGTAGGCGTCGCCGGATTCGACGCGGACGACGCGGCCATTGTCGCGATAGCGCTCGAGGAAGGTGGCTTGGAGGGTGTGCGCGGAGCTGTAGTGGGATTCGAAGGCACTCAAAAGAGGATCAGAGGGCAGGGCGCTGGCTACAGAGTTCAGAAGCAGCGGGAGAACGAGCAAGAACCATCGAAAGGAGGAGCGGCGTCGCACCACAGGAATTATAGCAATGTTGCCGTTGCCGAGCAGAACACCAGGCGATGGCTGAGCTGGAAGCAGAGCGACCATCGTGTCTTAGACTGAAAGATGACAAATCCTGATCGAAGCGGAACCATGATTGACGTTGAGACACAAACAGAAGGGCGCAGACGGGAGCGCGTTAACCGACCACCAGAGGGTAGCCCGCAAAAGGAAACCTACAACGTCCTTGTGCTGTTTGCGATCGCCATCGCTTGTTACGTGAACACGTTGACGAACGCGTTTGTTTACGATGACGAATTGCAGATACTGAGAAATCCGTATATCAAGAGCTGGCATTTTCTACCGCAAATCTTTCGTACGACGGTATGGTCCTTCATCGGCGCAGCCGGAGATACAAATTACTACCGTCCCTTGATGACACTGACTTATTTGGCAGAGTGGAAGATTTTTGGGGACTCGCCGGTAGGCTATCACCTGTTCAATATCGTGCTGCATGCGCTGGTCGTCTGCTGCGTTTACTACGCGGGGCGTGAATTGTTCAAGAGTGAATGGATTGGATTCCTTGCGGGGCTGCTGTTCGCGGTGCACCCGGTGCACACCGAGGCGGTGGCATGGATCGCAGCGGTGCCCGACCTGGAAGCCACGCTGCTGTGTTTGCTGGCATTTTATGTTTACATCCGCTCGCCGGAGCCCGGATGGAAGCAGCAATTGGTGATCGTGGGCTGCTTTCTGCTGGCCCTTCTTGCCAAAGAACCAGCGCTGATGCTGGCCCCGCTGCTGGTGGCGTATGAGCACTTCGTGAGGGCGCCTCACGGCGGGCCCTGGAGACCGAGGGTACGCAGATACTTGCTGCCATGCGTAGCGGCGGTAGGCTATTTGATCCTGCGGATTGCGTTGCTGGGAAAACTGGCTCCCGTGTTACAGAGGGCGCAACTGAGCTGGCCCGAGGCAATTCGTTCTGGGTTTGCGCTGATTACGGCGTACGCTCGACTCCTTTTTTGGCCGGCGAAATTGTCGGCTTTCCATGTTTTCCATCCGAGTTCATCGTTCCTCACTACGCCGACACTGCTGGGCATCGGGATCGTTCTGAGCGCAGTGGGATTGATCGCGCTGCTGTATAAACGCTGGCCAGAAGTGGCATTTTCCATGGCCTGGATCGGTATCACACTGGCGCCGGTGCTGAACGCGCGTTGGATGGCGGGCAACGTTCTTACGGAGCGGTATCTGTACCTGCCGTCAGTGGGATTCTGCTGGATCGCGGGGTGGGCAGCGGTGAAAGCCTGGAACTGGCTGGAAGCCCGGGGCGGAGCGGCGGCGTATTACCGGTTTGGATTGGCGGCTTGCGGCGTGGGACTGCTGGCCGCAGGGGCGGGAGCGACCTGGGCGAGGAACCGCGTGTGGAAGGACGATCTTACGCTCTATCGCAAAACGTTGGAGACAGATCCCGATTCTCACATCATGCATATGAATCTGGGTGTGACGTATTACGGGATGAGAAACTACACTGGCGCCGAAGCGGAATTGCGGCGAGCGCTGGAATTGAAACCGGACAGCACAAACGAGCTGAACGCGCTGGGGTGCGTATACCTTGAGGAGGGACGGCTGGAGGAGGCAGGTGAGTCACTGAGACAAGCGATAGCCGCCAAACCCACGTGGACGGATCCGCATTTTAATTACGGGCGAGTTTTGAAGGCGATGGGACAGGATGATGCGGCGCTGGCTGAGTTTCGAAAAGGCGTTGAATTGGGACCAGTGAATGCCACCGCACGCCTTTATCTAGCGAAGGAACTCGAAGAGCGGGGAGACAACGCAGCGGCAGAGGCCGAATATCGAGCGTCCGTGGAATTGGCACCGACGTTGGAAGCGCAGCGGGGTTTGGCGGACCTGTTGTTGAGAAGCGGGCGAGACAGTGAGGCGATTGTGCTATTGAAGAATTTGGCCAAGCGATTCCCGTTCGACGGTGGAACTCATTTACGGCTCGGGCGCAGCCTGGAAGCACAAGGCAAATTGGCCGAGGCGAAAAAGGAATATCAAGCCGTGTTGTTTACCGACCCAAAGAACTCCGAAACGCTGTCAGCCCTCAAGCGGCTGAACTCACCAGAACGCTGAGAACCCAATTCGTTCGCGGGCCGCCGCGATGCGCCTTTGCCGATCCCAGCGAAGGCGACTACTGCAGCGGCGAACTTGCGCTGGTTGGGGCCGTGCCATCCAGCGTATAGCGAATAACTCCTGTTTGATCGCTGAAGAAGCCCCGGTTTCCGGAAATGCCTGAGGCTATGGGAACACCGGTCACGGTGTACGTGCTGTTCACACCGCCGACAGCATTGGCCATATAAGTGAATTTATATCCCGCTTTGGTGGATGGGTCGGCCCCGCCTAGAACCTCGTCAATGATGTTCTTTCCACCCGCACAGACAGCACCAACGTTCAGCTCCTTCAGCGTAGGAGAATAGCCCGTGTCGGGACAAGCGGCGGCGTAGGTAGTCTCTCCGGTGGTAATGGTGCGAATGGACTCCGCGGCGCCCGACTCGTTGGCGGCGATCCTGGCTCTCATGAGATTGGGGATGGCGATGGCAGCGATGATGAGGATGATGACGACGACAACGAGCAATTCAATGAGAGAGAATCCCATTTGCTTGCGACGCCATCTCCGAGGAGCGACGGCGACTGTCGGGCAGGAACGTACAGTCGATTGCATCTTGATGGCTTCCACGATACAACTCCTCACAATGAGTATGACTGAATAAAATACAACTCAGCTAGTAATGGAGCACGTTTCGTGCCAACTGTACCGCAGGCTTTTTCATTTCGTCTAGTGCGACCACCCCACTAAAAGAAAAGGGGAGCCTCGCGGCTCCCCTCTTTGAGATGACTTTATCGTTTATTGCAGCGGTGAGCTGGCGTTGGTCGGCGCCGAACCATCCAAGGAGTAGCGGATCACACCGGACTGGTCGGAATAGAAGCCGCGGTTACCCGTGGAGCCAACTCCGAGAGGAGTGGAGGTCACGGTGTAGGTGTTGTTCGTAGTCGAACCACCAGACTTCGCACCGGCTGCACCGAATTTGTAGCCCGACTTCTGGCCAGCAGCCAAGGTCGGATCGATGTAGCAAGCTGCACCGGTCGTAGCCGTCACACCTGGAGTGCAGCCACCAACCGGACCGCCGAGGCTAACCAAGTCAGCAGCATAACCGGTATCCGGAAATGCCGCTGCATAGGAAACTTCCGCGGTATTGATCGTGCGGACCGAACCAACCGCCGAGGACTCATTCGCGGCCATACGGCTGCGCATAAGGTTCGGGATGGCGATAGCGGCGATGATCAGAATGATCGCCACGACGATCAGCAACTCGATAAGAGAGAAACCCTTCTGCTTCTTCATTGAATCTCCTTCGCTTGAGAGATTGTTAAACTCCGTCGTCCCAGAGCGTGCCCTC
>Ga0335076_10000617_pt1 | contig 33277 bp, 21 predicted proteins | sample Lox_Sample_25_FD_206717 | JGI IMG/M metagenome (GOLD analysis project Ga0335076, IMG submission 206717) | Soil microbial communities from Loxahatchee National Wildlife Refuge, Florida, United States - Lox_Sample_2.5 | ecosystem: Environmental > Terrestrial > Soil > Wetlands | place: USA...
CCCCCTGTCCTCGAACGCTGAATGTTTCCTGTTGGGAAATCAGACAAATCCCAACCTCTCCGTCCGCGTTTAGCGCAAAAGAGTTCGCTCCACCGCCGCAACGGTACAGAGTCTCTGCTTGGGGCAAGCTTGATAGAGTCTCCAGATCTCGTGTGGCAAGCCTCAAGTACTCGTTCTTGCTTTTCGGCGTCGCCATATCCAGAGCTACGACTTCTTCCGGCGTCAACCTCACTGCCAACGGGCTCTGCGAGCAATCAATCCGCGGATTGATCTGCCCATCCATCTTGAACTCGACACCCAATTCTTCTTCCGCGAACCGGCGCATGGCCATCACTTCGTGCTTGTTAATGCTGGTCGCCACCGTCTTCAGTTTCAGCGGCAGATGCCTCTCTTTCAGCAAACGAATCCCGCGCAGGCAGCGATCGTACGAGCCCGGAATCATGGTCAGAGCTTCGTAGGTCTCCCGGGTACGCCCGTACAGCGTGATCTCGATGGCAAACGGAGGCCACTCGGCGAGATAGTCGGCGACTTGGTCGGTAATGATCGTGCCGTTGGTGAACAGCGTGATCAAGAATCCTTTTTTCTTGGCATAGGTGTAAATCTCAAGAAAGTCTTTGCGGGCAAAAATTTCGCCACCGGTGTAGAGAATCCAGAAGCAGCCCATGTCGACCAGTTCGTCAAGAACGCGGAAATGCTCTTCTTTGGTCAACTCACGGTTGCGGGCCTCAAGATCACCCATGGGCAGATTGTTGTAGCAGTGGAGACACTCGAGCGGGCAGCGCCTCGTCACCTCAATGGACACTTGCATCGGCACACGCTGGCCAGCCTGCTTGCTGTGTAAGTCCGCGCTGAACGCGCCGTAACTCAACTGCTCCACATGCCCTCCAGATGTGCTGAAAGCAGCGGACGCCGCGTTTTCATTCCGCTTGCGCCCGCTGCTGTCAGTCCTTCCCGCCCCACTGGTCGCTAGTGCCCCGCCATCGCCACAGACACGGGTAACCCGACCAGACCTACAGCTTTCATCTCGTCCACGAATTCCACGACATCAGTCTCGGCTTGCGCGGGATCGACATCGTACTCCTGCGCCACAGCCGCCGCGAGTTCCGAAATCGTTTTCGGCGACTCAAGCAATTTCCAAATCAGTGATCCAGTGCCATTGAAGCTGTAAATCGAAGCGAGATCGCCCACCTTCGCGCGCACTGGAACGATCAATGTTTCGCCCGCGATCATTCGCGCCACCACCGACTGCGATCGCACTAGGGCTTGCTCTGTCACCATGGTCGCCAAATTCTTGTCTCCGGTTCCGGATTTCGTAATAACCGACATTCTTCGAAACCCGGATCGCTTTCGTCCCAACTTGAGATTACGGCAGAAATCGCCGCCGGAGACAACCAGACTTCGGGGTAGGTATTGGGTTGGTTATCACCTGAGAAGGTTCGCTCAAGTCTTTAAGAAGTAGAGGCTTACAACCTGTGGACGACTTTGTGTAGCGGTTTGTCTCTGGATCGGCCCGCCATGGTTTCCTGGGGCGTGCTGGCCGCGTCCGCAGGACTACATTTCTGTGGACAAACGAAAGTAAACGCTATAAAAAGAAATCCAGCCGCGAACGTAGTCTGTGCGACAATGCCCGCGCAAGACACTCCAGTGCTCAACGAAGAACGCCGTCGCGCCATTCTCGATCTCCTATCGCACCAGGGCCGGGTACTAGTCACCGAACTATCTGCCAAGTTCAACATCTCCCAAGTCACGATCCGCAAAGATCTCGAGATCCTGCACTCCCAAGGCATGGTTCATCGCACGCACGGAGGAGCTCTCCCGGCGCGCGAAGGGGCGCTTGAGGACCCCACGCTGCGGGAAAAAGAAAAGCTTCATCGTCAGGAAAAACTGCGCATCGCGGAAGTGTCCGCCGAACGCGTGAAGGAAGGGCAGGTCGTGATCCTCGACTCTGGCACCACCACGACGGCGATCGCCCGCGCTCTCCGTAATTTCAAAAGCCTCACCATCATCACCAACGCGGTGAACATCGCGGCCGAGCTTGCAGGCACCGCGGTTGAGGTCATCCTTACCGGCGGCACGCTGCGGAAAAACTCCTTCTCCCTGGTCGGACCGATTGCCGAGGAGACGCTACGCCGCCTGAGCGCCGATCTTCTGTTTCTCGGCGTCGACGGCTTCGACGTGCATTACGGTCTTAGCACTCCCAATCTGCTGGAAGCGAAAGTCAACCGCGTGATGGTCGAAGTGGCGAAGAAAACCGTCGCGGTTTGTGACTCCAGCAAGTTCGGGCGCCGCAGTCTTTCGCAGATCGTGCCGACATCGGCATTGCAAGAAGTAATTACTGATCGCGGCGCACCCAAGTCAGATTTGCGCTCTCTGAAGCAGGCCGGCATTGAAGTAACGCTTGTGTAACTCATTGCTGACCGAATTTCCAGATTTGTCGTGGCGGTTTTGAAACTCTGCAATCTGAAATCCTCAATCTGAAATCGCACATTACGGACTGCAAGAAAAATCCCATGCCTCGTTTTGATGTAACGATCGCCGGCGAACTGAATCTTGATCTCATTCTCTATGGTCTGCCCGAGCAGCTTTTGCCAGAGCGAGAACTGCTGGCCGACCGTATGATGCTCACACTCGGCGCGTCGTCGGCGATTGTCGCTCACAACCTGGCGGCTCTGGGCAGCCGGGTTGGATTTCAATCGCGAATTGGCGACGATCCTATGGGACAGATCGCCCTGCAACGCCTTCATGAAGGAGGAGTCGATGTTTCTCTTGTTCGGCGTAAAGGCGGATCAATCACAACGGGCCTGACAGTCATTCTTCATCACGAAACGTGGCGGAATATCCTCACATATTCAGGGACAATTGCCGAACTGGCATGGGACGATCTCGACCTCAACTATCTTTCCGACGCGCGGCACTTCCATTTCTCTTCGTATTACCTGCAGACGAAATTACGACCGAGAGTGGCGGAACTGTTTCAGACTTTGAAGTCGAAGGGCCTGACCATTTCGCTCGATACCAATGACGATCCCGATGACCGGTGGGAAGATCTACAGGATTTGCTGCGGCATGTCGACGTTTTTCTTCCTAATGAACGGGAGGCCTGCAAAGCTGCCCGCACCGAAAACGTCGAGGCGGCAATCCAGCGATTGAGTTCGCTTGTTCCGTTGGTCGTGGTAAAGCTCGGACGCAAAGGATCCCTTGCACAGCGGGGCAGCGAGCGGTTCGTTGGCGCGGCGAAAGAGGTGGTGGCCGTAGACACGGTCGGAGCCGGTGACAGCTTCGACGCTGGCTTCCTGCATCAATGGATAAGAGGAGCTGACCTTCAGAGGTGCCTGGAATTCGGCAACCTGGCTGGCGCGCTCTCGACGACACGTCCCGGTGGTACGGAAGCGTTTCGTGATGCAGCCCATCGGGACAAATTCCTGCGAGAACAGGCAAATAAATAGACAGCTATCAATCTACTGTCCGCTTACCTCAAGTAGTAAATGTTCACGAAAGTCCACTTTCAACTTGCCCACGCCGCCGGAAGCTTGGACCGTCCCGTAGTCTTTGCCTTCCACGTAATCCACTACGTGATACGACCCCGGCTTCAGCCCGCGAAGCTCCACTTCACCCGAGAATGCGCCGCCCTCTTCCTTGGGGAAGAACGCGTAGTACATCTTTCCATCTTTCTCGATGGCATAGGCCTCGGGCCAGTCATAGCCATAATTGTAGAGATCGCGGAATTCGCCCTTCGAGAGCATCTTCTCGTTGTACAGCGCGATCCACTTTTTCCAGTGAGATTCCTTCTCGGCGGTGAGGTTGACGGGCTTGTACTTCGGCCCCGGATCAGGCCACACAAACTTTGTTCCGAGCACCCCCCCAGTCCCGAGCGTTGAAGCAAAATCGCTACCGTGCTCGCTCCAGCCGTTTGCTCCCACCCGCGTCATCGAGGAAAGTTCAACATGGTCGCCATAGACCGCCGATTCCGGCCCCAGCAGCGCCTTGTACATCTTGATGCGCCGCCGTACTTGTGTCGCTCCCACCGGGTCTGCCGTCACGGCCTGATCGATAAATGGCAACCATGCTAAGGACGGTGGTGTTCCGCAGGGACACGCCTGCGTCACACTCTCGGGCTTGATGGAACGCGTCGTCTCAAAGATCGTCTTGTAGACCTCTCCCATCGCATTGACTGAATCCTGCGGCGACTTGTGATGGTGGGCAGGGTTGTAGCAAGCGGGAACGCTGTAAATGTTGTCGAGCTTTGACCCATCGAATCCCCAATCACGAATGAACTTCTCGGTGAGTTGCTTGTGGTAAGCCTGCACTTCCGGAACCGCGGGACACAGGGCCGCGAGATCCCGAGTCATTCTTCCGTGCTTGCCGTCCTTGTCGAGAATGAACCAGTCCGGATGCTCTTTGGCGACTTTCGACACCACGTATTTGTGCGATTCCCATCGGCCCTGACCGTCTTCTACACCGAGCGGAAGCCACCACAATTGCGCCAGCATTCCTTGCTTGTGGAAGTCATCGACCATCTGTTTGATCGAATCTCCCGGAAACGTCTCCGCGCGCGGATTCCAGTCGCCATATGTGTCGAACCAGCGGTCGTCGAGCGTGGCCCACTTGATCCCCAGTTCTTTCAGCTTCGGCACAGTTCCAAGCATCTGCTTGGGCGTCACATTGAATTCATATCCCCAACCGCACCACGCCACGTTGTAGGCTTCGTTGGACGGTTTTGGAATCTGCCATCCTTCTTTTTGCAGCACGCTTGACCACATCCGCAGCGGTTCGTAGAAGTCACCGCTGTACACAGCTACAAAACTTCGGGGGGTTGAATACGTCTCTCCGGGCTTGAGCGCCATCTTTGTGGGGATTGTGATAGAGGCACTGACTCGCCCGTCTCGTTCCACTTTTACCGGCATCGACAGCGTCCAAGGCAGGGTCTCCACATGACCAATTGCCTCGCCAACCGACGAGGTCCAGAAGGCCGCCACCGGAATCCCGCCTCCATAGCCTCCCTTCACCGCCTCGCCCATGAGGTTCGGCTGTGCTGAGGTTCGCGCCAGATGCTGCACATCGTTTTCTCCCCAGTCATAACTTGATCCCTGAAACGACCACATGTCGTAGGGCTGCGCATTTGCATCGACCAGCTTTGCGTTGAAGGTATGCTGCTGCATCAGGGCCTGATCGACGGTGAAGTCAGTGGTTCCCACATTTTTGTAGGCGACGCTCACAAGCGCAATGCTGGGGAAATCGTCGTAGGCTTCCACGATCAAGGTTCGCTCAATTGGCACTCCCGCGGGTGCCAGAGGACGCCCGGGGATCTCCACGCGTTTGCCTCGTCCGAGCTTGCCAACCGCCTCGAGCACCTGGGCGCGGCCAAAGTCGGGCACAAAATCCAGTTCTGTTCCCTCATGCACAATCGAGTCGCTGCCACCGGCAGAACCTGGCTCGGGTTCGTCGAGAGAGAGCCACTTCCCGTCTTTCGACAAACTCGCAACCACATAGCCCGAGGGAAGAACCTGGAACTGGGCGGCACTTGTGCCGACGATGACGGGACCACCGTCGCGCACTTCCACTTTGATATGGGAGGGTTCCGAAGGTGCGGCCTTAGTTTGTGTGGCGGGCTTCTGACAGCTCAACATCAGCATTGGAAAAGCAATCGTGAGAATGAGGAGAATCGAAAAGAGAAACTGATCGCGGGTATTTCCACTCGCCCCTGTGCGCTTCATCTTGCGGTCTCCGATGTTCGGTCGATTACGAAAGGAAACACAATCATTCGTAACTATACAGCATTGGACAGTTGAGACCGCTACCGGATTTCCGCGAGGGAATATTCGAGTGCTCCCCGCTTCGGCGTAGGCATTGCACCCACTTCGCTGGCCACCCAGGCTCCGACCAGATTTGCGACTTCATTCATCAGTTCCAGTGAAGCGCCATGCAGATATTCATGGATAAGGCCGGCGGTAAAGGCATCCCCTGATCCGACGGTATCGGCCACTCTCACGCGAAAACCACGATGCTCATTGAATTCCCCGTCCCGCACAAGCAGGCTGCCCCGGCTCCCTCGCGTGATGCAGACGAGTTTTAAATCGTAGGCCTGCAGTAGGCGCTGTGCCGACGACAGTTCGTCAGTATGCAAGAATCCCCCGAGCCCCATAACCCTCGGCAGTTCCTCATCGTTAAGCTTGACGATTTCAGCCAGCCGCATGGATTCCGCGAGCGTTTCTGCCGTGTAATAAGACTGCCGAAGATTCACATCGAAAACTCTCGCGGCATCGTGCGGCATTGCGGTCAAAAAGTGTCGGATTGTGGACCGCGACCGCTCGGAACGCTGCGCCAGTGAGCCAAAGCAAACCGCATCGGATTTCTCAGCAAGCTGATGCCAATCCATGGTCCACTCCAGCCAATCCCACGCGACCGGCTGCGAAATTTCATAGCGCGCGAGCCCTTGCGCGTCAACCTGAACTTTCACCTCACCAGTCGGACGATTGCCATCGGTCTGAACGTGGTCGATATCGAGCCCGAGTTCTTCCAGGCGTTGCAAGGCTTCGACGCCGCGCGAATCCTCTCCGACGCGGCTGGCGACAATGCCATGGTCGCCCATCAGGGTCGTGATGTAGGCAAAATTCGCCGGAGCCCCGCCCAGGCACGCACCTGCCGGAAGCAGATCCCAGAGGACTTCGCCCAGCCCCACGACTCTCTTCTTCATTGCGGTGTACCTGATGGTGCTGACGATAAAAGACTCGATCTCTGAAACTCGTGGGGGAATTGTTCAGTGGGTACCAGAAAATCTGGGGGAGCCATTTGGCTCCCCCAGAAGGATGTGACACATTGTGCCGCTAGAACTCAACTCGAACGCCGACCTGGAATTGACGCATCGTGACGTCGCTCTCGAGGCTGTTGATAACGCCAGCACCCGGATTGTCGATCGAAGTTCCAGTGCCGGTCTGGTTCACGTTGAATCCATACACCGGGTGGTTAAAGATGTTGAAGAACTCCGCCCGGAATTGTGCATGCAGCCGTTCAGTGATGTTAAAGGTCTTGAAGAACGACATGTCGGTCTTAAATTCTCCGGGACCTGTAAACGAGTTGCGCTGGATATTCCCGAAGTTCCCGACGCCGGGAGCAGCCCACGGACCCGTTTGCGTGACAACGCCGCCAGCACACGCGGTTGCTGCTGGATTGTCGCAAAGCGCCGTACTCTCGGGCGTGAAGTAACGCAGGTTGCCTGGGCTACCTGTCACTCCCACGTGGAAACCTCCGATGAGAGTCGGTCGGCACGGGCCCGTATCCTCATCAACACCGCAGTTGCTGTAGCTGGGTGTCCAAGGCAGACCGCTGCCGATCGTCAGAGCGGTATTGATTTGCCATCCGCCGATGAGCAAGTCGGCAGCACGGCCGATGTTGCCAAGGAACGTCTTGCCGCGACCAAATGGAAGTTCGTAGATCGGTGCGAAGACGAACACGCTATCGCGGTTAAAGTCCGAGCGTCCCCACGCGACGCTGTAGAGCGCCGAATAGCTGCCGTCGTTGTCATACGCCTTCGAGTAGGTGTAGTGCGCCAGGAAAGTCAGCCCCTTTGCGGCGCGCTGATTCACCTTCACTTGGAACGCGTTATACGAGTTGGTGCCGTCATTTCCCGCCCATCCGAAGCTCTGGCCAGCATTACAGCAGACGATGTTTGCGGTGTATCCGTCAGCGTACGTATACGGAGTGGAGAACGCTCCGTTGTACGGAGTTCGCGCATCGCGGCTCACGCCGGAAGCAAAACCAACGATCGTCGGCTGGTTGTTGTTGTAGGTCGGGCCGTCGCCACGAAACACGTGACTTCCGTGAGTGCCGATGTAGGCCGCTTCGATACTCGTGGTACTCGTTAGCTGGCGTTGCAGGGTCGCGTTCCATGCATCCACCGTTGGAACAACAACCTTGTCAGGCCGCATGTGTGGAGACACGTTGCCAGAGCATACCCCTCCATTCGCCTGAGCGACAGCTTCCGGACAAATCCCGTACAACGGGAGAATGCCGTTGCTTGGGACAACCGGGAAAGCCGTGGCGGGAGCTGCCGGGCCGCAAGGCGGGGTGGCTCCATAAATCGCAGTTGGCAACGGGATACAGTTGCCGCTTGCATCCGCCGCAAAGTCGAAAGCCGCCGTCTTGCTATCGCCCGACAGCGAAGTGAGCTGCTGGTTGGCCAAGACCGGCAGGTTCTGCGTTACGGTGTGTCCGAAGTTCGATCCGAACACGCCGATATCAAAGCTGCGGCCGTATCCCAACCGCACCACCGTCTTCGCGTTGACTTCATAAGCAACGCCAAGACGTGGAGCGAAATCCTTATAGCTGTTTGCGGTGTTCCCGTTGCTGCTGATTCCGCCAACGCCCGCTACCCGGATGATGCCTTCCGGCAATTCTGCGTACCCGCCGGAGTTCGCACCATTCGTGTATTCCGGACCATAGAATTCCCACCGCAGTCCGTAATTCACGGTCAGTTTATGCGTCACGCGCCAAGTGTCCTGCGCATAAACGAAGTAGCGGTTCTGGCGTTCCTGGTCCGTGGGCTCAAGCGTCGAACCAATGTAGCGATTGAAGCTGGTGACTTCCCCGAACAGGAAGGTTGCGATGTCCAGTCCGCCTGTAGCGCTGGCTTGTCCATCCGAGGTTCCCTGGAAGTCAAAATTCAGAATGCCCGTGCGATTCGCGTCGGACGGGACGCGCAGGTTGATCGCGTGCCGGAGATCGACGCCAACTTTAAACTGGTGATTACCGAAAATCTTCGTCCAGTTGTTAGCAAATTGATATCCCTGTTCTTTCTCAATCAGTGGGCAGTTGCAACGGCTAACGTTGAGACCCTCACCCAAGCCATCAGAACTCGTTCCCTGGTTCGAGTAGCCGATGGTCCCCACGCTTGTACTTTCATTCCCTTTGAAGACAAGGGCAGGAAGCCCCGCCGTCGTGGCGTCCGACGTGTTCAGTCCAAACAGTCCCAGATTCGTTGCCGCGCTGGTATTGCTCTGGTCCCATTTGGTTGAGTGCGGATTGTAGCGGAAATAACCAAACCGGAAGTCCGTCAGCACCGAAGAGCCGAACGTATAGTTGAAGCCCGCCGCGACACTATAGTTGTTGATGTTCGACTGTCCGGCCAAGCCGAGATAGCCAAGTCCCGGCCCCCCGATCGTGGTGCCGAATACTGGCGAGCCGTTCAAACTGAAGTGGGCGTGGCTGTAGCGGCCGAAGATCTGAAGCTTCTGAGTGACCGAATAGTCTTCGCGCGTGGTGTATTGGTAGTCATTGAAGCTGCCCGACCCGCTGGCGGCGTAGTTCTGCTGGGTGCCACCGGCGTTGCCGGCGGTATTGGGAGCCGGCAACAGACTGAGGATATGCTCCGCCGCACCGTTCGGATCCCACTGCTGGAGAACGCTCAAGGGAATTTGCGTCGTCAAGGGCCCGGATGCGCTGACCGGGCAACCTCCAACTCCTCCCGTGCACGTGTAGAGCGTGCGTGCACCCGCGGCCATGTACGGGTTGTACACAAACCCGTTGCCGCTAGGGGCGTTGTTCGTATACTCGCTCAGATCGCAATATCCTGGCCCTGACGCCCCGGCCAGGCAAGTGCTGCTTACCAGCGCCGTAGGAACGCCGATCGTCATCGCGACACCGGAATTGCGTCGCGTGCCTTCATACCCGCCGAAGAAGAACAGCTTGTTCTTGAGGATCGGGCCGCCGATGGTCCCACCGTACTGCTTCCAATTGTTAAGAACCGGGGCATTGGCAGTCGGATCTTTGGCCGGGTCTTTCGGATCGAGCTCATAAAAATATCCCGACCCATGGAACGAATTGCTGCCCGACTTGGTCTGCGCGGTCATGATGCCGGCGGTTGCTTTGCCGAACTCCGCGTCGTAGTTCTGAGTGGCGATCTTCGTTTCCGTCACCGTGTCTAAGCTGGGGTTTACGATGATGATCCCGAGAATCGGATCTTGGTTGTCGGTTCCGTCCAGACCGTACCCCGTGCCACTAAAATGTTGTCCGTCAACGAAGATTTGCTTACTGCCTTGCGGGTTCTCCGTTGCGGCGTGCGACCATCCTGTAAGGGTTTGGGTTCCGGGAGTCAGCAGTTCGAGACTCTGAAAGTTGCGATTAATAACGGGAAGTTCATTCACCTGCTGGCTGCTTAGCTCGATGGCGACGTCAGCGCGGTCTGTCTTGAGCTGCGGCGCTTCGCTGGTCACTTCGACCGTTTCCGTGGTGCCACCGATCTGGAACTGTCCGTCGACGCGGGAGCCGGTATCTGCCGACACCTGTACGTCTTTGAATTCCAAGGTCTTAAACCCTTGTGCCTCAACTCGAATCGTGTACACATCGGGGATCAGGTGGGTGATCGCGTAGTTACCGCTTTCATTCGACTTGGCCTCGGTGGAGACGCTTTTCGACTGGCTGATGGCGGTGACTTTCGCGCCGTTCACAGCCGCGCCCGTCGGGTCGGTGACGGTTCCAAGAATGCTGCCGTAAACGGCTTGGCTGAACGCCGCTGGTACGCAAAAAGTCCATATCACGGCCAACGCTGCGATTGCTGCCCATACTGACCTTTTCATGAACTTCCTCCTCGACCGCAGACTTGTGCCCCGGAAATGCAGACGGAGATTTGTTCGGTGGGGTGCAGTCATAATACAAAAACACTAGGCAATCGCAGTTTCACTAGGTTTGATACCGTTACACTTGTAAACTCCTATTTTTGCAGTAAGATATGTGTTCCCGTTACTCAAGTGTTATATGGCTGTAACGCACTCTCTCACACTCGCGCGGGAACAATGCTTCCAGCAAATAGAGAAGCTTACAAATAGTCATAGCCTCCACAGCTCAGAATCTCTGTGCAAACTCCTTCGGTACCTCGCCGAACATTCGCTTGATCATCCGGGCATCGCGCTGAAGGAGTATCAGATTGCCACTGAGGTCCTGGGAAGACCCGCCGGTTTCGACCCACAGAGTGATTCGACAGTTCGTGTGCAGGCAGGAAGGTTAAGGGTCAAGCTCTCCGAGTACTACGCCCAGGAGGGAGCGCACGATCCGATTTTGGTCGAACTGCCCAAGGGCTCTTACGCTCTAATTTTCCACGCTCGAGTTTCCAACATTGCGGCTCGGGCTCCTGCGGCCGTTATTGCTGTCGAGCGTAAGGACAATGAGCCAAAGCCACTCATCTGGCCCCGGTCGAGCAAGATTGCAGTTCTGGTTCTTTCGCTGCTGCTCCTGGCCACCGTGCTGAGTCTCTTGGTCCAGTTCACGGTTCGTACTCGTCCACAAGTTGCGTCAGGTGTCCAACCGATTCCGGTGGAATATCAGCTGTTCTGGAGTCGGTTCATCAACAATCCACAGCAGCCTTGGGTCATATTCAGCAATGGAAGTTTTGTCGGCCGGCCGGAAACAGGGATGCGGTATTACAACTCCACCTCGGATACCAAGGCCTTCATCCTTGATCACTACACCGGGGTCGGTGAAGTGCTCGCGATTCACCAACTGGATCACGTCTTCAACGTTTTTGGCCGTCCTGTCAGGGTGAAACGAGGGGCGCTGTTTTCCCTCGACGATGCCAAGAATAATGACTTGATTTTCGTTGGCTCTCCTTCGGAGAATCTGACGCTGCTCGATATCCCGGGGACGAAGGATTTCGTTTTCCAGAGGGTGACTTCCGGTCCACGCAAGGGTGACCTTGCCGTCATCAATGTGCAACCGCAAGCCGGGGAGGCCAAGATGTTCCTGGCGACTCCCGCCAACCAGCCCACAGTCGAAGACTACGCGGTTGTCAGCTTGCTCCCAGGACTAGACCCGTCTCGCTCGATCCTGATTCTGGCCGGCAACTCGACGTTCGGTACCCAGGCCGCTGTCGAATTCGTCTGCCAGGAGGCCTCGCTCAAAGAATTGCTGCAGCGCCTTAACGTTTCGAAAATCGGCGACCTTAAACCTTTCGAAGCCCTTCTGCACGTTAAGATCGCCCACGGCGTACCGGTCGTCACCGAACTGATTTCCATTCGCAACCGCAGCAACTAGGGCGGCGTGAGATGCGGATCCAGTTCCGCCGCCTTTTGAAACTCCTGTTTCGACTCCTCGCCCTGACCTTTCTGTCGCAATGCGAGCCCCAACTGGTAATGCGCAGGCGCGTAGTTTGGCTCGGAATGGATGGCAGATTTGAACTGAGAAATGGCGCCTTCCAGATCGCCGACACCGAGCAGGCGCTTTCCTGAATTCGTGGCAAACGTCGCAGCCTGCACGTTATTGGTCTCCGCGGCAATCTTCGCGCCCGTCCGCGACTCTTCCGCGGCTCCTTGCACGTCTCCTGACTGGCGCAATACCGCGGCCAGCGTGGTGTGCGCACCCGCGAAGTCGGGCTGCAGACGAATCGCCTCCCGCAATTCTGACGCCGCTTCAGAGAGCTTTCCTTGTTGCTTATAGACAGTTCCCAGCGTGTAGTGCGCCTCGGCGTAATTGGGCTGCCCGTCGACGGCTTTTTGCAACTCCTCAGCTGCCTTGTCGAAGTCGCCCTTCTGCCAGTACAGGACTCCTAACGTGTAGTGCCCATCCGCGAGGCCGGGTTGAAGCGTAAGGGCGGTCTGAAATTCCGGGACAGCTTTGTCGAATTGATCCTTGAGCTTGTAAGCGAGGCCGAGATTGTAGTGCAACGACGCGTCGTCGGGCGCGAGTTTGATGGCCGCCTCAAATTCACCGACGGCGGAGTCGAAGTCTGCGCGCTGCATATATGCGATCCCAAGATTTCCGCGCAGGGCTCCGTCTTGCGGACTGAGTTCGATAGCCCTCTTGAATTTCTCAATGGAGGACGCAGCATCCCCCTTTTGAATGAGCGCAAGCCCAAGATCATTGAACGCCTCGGCATCCTGCGGATGCAGCTTTGTCGCCTCCGTGAAAGCGGCAACAGCACCGTCACCGTCTCCTGCGCGCTGGCTCGCGAGTCCAAGATCAATCTGCACCTCAAACCAACCTGGCTTTAACGCGGCTGCCTTGCGGAATTGATCGAGCGCGTCTGCATTCTTCGACTGCGCTGTCAGCACCTTGCCGAGATAGTAGTGAGCCAGTGCATCCTGAGGCACGAGTTCAACCGCTTTTGTTAATTCACTGCCGGCATCATCAAATTGCTTTGACTGAAGATGAATGACGCCGATGTGAAAGAGCGCCGGCTCGTAGTCTGACTGCAAGCGCAGAGCTTCTTTGAAGGCATTCTCGGCATCGGGGAATTGATTCTGCTGAGCGAGGACGTTTCCCAGGTCGTCCTGCACATCGGCGCGCTTCGGAGCAAGTTCCACCGCGCGACGCATTTCGGCGAGAGCTTCCTCCCGCGAACCGTGTTGACTGAGCATCCTTCCCAATACACGATGTGCGTCGGCGCTTGCCGGAGCGACTTTCACCGCGGTCCGGACCTCTTGCTCCGCTTCCTCAGTTTTTCCCTGCTGCGTCAGGATGCCAGCCAAAGTCAAGCGCACATCAGCAGCCGACGGCGCAGCCTTGATTGCGGCTTTGAAATGGACGATGGCACTCTCCAACTCACCCTGCTGCGTCAGAACCCAACCCAATCCGGATTGCGCTTTCGGATCTGCGGGTGAGAGCTTAGCAGCCTTCTCATATTCGGCGCGGGCGGTTGGCAGATCACCCTTAAGAATCGCCGCTTGACCACGCTGCAGGGCCGCCTTCTCTAAACTTTTGTCTGTCGGCGCTGCTTGACCAAAGCCGATGGAGTTGAAGGCGAACGAGACGACCAGAAAGGCTGCGGCCCTGGGAATTCGGAGTAACACGATGACGAATGCAGTCTGCTGCGATCCGATTATATCGAATGCGCCAATTGCCAAGCCTGTGATATCACTTATGCGAAACGCCTGGATAGGACGATGAATTGTTCGAGGCCAAGCCCAGTGCCACTCTCTCGTCGATCATTCTTGCAGCTGTTCGGAACGGTAGCGCTGGCCGAGATCGGGCCTCGCTACCCCCATTCATTCCGCACCGATAAACCTGCCTACGATCTCTGCGGCAAGCTTGCGTCTGATCCGCTACGTCCCCAATGCCATTTGCTTCCGGCCCGCAACTGGATGAATGATCCCAACGGCCCCATCTTCTTTCGTGGCAAGTATCACATGTTTCATCAATACAACCCGGAATCGGCTGTGTGGGGAAACATGAATTGGGCGCACGCCACCAGTCCGGACCTCATTCACTGGGAGCACGAACCGATCGCACTTTCGCCGACTCCCGGGGGTCCGGACCGCGACGGTGTCTTCAGCGGCAGCGCCGTCTTGGATAACGGCAGGCCAACAGTTATCTATACTGGCGTCGCTCCGCCTGCCTCTGACTCCGAAGCCACTCTTCGGGACGGCGTTCATACATGGCGCGAGACCCAGTGTCTGGCAGTGGCGCAGGACGATGACCTCCGAATCTGGAAAAAGCTTCCTGAAGCGGTCATCCCTACTCCCCCGCCCGGATTGGAGGTTACCGGATTCCGCGACCCTTGCATCTGGCGCGAAAAAGACCAATGGATGCTCATCCTCGGGGCCGGTATCCGCGGAAAGGGAGGCATGATTCTTCTCTATACCTCTCGCGACCTGCGCAACTGGACTTACTTGCACCCTCTGGTGGAGGGCATTGTTTCCCGGCTCAGCAACAGCGTGAATCCGGTCGACACCGGAGAAATGTGGGAATGCCCAGACTTTTTCCCACTCGGTGACAAACATGTTCTGCTCATCTCGACGATGGGAAAAGTCCGGTGGAAGGTCGGCTCCTACGCAAATCAGCGCTTCATCCCGGAGAAAGAGGGAGTGGTCGACTGGGGTTCTTACTATGCCGCGAAAACCATGCTTGATGCGCACGGCAATCGGATTCTGTGGGGCTGGATTCCTGAGGCGCGCCCTGATGCTGAACTTCTCAAAGCAGGATGGGCCGGAGCAATGTCGCTGCCCCGCACACTTTCACTCAGCCGCGAAAGCGAACTTTCGACACAACCTGCTGAAATCTGCCAGACCCTGCGTGGCCGTCTCATGGAAGTAAGTTCTCATGCTGCCTCGCGGCAAGCAGCGATTGAGGCCCTCCGGTTCGAAGATCTGTGTACGGAATTCGATCTGCAAATTCAACCGAAAGCGGACGAGTTTGCGCTTCACTTGCAGTCCGACGATGGCGACTTTGTTTCCATCAGCTGCTTCAATCAGTCGGGAACCCGACAGCTTCGCGTTGGGACAGTTACGGCTCCCCTGCCCGGTGCTAGTGCGAGCGTTCACCTCCACATGTTTTTGGATGGATCGGTGCTTGAAGTGTTTGCAAACGACGGCACTACGCTTACGGCTCGGGCTTATGTGGTTCCTCGCGGGCCTCTCCGCCTGAAGCTCGATCGCGGTGCAGAATTCGTTTCCGTCGCTGCCTGGCAGATGAAACCAATCTCGACAAATCGTCTGACCTCTCCACCTTGCTAGCAGCCGGGGTCCGATGCCGAACGGCGCCATTTCTCGACCGGAACCGTACAGCATTCACTGTATTCGATACGGAACATCAAGCTCGATATCATAAATTTTTTCTGTACGGGAATGTCCCAACCTCAAGACTCGGGCAAGACGAAAATACGCATGCGAGTACTGGTTGTTGATGATCATGAAGTGGTGCGCCGTGGTGTAATTGCGCTGCTCACCACCGAATCCAACTACGACGTCTGTGGCGAGGCCACCAGCGGTGTGGATGCGCTCGCCAAGACCAAGGCTCTCAGGCCCGACGTCGTGATCATGGACGTCAGCATGCCGACGCTTAACGGCATCGAAGCTACTCGCATGATCCGTAATGCCGTACCTTCCTGCGAGGTGCTTATTCTGAGCCAGCACGACGCCACCGAAATGGCTCATCAGGCATTCAAAGCCGGGGCCCGCGGTTACGTCGTCAAGTCTTCCCTTGCGCGAAATCTTTTCGCTGCTCTGGATAAGGTGGCGAAACACGAATCGTTCTTCGATCCGGCGATCGCCGAGTTTGCGCGACCCATCGACCTGCAGGAAGTCTTACAACGTAGTACCGCCCTCGAGCAGGCGCTGCGCGAGAGCGAACAACTCTACCGCTCCACGTTTGAACTCGCGGCCGTCGGAGTGGCCCACGTCAGCCCAGATGGCCGATGGCTCCGCGTAAATCAGAAACTCTGTGACATTGTTGGATACACAGAAGCCGAATTGCTTGGACTGACTTTTCAGGAAATCACCCATCCCGACGATTTGGGAGCCGACCTGGCTGAGCTCGATCGGCTCGTCCGCGGGGAAATCCCCACCTTTTCGATGGAGAAGCGCTACATCCGCAAGAATCGATCTGCCGTTTGGGTGAACTTGACCGTATCGCCTGCCCGCGATAAAAATGGGAAACTCAAGCACTTTATCTCCCTGATCGAGGATGTCAGTAACCGTCGCGAGGCCGAAGAAGCAAAAGCCAGACTTGCGGCGATCGTCGAATGTTCAGACGACGCAGTCATCTCCAAAGACCTTACAGGCATTATTCAGAGCTGGAACGCCGCCGCGACCCGCACCTTCGGATATACGGCGGAAGAGGCGATCGGGAAATCCATCACCATTCTCATTCCCAAGGAACTTCAAGACGAAGAAGCGCGAATTCTCGCTCGACTCCGAAGCGGCGAGCGCATCGATCATTTTGAGACCATACGTGTAGCAAAATCGGGTAAGAGACTTAACATTTCTCTGACCATCTCTCCGGTGCGCGATGCGCGCGGGCGCATCATCGGCGCCTCCAAGATCGCCCGGGATATTACCGAACGCAAACGTGTTGAGCAGGCGCTGCACGAGAGCCAGGCGCAACTGACATTGGCTCTTGAATCCTCGCGAACGGCGATGTTCGACTGGGACGTGAACCTTCGCCGTGGCAGTTGGAATGATCAATTAGCGACGCTCTACGATTTTCGCCCGGCAGAAAATTACATTACGGCTGAAGAGTGGCTTAGCCTGTTTCATCCCGACGACGTTGGAAGACTGGTCAGGGAAAACGAGCAGACGCTGCGGGAGAACGACAAATTCCAATTTGAGTACCGGACCGCACCGCGTGGGGGCGAGACAAAATGGATTCTGTCTCATGGACGCGTGGTTCGAGATACCCAAGGAAAAGCTCTGGGCTTAATCGGTACACATACTGATATCACCGATCGCAAACTGGTGGAACAGGCGCTCCAGCAGCGGCAAGCTGAACTCAACGAGGCGCAACGCCTGACGAAGATTGGTAGCTGGCATTGGAATTTTGAGAACGACGTGGTTCTGTGGTCGGAGGAAATGTATCGCATCACCGGTCGCGATCTTAATTTGCCCGCTCCTTCCTACGGCGAATCTGTTTCTTTACATACTCCCGAGAGTTGGGCTCGATTGCGAACTGCAGTCAGTGAGGCTCAATCGAATGGCACTCCTTTTTCCGTCGAACTCGAAATGGTTCGCCCTGATAGGTCCGTGCGCACGGTTATTTGCAATGGCGAGGGGCAGCGGAATCTGAGCGGGGCGATCATCGCTCTTCGCGGAACTGTCCAGGACGTCACCGAGCAGAAAAAAGCCGAGATGCAGCGCCGCCGTAGCGCAGACCAATTGAGGGCCGCCATTGGACAAACGTATTCCTTTTTCGTCCTGCTCGAGCTTGACGGCACGATCATCGAAGCCAACCGCGCCGCGCTCGAAGCAGCCGACTGTAGCCGCGAGCAGGTTGTCGGCCGAAAATTCTGGGAGCCCTGGTGGTCTCCATTACCTGACGAGGTTGAAGTTCTCAAGTCTGCCATCGCCAGGGCTGCAAGCGGGCACACTACACGCGGCGAATGCTATTTCTGCGCGCCCGGCGGCGCTCGGCGCTTCGCCGATCGCACTCTCAGTCCTGTCAAAGACGAAGCCGGGCATGTCACGATGATTGTTGCCACCGGTCTCGATACGACCGAGCAGAAGGAGTTACGGGATCGCCTCGAAGAACGCGTCTTGGAACGAACCCGAGAACTGCGCGAGAAAAATCAGGCTCTTCTCCATCAGGCCGCCACTGTGCGTGAACTCTCCGGCAAGCTCCTTCAGGTGCAGGACGAAGAACGCCGCCGCATCGCTCGCGAACTCCACGACAGTGCCGGTCAGTTGATTGCCGCTTTGCAAATGAATCTGATCCCGATGAAATCGGAAGCCGATACCCTGAACGTCCCACTCTCCCAGGGTCTCAGCGAAAGCCTCGACCTTCTGCAGCAGCTATCGGACGAACTCCGCACGGTTTCGTATCTGCTGCATCCGCCTCTGCTGGATGAAGCTGGGCTTGGCTCGGCGCTTTCCTGGTACGTGGAAGGATTCGTGGCGCGCAGCAAGATTGAGGTTCAGCTTGAGATCTCTCCCGGTCTCGGCCGCATGCCACGCGAAATCGAGATGACCATATTCCGCGTGGTCCAGGAGTCCCTTACTAACATCCACCGGCACTCCGGCAGCAAACAGGCCAGAATCTGTATCTCTCGATCGAGCGAAGAACTCTCCCTGGAGGTGCGCGATTTCGGAAAGGGCATGCCCAAGTCCGGTGGCAACGGCTCAGCGACCACGCTACGCTCAGGAGTAGGAATTCAAGGCATGCAGGAACGCGTGCGGCAACTCAGCGGACGTTTTGAAATCCAATCCCAGGATACCGGCACCGTGGTGACGGTGCTGTTGCCGGTCAAAACACCGTCTTTGGCTCTGGTTTAATCCCAGCAATCTGAATCCAAGACTGGCGGGCGTCAGAATAGCCATTATCTCGAAAGAGATTCCGTCGCTGATGTTTAAGAAACCAACCCAGGACTTATTCAAGGCGACCGCCCCTTTTGTGGCTGACGCGATGATCCGAGTGGGCATCGCAATGGCAAAGGGTAATTGAGTCGTCGTCGGCTTCCTCGCTGCTGGCGATTTCGCGCTTGACCCTAGCCAACGATTGCATGCGCCAGTCTCATCCACATTTGCCCACTCCTCAACCACGTGACCATCGCTGCGGCTTGGCCAGCCACCAACATCGGCAGACCGAAGAGATAGACGGGGTGAATGCGCTTTCTGACAAGCAGGTCGCGTACCATGCCGAGAAGAATCAAACCATCGACGCCTGCGTAGAACCAATGGCGTGGTATCAAGGCATCCGGAAATCGTCCGAATGCCGCGGCAGTTAGAGAACAGGTGGCGATCAACATCAGACGCCGGTGGAACTCAAGCCTCTTCCTGTTGAGAATGCCCAGGGCAAACGCTACCGTGAACGACGCCATGTCAAAGAACGGCACGACCATGAATTGCATGGCATCGGCGCGTCCCTCTTGCATTACGAGCCTTGTCATTGCAATTGTAGTTGCGATCCCAATGACTGGAATCGAGACACCGAGCCAAAAACCAAGCCAGCCGAGTTGCCGGTGAAGCTTCACATTTCGGGTCCTGATCAGGGCCGATTGCAAGATGAAAAACAGCACCCAGAGCGAGAAAATCACCGCATGGAAATAAAGGACCAGTGGCCGCGGGGATCGTGGGTGGATGAGTCCTGCGTTGATCGTATGGCTGAAGCCATAAACGACAACGAGAGCGATCACCAGCGACATGCCGAAATAGAACGAGGGGTCAAAGAATCCAGAGCGCGGCTCCCGCACTTGTTCAACCGCAAAGGTGTTCATTCGTGTCGTGTTCATTTTCTGTATCCTCGTCTCGCACTGTTTCCGTCTGCGTTGATAGCGACCGGTGGCGAACCGCCGCGTATCGGAAACGAAATGAGGTTGATTGCCTCGATGAGTTCCTCTTCGTTTCTCCTTCTATGACAAGACACTTTGTCAGCACATTTATTCCGGGGCAGCAGAAAAACTTTCTGACACTGACTGCGGCTTCCGCTTCACCAACATCCGCCGCCTTCTGTCGCCCTCCGTGGCATTGGATAAGGTGTCGCACTAGCCGGTTCATGCATCGTTAGAATTGCAAGCATGCGTGAGACATTTACGGCATGCTGATCTGAATCGGCTCTGCGTGCGCTGTTGGAAGAGCGGCACACATACACAACTTCCGGTTTGTCCGTCATGCGCTCTCAGTGCTCACCAGACGAGTGATGCCACGTCGATTAGAGAAGGTCTTTCCGGAAAAGGAATAGCCAATGCTGCAGAACATCCGTTACGCAATCCGCGTCCTTGTGAGAACTCCTACGTTCACCGCACTGGCGCTGGTGACTCTGGCCCTCGGGATTGGTACAAACACCGCGATTTTCACACTCCTGAATGCGGCATTGCTGAAGCCTCTTCCATTCCTGAATCCCGACCAGATTTTGCAAATTCAGGAAAGCCATTCGAGCGGGGCTGATCTGAATATCACAGGCGCCAATTTTCGAGACCTGCATGAGGATAGCCGCGCGTTTTCTGAGGTAGCTGCCTATCGGATTTTTCCCGCGAACTTGAGTACAAAAGACATTCCGGAAGCAATCAATGTAGCTCGAGTGTCTGCCGACTTTTTCCCTCTACTGCGTGTCCCGACTTTGCTCGGGGACGGTTTCACGAGCGAGGATTTTCACTCGCATGCGTCGGAAGCTATCGTTCTGAGTTACGGCTTATGGCAGAGACGTTTCGGCGCCAGGCGCGACGTTCTGGGAACTCTCGTACTGCTCCATGGAGAACCTTGCCGGGTGGCAGGAGTAATGCCGCGCGATTTTGCTTTTCCTTCGTCAGTGGGTGCCTGGGCTCCTTTAACGACTGATACCGCCCTTCCGCAGAATAGAAGAGCGCATCTTTTCACCGTATTGGCAAGAATGAAATACGGCATTTCCTTCGAACAAGCGCAATCGGATCTGCGATCGGCGGCCCGCCAGATCGAAGATCAGAATCCGGGAGTCGATGACCCGGACCTGGTGTTTACGGCCGATCAGTTGCACCATCGAATGACCACAAGCGTGCGACCCATGCTGACGATCCTCCTGGGGGCCGTGGGATTCGTGTTGCTCATCGCGTGCGCGAACGTAGCCAATCTCATCATGGCGCGTGGTTCCTCTCAGCAAAGGCAGCTTGCGATTCGAGCCGCATTGGGTGCCAGTCGTCGACGGATCGTCCTCCAGTTGCTGGTGGAGAGTTCCGTGCTGGGCGTCCTTGGGGCAGCTGCGGGAACGCTCCTGGGCTATTGGGCAGTAAAACTGTTGACGAGCGTACAAGCAGAAGCCATACCGGTTCCCGAAACGATTTCCATAGATTGGCGTATGGTGGGCTTCATCGTTTTGATCTCGGTGATTTCTATCCTTTTGTTTGGGACCTTGCCTGCTCTGCGCCAGTCCAGAGTTGTGGTTCAGAACGCGCTCTCCCAAGGCGGCAGGACGTTGAGTGGAGGAATGCGGAAGGGCCTGCGGTCGGCGCTTGCGACGTCGCAAATCAGTTTGGGATTGGTGCTTTTGATTGGCGCGGGATTGCTGGTCAGGAGCTTTATAAGAGTGATCGAAACTGATCCGGGATACGATCCGTCGAACGTGTTAACGATGTCGGTTGCTCTGCCCGAGCGAGTTTATCCGAATTTCCAGCAGCAGGTTGATTTCTTCCAAGAGCTATTGGGCAGGGCAAAGACTATTCCCGGCGTTTTGTCGGTCGCTGCGAGCAATGCGTTGCCCTTTCGCGGGACTCCCAACACGGATATCGAGATACTGGGATTAAAAGGGCAGACCGGTGCGGAAGCATCAGCCGAGATTCTCACCGCTACACCCGAGTTCTTCCTCACCATAAAGATCCCCGTTCTGCACGGCAGGGTCTTCGATGAGCGGGATGTGGTGGGCGCACCGATTGTGCTGGTAATCAACCAGACCCTGGCACGCCGCTTCTGGCCGGATGAAAGCCCGCTCGGGAAGCAGATCACGATGAAGGACTGGGGAGAACCTTTGACGGGAGAAGTAGTTGGCGTGGTGGGTGATGTCAGACAGGATGCACTGGACGCCCCAACAGTTCCGGCCATCTATTACAGTTTTGCGCAGTTTGATCGCGGGACACTGTCGACTTATCTGATGATCCGTTCCGCGTTGCGGCCATCAGCTCTGACAAACGCTATACAGAGCAAGGTCTGGGAAGTCGACAAGACCCTGCCCCTGAGTGAAGTAGCGAACATGGAAGACGAGCTTTCCGGCTCTCTGGAACACCGCCGTTTCATTTTGTTTCTGCTTGCCACCTTCGCGGCGATTGCACTATTGCTCTCTCTAATCGGGATCTATGGAGTGGTGGCATATTCAGTCTCGCAGCGCACGCAAGAATTCGGGATTCGCCTTGCGCTCGGAGCCCAGTATCATGAAGTCGTGGCCATGGTGGTGCTCGAGGCCCTGAAGCTAGCGGCGGTGGGATTGCTCATCGGGGTGGCCGCCGCTCTGAGTCTCACCAGAGTTCTTCGTTCCCTGCTCTTCCAGGTGGGTACCACAGACCCAATGACTTTCCTGATCGCCATCTCCTTTTTTGTAGCTGTTACCGCATTGGCAAGTTACATACCGGCTCGTCGCATCACGAAGACTGATCCCATGGTAGCCCTGCGAAACGAATAGCAAGTTAGAGGCCATCCCGAAGTTTGTCGGAAACAGGCCTGTAGGAATTCCGGGAAGAAACGGGGAGTGGATAAGATCTGTGCGCCACGGCGATGTCACGACCCCGAACTTTCCGCCGCCCGCGAACAATAAGAGAGCAGGATGCGAGCCAACTGGCCGCGACGAAGCGTTTTAGGGCGGCTCGTTATCATTTTGAATCGTGGTTGGGAGTTACCTGAATCGTTCCCATCATGCCGCCGTCCTCATGCTCAAGAAGATGGCAATGGTAGACGAATGTACCGACGATGCGCGGATTCCTGAAATCCATTCGCAATTTTACGCTTGGATAGGTGGCGCTTTTTCCGTCCCAAAAATTGACATTTACGATGTCGCGCAGGAAGGGCTCATCTACCGGTATGCCGTTCGATTGTATGAGCAGGAAATGAAGTTGATGAATGTGAAAGGCGTGTAGTTCTCGTGTTCGATTTTCAACGATCCAGTCTTCCACATCTCCGTTGTGTACGATCATGTTCGGAAACTTGGAGGCGGGATCGAAGGGGACAGGCGGTTGGCCATCGATCGTCAGCATAAAAACAGTCCGGCTATTGGGATTGCTAGGATCCGAAGGCCGCTCTGTGAAGTAAAGCTTGCGCTCACGGTTTGGTTTCACGTCGCCAAGCCAAGCCGATGTTTTCAAAGGAACGGCACTCACCGAAGCGGGCAGCATGGAGCGTGGTTCCGCAACGCCTGCTTTTGAGATTATGTTCAGCAGGGGCCTTATCGGATCATTTTCACCAGCTGGCCCTGTATCGACGGCCTCCGTCACCAGGTTGCCGTAGACACCCTCCGGCGGCCCGGTGACGATGACATCCGCTCGCGCCCCGGGCGGTAACTCCATGTGGTTCTGCCAAACAATCCCAGTTTGACTCGCCGGAGTAATGCCGACCGGTTGTTTTATCACCATAGATCTGACCGGTACGCCATCAACAGAGACTTGGCCCAAGGGCTGCGGAACGCCGTTAAATAGAACGCGAAGGTCTAGATACGTGATGGCAGATGCATTGAGCAATCGCCAAAGCTGGCGTTCGTTAGGCCTCATCAAAACCAGCGTAGGAGGATAGTCAGGATAAGGCACAGGTACGAAGTTGACGGAGAGATCCTTCGATGGCATACCGACGCCGCTGCCCATATTCAAAATATCGCCGTCAGGGTCACGAAGGGGAGGCATCTGCGGCATCACCATCGATGCCTTCGGCACGGCATTCGGATGGATCAGCTCCTGATCGCGAATAATGATTACTCGTTCCGGCAAGCCCGCTACCAGCGGATTTGCGCGCTCTATCCCCTCAACTATGAGAGCGCCCGAGGCGCCCCCCTGTACCTGTATGTTGGTCGATCCATGTACGTGCGGATGATACCAATAGACTCCTGGTGTCGCGTCGGGCGGGATTTGCACGCGATACTCGAACGCCAGGTCAGAGGGAGAAATCAGCGTATGCAGAACATCATCCTGGTGACAAACTGGTGGAATCGACAGACCGTGGAAATGGAGATTGGTCGATAGGCCGTCCATCATTCCATCGCCGCACGATCCATCGGCCTGTGCATGAGTGTCGTGAGTGTGACCGGAACTTGAGCCGGACGCTAGTTGAAGATTGTTTTTGAGGTTCAAAATCAGCCAGTCGCCGGGGTGCAGACGCAAGTTTGGCGCCTGATTTCCTTTTTTATCGCGATAGCAGTAGTGCATCTGACCGCTGGAGTCGCGATAGTTTGTGTAGGTCAGCTCAACCTTCAAAACGCCGTTTTCGCTGCGCAAGTCCTCCGGCTCTGGAAAGATGCTTCCCACGCGCGGCCGTGGACAAATATCTTTTTCCACGGCCTGACCGAGAGCAGCAGAGGAAAAACAGAGCACAGACAGGAAGATCGCGAGCAAACACGCTACGCATGAATTCAGCGGTTTTGTATCCGGCTTAATGAGAGGTGTGCGTTGTGAGCTGAGGAAGATGGATAGCACAGTGGACAACAGCCTTTGTGCGCAGGAGTACGCGAATCTAAAGTTTGAAAGGGCCAAAGCCATTCTAAGCTTTGGCCCTTCTCAGCAGTCTGCTTACTTTTGTTTCGTGGACACCTGCATCAGCAAGTGGGTATAGGCGAGCAGCAGATCTGCCTCCAGTATCAGCGGCGCCGCTTGCCGAACATCGATTGGTTGACCGCCGAACTCGGCCCCCTCCAACAGACTCAGCATTCGCCCGGCGATGTTGTCGCGAGTAGCGCCGATGTTGGTGAGTTCGTTTTCGAGTCGAGTGTAGGTTGCGTCGTTGGCATCGCTGCCGTTCAACGCAACGGTTGAAATAACAAGAGTGTCTTTGCCGAGTTGTCCGAAAGGTGCGTTGATTTGCTTGAGAGTCGCGGCCAGCGCCTCAAATTGCAGTTGGCTCTGGCTCACAGCCCTTGGCAAAGCCCACGGAGCAATCTCCTCGGCAAGAACACGCCCTTCGTGCTGATACTCGTCTTGCAGACCAACCAAAGACAACATGGTGGGGCGATAATCGGTTTCGTCGGCAAAGGTAATGCTGTCGACGCCACGATTGATCACGCCTGGTCCCACAAAGCCAACCCATACCGTGCTGATCTCGGGCTGAATTCCTCCGTGGTTATAAGCGAACGCCGGACTCTCGGCAACGGCGGGCGATCCGGTGGTTTGGAAGAAATAGTCGGGATTGCCGAACATGACAAACGACGGATTGCGCTGCGGATCGGCCGTCAACATGTGCAGTATGTGCATCTCTGTCAAATCGGCCATGGCCGCAGTCAGGTTGTCGGTGTTTCCGGTAATCGGGCTCACGGCGGTCAGCTTGCCCGTATCTCGCTCGTACTGACGAGTGATCGCCGCATTTTGCGCGGGATCGCCACCGATGTAGAAGACGGGCGCCATGTCAAAGTGGATGTCGAAGGGCGTCGCGGCCAATGTTGGATCTTCCGCGTCAAGCAGGGTAGTGGTGTTCACGTCGACTTCGCCCAATTTTGCATAGGTGCAAGCTACGTTCACACCATCACAACCCACCGGTGAAGGAGGTCCACCGGCAAAGTGGTCCTGTTCCTCGCACATGATCGCGAACAGAGTGTTGGAGGGGTCGATGCCATCTTTCGCGAGGCGAGCGAAAAACTTGGCAAAAGCTTCGTCATAGGATGCGGCCAGCGCATTGTGACAGACGTCGCCGGGCCCAAGGCCGCCGGTTTCCGTGTCAGTCAGGCACGCTGCCGGGGCATGAGCATTCACGTTCTTGGGATTGTCATGCACGTCGGCAATGTAGGCGAATGTGACAGGAACGCCATTCTCCTGCATGGTGGCTATGTAGGCCAGTGTCTGCGCCGCATCGATTCCGGAAAATCCAGGGAAGCCGATGTTGGTGCCGGTGGCGTCGGTGATCACGTTGCCGTCCAGATCGTTCAGGCTCGTACTCCCGTTGTTGATCGCTGGCACGACGTACTTGTGACCATAGAGTGCGTTGAAGCCCGTGTAGCCATTCGGCTCATCAGGAAGCATATCGGGACCGCCACCGTTGGCTGTGGAGCACAGAGCGTTGCCTTGCGCGCAGTGAACCGCGATGCCTTCGAAATCTGCGACAGCTTTGGCTTTCAGGGCAGGTGTCGTGGCTCCAGCCGCTTCCTGATGTTGAGGTGAGCTCGGGTCGGGAAAAACAGTGAAGATGTCGTTGGTGATGTTTTCGAACTCCATATTGGCGATCGAAACAGCGCCGAAGTTGCAGCCCGCTCTCGTATAAGCAACCCAGGGCGCAGGCGCGTTCATCCCATCCTGCGCGAGCATAATCGGCAGCGGATCGGCTGAGGGCGTAGCGGTGCTCACCGGGTCAGTCCAGTATGTGAAGGTACTGTCGAAAAGATCCGGAGCCGAGCTGGTTCCAGGGAGCGGGTAGTAGCCGAAGCTATTGCCGATAGGAGCGCCGTGACGATCTCCATAGACGCCCGTGAGTGACGTGAGAATGTCGACTGAAGTATGGGAGATCAGCGGGGTATGGCTGTTAGTAAGTAGCGTGCCATTTTGTTTCAGGAAGTTCAGCAGGTGCGGCATCTGCTCCAGGTCGGAGGGAACATTCGGGTTGTCACGCTCAAAATGCACGTTGTCGAACTGAATATAGATCACATGCTTGATGTTGCCTTGCGCTGACTGAAGATTGCAACCGCCGTTAGCGCTGACTTGGCGGGTGCCTCCTGTGCCGCCGATCAAGTACTCAACACTTCGGCCGGCGTGGGAAGGGTACGTGCGTGCCGTTTTGGCGAGTACGCCGCCGTTTGCAGCCGCCATGGCAGGCGAAACCGTAACGGCCAGCGAAAGCGTGAGTGCGAGTGCCGGGCGAGCGACCCCAGCTATATAGACTCTCGCAGCCACGAGATTCTGGGCAATAACCTTGCACATCTTGTTTTTCATCTGGATTCCTCTCGGCGGATGGCGGTTTGCAGTTGTGTCTTCAACTCGCGTCGGGGCGGAAATTTCCAGCCATAGGCGCTTACCGAGTCTCAATTGCAGGGTATTGTGGCTGGACAATCGCATTTTTAACACGGCGTCCTGCATTTAAAAGTTAACTGTGTATGAATTCTTCGGATCGCCGAGAGCGGGGTGCCCCGATGACTCTGGGTCTGTCCACATGAGGAAAACTGTGCCAGAAGTCGGCTTCTGGGAGATTAGGAACGAGAAACGGGCACATGGTCGGGAGACATACCGGTGGACTGACGCTGTTGCCACGCCGTGCACAGCGATCGCATGGCCGACTCAAGGGTAACAATCCTGTTCAGTAAGTGCATTGGCGATTTATGACGCGCAGGTGTCAGGGTTCAGAGACCAGGGAACAGAGATCTGGGATCGCGAGAATAGCAATTGACATTTATTTCGAAATCCACTACCATATGGTTGTGGATCGGTTAGGTACAACATTTGCGGCTTTGTCTGATCCGACCCGGCGGGCGATGATCGAGCGGCTCTCCCGTGGGCCTGCCTCTGTGCACGGCTTGACAGAACGGTTTGCACTCTCGCAGCAGATGATTTCAAAGCATATTGCCTACCTGGTGCGGGCGCGGATTGTAATCAAGACAAAGCGTGGACGAGAGAGTATTTGCACGCTCAAGCCAGAGTCGATCAAGGCAGTCAGCGACTGGGCGATCAGCTATCGCCAATTCTGGGAAGAGAGTTTCGACAAGCTGGAGGTGGTTGTGAATCAAATGAAAAAAGCGGAGGTCCGGAATGACAATAAACACGGTGAGTGAGACGGAGCGGATGGTTGTCACCAGAGTTTTCGATGCGCCACGCGAGTTGGTTTGGAGGGCGTGGACAGACCCGAAGTACGTGATGCAGTGGTGGGGGCCGAAGGGCTTTAATGCGTCCGTTTGTCAGATGGATTTTCGTGTGGGAGGGAAACTTCTCCTCTGCACGAAGACGCCGGACGGGCAGGAGTTCTGGAATGGAGTTGAATACCACGAGATTGTGCCGCAGGAGAAGATCGTTTCCTTGATGTACTTTTCGGACTCGGAGGGAAACAAGATCGATCCTGCGCAACTAGGAATAGAACATGAGGCCGTAGAGGATGCGTACGACGTGACCATCTTTGAGGATCTCGGAAACGGCCGGACGAAACTCACCTTCATTGGAAATGAACCTATAGAGAGCGCGAAAAATAGTGGTCAATTCGAGGGCTGGAACCAGACACTCGATAAACTTGCTGCGGTTGTTGCGGGGCTGACGCAGGCGAAATAAGAAGCTGAAGCTTAGATTCGCGAAACTCAACCCGCGAAACTCAATCGTGGAGAATGAAATGAAAAAAATACCGTTTCTCGCTATCCTCCTGTTGGCATTCGCATTTCCTGCCCATGCCCAGGATGCGATGAAGAAAGATGCAGCCGTCAAACCTGCCGATCCGGAATTGAAAGTCGTGCTCGATTCCTGGAATGAGATTGGCCGCAAGCTGACGGCGATGGCCGAAGATTTTCCCGAGGACAAATATGACTTCAAGCCGACACCCGCGGAGCGGAGCTTCGCCGAGCAGTTGCTGCACGCGGCGGGTTCAATGTACTACTTCACGAATCCGGTGACGGGAAAGAAGCTTCCGGCAGCAGAAGATCCGAAGCGCGATCAATACAAGTCCAAGGCCGACATGGTTGCGTTCGTCAAGAAATCCGTTGCCGATGGCGCCGCCGCCATCCAGTCGAATGGCGAAAAAGGCCTGATGGAGACTGTCGTGTACGGTGATCAGAAAGCGCGCGTTCTCGACATCGCATACGGCTTGATCGAACATAGCGGTGAACACTACGGCCAGCTCGTTGTGTACTACCGCCTGGCAGGTCTTGTGCCGCCGGAGTCGCGGCCCAAGAAGTAAAGCTCAAGAGACCAGGTACCCCGTCCTTATCGCGCGCCGTTTGCGCGAATGGGCGGGGATTTTGGTTTGGGACCTTCAGTACTCAATGCGCCGCGCGGCATATGGATATCTCTGCTTTCGTTCCGCCGCAAGACTTGGGCTTCGGTCGACGCGGCGCCCGTCTCGCCGTCCAGAGCGTATTCTGCACTGAGAAGAAACTCGCTCTGAGTTTCTGTCGTTGATTCGCCAGCGCCCGAACGGTGTCTAGGATCGACGAAAATCCCTCTAATGTATTCCTCTGTAGCGTTCTCGGGGGGAAGATTTTGGTTTCCTCTGCGCGGAGAACGCCCATGCTTTCCTTCGCGAACTCTGTCGAATAAATGTCCCCGCACAACGTGGTCATCATGCGAGCAACGGAACGTAAAGCAAAGGCAGGCTATGTCGGAGACCCCGGCTAAGGGCCGCGGAGGCTTAGTTGAAACCTGCTCCGAAGTCAACGCTATCGAAATCTGCTAACTGCTTTGAAATCTGGTGAGCGCGGCAGGATTCGAACCTGCGACCCATGCCTTAAAAGGGCATTGCTCTGCCAACTGAGCTACGCGCCCATCTTGTTCAAACGACTAGTTGACCCCGCCCGCTTGCTCTGAATCCTTTGCAGATTCATCGCAGATAACCCAGAAGCGATCAAGAACGCGGCCTTCGGCTCGCGCGTGATCGGCCCATGCTTCTCCGGAAGCGCATCGATCAGGAACCACACGAATCTGATCGTTGAGAAGGCGGTTCATGCTCAAATGTATTCTCACTCGTCTTAAACATGATATCAGTTTCAGGATTTCCCGACGTGCGGCGATGCTGATCGAGAAATCTCTTGAGCGCTGCAGCGACAGGAGCAGCGGCATTCCGGTTTCCCGTCGCCTTCCCCGCCTTTCCCCTTGCACTTCTACAGAAGCTGGTGATAGCCTCTTGTAGAAGCGACCAGGGAGCCTCATGCCATCTCGATCCATCGATCTTCCGCAAGGCACGCTGGACCTGCTAATCCTTCGCACTCTGTCGCTGGAGCCGCTACACGGCTGGGCCGTTTCTGAACGTATCCAGCAGATCTCGAGCGACGTCTTGCGCGTGCAACAGGGCTCGCTCTATCCCGCGCTACACCGCCTGGAACGCCGGGGCTTGATTAAAGCCCGCTGGGGCACATCCGAGAACAATCGCAGAGCAAAGTTCTACGAACTCACCAAAGCGGGACGGCGCGAGCTTGAGATCGAACAGGACGCCTGGCAGAAGCTGACGGCGGCCGTGAGCCAGATTCTGGAAACTGCTTAGGAGGTCGCCGTGTTGCTGCACGACATACTCTTCCGGCTGCGTACCTTGATGCGGCGCCCTGCCGCAGAGAACGAACTCGACGACGAGCTGCGTTTTCACCTCGAACGACAGACCGACAAATATGTGAAGTCCGGGATGAGCGAGGCCGAGGCCGCGCGTCGCGCCCGGGTGGAGTTTGGCGGACTCGATCAGGTCAAGGATACGTGCCGCGAGGTTCGCGGTATCAGCCTAGTTGAATCGCTGGCGCAGGACTTGCATTACAGCGCTCGCACGCTGCTTCACTCGCCTGCGTTTACCGCTAGCGCTGTGCTGACGCTTGCACTGGGGATCGGCGCCAACACGGCGATCTTCAGCGTAGTGAATCGTGTTTTGCTGAATCCCTTGCCATATCCCAACCCGGAGGAGCTACTGGCTGCGCGGCACAATGATTCGCTGCCTAATCTTGAAGACATTCAGAGGCAGACCACCTCGTTTATCAGCAGCGGAGGAATCAACATCGAGCCTATGGACTTCACGGGCACTGGTGAACCGGTGCGCGTGCACGGAGCCTATGTTGATGCAGGTCTGTTTGCGACACTCGGCGCACGGCCGATGTTAGGCCGCTTGATCTCAGCCGATGAAGATGTAAACGGCGGGCCGCGGAATGTCGTGCTGAGTTATTCGTTCTGGCGGGATTTTCTGGGCGGCGACCCTCATGTGTTGGGCAAAGCGATCCGGCTGAGCGACAGCAGTTACACAGTGATCGGGGTGATGCCCAAGGACTTCACTCTACCCAAGGAGATTGCAGATATCTTCGTTTCATTGTGGGTGGCATATCCCGATGCAGCTGCCGAGCGCGACGTGCATTTCATGCACACCTATTGGCGGTTGAAGCCGGGCGTGCCGCTTGCGCAGGCGCAAGCCGAGATCACACGCGCGGACCGCCGGCTTGCCGAGCAGTTTCCCGACTCTGAGAGGGAGCGCAGTACCTTACTTATACCCCTGCAAGAATGGCTAGTGGGGGATGTCCAGCCGGCGCTGCTGATTCTGTTCGGTGCAGTTGGGCTGGTGTTGCTGATTGCTTGTGCAAATTTCGCGATGCTACTGATGGCCCGGGCTGTGGCGCGCCAGCGCGAGTTGGTGATTCGCGCCTCGTTGGGCGCGCGCAATGGCCGCTTGATTCGTCAAAGGCTCACAGAGAGCACGCTGCTAGCGCTGGTCGGCGGGGTTGTGGGATTGATGGCCGCGAAGGCAGGCACAATGTTGTTGCTGGCATTGAAGCCGGCGGAGTTGCATCGCTTGAACGCAATTCCCATGGATGCGCGAGTCTTCATCTTCGTACTCGCCATCTCGCTGTTCGCGGGGGTGCTGTTCGGGCTTCTGCCGGCATGGTCCGCATCTCGCGGCGACATCGCGGAAGCATTGCGGGAGAACGCGCGCACGACCGCCACGAGTGTTTCGCGCAGTCCCTTGCGCAGCTTCCTGGTGACCGCGGAGCTTGCCCTGGCGCTCATTCTGCTGGCGGGTGCGGGACTGCTGATCAAAGGCTTTCTGCGCCTGCGATCCGTCGATCCGGGATTCAATCCCGCAAACGTCATCACCATGTACCTTAAGCTGCCGGGAACGCGCTATCCGCGGATTCCCTTGCAGACGAATTTCCGCCGGGAGTTGCTCGCGCGGATTAACTCCTTTCCCGGGGTGGAGGCGGCGATGATCACCGACCTTCCCTTGGCCGGAAACTACGTCGGCCATCGCGTCTTGGTCGACGGAGAACCGAGGCCTGCGGTGGGCGCCGAACCAGAGGTGCAAACGTTCTCAGTCATGGGTAGCTATTTCGGCGTCATGCAGATTCCCCTTCGCTCCGGACGCGACTTCAGTGCTATGGACCGCGAAGGACAACCGCGAGTGGCGATCGTCAACGAGACGTTCGTGCGGCAACTTCTTCCCGGCCAGAACCCAATTGGAACCCGTATTGACTGGGCTGGTAACGAACCCCACGAGTGGATGACGATCGTCGGAGTTGCCGGCGACGTGAAGCATTCCGGGCTGAATCAGCCAGTCGATCCTGCCGTCTACGCTCCGTTCAGCCAGAATGACGAGGCGTGGCGGAAATTTATGACCCTGGTGATCCGCACTCGAGTTCCGGTTGCAAGCGTGGTCGAAGACGTGAAAAAGCAGGTCTGGAGCATGGATAGCCAGATTCCAATTAGCGACATTCAATCCATGGACGATCTGTTAGCGGTCTCGGTCGCGCAGCAGCGCTTCAACATGTTATTGCTCGGGAGCTTTGCCGTGCTGGCGGTGCTACTGGCGGGAGTGGGCATCTACGGCATGGTTGCCTATCGCGTCAATCAGCGCACACACGAAATCGGAGTCTACATGGCTTTGGGCGCACAACACCGCGATGTCCTGCGGCTGGTAATGAAGGATGGAGTGAAGCTCGGGCTGTTGGGTATCGCGCTCGGACTTGCCGGCGCGACCGTGCTTACACGGGCGATGGTCAGTGTGCTCTTTGAAGTGAAGCCTACCGATCCCGCGACTCTCCTTTGCGTGGCGTTGTTGCTTGCGGCTGTCGCCATGCTGGCCAGTTACATCCCGGCACGACGGGCCTTGAGCATCCATCCTATGACCGCCCTGCGGCGCGAATAACCATCATTTGTACAGAATCTGGACAACATGGTGTAACGGAAGAAGGCCGCGCTGCACTATAGACGGCAGGGTTTTAAAGGTCCCTGTTGACAAGGCACAAACGAATCGGGGGCAGCCATGGCCGACCAACAATATTCTGGGAACGAGATTGCCAACATTCTACGCACCGTTGAAAAGCTGGTTGAGCCCATACGATCAAAGCAACAAGTGTTCAACACTCGGGTGCCGAAGGAGATTGACCACCGCGAGTTCGCAGAGAAAATTGCCGATGAGTGGACCAAAATCAAATCCAGTCAAGAATCTCGTTGAGAGCTCGGCACGTGAGGCTGAACCCGGAAGCTGATCGCTCGCGCACCGGGGCGGCTCGATCTTGCACTTATCGCTTTGCTGTGAATCGGCCTCCTCGGATCAATCTTCGTGACGGGCCGCAACGGTCCATCGCGGTGGAAATCAACGGCAAACCCAGACAGAAGACCGTGCTTCCGATA